>Ga0099824_1000101_pt1 | contig 67616 bp, 42 predicted proteins | sample SiratrowhiteBW_FD_76837 | JGI IMG/M metagenome (GOLD analysis project Ga0099824, IMG submission 76837) | Root nodule microbial communities of legume samples collected from California, USA - Siratro white BW | ecosystem: Host-associated > Plants > Roots > Nodule | place: USA: California... | reverse complement strand
TATAGAGAGAGATAGTATAAAATAAATAAAAATATATAAATAAAATATAAAAATAATATACAAAGAATATATTTTTTTTATATATATATATATATATATATATATATATATATATATATATATATATATATAACATATTTTTGTATTAGCAATGAAAATAAGTAAAAGAAATAACAGAGAGAATAAAGTGTTTGAGGGGTTATAAAATAAATCAAAGAGATGGACATTAAAAGTGCCTTAATTTGATTTTATTTTAATTGAAATTGAAACTTCTTTAATTTAATTAAAGAGGTGAATGATGTAACAAAAAAGACTATTAATTTTTTATTGGGTTTGAAATTTATTTTGAATTTTAAATGCATTAATTTTTAATTCAAATTAAGTTTGAACGAAATCCATACACTCAAGAAAGTGAATAGTTAGTACAAAAGAAAAAAAAAAGGTGATTACATGTTTCCAGTATTTTATTCGACGATCTTTACGATGTTGTTTCACGATTTTGCATGGAATTTGAATCGCATATAGAATATATGATTTTACGATTAAAATCTCGATTTTAACTACCTAGACTAGAGAAGCTTTCAAGAGTTTTGTCCTTCTTCAACTTATTTAGGCCTTTAATCAGTCTTTTGGGCCCAAGCTCAACTATGAGGGACTGATTCTCCCTGCACCTCCATACCGTCTTCCTGCACCTCCATAATTTTAAATATTCCCATTTTAGTCATGAGAAAAAGACAAAAATACCCTTATTCGAGGTGTTTTCGTTCATGCTCAGTTCAACATTTATGGAGGTACAACATTTATGAATTGCAGATTGCACACCCTGCAATGCACTTTAAAAATATTATCATTGCGAATTACACAACCCATAACTATTTTTTATGCACCTTCATTATTGCGAGTTGTACAAACCACAATTGAAATTTTTTTTTAATGAATTGCAGATTGTGTAACCCGCAATGCATTCGAAAATTCGAATACATTGTGGGTTGTACAACTCGCAAAATATTTCAATTTCGAAATAAGTTGCAAGTTGTGTAACCCGCAATGCATTCGAAAATTCGAATGTATTGCGGGTTGCACAACCCACAACATATTTCAATTTCAAATGCATATTTAAATGCGAGGATGCGAAATACGAGGAAGACTGGGAGAATTTGGGTTGGCCAAGCTTTACACAACGAGGAAGTTCTCAACACCACACGTGTGGTGGGGATGCTGGGACACTTGGTGCCGGAGCTGGCCATTATTATGGTGTCGACTTCCGCGAGTGATGTCTATAGCTTTGGGGTGGTGATGTTGGAGGCGATGCACAAGCGAGAAAAGGTGTAGGAACCAAAGACCAAGGAGGTGCTCGCATATGCCAAATTGGATAAGGATGAAGGGCAAAGTTGGGTATAATATTATACAATAAGGACAATATAGAAATTTCAAAGCTTCTATGGAGGTGCAGGGTGAAATCATAGAGGTGTAAGAAGAAGCCGTCACTATGAGGATATCACTCTAGAAAACATGGACCATAAAAAAAAGACTTTTATTTGTAAATTTTGTTTAGAATATTTGTGCCAATTAGATCAGGGTTTTGGGCTTGTAACTTGGCCTTGAGTATATTAGGTTTAGAATTGGGTTCTTGGTCTACCTTGGGTTTCAAAGCCCAAGAGAAATCTTGGAGCGTCTAGGGTAATGGAGGAGAGTGCACCATCAAAGCAAGCATTTAACATGTGGAAATTATGGAGCAAGCAAGGAAGGTGTAACATGCCTCATGGCATGCTCTATTTGGATATACTAGATCTAGGGTTATGGCTTTATTCTTTGAATTTGAATTTTTGGCTCTCATTTTGGCCAGCCCTATAAATAAGTGTGCTAGGCCTTTGTAAAATTAACTTGGAATGAGTAGACTTATGCTATCAAAATTTGGCCTCACTTGTTTTTGAGTTCCTCTCTAAGTTAGATTCCCTTTCTAGCTTCTATCCTAGGCACCATTCTAGTGAGTTGGCCCGATCTCTCCTAGATCAAACTTCACCTCTTCACTTCACTGAATTATGTGAGTTCCTACATTCAACCATTACTTTTGCCAATAGTTAATCAATCGATTGAGTTTTACTATTTAGACTGTTGTTCAAGTTCAACTGAGTATTCTTTCGAAACGTAACAACTCTTGACTAACCCATCAAGTATTCTTTTGGAACAAAGTCACTCCTAGCTAAAATCTAAAGTATTTTTTTGTTGGAATGTAACCACTCCTAACTAACCAACTGAATATTCTTTTAAATACAACCACTCCTGCCTAAGACAAATATTTGTCTAAAGATGTGATATTAGTTTGCTCATTAGTTAAGGTAGTGTCTTATAATGCATGCAAGGACTCTACTAGTTTGCTAATGAACAACAATGTTATTATGAAGCTTTTTTAGGGCTTAGAAATTTTGGTAGTTTCAATACTTTGCAAATCAAATCATGTTGCTCTTCTTTTTGAATGATGTCTTTAAATAAGTCTAGAAGAAAAAGTTGTGGCAAATCCTTTTCTGAATGTTGAGGAACTATAACCAATTCAAGTGTCTTCCTTGCGTCTAATTAGCTTGAATGTGTTATTTATAATGTGTTTTCTTATTTTGCTTTATGCTTGTTTTGGGTGTTTATTTCTTATTGGTGCTTAAGGATTGAATGCAAGAGGTTCTAAGGTTGAGCAAGATCCGGTGGAGTGGAGGTCTTTTTTGGAGTTGAGCACCTTTTTTTCATTTGGCTTTACTTTTCCACTATCCAGCTCAATCCCCCCTACACTTGACACAATTCCAACCATTGCTCTTGATGTCTATGCATCACCCAACGCAATTGATCATTTTAGTCTCAGGAATTATGGTGTCCAACCTAATTTGATTTGCACCCAATACAATTCTCACACTCACTCTCGGGTTAGTACGGTGCCTAGCGGCATCTATGTGGTGCCTAGTGCCAAATCAGTTTGTTTTTCTTATGCATCAAGTCCTAGTAAGACACCCAACGTGGTGAGTAGGGTGCCCAATGTCGATTCTCTAGGTAGTAATTTAAGCGCTGACACCTCACCAACTTTTCATGTACTCTCAATTGAGGAATTTGCATAATATGTTACTTGGCCTGGGGCCTAATCCCATTTATATGACAGGGTGAGCATGTTGAAGAAGAAGTTAGAGTTGACATCGGAGAAGCTGATAATGGAGAAGAAGAGGACAATATTCCATGATGATTAGGATCTGTTGGAGACTTAACTTTCACAAAACTTTATTTATTTTTTATTCTTTATACTTCAGTTTTTTTAAATTTCATGATTGATTGTGGTAAAACTATGTGACTTGGTTGGTTTGGCATATATAATGCATTAGGTTATATGACTTAGTAAGCTTTACACGTCACTAATGGCCGCTATCAATTGAAAATTGTGAATTGAATGTTATTGTTCTTGTTGAGTATAAGTTTATGGATGCTCTTATGTTATTGTGTTGAAAGTGCATTCATTGTTTTACTTTTGATTAATTATTGTCACAAATAGTGACAACTTTTGAAAAACCAAAATTTTAACCATGTGAGAATTTGTACTTCAAAGTTTAGATTCATTGAGTGCTATCATTTTTTACTTACAATTGACTTTGCTTGAGTTTCAATGTTAATTAATCATCTGCATATCTACAATTGGGCCAAATAACCAACCATGTTATGCAAAAAAATAAACCTTTGTGCATCTATTTGAGCATTAAAAGAATCTTTTCTTCTTCATTCTTGAGCCTTGTTGAGAAACAAGTGACCACCTCACTTTAAGTTGAGAGAGCAAGAAGATCATGGTCATTAGTGTGATTCAAGTTCAAGGGATGTTATTAAAGGTAGTACATAGGGAAGCATAAAGAACAAATCAGAAAAGGTTGTGGTTCATGTTGTATAGTCCATTTAAAAAACACCAATAATTAAAATAATGTGGGCATAAGATGATATTGGTTCTAGTATGGGGTTTTCAAATAAAAGAGAGTAGAATGTGATAAGTCATGAGTTTATCTAATTGTTGTCTTTGCTAAAGTGCCTTTACTACCTAGAAAAACCAATTTCCTTTTTAGTCTAGCCACATTATAATCCATAAAAGTCTTTGTGATGTTGCATACTTATAAAAAATTGTGGCTCTTGAAAGAAAAAACTAAGTTAAATTGTGTGAAATTAGTGGTGAAAGAGAGAAAATCACGTCCTTAAACACTAGTGTGCTTGCGTGAAACACTTCTTCTGATAAGAAATTATACTCCTAATTGTTCACTGAAAATATTTTGTCATGATTGTTAGTTTTGAATGAAATAATTGGATTCATTTTGTTGTTAAAATTGCATTGTGAACACCATAACCGAGTCTTAATAAGGAAACATTTTTTTCCCAAAGTTGATTTTTGAAAGAGCATATATAATTGACATCTGATGTGATTGCTTTGATCACTTCAGATGTTTTGATATCTTTCTTTAATTAATTGGATACTTAAGTTCTATAATCGAATTATACCACTAATCTTTATGAATATTGTCTAATAAATTAACAATAGGAACTTTGGTTAATAAAAACAAGATTAGAATCCATGAAGGAGTAAATAAAGGAGAAAATTTTGAACGCTTATAAGAATTACGCCCAACACCACAAGATTTGCGCCCAATGTTAGTAGACCCGAAGGTTGATGCTGACAATTGCACCTAACACTAGATGAATTGTGTCAAGTGCCACTGGAGCAAAGAGCTACTCATATCAATTGTGTCTATTGGAGAATGCATAACATTAGGCACGGACGTGATTGATATACCTCTGAATGTATTCAAGGAGGTCTTTGTGCTAGGGTTTCGAGTAGTGAGTTTTGGGGAAAGAAAAAATAGGCTTGGAGTGGCACTAGGGTTTTGAGTGGTTCTCTTTTCTCCAATTTGTGTAACCATCTTTTTCCATTGTTTATCTTTTTGTTTTTAGGCTTTTCCTGACAATGAAGAGCTAAATCCATTTTTGTTGAGGTTAGATATAACCAATTAAACTCTCATGTAATGTTTTAGATATATTTATGTATATGTCTTTTTATTTAATGTTAGTATTTTGTTTTTATGATTAGTGCTTTTTGTGATTTGATAATCCATAGCTTGATATTTTATTTATGGGGTATTCAAAAATGTTTTTCCTAATCTATAAAACTGAATCAAAATGTCTAATGAAGTTTGTCTTTAGAAATAGAACTTGACTCATTAGTTATTGTAAATCCTTGTTGTAAAAATAAGTTTACTTATAAATTGCTCAAAGAATTGACTTTTAATAAAAAAAACTTAAATTCATTCTAAAAAAATAAGGGTTTGATTTTAGTATTAATTTGGAAAGAAGTTGATAGGAATAGATAATGTTGCTCCAATATCTAAGCAAAGAACAACTACACTATCAGTCAAAAAGATACTGACATTTATTAGATGGCAAAATGAATTTTAAAATTTATTAACATTCTCTAAAAAGAGTTCTAAAAAAAGTACTATTAGTAATCTCATAAATACCGAAATTATTAAAAGAACCTCCAGTAACTTATCATGCACAAAAGGAAGATTTGGGGAAGTAACTTTAATATCATTTTATATCTTTTCTACAATTTAGATGTTCGATACAAATCTAAAAAGAATTTAATTGTTTATGTATTTATCACTTGTTCCATGTGTCACACCTTAAAGGTTTAAGTATTATATTTTCATATATTTTTTGGTTAATTAGATTTGAAAATTTGAGAAGACAAAGGAGAGTTAAAAGATTCAATCACTATTGAATTTATTTTATATATTTAATGTGTTTATTTTATATATTAAATCATCGTATTTTATATATTAAATCATCGAAGTATTTGGGTGCTTTTTACTGCACCCGAATAGAGTGTAGAAATAAAAACGAAAAACAAAAGTCACTATGAGCAGGTATCGAACCTGAGAACCACATCGACATGTCTAACTTTAAAAAGGCGGTTTCTAACCAATTAATAAAAATGAGTTTAATATGATAAAAACAATTGACCATTATTCTGGAAAAAAAATTGGCCGGAAAATATTTGGTTGCAACTTTGGAATATAGCTTCTGGTCACTACATTTTCCAGTGAATTATTATTTGGATATTTTCTCGAGAAAAATTAACTTTCCGGGAAAAGTCTCGCCGGTCTTGTAATTCCAATTCCGAAACGGCAAGGGTAAGCAAGCTCAATCCTTCTTCTTTTTCTTATTTTTAGATTTTTGTAGAGGGCATTCGATTAACCAATCGCTAGGTTAAAATAGCGGATTGAAAAGTCGAAAAATAAATTAAGCAACTTGCACGATCTTGGCGTTCTCGATGCAATCAGAATCGCTATCGGAAAAGGTTTTGGTGCTCGCGGAGGAGGAGGGGGAAGAAGAAGACGATAGCGCGAGCGTTAGCGTGGGGATTGTTGGTTCCCGATGATTCCTCCGAGACGGAAGAAATGGACAGAGGCGGAGGAGAAAACCCTAATCGACAAGTACGGGGAGATGTTGGCGGACGGTTCGCTGTCGAAGATGCGGACTCGCGAGAAGAAGTTCAAGCCGATTGCTTGTCACGTGAATTCGGTGCACCACGTGCGCGATCCCGTGGCTTACCCCTGGCAATGGAGTTGGAAGGACGTTTCGACGAAGGTGCAGAACATGCGGCACCAGTATCTGCTGGTGAAGCAGAAGATCAAGAGGCCTGAGTTTTCGGGGTCCGGAGGAGGAGGGGATTGTGATGATGGGAGTGAGTTTGATTGGGTGGAGGGGCTTACTCATTGGTCTAACTTTCTAAGGTACAAGGATGTGTTTGGGGATGTTGCACTTGTTGTTGGTGGTCATGGTGGGAATGAGTTGATGGTGATTGAGGATGGGGATCACGGGGATCGCCATGGGGATCATGGAGATGGGTTTCTTGCTGGTGGTGGGGGGATGGACATGGTTGAGTTTGGGCAAATGGGTAATTCTGGGGATGGGGATTTTGGGGCTGCTATGGATGGTGTTGACAACGAGGTGATGGCGTTGGGGTTTGAGTATGAGGCGGAGGAAGGGGAGGTGAATTACAATGGGAGTGGTCGGGAGAGGGAAGATGCGGCGGAGAATGGTTTTGTGTTTGAGGAAGGGGAGGTGAATGGGTCAAGTTTGAAGAAGAGGAAGGTGGTGAAGGGGATGGAAAAGAAAGTGTGGCGGATTCTTGGTAACCAAATGGGGCAGTTGAGGGAAATGGAGGCAAGGTTTGAGCAGCGTGAGATGGAGAGGGAGCGTGAGAGGCAGAGGAGGGAGAACTTGCGAGTGGAGCTTGATAAGCAGTGGGAGAAGAAACTGGAGGAGAGGGAAAAGGAGAGGGAGGAGAGGGACAAGGAGAGGGACAAGCTTAGGAGACAGAGGATGGCGGAGTGGGAAGCTATGGAGAAGGAAAATGAAGAGATAGAAAGGAAAAGAAGAGATGAAGAGTTGATTCATGAGAGGGAATGGGAGGAAAGAATGAATTGCAGGAGGTTAGAATGGAAGAAGAGGGTTGACGAGATGCTAAGTCAGCACCGAACAGAAATGGGCCAGATGCAGACTCGGTTTCTTCATGAGCAACAAAATCTTACTAGCCAATTGCTTGGTCTGTTCTCTCAGTGGCCTGCCCAACCTGCTGGCCTATCTGATCATACTAGTGGCAGCAACCATTATCTTTCACAAATGATGCAAAATTTGCATCATGTGAATGGAATTGTTCATGGTGACACTAGGGTCGATGGAGATAATCAAGAAGATCAATTCATTGTTGATGGATGATGCATCTCTTCTGCCATTTTGAGCATCTCTCTATGCTGGGGAATCCTGAAACATTTCTGTCACAAGAAGTGTTGAAAAAGTGCACATAACTGTTGAATGCATTTTTCATTGTACTTTCTTAAATTATGATTGTATACCTTGTAGTTTATAATATTTTAGTGTAACTAATTGATATAAATAATGCTTTTCATTCCTTGTTTTTGTCTGTATCGAACTATGTAACCGAGTGTAAAGGTCACATTTTTTCTCCATCACATGTTTTAATGCTTCTATTCATACTTTGTATAAGTTGAAGCCTATAATATGTTCATGCATTCAAGGAGTAATTTTCTGATTGATTTTTAATGTGCTATTCAGCTCTTTATAATGCTAAGGAAACAGCAGATGATATCTAGACTTATTCATCCTATGTTTCTGTTTCCTGCTATACTTTAACTGAGTTCATATCCTATATTCTATTCAAATATGAACTGTAAGTCAATCCTGGCCTAGTTGTAACCCTTGTGCACGTCTCAGATGCGTAGCTGTGCGATTACAATGAAATTTAAAGGGGTTCTCATGGAGTAAAGAAATTGAGAGGTGTACTTAGATTACATTTAATTGTCCTTTGTCTTCCTTACTCCTACACTCTTACAGAGTTAACTAGTACTCTGCCATGTTCTCTTTGTAATGTTTAGTTATTGGTCTTCTTCATTTTTGGATTTTCCTGTGTTGATTTTCTAGTTTTGTTTTACAAGATTATGGTGAGGAGCTAGGAATGAAGTTGGTCCATAACTCTACTAGAATTTTTCGTACAATATATTTTAATTTATACCCATACCTGAGTGAAGTGACTGGGGGTGACTATTATTAGCAAACAATACCTATTCACAACTTTCTGTCCCCTTTACTGGAGTTCCATATTCTTTGCTAGTTGTCTAATCTTGCGACTTAACATTTGTTTTATTTTACAGTTGCTAACTTCAACTATTGGCATTGACTTTTAACTTGCAATCATGTTTATCCCTGTATTATGTTTAATTATCAAATGTTGCCTAATGATAACTTTTGGTCTTTGGTCATAATATCCTAACTTCCCTATACTTTTTTGGGTAGAAGTTTCCATTTTTTTTAAAAATATACACTTACGAGTAAGCTTGGTTAAAATTTCTTAACAAGCATTTATTGATGAAGAAAATTTATTTTACTTCGTTAGTTTTTTTCAAGAAAGAAAAGAGAGATTGAACTTGTTAGAAAGATGAGGTAAGTTAAATTTTATATTAAAGGAATAAGTTATTTTATGCTGATATTTTCTTATTCAGGTAGACTTATATCCTGTTAACTTGTAATAAAATAATAAAAATAACTCCCAAGTCCTAACTAAAATGTAGTTTGCGAGAGCTCCACCACAAGACCGTGGACCGACCTGAAGATTTAATAATTTATTTGGTTTTACAATTTTTGGTTGGGACAGGGGAATTCCTACGGTGCCCTGCATTCTGGTGTTATTTTTTATCGAACTTTTTCATAAAATATTTCTAATAGAAAAAAAAAACTATTTATAAGTTAACTTAATTTATACAAATTTTTTGTGTATAAGTTTTTTTAAAAAACTATTTTTAACTTGGAGATAAACTAGTTTTAACTTATGGAAAATTAATTTAATTTTATTTTATAATTTCTCTTCTTGAAATTCGTTTTGAAAAGGATGGACTCTGGAAGGATTTAACCGTCTAGTTATCACTTGTTATGGTTAGCATTGTATTAACATCAAAAACACACATCTCCAAATAAAGAAGATTGATTTTCTGGGCAGACAGCGAGATTCAAATTTCTAATTACGAACCCAACTTTTCAAGGAGAAGATACATCGAAAATAAGAAATTTTATGTTTCACCAGGTCTGGGAGAGTTATTCATTGTGGATTGATTTTGAGCTAAAATAGAATTTTGGAATATTTATTTTCTATTTGAGTGTCTTAATTTATGTAAAATTTAGCATGGCTAGGTTGAAACCTGAAAGAAAGTTGCGATTATTAGTTGCGAAGTTGGGACCAGATGAATGAATGAAAACGGACGAGGGAGGGAAGTAAATAAAAAAGTATGTAAGGAATTTTTTTTAAAATTTATATAAAACTAAAGTTATGATTATTAGTTGGTTTTAAATATAAAACTGATTTAATTAAAATTTTGAAAGCATAATAAAAATATAAATAAAATGAAATGAAATTTTATATATATTTTAAGCTAATTAATTATAATGGAAAAATAATAATAATTTATTTAATTTTTATATTTTTATAATAAACTTAAATTGAGTTGAATAAATTATAATAATTTTGTAACTGAATTTTTATAACAAAATTGACATTGGAAAGAAGAAAAAATGATAATAAATTATAATATTTATTATTTTTTGAATTAAATTTTGTATTTTTAATTTGTTAAAAAATCTAGCAAAAATAAAATACAATTGTGGAGTTATTTTTTAAAAATAAATATTAATTAAATTCTTTAAAAGTTGGGTAGAAACGTGACTTATATGAAAGTCATGTGTTTAAAACAAAAGATATTATTGGGTGTGTAATAGAAGAAAGATGAAGTTATTGAAACCAGAATTTAGAGTGAAGTTGTTGATAGGTAATAAATGAAAATACTGTATTATAATTTGTATTTATAACTGAAGTTAGTGGAAATAAAGTTAAAATGTGACATGTTTAACCCTAAACACTAAAATTATCACATATTTACCTGACATTGGACATAATTAAGTTTAGTGGCTCTCATACTCAGGACCACAATGTACCAATGCAACTCTCTGGCATACAATTTTCTGCATAAGATTTTCTCGTTTAATAAACAATCTTGAATGTGACTGTTTCTTAAATTCCTTTTGGTGTTTATTATGGAAAAATTATCCTTAATTCATGTGATACTTTTATAATTAAAAAGTGAAAATAGAAATAAAATTACAAACAAAACCCTCCATATATTTTTTTCTCATATGTATATATTTATATATAGTGATAATGATTGAAAACGAAGATAAATGCTAAGACCAAAACAATGGATAAGTGCCAGCCAAATTTCATTGTCACCAACCTACTAGCAGAAAGAATCAATCGTTTATTCCAATTTTTCTATAGCTTTCAACGGTGGTTCGGTTGCGAACTACACACGAAAAGTCGCTTGCAGAAGAGCAAGGTTGAAGAAGATGTTGCGGAATTCCAATTCCAAAAGAGGATTGGGAAACAATAGTGAGGAGATGATACTGGCAGTGATATTTGTTTTCTTTTGCGTAGTAACATTTGAGTACGGAGTAAGAGTGACGGAGGCAGAAGAGTATTTCAAACCGTTCAATGTCACCTACGACCACCGCGCTCTCATCCTCGACGGCAAACGCCGCTTCCTCATTTCCGCCGGAATCCACTATCCACGCGCCACTCCCGAGGTCTTTATTCCTCATCTCAATTTAACTCTTCGCCGTGGATGAAATGAAACTAATATAGCAGTAACATGAAACCGCAATGTAACTGAATCATCGAATTTTTCTCTTTTATTCTCTATCTTTTTTCTCTCTGTTTAATTGAGTTCTGTTGGAGCTAGTTTGCTCTGGTTTCTTTTTTTGGTTTTATTTCAGTGCCTCCATGAACGAAGTTCGTTCTCAAAAGTCGAAAATCGTGTTTGCGTCTTTGAATTACCTTTTGTTTTAGAAACTAATGCTGTTTTTTTTCTCGGCGTCGTGACTGAGCTTTCGAAAAAAAAAAAAAAAAATTCGATTACTATGAACATCCGAGATTTTGCATTGTGGCATTTTCAGCACAAGTGAGCTTGCGTTTTGAATTTCTTACTTGTCTGCGTAGAAAATTGAAAATTCTTCTGAAACTAAATCGACAAATTAACAGCAATTCTTTTATCAGTCTCGTTTAACCATAGTAGGATGTGAAAGTGTCTTATTGTGCATTTGGTATGATGTTAGATGTGGCCCGACTTGATGGCAAAGAGCAAGGAAGGTGGAGCGGATGTGATTGAAAGTTATGTTTTCTGGAATGGGCATGAACCAGAGCGAGGACAGGTGCAAAATTATATTTCTCCCCGCTATCCGGGCAGTGACCTTGTCTTGTATCGTCAACTATGTATTTGATATTTGTTTATTAATACTAAAATATCAACTTCCTTTTTCATTTGATGTGTTTGCACTTATGCAGTATAATTTTGAAGGGAGATATGATCTTGTGAAGTTTGTGAAGTTAGCTGGTGCTCATGGACTCTATTTCTTTCTCCGTATAGGCCCTTATGCGTGTGCCGAGTGGAACTTTGGGTCTCAGCCTTTCATATATCATCATTTAGCATTTTTTTGTTTCTTAAATTTGATGTGTCCATATAGCAAAACAAGAAGAGATTACATGATGATAAATACACTTCTAAACAGGAGAAATCCTTAATTAACTTTTATGCCATGCTCTACCATTTTTACATTCTTTTCTAGTTGAAAGTCCTTGTCGTAATGTTTTGGAGTGAGAAACAGTTTTCATTTAATCATTTACATTTGAAAGTTGAAAGTTAGTACATTTTTGGGTTATATATATCAGGAATGGAAAGTAGTGTTAAAATAGAGCCAAAGCACCAAAATGGTGCAATTTTATTTGAATATTACTGATCTGGTTACCTTTATAAAACATTAGGTAAATTGCTAAGTTATGCTTTTAAGTAGGACTTTGATCTTTTTGTTCATTTATTTCAGTACAAAAGTTATGCTTTGAAGCAAGATTTTAGTATTTTTTTAATATAGAATTTGTGTTTTGGAACACAATTTTAATATTTTTTAATGTAGAAGTTGTGCTTTAAACTATGATTTCAGGTTTTTCTAAGGTGAAGTTGTGTTTACAAGCATGATTTTAGTGCAAATTAAATTACACTAAAGTTGTGCTAGCATGATTTTCATTTTTTTCTCAAGATGAAGTGGTGTGCACTTTTATATGGCATCGGATGAGAATATAGAGAACCGCTAAATTATGAATGGCTACTACTAGCCAGGCCCAACAACAGTCACCCAGTCAGAGGCTGTGCTATGCTATGTGACAAACATGATATTAGACTAATTCATAAACTGCTGTATGTATATTAGCACGGGTTAAATGAATTGTTTCAGTTGCTGCCCTCTCTTTTCTCATCAGGTGTCTGTATAAAAGTGCACGAATATTGATGGTTCCAACTGAAGTCATACTTCTAAGCACAACTTTAGGGTAAATGAAATTACATTAAAGTTATGCTTACAAGAATAACTTCTTTGCAAAATCGTTCTTTTAAATACGACTTATCCATTATACGCCATAATGAATTGCACTAGTTGTACCTTAACAATGATCCTCACTTTTTAGTTTTAAAACTGCTTTCCACTGATTTTTCTAATGGTTTGTTGCAAACTTATTTTAATTGTGAATTATTTTTAACATGTTAAAAGTAAATAAACTTAGTATATTCTGAAAGAAGGTTCTTTTAAAAAGAAAATCCAGAGTGAGGATAATTTCTGCTTCACACAAAGTAAATATACACAAACTTTGTCCTATGCTGTTATTATTATTGGTACTTGATGGAAACATAAATTAAGTTTTGTTTGTGATCAATGCATGCTGATCTGTCCTATTTCTCTATTTGGATATTGCCTGTTTTGCAGCACTACTGTCTTGATGCTATCCATCTGTTATGTATTGAAATCTGTGTTTAGTTGGAAAAGTATGCATAAGGACATCAGATTTCACGTCCCTGCTACACCATAGATCCTTCTTTGATTTTGCTTGTGTTTTAGTTGTTTTCCTTTCGGTTTTGTTGCTCGTGGGTATATTACCCTCACCTCTAGTTTGCTTATTTCTCTTCAGTAGTGCTTATTTTTCTCTTTAAAAATAGATTGAGTATTTGACAACTTGTTCATTGATTTATGAGCTATGTTGCAGGGGTTTCCCAGTGTGGTTGCGTGATATCCCTGGTATTGAATTTCGAACAAACAATGAACCTTTCAAGGTGGACTACTTTGTTGGTTGACATTACCCTCTTTTATTTTTGTTTGTAAATAGATCTATCATTCGTTTTCTGTTCTCCTTTTCCCATTGGTGATTCTCCCATTTATTCGGTTTATTCAACATTCTCAATTTTTTACTGCGATTGACTTGACAACCATTTGTTCTTTATTGGGAAAAACCCAAATTTCTAATGGGCTAGAATATATAAGAGGGGTTAAGCTAGAACTAAACCCACATTCTAAGATTCTTGAGTTAGCTATATATCATATAATGCACCTGTATGTTTGAGGGTAGGGGTGGGATTTTCGTGAAGTCCTAAAATCATGGAATAAATGTAATTGGAAAGGATTGTGTTAACATGATTTTGATAGACATTTTTTTTTTTTTTTTTTGAAAACTAGGAGGAGATGAAGCGCTTTGTCTCCAAGGTGGTGAATATGATGAGAGAAGAAAAGCTGTTTTCTTGGCAAGGAGGTCCTATAATTTTGTTGCAGGTGGGGCAAGTGTAGATTTTGGGCATTATATACATTAATTGATTTTCTTTTTCGTAATTTGAAGCACATTCACAGTCCTGCTGGGGACAAAATTGGCAATGAAATTGCAACTGTCTCTATATTATTGTTTTAACTCATTACATTTGTGTTTCTGTTGGATCTCAAATACTTGATAAACCTGTAAGGTTTATCATAGGAGAAAGAAGGGATTAAATAAAGGAGAAATATAGCTTTTTATATTTGTTAGTAAGTATTGGTTGGAATTCTTTTATTTTTCTGCTATGGGTTATTAAGGAAATTATTCTTTTTCACAGCGTCCTGGTGAAACCATGTAGGGGGCTTATAAAATTGATTATGTGTAAAATGGAGTTTCGTGTAGAAAAGAAGAGTGCTCCTTTTGGGGATAAACTCGTTTACCTTGGTTGTTTGTATTGTTGGATACTTAGAGAAATACAGGTATTTCAGTGGACTTTTTTAAGAACAGGGAGGAGCTTTTGTTTTCAAGCAATAATTTGGTAATTCAACAAACGGAATCCTAACAGTTTCTCTGCTATGTAGGTTTTATTTTTAGTAGGAGTGAACTGCTTTTTATTATTGATAACTGAATACACAACACTTTTCCTAATTTTCTCTTCTAATTTCTTCAGTGTCTATTGGAATCACCTAAATAGGTGATGTTATATAATATAGGTATAAAATATATAGAAATTGTATGCGAGATTTTAGTTATTGATGCTTGTTATGTGGTTCGTTTTCTATACTGATGTATTCTGATTACGACATCCAATTTTCAAATTACTTAATTCTCAAACTTATAAACACTTAATATTCTGTGTTAAATAACTATTGATTATGTTTTATTCTGTTATCTTGGAAATTGCTCATGCAAGTGTTTAAAGATGATGCTTCACTTTGTAGAAGGAAATCCTTAACTGAGCATGTGACTGGATTTTCAGATTGAGAATGAATACGGGAACATTGAGAGCTCCTATGGCAAAGGAGGTAAAGAGTACGTGAAATGGGCGGCTAAGATGGCTCTAAGTCTTGGTGCTGAGGTCCCATGGGTCATGTGTAGACAACAAGATGCTCCATATGATATCGTAAATTATATCCCTTTCCACAATTGAAAATAACTGTTACTGGCATTTACCTATACTTACTAAAATTAAAATGTGTGCGGGTCTTTCTTAGATTTTGACAAAATAACGTAAAATATTTTGTTTCAAATAACTAAAATTTCAAGTGGTTAATAAATCAATATTGTTTGTACAGATTGATACATGCAATGCATACTACTGTGATGGATTTAAACCAAACTCTCATAACAAACCAACGATTTGGACTGAAAACTGGGATGGATGGTACGAACAAATACATCCTTTGAGGGACTACCTTTTAATATGAGCGATAGGGGTACTGTTGTAGCATAACAAGGCGCAATAGAGGACACCAGTAGCTGCCAGAGAAGCTGCTATTCTCTTTCCTGAAACCCTATATTCAATCATATCAATTGGCTGTTTTACTGAATTGGAGTTCTATGACATTGCCTACAACAAGCAGTGGTCTTTGGCAGCAACTCGTGGCCCAGTTCTCTGTTCTTATCATGTTAAATTGTCTATGTGGTTCTCTGTACTCTGTATGTGTGTTGTTAATACATGTCTATATCACCTGGAGTTAGGAGAGATTATATTCTTTATATTATGTCTTCGATATGCTTACTTATTTTGTACAGTCCGATGGTTTTCTATCAATTTTCTGCACAGAACTATCAACTCTCTTGCCTTCCTTCTTTGCTACTAGCTACTTTCCGATTTTCTAATGTAGCATTGTAAGTAGGTGACTTCTCTGTGCTACATTCGACCATTACCTCCACTTTCTATATGTACTGCTTGCTTGTTCTGTAATTTTGTAAATTATGTTGTTTGGAGAAGTATCTTAATAATAGGAAAGTATTTACTAATAGGAGCTCCCAAAACAAGGAACTAAATGGTATATGTCTGACTATACTTTTAATAACAATATAAATACAAGTTTAGCAGCCAATGTGTTTATATTGTTATTAAAAGCACAATGTGTTTTGGTTATTTATATTGGCTGCTTATAAACCCTTCTGGTTAGCCAATGTGTTTGCGTTTTGTGCTTTTGTATGTGTACTTGCATAAATGCATGTTGAACTGTTGATAGGAAATAGAAGGTAAAAGAAACAATGCATTGAGAGCTTATTCAATATTTGACTGTGGTGATAAATATTTTGGTTGTCTCCAACTGATTTTGAAGGTATACACAATGGGGTGAAAAATTACCTCATAGACCTGTTGAAGACCTTGCTTTTGCAGTTGCACGATTTTTTCAACGTGGCGGAAGCTTTCAAAATTATTACATGGTATGGTAGCTATTTTATTTTTTTTACTTGGAGTTTTGAACTAACAATTCATTTTTGGCTTCTTTGATGTTTGATGTTCTAACCTGATGGTTGTCTCACAGTATTATTGTCCAATGTTTGTACAGGAGGGCTTTTTATTATATAGTTGTTCTTTTGGCACATTTTGCTACATATGTTCCATGTTTCTACCTTACTATTTCCCCATCTCTTATTAATAAAATTGCTTTACATTTTGAACATTAAATTGAAACTGATACGCAAGAGGACGAACTACCCAAACAACTTTAAAAGTATATGTTACAAGAAAGAATAAGAGAGGAGATTAGTGGGTGTAGTGTAGTTACAGGGTTTTATTAAACCAGAGGTATAGATATGGTAAATAGCTTCAATATCTTTATATTGGTGAGGAGAAGATATTTTTAAAATCTTTCTATTCATTTTAACATATTTTTATTTTCTTATTTTAAAAAATTTAATTGTTATAGAGGTGGTGATAATGCATTTCTTTATTTCTTTAAATAGTTCTAGTATAAATGACCCTCTAGGACTAATAAGGAGGGGTAGCTTTCTCGTATAAAGAAGACGAAAATAACTTTTTTGGAAAGGAGTAACCCCTTGGATGGTTAGCAAGAGGAAAGAAGTTCTTTCAGGTGTAGCGGTTTAGCCCTAAGTTTAGGTTGGCTTTCACTTGTATGGAGGGAACAATAGTTCATTGTTTCTAAATTTGGCATAAAATCGCTAGAACCGTTCGTGGAAGGACTTTTTAGCACTGCTGTTGAGAAGGTTTAGAGAAAATTGTCGTGACATAGTGTATGAGATGTTAAGGACGTTGATGCAGAGTTCAAGTGTGGAAGATTGTGTGTGAGAATTTGAATTTTTAGCTGCTCAAACGATGGCCACATCTAAAGAACAATTATTGGGGTATTTTTGGTTTTGGTTGTACAAAGATATCAGGCGACTATTTTGCCTCCATCCTAAAGACTTGATAGGAGCCATTGAGGCTACTTGTGATGTTGCAGAGCTCACATTTACTAGAGATAAAGTCAAATCATAATATATAGGTAAGTGCAAATCTCAATTTAGTAAGCCGACTTTGTGAGGTTGAGTTAAGCTTAAATTTAACTTTCTTAATATAAGAGTCAATCCTAGTCAAGTTTGTTAGGTCATGTGCCACCCACTATAGGGTTCCCACAGTCCCACGCTTGAGATGTCTAGTCTTCAATATTAGAGGGTGTGTTGAAGAATTCACATCAATTAGAGATAAAGTTAAATTGTACTATATAAGTGGATGCAAATCTCATTTTATAAATCAGTTTTGTGAGGTTAATTTAAGCTTAAATTCTACTTTCTTAAGATGGTATAAGAATCATTCAAAGCCTGTCCTAGTCAAATTTGTTGGGACTCGAGTCACCCACTATTGGGTTCACCTCTAGTCCCACACTCGAGATGTCTAGTTCTTGGCATGAGGGGTGTGTTGGAGAGTTCACATTGACTAGAGATAAAGTCAAATTAGTATGTAAGTGGGTGCAAACCTCACTTTACAAGCTAGTTTAATAGAGTTGAGTTAGGCTTAAATTTCACCTTTTTTAAGACGTGACATGGAGGAAATGATGAAGGAAGCATACAATTATGGAGGTTCTTTAATCAAAATAACAGTGGGACGAGGTTAAAATTGCCACAAGCAGGTTTACTCAATGCTCAACCATCTAGTGGGACTAATCATACCATACTTGGAGAGAGTAAAGTGGTTTTTATATCATAAACATCAAAACCCAAAGGTGGGGTTAAGAGTGGGGATGCAAGGAACCTAACCTACTTGGAATATCTTAAAAGAAGGGAGGAAGGCAGATGTTTTAGATGTAGGTTGGTTGTTGGGCTTGGACATAAAAGCCTTCAAAAGAATTAAGGCCCGATGACGAGCACGTGAATGAATTAGGTGAAACATCCCAAATTGAGTTATACACAGGCGAGAAGAGTGATGACGAAACAGGAGCTGACTGCAAAATTTATTGTTTCATTTGAGAGGGGTTGACGTGATTTTTGGGGTAGCCTGGTCAACTACCTAAGGAGAGGTTAAATTGGAGGTTGCTGAATATGACTTTTATGAAACAAGGAAAGATAATCATAATAATGGGGATCATAGTTTGGCTAAATCATTAGTATCAGCCAAATTCTTATTGAAGCTAACTGAAGTTGAAGTGCATGGGTGATTATGTGGTGGATTATGGAAAAAAGAGAAGAAAATAGAGAACTCCCAGCAGAACAGGGAGAACAAAAACAGGTATTATCAGAGGAATGTGTCCAAGTTTTTATGGAACGTAAGGGATTACTTCCATGAAGAGAAATTGATCATACAATACTTGCCAAGGTTGGGGTGGATCCTAGTAATGTGAGGCCATATTGATACTCAAATCTTCAGAAAAATGAAATCGAAAAACAAGTAGCTATTAGGCCTAGTAGCAATCCATATAGAGAGATTGATTATAGAATATCTGTCAAGGCTGGGGTGGATCCCATTAATGTAAGGCCACATCAATACTCACATCTTCAAAATAAATGAATTTGGAAAACTAGTGGCTGAAATTCGGCCTAGTAACAACCCATATTCCAATTAAGTTATTTTAGTGAAGAAAAGAGATGGAAGTTGGAGGTTATGTGTAGACTATAGGACATCCAACAAGGCTATTGTTTAAGGTAAGTTTTCTATCCCTGTGATTGAATAACTGGTAAATGAATCAAATGAGGTTGTATGTTTTCCGAAGACGATTTAAGGGCAGGATACCATGAAATAAGAATGTGTCTTGCTCATGAATTTTTAGTTATGTCATTTGGGCCTACTAATTCCCGTGCAACCTTCCAATGTGTCATAAACATCATTTTGAGACCCTTTCTTAAGAGATATATGCAGGATTTTTATGACATTTTTTAGATAGAGAAGGTATTGGAAAAAACACATGCAACATCTGCAACAAGTCTTTGAAGCAAAACGAATTTTGGCCTAAAGTGAAAAAATGCACCTTTTGGAATACTGAGATGGGTTATGTGGGACATGTTTCCTAAACAAGAGTGTCCATGGATCTACATAAAATTGACGCCATATTGTAGTGGTTCGTCCCTAAAACAATCAATGTTATAAGGGGATTTTGGGCTTGATGGGTACTATATCACATCATATGCAAAATCTTCAACCTGGATTTTGAAAGTTCTGGAATAATTTTTCATTCATACCCCATGGGAAGATACTTGGGAGTGTACAGAACTTATCAAAGGTTGGCTCAATCTCACTTTCTTGGATTGGGATGAAAGGAATAGTGACATAGTTTGTTGCGGCTCTTTGTGTTTTCCAATGCAACAAGTATCAATCTTCGAGTTCAGCTTGACTCCTGCAACCATTGCCTTTGATGGTTCAAATGTCTTATTTTGCTTTTCTATAGGATGCCTTGTTCTTTGTTTTGTTCTTCCATTTGTTTGTTTATGGTAATTAATTTTTAATGAAAATAAACTTAAAAATCAGTGTGGTGATAGCTTCTAATAGGTACTTTTCTTTATATATTTCAAAATTATTTAGGATGAATATATTCTGTTATACAACGTTTATATATATGATGAATATTTTAGTCTCTGCAGATGAGTATTAGTAACCCACATCTTGACAGGCCATTTTATGTTACAGTATTTTGGTGGAACAAATTTTGGCCGCACTGCAGGGGGCCCCTTGCAAATTACAAGTTATGATTATGACGCTCCAATTGATGAGTATGGTATGTGGAAGAATAACAATTAGAGCCAGTTGTTTAGATGGTAGCTACTACGATTATATGGCCTATAGCAGTTGACATGGTTGATGAACCTTGTTTTCTAGGTCTGCTACATGAGCCAAAATGGGGTCACTTGAAAGATTTACATGCTGCTTTGAAGCTTTGTGAGCCTGCCCTAGTGGCCACTGATTCACCAACATATATAAAATTGGGTCCACAGCAGGAGGTTCGAGCCTAGCATGAAATAAAGATTTCATAGAAGTTTCAAGCATTATGATTTTCTGCATTTAATATTTTATTGGTAGTAGATAATGACTCAGTAGTAGCTTATATCTCCACCAAGCCTTTTGATGCAAGTCCCTTCGGGATTTGTTAAAGGTATGATTTGAAAAGATAAAACATCAAGATCTAAGAGCCAAGAAAAATGAAGTTTTGACAGCTCCACCACCCATTTGACTACCTACTTTTAGGGATAATATAGTCATTATGAAAATAAACTTTTGTATTTGTAAAAGAAATGGAAGGTGAAGAGTAAAACAGTGATTGTCAGGTAAGTGTAAAATTTTATTGGGTGTCAAAATATCATGGTCTGCTATAATTAAATAACTCTTTGGAAAATGTTTTCTAAAATCTATTTCTAAAAAATATTTTCCATAAATTTTACATTCCAGAAAATGTTTTTCAAAATTTCCAAAATATATTTTTCAAAATGTAAATTTATGTTCCAAAATAACTTAAAATTTACATTCCAGACAATATTTTTTCAGAAATAGATTCAAATTATGTTCCAAAGTTTTCCAGAACTTATCTTCAAAATAACACTCCTTTGTGGATTTGAAATAAAATATCAAGGACATTTTTGGTATTTTTGAAATTGATCGGATGCAGGTCTGAAGGACCATGATATTTTGACATCTAACACCTTTATGGATAATGCTTCTGCATATTATTCTACTTAGTTTATTACAATATGTCTTCACTAGCACATGTAGCCAATCCCAACATGTGCTATAAGGTTTGGTTGTTGTATGTAAAAGTATATAGGTGGCTTTATTTTCTGAATGGCTTTTGTTCTTCAATTTCAGGCACATGTATACGAAACAGATGTTCACCCTGATGGATTGAACTTGTCTCTATTTGAATCTCCAAACATATGCTCAGCATTTCTTGCCAACATTGATGAACATAGAGAGGCAACAGTGACATTTCGTGGTCAAAGATACACTATACCACCATGGTCTGTGAGTGTATTGCCAGATTGCAGAAATACAGTCTTTAATACTGCCAAGGTTGGTTTATGCAGGGGAAATTTTTGGGTCCGCAAAAATGTTGGCATAAATTTGTTCTCTCCTCTCTATATTATATGTGTGTGAAAGTTATTGCATTAGTTATTTACTTAATGATTTTGTGATATCCACCTTTATATGCATGTATGTATGTGAGAAAGGGATAAAGTTAGTCAAAGAAACCTTTTTAAAGTTATATTCATTCTCACCCTTTACTTTCTTAATCTAATTGTCAATACTTATTGGAACCATTAGATTAAAAAAAGTTAAAGGGAAAAAATCTTATTGTTGAAATAACATGTGTGTACTCTCAATGTAGAGCTAAAGAGTAACACATTCAAATACGTACATTATCATAATCTCAGTCAAATTTCCAACATCTTAAATCTAAATGCATAAGAATAATTTCCATATCCTTATCCAAAAAATATCTGAAAATTTTGAAACATAACAAAAATGCCTAAAACCTCAGTTTTTTTATCAAAAGATGGAAGTGCTAAAGCATCACTATGTTATTTGGAATCCCAACTATGTTGGCACCCCAAGTAACATCATTCTTTTTCTGCACTCCGTGTTTTTAAATCACCAATTGATTCCTAAGAATCAAGACAAGACTCTAAGAGAGCTCTCACTCTGAATGTATTAAAAATGCTCACTATTTCATATATCTAAAGTGTTTTTACAAAGGGTGAAGATGGCTATTAATAATCTTTGCCATCCCAAATTCATATCTTAATTACAATGAAATGAACTCTAAATGGGATGTAAATGCTAATCCATATAGTTGACAAAAAATTTACAAATAAAATAGGAGGTATCTAGATCAGGGGCCGTGATTAATCCCATGCTTTACATGCTCGTATCATACTCTTTATGTTTGTGTGCCACATTACCCTTGCCTCTCTTGTACTTCTTGACCAAGAAATGTATCTTCTTTTGAGCTTGATTGAATTACAAATTAGGCCCAAATAAACCTATACTACAATCTATTTGCACCTAAAATTACAACAAAATAAATCCTAAAATTTTAAAGAGAATTACGAGACAAAATACAATGAAAGTAAATTCTAATTTAAAAATTACAATCAAAGTAAATTCTATTATAAAAATACAAACAAGTATTTTTATTTGGTAATAATGATCTTTCCCATGCATGCACTCGTCAAAGGTGCATGGTGAAGGGGATTGTCGGAAATCCATCTTGTTTGTATTTTGACTGTTCAAGTGAAATCCTTGTTGTCTATATGTTTTGCAATGTGCATTGTGAAAATGCTCAATACTACACTTATATCATAGGATTATTATGTTATTTTGGGGTTATCTGAAACTTTCTTCTTTAAATTTGCACAGGTTAGAGCACAAACATCTGTCAAACTAGTAGAGCACGATTTGCCCACTGTCTCCAATATTTTCCCAGCCCAGCAAAGTAGGCACCACAACGGTATCTACTACATCTCAAAGTCTTGGATGACTACAAAAGAGCCACTCAATATATGGAGTAGCAGCAGTTTCACTGTCGAGGGTATATGGGAGCACTTAAATGTAACAAAGGATCAATCTGACTATCTTTGGTATTCAACCAGGTCATCATTCACTCCTGAATACTCTGCAGTGATACCAGATGTTTACATGTTATATATTTTTTCTTGTTTTACTTTTACTTTCTGATAATGCGATCTGCTATATTATGCCTTACTTTTATCTACAATGAATGTTTTACCTGTTATCTGTCTTCTTTTACATAAAGAAGAGTTCACTGTAACTATAGGTTTCAAGGAGCAACTTTCTTGAAAGCTTAAGCTTTTAGGTGAAAGGTCACAAAGTGCTGAAGTGTGGACAATGCACAGGCCCACACTACTGTCTTAAGTTTAACTATTTGTAGAATGGAAATGACAAACTACATGGTCATAGAATGTTACAATGTCAACTACTAAATGTGCTGAAAGTTGAAGTTAGGTGATGGCTTAAGAATGATTTTATTTCTAACAAAAGAAGCATAAAAGATTAAGGAGAAGAAGATATCTTCTATACAGTTTTCCCTTTGTATATCTGCCAAAGGAATTCAATAGATCAAAACATGATCTGAATTCCATAAACCTGCAATAAAAGAAAAAGAATCATCAAATGGAAAGTATCTTTAAATATTGATTCAATGGTATTCTAATTGTATTTTCATTATTCGTGAATATAATGCAGAATATCCGTTTCAGACAGTGACATCTTGTTTTGGGAGGAAAATGGTGTCCATCCAAAACTTACAATAGATGGCGTCCGTGATATACTACAAGTGTTTGTCAATGGACAGCTTATAGGTAATTGCCGTATTATATGTCTTGTTTATTTTAAAAAGAGCAAGTTCGTGTTTTTTGTTACTTAAATTAATGGAAGTTCTATTCTGGATGATGCACTTTATTATGTAACTTCCCTAGAAAGATTCTTGGAAGGAATCATAGTATGTGCATTTTCTTTTGAAGTTAAGAGATGCTTGAGAAAAATAACACTCACGATCTAGATAGTGTTTGGGAGGAATTAGATTCTGTACAAATGGTTTATTTGTGTTAATTTAGATTAGAGATATGGTTTGATTGTATTAGATATATGATATGATTTGATGAGGAAATATCTTATCTAATATTTCCATTATTAAATATTGATTTTGTTCATATTATTATATATCTTGTACATTATAAATAAGAATACTCGTGTGCACCACACAATTACAATCAATCTTTTGAATATGATATCAAAAGTCTTACATAGCAAGCTTTACTGAGCCTATCATGCCACCCATTTTCAAATCCACAAGTATCTAGTCCTATGCTTTCATACCACTTAGAAAGTGGATCTAGGCCTAACTCAATCCTACAATTTGCGGTTGAGTTAGGCCTAATTGCACATTCTAAGAATATAGTATTTTTTGACTTTTGTTGTTGTTAGCTCTTGACTGAGACTCTCCCTTTGAATCTGTCTTTTGTTATAAGCATGTTTTCAAAACAAAGCATCAGTTGTATCATAGTTGTTGTGCTTTAGAGGTTTAATATTTATTTCTCCTGTTTATATATATTCATGTAGTTTCATTTCCTGTCCAAGTGAAGGTAATGCTGTTGGTCACTGGATCAAGGTGGTCCAGTCTCTTCAATTTGTCCCAGGATACAATAATTTAACACTGTTAACTCAAACAGTGGGTTTGCAGGTGAAATTCTTAGTATACTTTTAACATGTATCCCTTTCTATAATGCAATTTTACGAGTGTAACGTGTTGTGTGTAGGTATTTGGGAATCGCTTAAATTTCTTAGTTCATACACTGTTATAGTCTTTGATCAATCAAAGTGGTTCATTTTGATAAGAGGTATATTAGTAATGTAAAAGAAGAATTGAAGAGCATAATGTCAATTATTATGCCTACATAATATTATTTTTGCATAATAAATAATTTAGTGTGGTTGGATATAACTGCTACCTGTTAGTATGGCAGTTTCTTAAGCTTGCAGTTTCTTAAGCTTGCAATGACTGCTTTTTCTTAGGATGAACAATTTAAAGCAATTAATTCTGCAAATATATATTATTTTTTTTTAATAAAAATGGTAGCACTAGGGCATCACAATGTTAATCATCATTCCAACTATGTTGGGACCACAGTTAGAAACAATACAGAGTGGGGGGACTAGGCCAGAATATTGAACCTATAACGTGGAAGATTGAACCTATATTTGAAGAAATCAGGGATTACGAAAGGTGTATTATCCTTACTATGTGTTACACTTTGGCCTAAAGCCATAATTTGCAAGTACATTCAGTAGACTGAAGTATAAAGAAAGGGGTGTATAGGATAGGAATTTTCCAAAAAAAATCTTGAGTTTTTACTTTTGTTGATTGTTGGGTTTGTTACCAAAATAGGACGTGTAGGCAGAAGTGAGAAATCTGGTGATTTACAGCTAGACTTTACTATTCAAGGCCCTATGAGAACTACAGTCTGGACCATATAAAATTAGTATCAGAGTCTAGTTGGTGTGTGGAAATCAGACCATATCAAACTAAATGTTCTTTTCAGCAACATTCACAGTCTTTCCTCAAGTTGTATTAGGAAAATCCCGCAGGAAACCATCTTGAAAGAGAAAAAAACCTTGCAACTATGGCATATGTGAAACAAGGTCAGCGAGGCGAGAGATGGCATTGACAGCCCCAACCATTCTAAAATATTGGTTAGCAGCACATGTTATCTAACTTTCAGGCAAAGGATATAGACCCTATGAGCTATTTCTTGAGAATTGAAGTTAGTCAATTTGACATAAGTATAGTAATTACTTAGCAAAATCATGCATTGGATATACTTTAAGACAGTGATGTTGGACTTCTACCCTAATGATACACCGATGCATTCCAATTCCAAACTACCATCAAATCGGGAGGAGCCCTTGAAAAACCTTGGTGATATAGACATCTTGCTGGCAAGCTTAACTATCTAAAAGTAATCAGGACAAATATTACTTTTATTGGAGTTTGATTCATAAACCGAATCAGAAGGAGAGGATGAAGGAGAATCAATAGGTGGAGAACTAGACTTAAATGTAGTAATTTGTGGCATTTCAGCGGAAAAGATAGAAGACGAGTGTAGGTTCAAGACAAGTGGAATAGATGCATAAATACTAGAAACAGTTCGAGATACCTGATTGCCAGGTGAAGATGAGGAAAGAAAGTAAATTTTTGCTCATTAAATAGAACATCTTTAGAAATATATAACCTACCTGAGGAAGATAACATTTCTATCCTTTGTGACATATGGAATAACCAAGAAAGACACATTCTTGAAAACAAAATTCAAGTTTGAGAGTTGTGTGGTCGAAGACGAAAAAACAAGCACATCCAAAAGCTTTTAGAAATTTATAATCAGGAACAGTATTGAGTATAATAGCTTAGAGAGCAAGATAAACAACAGTAGTAAAGGCATGGTCCCAATAGGATAAAGGGAGAGATGCATGATTAACTAAGTAAGACCAATGTCAACAATATGATGATGATGATGATTGCATTCAACATCACCATTTTGATAGTGTGAAGACAAATGAGTTTATGAGATTTGAGAAACGTAGTAAAGGCGAAAAATTCTGCTCCTCAACCAGTTTGAACAAAAATTCTGCTCCCCAACCAGTTTGAACAACTTTAATAGGTTTGTTAAACTGTAATTCGACCATATAAACAGCTGAAAATAATGTAATTGTTTCAAGTTTTTGTTTGAGCAAAAAAGTTGAGGTAAGCCCTGAGTATGCATCCACAAAAGAAATGTAATAGGAGAAACCATTATATGAAGGAAGGAACAGATGAAGGTCCCATAAGTCACTATACTCAAGCTCAAAAGGGGATTTATAAGTAGTTAAGGAAGCTTGAGAAGAAAGTTTATGTGTTTTACACATGCAACAAGTAGAACAAAAGTGCATAGAACATTCTAATCTAAGATGTCAATTTTATGGACAACTAATATTACGATTATTGGAAACAATTGTATTATTAAAACAGTTAACAAAACAAACAAATAAAGTTTAGGCACAAAAGGAAGACTTCAAAATTTTATAGGTCATTATGTCTATTGGAGATTCCACGTTGACTAGAGATATGACCAAATTATAAGGTGGGTATAAATCTCATCTTGCAAGCCGGTTTTATGAGATATAGTAAGCTTAAAGTACACTTTCGAAGATGGTATAAGAGCCTCCTAAAAATGCCCTTATATGGTTAATCTCTAAGAACATGGTTTGGGAGATTTAAGAAAGCAATGGTTTCCTTGGGATACAGGATAAGCCAATGAGATCATACTTTATTCATAAAACACTCTTTATACAGGTATACTATTAGACTATGTAGATGATATAATTATCGTAGGAGATGATGAAACAAAGAAAATGGCTTTAAAAGAGAAATGGGCAACCCAATTTGAAATAAAAGGGTTGGGATAAGTCAAGTATTTCCTTGGGACAGAGGTTGTTTATTCCAAAAAAGGGATTGCATCCCTCAAAGAAAAAATATACTTGATCTTCTCAAAGAAATAGGTAAGTTGGGATGTAAAACTTCAAGGGTTCCTATCCAACAAAATCATAAAATTGGAAATGAGGAAAACTCTTATGTAGAAAAGACCCAATATCTCATATTGGTAGGATATCTTATTTATCTATCATACAGAAAACCAAACATTGCTTATTGCAGATTATTATAATTTACACTTGGGGTTTAGTTCTACCTGGCAAAAACAGTTTGTAAAGTTAGGACTATACAAACATTACTTAAGCCTTATCTCTAGTTAATATGGAACTATATCCATTTATCAAACCTTTCACAATGAAGGTACGAGCCATATTTTAAGGCCAAGGGTGTCATCAATAAAGGAACTTCCCAAAAAATTGTTAATTGATACTCTATAGATAAATGGTTTTAGTTATATGTTATTTTCTTTTCCATCAGTAAGTTGATGACTCAGGATTATCTAATGTGTTCACATTAATATGAACAGAATATTCCTGTCCATCTGTATGTGACTTTTCTTCAGCTTATTCTCCTATGAAACCACCGAGGGATAAAGATTACTGACTATACATATTCTCATTTGAAACAATGTTGCAGAATTATGGTGCATTTATTGAGAAGGATGGAGCAGGGATCAGAGGTACAATAAAGATCACTGGATTTAAAAATGGAGATATAGATCTTTCAAAATCATTATGGACCTATCAGGTTTGTATATAATATTTAAACCCTGAACTGATCCCAAATAACTGTGAATTATTAGCTGTAATTGTAGTACACTACAGCTTTATTCTGAAAGATTTAGTAAATACACATGCCCAATGCACTCTCGTTTTCTAGATGGTTCCTTTGAATTTGGACATACTACAATTGACCTTCTGATTTCAAATGACCAACTTTCAAATATTTTGTAGGGTCAGTCAATGAGTTAGTTTCGCATACAGTATTAATATTCAAGATTATTCCAAAGATAATTGACGCCAATTCGTTAAAACAATTTACAAGAGAAAAATGAAGATACCACTACTTCCTAAGATGCATTGAAATTATCTATACAAAGCATCTAGGCTACCTGCTAAAATAAACATTAAAAACGCTCTGATCACCGCATATATTCCCATTTCTAACATTCCTGTACAAGAATAGGATTTTGAATATTAAGTTTCCCTTACATGCCCTTGTAAGAATAGGTTTTAAAGTTGCGTGTTTGAGGTTATTTTTATATCTTTAAGGATTTCAACCTTGTCATGGTAATCTAAGAATATAAATTTGGAAAAAAAAAAAATTCTTAGTTTTGATTCTTTGTTCAACGTGAGTTGGTGATTATAGTTATGCCTTCACTCCATAGAAATTTAAAATGCTACTTTAGTGGTGTGCGTGCTAGGTTTGTCACGGTTTTGTTATCTTTATTCGAAGCTCATTTACTTGTTCTATATTTTTAATCTATGTCATTACATTCTATATTTGTGGCATTGTACTTCTTATATTATGAGGAATTTGAAAATATTAATTCCACTTTATTCAATTTTATCCCAGGTTGGGCTTCAGGGAGAGATTTTGAAATTTTACAGTGAGGAGAATGAAAATTCAGAATGGGTAGAATTAACTCCTGATGGCATCCCTTCCACATTTACATGGTACAAGGTAATTATGATCTGTTGAAGTGATTTATCTGTGAGAACTGTTGTACAACGAAAGAAAACAGAAAAGGAAAAGAGCATACAAATTATTTACATTGATTTTGTTATAAAATTTATAAATATAAAATCATTCATGAACCTCCATAAGAGCTTAAGCTCCTTAGAAAGTTGGTTCTTGGCATAGTATCAGAGCCTCTATGACCAAGTTAGAAGTTTCATACTAGCTGCCCTCTTTTTCTCTTGATAAAGCTTAATATAAGCATCCCAGAATACTAACAAAATATTTATAAAAGAAGAATCATGCAAAATGATTAGGATAATTTATGTTATACTGAAAATTGTATTACCTAATTTTTACTATGGTAGACACTCAGAATACTAACAAAATATTTACAAAACAAGAATCACGGAAAATGATTAGGATAATTTATGTTATACTGAAAATTGTATTACCTAATTTTTACTATGGTAGAGAAATTCATGAGTGACAAATAGAGCGTATGGTCAAATATTAAGATGATTATAAATTTGTGCACATGCTAAAGTTCTTTAAGGAAAACATGTGATTTGAAATTTATCAGCTTCTATCTACTCTCACAATATACTGTTATTTGGTTATATGTGTTGAGTTATCAAGAAATATTTTGTTGAGTTACAAGTAGATATTAACAATCATTGTAAAAATTACAATAGAGATATTGTAGGGATTCAAGAAATTAATGCAACCATTTTTCTAGGGCGGTAGAGTTTTTTATATATCCTTGTTACTCATTTAGAGAGTATCAATTAAAATCATATCTTTTTTCTCTTTTACACTTCATTCTCAAGTTGGTATTAGAGCTCTCAATCTTAGGGCTTATGTTATTTGATAAAAAAATTTAGAAGAAATTAAAAATTCTAGAAATCTACGAGAGTAATTTAATTACTCAAATTTATATAACAGTAGAAAACAGTTGAGGAGATCGACATTGCCGTAACTGAGTGGGGAATTGATATGACCCGTCCACGCCTACAGAGCCTTCAAAAAACACTTCACAAGTGTCTTGTAATTTAATTTTACAAGACAAAATGTTGGATGTAATTCGAAACGGTTATTCTTATCACGTGCATAATGACTAAAAATCATTAAGCTCTTTTGTGATTGAAGGGACACAACAAATTATGTAGGGAGAGCGACATTTTAGGGGTGATAGGAGAAATTAGAACCTAGTGTACATGACAAGATTTGGTACACAACTGACACTGAAGCGAGATACAATTTTCACACCAGCAGACAGAATTGATAAATGAAAAATGCAAGTCGTTAAGTAGTAATATTGAATCCATAAGAACCACGTGTTTGACTTTGTAATTATCATAATTTAATATTATTTAAAAGGAAAAGAAATTAATAGAAATTATTGAGCGTCGATTTTGAAATAAAGAATTCAAGGAAAATAATCAAAAATTGAATTAATAAACAAATTAATTAGGATAAAATTATTATAAGAAAACTTCCAGGTTCAGGATTCCCACCCAGTCTATTGATTCAAATGTCTTACCCAGTTACTCTTTTGATTCTCTTCGAAGTTGAATTGGCCCGAGGTAGCATATGTTTCCTCTCGGACAACGGAAACGTATAAAGTTGACCCTACTCTTGTGTAGCTATATTTAATTCAACTCACTGAGTATTTCGATAATTTCCTGATTTGTCGAAAAATTAAACTTAATCTCGTGATTTAATACCTAAGTCACTTCCCTATAAAATAAGTGTCTACAAAACAAGGCGGCCCAAGGCTTACCCTGTACTAAGAAAAATTGGAAAAATAGAATAAAAAAGCATGAAAACAAAGTGTTCCGTGTGTATACGATGAAATTGTTGGAGTAAGACATGAAAGCTAAGTTACGGGGAAATGGATTATATTTGTAGTAAGTCTGATACATACGGTTTATATGCATCAGCTTTAGGAAGAGTGTTAGATATAAAAGGCTTTGGCTCGTATCTTCTTATTTTCTTTTTTGTAAATGCACAACCCTATGTGCACACAAGGGATTCAATCTATACCACTCTCTCTTTTATCTTAATACTTATACTACATGGGGTCATGGCCTTCCTGACAAGGTTTCCGTGTTTGATTTTCAAAGATTGTTTTGACCTGATATAGTTCTCCTTTTCAATATTTTGTGATCTGTTTTAGGAAGATTCGTGATTCTCGAGCATTTTACATTGTATGAAAAGTCATGTAGTGGGATTGGAGTCACTCACTCTATTCTATGGATGTTTTTGTGTTCGCCTTTCAAAAATCGTTTAGTTATCTATTTATTGTAATTATTATGCCGAACGCATTACTACAGAATTAGTGAATCTAAAATCATGATATGAATACTGAGATTATGTAGGTGCAAATACACCCACTGGCCATTCTTTCATAATGCTATTCTTTTTTATCTTAACGCCAATGTAACAATACCAACTATTTATTTTAAGCAGGCATACTTTGATACTCCTGGTGGCCTAGATCCAGTTGCTCTTGACATGAAAAGCATGGGGAAAGGTCAGGCTTGGGTGAATGGTCAACATATAGGAAGATACTGGACTCGGGTTTCTCCAAAAAGTGGATGTAATGTCTGTGATTATCGTGGAGCATATGATTCTGACAAATGTTCAACAAATTGTGGAAAACCAACCCAAACATTGTATGTAATCTCGAAGAGGCTAAAACTGTTGGTTTCATGATTTCATCTAATTCCACAAGACTTTATTGACGAATTATAAATATCCGCTCACGGCATCATTTATCTCATGTTGATTGACATCTTTGTGTACATTTTTGTACTGGAATAACTTTAAATTCTCTTATCCAACCCTCCTGATAATCCTACTAATCACTAAATGAGGAAAATATTATTTCTGTTCCTATGATAATTCAATAGTTCCTTTATTATGTATTGCAAGGATTATTAGAAAGATTTTTAGGAGTATACAGCATTACTTATTGTACATGGCTACTGGAATTTCTATTGCGCTTTCCTTGACTTCTGATTTATTGGTCTACAGGTACCATGTGCCACGATCATGGTTGAGAGCATCCAACAATTTACTCGTTATCTTAGAAGAAACTGGAGGAAATCCGTTTGAGATTTCTGTCAAGATACATTTGTCCGAAATAATATGTGCTCAAGTGTCAGAATCCGACTATCCACCTCTGCAGAAGTTGGTAAATGTGGATCTCATTCGTGAAGAAGGTTCTGCTAATAATATGATACCTGAACTTCAGTTATATTGTCAAGAAGGACATACAATTTCCTCCATAACATTTGCTAGCTTTGGTACCCCGCGAGGTAGTTGTCAGAATTTTTCTAGAGGAAATTGCCACGCTGCTAGTTCCATGCCAACAGTGTCCAAGGTAAACTAAATCTATATTGGATAGCTTTTCACACTAGTCCTTGCCTAGTACCTCTTAAAAGTACAATTGTGGACATAGTTTTCTGCAAGAAAGCAAGTGCTCCACAAGATTCTGGCGTTGTAGACTTGGGTAAAAGCGATGATGCAAGACATCTTCCAAAATGCTTAACCCAATAATTTGTCTAACTATTACAATTAAAAGTTATTGTTATCACTGAATAATCTGTAGGCTTAGAAATTATTGCTATCACTGAATAATCTGTATTGCGATTAGCGTTGTACGTTTATTAGCCGCAGACTTGTTATGTTTTGATGAAAAAAATATTGCGGTTCACTGAAAGAAGAAAAGTGGGGAAAAAACTTGCCTAATAACAGCACTAGGCATGTTTAGCAAAATCTCCAGTGCCAAAATTAGTGTGGCCTTTTTCTATTTGATGTTACCTGATTTTGGTTGTAGGCCCTCCTGACACACTTTTAATATTTTGCAGGAATGCCAAGGGAAAAAGAGTTGCTCCATCAAAATCTTAGATACTGTATTCGGAGGTGACCCATGTCCGGGTGTTGAGAAAACGTTGTCTGTGGAAGCAAGATGCACATCGCCATTGAGTGTTAGTTTCTTTCAAGAGGCTGTAAGTAGCTTCTAAAATGAGGTTCGGTGTGAATCTAGATTGCAATACATAGGTCAACGAGCAATACAATGGTAGTAATCAGAAAGGGCCTTTCATTGTATTGTGTGTTACAATGATGTTTTAATATTCAGTACATAATACTTGGTCTTTGACTTTTGAGAGCAAATAAGTAATCCCTGATGATCAATGGTTACCTGTTCGATCTGATTATCAGTCGTTGGCTAGTGTTCAATGAAGGTTACAGAATCAGTAGATCTATTCCGGGCGTTCTTCCATGTACCTCCATGGAAGAACTTAAAATACCGTTTTACTCTGTTTATTCTCTTTGCTGCAATTCTCTTATTTTCTTCATTTTCTTTTAGGACGGTATAATTTGAAATACAACTTTTTATATTCCAAAATGCATAATATAGAAAGTTATATTTTGGATTTTATAATCTAGAATATAATATATATATATATATATATATATATATATATATTGAATTCGAAATACATTTTGAAAAGATACTTTTGTATTTTTTAAAATTATGGATGTCCAGTGCAGAAAGAAGTGGTCTGTATACCGATGTGTGAGATCTTTGAAACGGAAGGATTCCCAAGCAATCAAGAAGATTAAAAATTGACCATTTTTCATTACTGGAACACCATGCAACGACGACGTACTGTTTAATCTGGAAATTTTATCAGTCATATTTGATTTTTCACCATTAAAACTGTCTTATTTTTAAAATAATATTCACACAAAATAATTTAAGGGTAATAGACCACAATATATAAAAGATATATTATTTGACTAAAGTGAAATTTGTTCTTTCGAATTCGAAATGTGCACAGGCGAAAGTTAATCACTTTTCTAAAATTTTAAAAGTCCTGAGTTCATAAAACAGTAGCACTTTTTATCATGATCATCGAATGGTAGTTGAAACCGATAACTCAGATTATAACTTCAAAGAACACATACGACTCTCCATACAAGCATTTTCGGAAAGGCATAAAAAAGCGTCATTTTACGTATTTCCATTAGTGTTTTCGGTAAAATCATAAACTCGAGAATTACCTTTTCAAATCATCGCGACGACAACCCCTAACACTAAGATGCTTGCCAACGGTTGTTAAAAAGCAATTTCCTAGACGTTAAGCTCCCGGGGATGCAAAATATTATAGTACTTAACTTTTTCGTATGCAAAAGAACAAACTTCTAAATTATTTTCAGGAAGAATAAATTTAAATCTTGCTACAAGATCTTTCTACAAATAAAAGAAATAGAATTAAATGCATTAATCTTCCAAGAATTCTAAAATATTTTCAGGAAAATTTTCAGGGTTAGCCAAACATTTAAACCAAAAATATTGCGTAGAGAATAGTATTCACAGCGAGCTACTCCAGGGAATGTTAGCTAAACCTTAAAAGTTAAAGCAAACACCCATATGAAATAAAGGGTGACAGTGCTACAATATAATCATAAGTTACCTATACATCACTCTAGACAGTCCAATACACAGACAGATCAACGACAAATATTTAGCTGGGATGACTTCCGCGTTTGAGAAAGCAAGCATATCATCATTTCACACAGATGAAAAGAGTTTCACTTCAAACGTCTGATCTTTTTTGACGCATTGATAATGTTTTGACCAATCTCCGGGTGTTTAAATTCCAATAATTTATCAAGTTTAATAGAAGCTTCAGAGAAACAGTTATCCTCAATACAGGACTCCGATTTGAGGGCAAAATGAACCTCATTGACGTCTTCATCAAGCTGGAGACAGAAGAGGTGGCTGAAAACCTATACAAAAACAGGACAAATAAAACAGTGCTATAACAGAATTACTAGACTCTAACCACAGTAAAACCTTGATTTCAGTTGACAAGACAATGAAAAAACCTGTTCCACAATCAATAACTCATAATTAACACAGAATAAATATTTACATACTCAATAACAAATCCTGGGGAAAAGGTGAACGACCTAAAAAAATGCCTATATAAAAATGAAATAATATACCATAATACATAAAATAGAAATTGTATTGTTCCATGCCGAAATTATGTTGGTCACCAAGAACGATATCATCTCATATTAGCTACATAACTAAGATTATCCACTTAATCACAAAGTCAAGCACTAATCAAGTATTAGGATCATTGAATCAGGTTAACCTAGGCCCATCCATATAAAAAGGCCTATCAAAACTCTTAACATTTTTCATTGATTGCACATTTATCACTCATGCCTGCCTATCAAACTAATAGAATCCATGAAGGTCTCGTCCAAGTTGGAACAGAAGACATATTCTTGTAGAAGGTTACCATTCGTCCATCTCATTAATGCAAATCAAGGTAATTAAACTAAGATTCAAGTCGTGAATCAAAAAAAAAATTCATAATTGTAAATCAAATTATGTATAGAAGGCATAAAGAAACAATTGAGAAATGAAAACATACAATCTATGTTTCCACCTCGTGTCTATAGGCAGTGTTAGGGTTGTTATATCTGAAGTATTGTTACTAGGTGATTCTGTCACGATCTCGTTCTCGAAAGGCACTTTGATAGGTCAAGGAATCAGGTATATAAACAACCCTTGACTTAGATTTCTAAATGATACCGGATTTTAGAACTAGTCTAAACGGGTTGGAGTGACCTCGGCATCTGCCTAGCAAAGCAATATTCTAACCTCATGTCCACTTGAATTGTGAGAGTCATCATATCTGAAATATTGTTTGTATCAATCATGAGTCATCTGATCTGAAATATTGTCGACTTTAGAGCTTGATAGTTTAGTCACGGTTTGTCCTTACCTCATGGAATTAAGTAGGGTGTTTATAAACTATCTTTGACCTAGACTTCTAAACTATGAGACTTTAACATTTTGAGGTCAAATAGCCAACAAGGTGTCATATAATTACAAAACAAATGGAGACTAAAGAATAACAGACACAAGATCAAACTAGTGGCTTCCAATAACACAAATTCAACATGTACTCCGAAAAAAGACAGGGATGTTGCAACAAAATGGGCTAGAGAGAGCTCTGCAGCAGATACGAAGTTAGAACAATTAGGAGAGAAGTGCACAGATCAGCTGTTGGGGGGCGCAAATAAGTTGCTTTTCTCCCTTTCTACACAAGTTTTCCAGAAAAAATAAAATAAACTAAATAAATAAATAAAAAGCAACTTTTGTTAGGGTTAAGAAAGTTGGGTCATATGACCCTACCCGCTTCTGTCCAGAATCACATTATTCTGACTAGGAACACGATTCTTCCTATTCAGACTGCAGTTCAGCCTCCGGAGGAAATTCAAAAAGCAATTCGCATTGCCAGAGGTATCAATAGAACGAATCATATTGTTTACTTGATACTAACTACACTGATGCAGATGATATCATTAATGAGAAATAAGCATGAAAGCTTACAACTGTTACGCTAATAACAGGTATTTCCATTTAACAAAGGAAATATGGTCTGATACTAACTTGAACACTTCAAAATAATTACGAAGTTATCTCGGTGCATATTAATTTATGTTAAAGGATTGCAATTCAATTCCAATAAAAGATAAGTTATAAATGTTAGAAACAATCTTAAAAAATAGACTTTAAGTCAAACTCAATCTCACAAAATCAACATGATAAGATGAGGTTTGAATGCTGTTTATATACCTGTAATTTAGTTATATCTCTAATCAAAGTGAAATCTTCAACAATCCCCCTTATGCTGAGGATTGGACATTTCAATTGTGGGAATAGAGGGGTCCAATAACAGGTGGTATAATAAGTCTAACAAATCTTGCTAAGATAGATAATAATAATAATCTCTAATAACATTTTAGAAAGTGGATTTTAAGTCTAATACAATTTCACAAATTCGTAAAGTGAGGTTTGCATCCACTTATATACTATAATTTGCCTATATATTTAGTCAATCTTGGATCTCCAACAACTAGTATGATTGATTGTTGCTACAACAATAGTACTATGAATCCTATTTTGAAGCTTTTTTCGGGTAAAGGGATGCCATTCAAAGACCTTGAAAGATATCATCACCTAGTAGGTAGACTTAATTACCCTCAGTGTCACTAGATCAGACATCACATATGCAGTTAGAATGGCTAGCCAATTACTAAAGGCCACATGTGAAAGTTATTGGAATGTTGTTATACACATCCTTTGATACATCAAGAATGGCTAGCCAATTACTAAAGAGCTCTCGTATTGACCACATTTGTAATAAATTTGGCTCCTATGACGCATTAATTCAACTTGAGAGGAAGTGTAAAAGATAAGCTTTGATTTTAGTAATTAGGGAAATATCTATAACTGATAATTAGATATTATCCATTATTATGTTTCCGATATTATACTTCGAATGATTATAAATAAAGGATTTACATGTGTGATTCAACACACAATTCACAACAGAGGAACTCTTTAATAACTATTAGTTAAAGCCTCAAAATTTGAAGTACTTTTCATGGACAATTTAACCGGTTTTAGCATGAGCAATGTAAGTGAATTTTTCGCAAGTGCGTTGAAAGTGCTTGGTGTTTGCCGTCATTTCATGTCATTAATTGGATAGAACAACTTCAAAGGAAAACATAACTCTGCTCCCGAACGATGGTAATGTTTCCATGGCCACTTGGGACTTTCATGTTTATACACGCTTCCAATTCACACACAGATTCCCGTAGATCTCCTTATATTACCGAACCTGGGAACCTTTGGCCATTATAGGATAAGTTTTGCTTCAGACAAAAAAGAAAAGGACAATCTTATACGATTTTAGTATTGCTTTTCAACTATAATTAAAATTTTACCTCCGTAATCCACATAATAAAGGTCAAGTGGTCAACTAAGTTTCAGTGCAAAATACCAAAAGCACCAAAAGAACTGCATTTAAGTTTTTGTCCAAAGGAAAAGAGAGGGAAAAAATAGAGATGCTGTTAAACATGCTAATAATAAATCTTTAATCAAACAAATTACAGATGCAGACATTAAAAATCAAAGTTCAAACTGAATATTACGGCACTCATTTGTTTTTTTACCTTTTTCATTTTTGAGAGAGCCATATTCTTAATGGCTTGGGACCTTGACACCAAATTGACAATGAAGAGACCGTTATCCGACAGCTTATCCTTTACAGTCTCAAGAAAAAACTCATCCAAAAAATCCGGAGCAGGGCATGTCAATCCCGAGCTGTACAAAATATGTAATAAATAAGTAGGATTCTTTATTATAGAAGATATTATTTCAAATCCCTTGACGGCCTAATACCATTTTTCTTGGCTATTCTGTAATATCTTGATGTAATAACCAAAAGCATAATTCAATTCACCTTGGGTCTGAAGAGTCAACATCAACAATAATAATATCAGTGCCAGTATGAGACATAGCAGAACTTTCACTTAAAGGAGTCTCTTTATAGCTACAGTCATTTCTTATTCCATGAACTTGGGCCACTCCAGAACTCTCAATCTCTTTGACAAATTGGATCCCATCAGCTACATGCACCTGGATTCCCCAAATTAACAAGACTCAATAAACGATATTGTGATCTCCTATGAGACTAATTCAAAAAAATCTTAATTATATTATGTTTTAGTATTCTAGACACAGTCCCCCGGCCCCCACAAATAAAACAGAAGTTGTTCAGTCTGTAGTTGCACATTTTTACATACAGTCACATTTGAAACTGGTTTTTGGAAAAGCAAAGAAAAATCATGAAATCCAAACTACTTGCAAGAGTCAACATGGTATGATTACTAGGGATGGATAATATTTACTTAAAATATTTACTGTTTCATGTGGATAGTTGCTTCAATGTAAGTTAGCAATCAGCCTTCAGTTTGGCCAGTACTAATTTACATTTATGTTCCACAACACCTCAAGAGAAATACAAAAATACATATTTAACTACCTTTAAGTGTTTATCCTCAACAAAACCGAAGTACTCCTTGGCAATATCAACAATCACAGGGTCTAACTCCACAGTCTGTAGATAAAAATTGTTATCAAACCATGTGATATTAATCATTCAGAAGAATAAATCATTAGGGACAAGATCTGAAATCCAATTATTTCCCCTCCCTACACAACAGGGAAAAACATATTACCTCAATTTCTAAAAAGGGGACACAACCACGAAGAAACATGGGAAGTAAACCTGCTCCAAGACCTATTATTACTGCTTTTACCTGAGATATGCCACTTGAATATATCAGCAATAATGAACGAGAGAATCCTTTAGAGCATGTAAACTTGCAAAGAATTTGAAACAACTTGATTTGGCATGTATTTACAATTACAAATTATTGGAAACAACAGTACTTAATGTAACTAGGAAATAGTTTGTGCATCCCGTGATAATTTATCCTTTCATACATGAATTTTGACTCTAACAAAGACAAAATTCCCTGAAGTTGATATCATATCAGACAAGTGAAACACCGAATCAGCTTCAGGATAGCCAATTCCATCAACTTTATCCATCATACCTTCCCATCTACTTCAGATATGCACCAAAAAATTGATACTTACGTAGTTGTTCCAACACTAATCTCTCCACTCACAAAAGACACTCACTTCAACCATTAAGGTGGTACATAAAGCCCCTAAAGAGAATGGTTTTCTACATTGTTAGGACTAAAGCAATTAATGCTTAAAATTTTAGGGACTGAGGGTTTACTCTTATAAAACTCCTTAAAAAATTAAGATACAGCAGAGATTGCACCATAAAAGGTTCTTGATAAAAAAATTCTATAATAATTAGAGAATAGTTACTGTAATAACCATCAACTACTCTTTGAACATATCATTAACCAGTTGAATGATTAAATTTACCAACAGTGAAAACATTTTATCGAAACCAGAAGTTCCTTTATTACAATTTCCCTAAATAAAAGCCAGAAATACTTGCCATTTTCCCACTAGATGCCACATTTTCCATATAAGAAGATATCAAAGTGAATCCAGAAATAATTCCAGTATGATAAGAACTAGCTACATAGCCATGATAGACTGTCAACTGGTTACTTGCTCCTGCAAAATCAGGAAAAAAATTACAGTGACAAGAGAGACACAGCAAATATTACAAGCTAAAACAGGAACAGTTTTGAAACTGTACAAATCCTCTCTCTAATACTGTTGTTAAACCATTTTTAACATATCATTTTCATCCAAAATCCTTTGCATGAAACGAACATTTTAAGTACTAATATTTTATGATTTATCTATACTATATAATATAATTATATACTAATATTTTATATTTTTTAAACAGTTTTAAATATTTTAAGTATTTTATAATCTTTAATAGAATAAAATACAAAAAACCATCCCGGAAAAAAAAAGTTGTTCTTATCTATGATTAATTAATATTGTTTGGGTTGGATAGTGGCCAATCTAAAGTGCAGGCCTAATGCCTACTACAAAGTCTCACCCAAAAATCAACAACCATACCAAAACACCAAAGAAACCCTAGTATTTTCCTTCCTCCCATCAGCCCCAACTATCCACCATCTTTCAGAAAAGTCTTCTGCCTAATCCCCTTCTCTTCACAAACTTCTCACCGGTGGCATGACCGAAAACACCACAGGAAACATTGCCAACATATCACATGGGAGAGAAGTGTCTCATGGGAATTGAGATCACTCTGCCTCACAACTACCACAGCTGCTTCGACCATATCATGAAACCAAGACTCAACAGCCTTTGCATAGTTGGACACAGCTGCACCATACCATTGCTTTAACAGATTATTAGAATATACTAGAATAAAAGAAAATAAGTGATTTCCTTTTGTTAAAGAGCGCACATCAACTAGAGATACAAATTAAAACATATAAATAGGTACAAATCTCACCTTACAAGCTGGATATGTGAGGTTGAGTTGAGTTTAAACTCCACTTTTTTAAGATAGTATCAGAGTCAGTATATCCAAATCAAGTTTGTTGGGTCTTGCGTCACCAGTTATCGAGTTCCCCCTAGTCCCATCTCGAGATGTCCAATCCTCGGGATAAAGTTAAATTATAGTATATAAGTTAGTACAAACTCCACCTTAGAAGTCGGTTTTGTGAGGTTGAGCTAAACTAAATTTTCACTTTCTTAAGACTTTTCGCTCTTTCGTATCTTCCTATCACGTTGTTTGTCTCTCTGGTTTGTTATCTCTAGTTGTCCCCTTAGATAAGTATGTTTAGGGGTATTTGGTCTTTTTGTTTTAAAGGGTAGCTTTTATAAAGGCTCCCTTTCAAATTTAAACAAGATAGATGTAACAAAATATATATCACATTAGTTTCTCTAAGATGGTATCTCGTTCCCTTTCAGATTTAAACAAGATAGATATAACAAAATATATATCACATGAGTTTCTCTAAGATGGTATTTCAAGCCTTCTTGTGGCACTACTTAATTTTTTTAAAATGGCTACGATTAATCCCACCACTTCCACATCTTCTTGTCTCAATTCCCTAGCTGAAAAACTTGCCGACTCCAACTATCTTCATTAGCATCAATAAGTTGAGTCCACTATTAAATCACATCTCTCAGCGATTTGTTGTTAATCTACTATTCCTCCATGAGACCTCTCTAACCACGATCATGATGTTGATCGTGTGAATCTTGCATAGGAAGCTTGGGAAGTTCAAGATCAAATGCTTCTTATGTAGATGAGTTGATTCCATTTTTACCCAAGCTTCTTACAAAAGTTTAGGTCATCCTATTCCACTTGAAGAGCATGTTGATGTCATTCTTGAAGGTATCCACCAAAGTATGCACCAATCATCTCTGTAGTTGAAAGCAAATTTGATACTCCTCCAATTGCTGAAGTGGGGGCACTTCTTCTTTGCTCGAGTCTCGAACTCTCCATGCCAATAAGAAAACCTTTTGTCCTCCTCTTCACTATACATACGGATTGTACCATCCAACTCTCCTAATCTTGGATCTAGTTCTACTAATGACTATGCTTGTGCTGGTAATATGAAAGAGGCCATGATCATCCTTGGTCATCATCATGGTGGTCGAAGTTGTAGTAGATGCTTTGCAAAATTTCAATGTCGAATCAATTTGAAGTATGGTCACACTAATAATATTTGCTTCCACAAGGCTAATGCTACTTATCAACCACATGAGTCTCTTCTTCTCTATGATCCTTCCTCATTGCAACCTATCCAGTTCACTTCTTCTTAGACCAGCATCAGAACTCCTAACACTTGGTGATCCTAATTTAAATCAAGATGCTCCTGTTGTCACTCCAACACAATGCTTGCCAACACATACTCAAGGTGGTGTCAATTCCACGTAGATTCCTAATTCTAGTCTTTTCTTTCACGTTACTAGAAGTCACAAAATATATCAACTTGGTCATTTTGAGGAACCAAACAAAATTTTTCTTAGAACTAATCAAGGTTTGCAGATTCATGGAATTGGTTATTTCTCCCTTTTGTCTCCCATTAACTCAAGTATTTATTTCAGATTAAATAATATTCTTCATGTTCCCTCTATTACCAAAAAATTATTAAGTGTTAGTACTTTTGCACAAGACAACTCAATATTCTTTGAACTTCATCCTAATTATTGTCTTGTCAAATATCAGGAGACTAAAGATATTTTGATCAAAAGCATTGTTGGTCCTGGTGGTCTTTACTCCTTCCCAAATCACCAGCTTTAACGGTTTCGCCATCTTTTGCAACTGATTCTCCTTCAAATTCCGATTATGTTAAAATCACAAACTGATTTGTAGAAACTCTCATATAGTTTCTCCAAATTATATTTTTAACTTGTGCATAACCTCATTTTAACTTTTGGGAAAGGCAATTTCATTTCTTTCTTCATAATTTTCTCTTCTAAAAGTCTTCATGAAGCTTTTCCCAATAGCTCTAAGACAGAATAATGATATCAATGTTTTGACCAACATATCTATTGATGATTTAATATATAATTTTCAAAAGCCCTCTCGTTGGATTCACATTGTTATGGAAGAGATATCCAATTCTACACTAAAAGGTTTGTCCAATCATTAGTATGAAATGAAGCATAGCAAGGAAGTATGCACAATTAAATAGATTACGCAGCATTATCCACAACCTTTTTATAGAAGAAAAAAAATAACAAATTGAAGGGTTACAATGAGATCATTCCTCTTAGGCCTCGTTAAATTTACATAGAAAATGAATTTCGCATCATGAACACATTCCAACATAAAATATGTGGCTAAGATTAATTTGGACATACATCTCAATCATTTTCAATGGTTCAAATGAATTCTACCCAAATATTAAGCACTGTATGATATGCATCATGTATTTACAAACTTGGGCTTTGTTAATAATGCCAAAGCAACACTTGCAGGAGTTGCATCAATAGTAAACATTGAATAATTTAAATACACCAGAGGCAAGAGGAAAATAATTACCAACATTGTGCCTCTGACATCCACTTTTTCTAGATTTGGAAGTTGCATTGTCTTTCTTCCTCCCTGGCTCACTAACCAATTTTTCAGGCAGCAGTTCACCTTTTAGAAGAGCTTCAGACTGCACCAAATTTGCAGCTCTCTCGAAAACAAGGCGACGAAAGACCAACTCTCTAGAAGGAAAAATACAACTGACTTCACTATCAACATTTTCATAAATTACGTCTTCAACAATAATTGATCCAGTTAATGAAGATGTGACCTGAAAAGCACACAACCATAAATGATATAAAGAGAATACAGGGATCACTTTAAATCGAGCAAGCCTTCACAAGAATGAGCATCCATATAAAAAATAGGAATCACACAAGTGAAAGACTACCGGATATTTCATTTTCATTTCTTAAAGACAAAAGTAGCATATCAAAAAACTTGAAACAAATATGTAAAATTATTCTTAGATCAATGAAGGCGGTGGATAAAAAGAAAATAAACATATTACGAAATGAGACAAGTAGAGCCCCAACTCCCTCTAATGACCAAAGAAACCAAGGGTTGAACACTATAAGAACAAGCTTGATAAGAAGTAAAGAATGATGTTTCTTGCATAATGTAAAAGATTTGGACATACTACGAAAAGGTGTTTCAAACTCGATGGAAGAGATAAAGTCCTGGAGTGCTTGGGAGGCAACAATGGAACACTAAAGGGATAGGCAAACTGTTAAATGTAACAAGCTTAGCCCATGTTCTCTATTATTCTGTTACTATTTCTTACCTATAAATAAACAACCCTATGTGTGTATTTTAACAAGAGAAATTAACCTTATACCTATTTCTTTTTATTTTAATATGGTATCTAGAACCTAGGGTTAGGGTTAAATATTTTTTCGATGAACCCCCTGTTTACCGTCCTCATCAAGTTGCTCCCGCTGCTGTCACCACTCTCGCCGTCGGCGCCATTATATTCGGTTGAGTCGGCAACATCACCGTCAGGAGCGCCTCACCTAGGCAACCACCGTGCCGTTGGAATCGCGGTGATCACAACAGCGACGCACCTTCACATGTCGTTTCCGTTCCCGTCCCTGTTGCTGTCGCGCGTGGCGGTGCATTTGGCATCGTTTCCGTCAGCGATCAACGTCGTTGCAATCGTCGTCCTGTGAGTGTTCTGGATCTATCCTCATCATCTTGAGCGAAGCTCGTTTGTTTTTATTAGGACTTTTCTCTCTCCTCTATGGCTTCTTTTACGACCGCCGCTACATCCGCTACATCTTCTGCTGCTGCTTCCTCTACTGTCATTGTACCTGATCACTATACTAATTACGTCAATGTTCATATGTCAACTAATAAATTGGATGGTACAAATTATGATACTTGGGCCTCCGATATTAGATTATGGCTTAAGAGTCAAGGCTATGTTGATCATCTTACAACGTCTATTGTTAATGTTCCTGAGGATGAGGTCTCTCGATGGTCGAAAATTGATGCTCAATTATGCATGGTTCTCAAATCAACTATTCACTTATCTTTGAAACAAACTTTTCGCTCTTATGAGACGTGTTCAGAATTTTGGGAGCATGCCAAATTATTATATATGAATGATACTCAACGTCTTTATGGGATATGTCAAAATCTCCTTATGTTGTTGCTTCGAGACTTCTTGATGGTATATTGTCTGAGTATTTTGGTAAAATCCATGTTCTTTTTCATGATTTTAATGAATTGTTGCCTCCTGCATCCACTCCGTCTCAAGAGATAGGACAACGGTCCAAGTTTTTCATGTTATTAGCCTTACATGGGCTGTCTGATGATTATTCTCCTGTTCGTGATCAGATTTTGGAACCTGTCAATTTTGTGACCAAGTTTGGCCACAAAATTGACAGGTCCCCTTAAATGGTCACACTTATGACGCTCTTGGCCACAAAATTGACAAGTCCCCTTATATGCACCAGTGGTCACACTTATGGCGCCCTTTCCTTGGCTTCCGAGAACAAGTGCAATCATCCCGTTGAGATACCAAAACGGAAGAGTCGTCAACTGGATTAGATATATCAATGTGGGATTTACCTGATACACGCAGAAGGGTGGAACAAGTAGAAGTAAAGGAGGGCACAACAGGAGATCCCAAAATCTAATCACGAACAAGAGAATAATCATCAGGAAGCCCATGTAAGGCTAACAACATGAAAAACTTGGACCGTTGCTCTATCTCTTGAAACGGAGTGGATGCAGGAGGCAACAATTCATTAAAATCATGAAAAAGAGTATGAATTTTACCAAGATACTCTAACATTGTACCATCCAGACGTCTAGAAACAACAACATGAAGGAGATTTTGACATACCCCATAAAGACATTGAGTATCATTGGTATATAATAATTTGGCATGCTCCCAAATTTCTGAACATATCTCATAAGAGCGAAAAATTTGTTTCAAAGGCGAGTGAATAGTCGATTTGAGAACCATGCACTATTGAGCATCAATCTTCGACCAACGAGAAACCTCATGCTCAAGAAGATTAGCAACAAACATTGTAAGATGATCAACATAGCCTTGACTCTTAAGCCATAATCTAATAGTCGAGACCCAAGTATCATAATTTGTACCATTCAATGTATCAATTGACAGATGAACATTGACATAATTAGTATAATGATCAGATATGGTGATAGTAGAAGAGGCAATGGCAGAAGATGCAGCGCCAAACACAAAAGAAGTCATAAAGGAGAGAGAAAAATCCTAAAAAAACAAACGGACTTTGATCAAGATGATGAAGACAGATCTAGAACACTCACAGGACGACGATTGCAACGACGTTGATCGCCGCCGGAAAAAACGCCAAACGCACCGCCACGCACAGCAGCAACAGTGACGGTGACTGGAACTGCACGGTGGTCACCGGGGTGAGGCGCTCCTGACGGTGATGTGGCCAACCCAATCGGAGGCGGCGGCGGGGTGACAGCAGCAGTGACGGTAGCAGTAACACCAGTAACAGCAGTGACAGCAGGGCCAGCTGGATGAGGACGGTGAACAGTGGGTTCACCAAAAAATATTTAACCCTAACCCTAGGCTCTAGATATCATATTAAAATAAAAAGAAATAGGTATAGGATTAATTCCCTTTTGTAAAAATATACACATAAAGTTGTTTATTTATAAATAATAAAAATAACATAAATAATAACAAAATAACAAAGAACATGGGCTAAGCCCGTTATATTCAACAATACTCATGGTTCAAGCCATGCACGAATTTGAAGATTCTTCCTCTTTCCCCGACTTCAACGTGTGATGCGGCATCTCCATTATACATCTTCAAATTTTGGTAATGATTTAGTTCAATCCATAACCATTTCAAAATTCCACATATTTTGATAGAGAGAAAGGACCATGTTTCGTATTAAACATTATGCTATCAATGTCATGGCAAGCACGAAAATCTTTTCTAAAGAGAAAGTGCTATTTAAGTCATTCCACATCTTTAACAAAGGGATAGAACATATAGTTTCCAATTATCTCAAGAACCATGGAATGTCACATCCAAGCCATACACCGTCAATATCCCAACTTCACAAAAGTAGAATCATGTGACTTCCTCCATCCTCCACCCTCAATGTTGTCTAATCTTAACCATCCTTTGAGAATTTTCCAAATTTACTACGTTCACTACAAATGATTCCAACCATCAAACCAATACAGATCCACTACATTTACAAGACCACTAAGACCGACATTGTAAAAAAAAGAAAACAATGTCGTAGATATACTCAAAGAAACCCATTTGGCAAGAGAACTAAAAAAACTCGAATCTACTCAAAATAGGGCCAAATGGGAAGTCATCATCCCTTTTTACGAAATCAAGGGTGAGTTGTCTATGGCAATGGCGGCAAGTGGGTGTTGGCGAACTAGGCATCTGGGTTACACGTAGCAGTATACGTTGTGGCATAATAGAGCTCCAAGGTTGAGAGCTTTGATGCCAACCGAAACTACACAAGGAAACAAGAAAGCACTTTTGTTGATAACAATCACAATTATTACATTGAAGCTCCTCTATATGTAACAACCGATCTCTCTAATACTGAAATCTTGAAGATATTTTTATCCCAACAAACTACTATTTACATCAGAGTTCGCTAGATCAAATACAAAATATCAAAACAGAAACAGCACTATATTTATTGTTACTAACCTTGTGAATGATGTTTCGTTCCTTGATCCCCTCACTTGCCATCATGAAACTGTAGGCATGTATTCAAGAATTTGTGAGAAAAAAATATAATTCATTTAGTGTTTAGTGTGAGTTTGTTTCAGCTTATTTTGAAGAAACAATAGCTTGTTAGTCAACTTCTAGAGAGAGATTTTGACAAAAAAAAAGCAATTCCACAGGGATAATATGAACCAAACATGCTAAAAGTAAGGCAACAGCACCTGTAAAAAATGGTTTACAGTATAGTAACTACTATAATGCATAATAGAACATGCTTAATATTTTGGTCTCCATAGAAAACAGGAAAAAAACTAAATATTTATGTTAACATAAATAAATGACAAAACATAAAAGTGCAACTGTACGAGATACAGACGGTATTTGAGCTCCATTCTCATTTCCTGCAGGTGCCAACGGTGTAACCAACGGAGACAAATCCTTCTAAAAAGGGATGAGAAACGCCATTCAGTAAAAAGAACAGCTCAGTTAACACATGTCCATGAAGTATAACTTATGAGGATGTTTGTACCTGAATCTCCTCCATGCTGGTATCTGAATGGCTGGCATCCAAGAAAACCTAAACTCGCAGATCAGCAGGGAAGCTTCAATTACAAAAGTAATGTGACATACTAAAAAATACGCGTATATTGTAATTTTATTAATAGCATGGTACCATTATGAGGCGAGCAGCTTTGGAGCTTCTGACCACCATCCACTGTCCTTCTTCAGAATAGAAAAGCCATTCCCGTGCACGAATCTGAGTTTCAACATTCAGTCATGAAATTCAAACAGAATAACTTCACAAGTAGAAGCCGAAGGTGTAAACCGCAGATAGAAATCAAAGAAGATTTGACATCATGCGGAATCAGCTCTATAAATACATATTGATGCACAATGTAATCAAAATAATAGATAAATAAAATTAAATGCAAAAAAATAACCTAAGAAATAGTCAAAACTCCTTCTATCTGTCAACAAACCAGTATCCCTACCTCTATAATAAACATGCACATTTAAAAACAAAACAACAATGCAATCAACAAAAATGTAAACGACACCTCTGCTAAAACACACCTTAGGCACAATGAAAACCCCACAATGATAGGTAAAAGGGTCAGCCAGTTCCTCAGCATCAAGAATTACAGCTCTATAAGAAAAAGTAGAGTACCCTTGTCCACCCAAAGTTATCTGCAATCGTCGACCTTGAGAAAGCTTTAGAAGATCCTCTTGCAGATCTTCCACAGAATATAATTTCCCAGAGTCACTAGAGTACTTTTCACGAATTTGATTCTCATTTTGAAGGGCTTCACTAAATCCAGAAACCTTGCAAAAATGAAAACAAGAACATAAAAAACAGAAATGGAAAATAACTAAAAGTTAAGTTATAAATAGAATATCTACAAAATATCTTATAAAACCTTCACAGTATTTTTAAAATATCGTGCATATATTATATGACTAACTGGTCCTCCAAAAGAAGCAATCTAAAGAGATGTCACCAATTTTATTGTGTTTCGTAATATATTTTCTTGATGAGTTTAGGATTAAAAATCTTTTTATTTAGCGGTTTGAACTTTTGCATTAGCAGTACTATTTAATACGTGGACTAATTCTCTAAACAAATAAGCATAAGTACATCAAATGAATTCCATATCACAATATTCAGAGCCCTTTATCTACTCCTCCTTCCTATATAAACCTTACAACTTTAACAACTAATAACAACAATAACATTAATCATCCATAAATCCTTATTTCAAGAAGGCTCTTATGGCCATGCGAACTCAACAAAAAGTAGAAATAGTGCAGATATTCTACCTGTTTTGAATTACAATTAAATGAAGAATTATGAAGCAATGATGTAATCTGATGCACTATAGTAGATAGCTCCTTCTCCACAACCACCATAAACGTTTGAAGGCTGGGTTTACTAGAAGACTTTAAAGGTATGGCATCAACATTCATTTTCCACCCAAGTCGGAACTTTGAGAAAAGTAGATCTGGAAATTGTGAATTAATTATATTTCCAGTCACACAAAACCAAGCATGACAAAAAAATGAAAAAGATAGCATGAAAAAGAGTAGCACATTATTTCATTGCAATGTATACGAAAAAAACACTGCTACAATGAATTGTATTAAGGATTAATCTCCCTTGTGTAAAATACACATATAGGGTTGTTTATTTATAGATAGAAATAATAGAAAAATAACATAAAATATGGACTAAACCCATTACATTCAACAAATTGAAACGGAAACTAATATAACAACAGCTTATCCTCTAGTTTTGATAGTATGTTTCTTTTATAGCAAGTCATACAGGAGTTAGGAAGGTTATGTGCTATAACTAGTTTACAAGCGTAACTAACAACACCAAAATGCAAATTATAACTCCTTGTTTTGTGGAGTTTAGGAAGTGGGTAACCCATGCAACCTTCTTCCAAGTATCACTCAGCAAGGATTCTTATATTTCTAATACATAAAGGAAAGTTTGGAATGCAAGTACCACGTATGAACATTAATCCATGTATCTTTCACTAAGAACTATTGTGGCTTACACACAAACAAAGTGGAAGTCAAGGATACATGACATCCAATATGAAAAAACAAATAGAAAGGACAGTTAGGTTGATGTTGTTAACATGCTTAGGAAGTGATACTTCCTATGATAAGAATGGTTTGAATGGTGGCCGAAAAGAACAAACTCAACACTAGAACTAAACCCTATCCAGATTCAATTAACAGAACATGAGGCTTCAAAGTTCTATTAAAGAAAAAAAAAAAAAAAAAACAGTTCTGCAATTGAAGCAAGTACTAAAAACCAGTCAAATAAACACCATCGCAACTTGTTAGTATTAGTATCTTCAATTATAATATCTGCATCTCACATTTTTTTTCACTAATATTTTATGGTAAAAAATTATTCAAAGAACTTACTCAGTACATGGGATTCAGCCAGGGTGAGGCACACAAACTTGCCCCCAGGCTTCAAAACTCTCTTCACCTGACAATTAAAAAAAATACTAAGTTACCAACACAAAATAACCAATCCACAAAATGAATTATTATTTAGGCTATGTTTATATCACTTCTCTATAAGCAAGGAAAATAAGAAGGAAAAAATTCATTGAATTTCTTTGCAATTCAACTTAATAAAAGAGTGCTCTCCCATCCAACTTCTCCAAAAACTAATGTGCTTTGACTTAAGGAAAGCCTAGTCCATTTTACACTCTTACTATATTCTCTTAAAAGCAGCAGTTCAACTTTAATAACAGAGCGTTCTCCCATCCAACTTCTCCAAAAACTATTGTGCTTTAATGAAAATCTGATTCGTTTCACATTCTTATTTTCACCCTTAAAACTGATAATAGAGATAACATGATCCGAGCAGAAACAAACACAAAGGTAAAACAAAATAGAGAAAAACCCACCTCAGATAGGTACTGCTTCCCCAATTTGGGGCCAAGCTCGGGCTCCATCAAAGCATCTAATCCACCTTTATCAATAACCGCAATAAAGCTCTCGTCCTCAAACTGCACCATCCAAAAACAGAACCGATAAAAAAAAAAAACAAACACAGAGAGCAGCAAAACAAAAAGAGCGAGCGGGGAGGGAGGGACCTGCATGGCGGTGATGTCCATGACGCGCCAGCGCATGAGCGGGCGGTCACGGACGTTGCGGCGGAGCATGTCGGAGATGACGACCTTGGAGAAGTCGACATTGGTGATGGCGGTGTGGCCGGCGTCGTAAAGGTGCTCGGAGAGGCGGGAGTTGCCGCAAGCGGGGACGAGGAGGGGGAGGGGGAGAGGGTGTGGGAAGGTACGGAGGAGGGAGAGGAGAGGGTCTCGGAGGTGGGGCCACTCGGCGTACCACTCGAAGGAATCGGAGCGGAGGGTGAAGAACTTGTCCCAGTTCTCTTTGCTCGTGAAGTCTCCAAGGGTTTCAAGAATGTCTTCTGCTGCTGCTGCTGAACCTTTCTTCTTCGCCTTTGATCCCATTCTCTCACCTTCTCCTCTGCTTCTGTCACTTCGCTCAATGCTACTAAACCCTCCTAAATCCTTATTCCACAAGCGTCTACCCAAAATCTCTCTCTCTGACGTAATTAATCTTTTAATTTTAGTCTCTGTGTGTCTACCTCAACAAATGTAACAATTGTAGGGCTCTTCATTATCATAACAATGAAGTGGTGTGCTAACTTAACTAAATGTCTTAACATAATTAACCACTAAATTATTTGGACTTGTAATACATGAAACTTTTGTAATAACATTTTTTGTTTTGACTTGTATAGGTTTTTAACCATCTCTAGTGATGGTCATGTATTATTTCTATCTAATACATCAAGCAGTATCATAAGAAAATGGGTTAACCAAGTTTTGTACTGATTTAACCAAAATCTTGAACTTTAACCAATAATGCTGATACATATCAAGTTTTGTACTTTAACCATTCAATTTTTTGGCACACGTAGAGATGATCTTTGAATTACTAGTACATCAGAAAATGAGAAAAGTTTAAAAGAAATATGAAGCCACGTCAAGGTGTACACTTGCACAGTTTGCCACGTCTAGGTGTACACTGAATATTTTTCTTTTGCAAAATGGTCATTTCCCCTTTCACACGAGTAATTATGTAAATAATTACTTAATTTGGTAAAAGATTTGGTAAGCTACAGGATCTATCTTTTTGAGAATTTTTGAGAATTTGATATGGACCAATAAAGCAATGGATGAGTTTCTTGGATGTTGTTGCTCTACTGATTTCTTTGATTGGGGTAACTTTCAAAAACACATAATCACCTTCTAGAAATTCAAGAGGTCTTCTCCTTTTATTTGCATAGCTTTTCTGTCTATTTTGAGTTGTTTTCAACTTTGCTTGAATCATCCTAATTTTATTTATGATTTGTTGGATCAATTCAGGGCTTAAGAGTAAATTTTCTCTAAATTCAAACCAGCACAAAGGTGTTCTACATTTTCTCCCATACAATGCCTCATAGGGTGTCATACCTATGCTAGAGTGGAAATTGTTATTGTATGTGAATTCAATCAAAGGCAAATATTTATCCCAATTTCCAGAATCTTCCAATACACAAGCTCTCAACAAATCCTCTAAGGAATGGATGGTTCTCTCCGACTGTCCATCCGTTTGAGAGTGATAAGCGGAACTAAGGTGAATCTTTATACCTAGAGCTTGATGTAAACTTCCCAAAACTTAGAAGTAAATCTAGGTTCCCTTATCCGAAATGATGCTAGATGGAACTCCAAGCAATCTTACAATTTCCCTTATGTATGACTCAATTAATTTCTCTAAAGAATACCTGATATTTATAGGTAAGAATTGAGCAGATTTAGTTAACCTATCTACAATAACCCATATGGAATCAAACTTTTGAATTGTACGTGGTAAGCCAACCACAAAATTCATTGCTACGTCATCCCATTTCCATTCGGGTATGTCTAAGGGTTGTAACATCCCTGCTGGCCTTTGATGCTCTATCTTAGCCTTTTGACAAAGTAAGCATGATGTTACATATTGAGCTATTTCTCTCTTCATTTTGAGCCACCAAAACATCCTTTTAAGGTCTTGATACATCTTTGTGGTTCCTAAATGTATGCTCATATAGGCTTCTTCCAAAATCATTTTCTTAATTCTCTCATCATTCATAACACAAATTCTATTTCCAAAATTCAAAATCCCTTCATTATCCATTACAAAATTTCCTCCATTATTTTGTCTCACTAATTCCTTTTTCTTTTGAAGAAATTCATCATTTTATTGAGCCTCTCTAATTTCTCCCTTTAAGTCACTACTAACCTGAATGGCATTTACTTGAATCCTATTATAACTTAAATAAATTGACAAATTCATATCCCTAAACTTCTCTAACAAATCCATTTCCAAAATCATCAATGCGGAAACATGCAAAGATTTTTTTACTGAGTGTATCAACCACTACGTTTGCTTTTCCTTGGTGGTAATTTAATTCAAAATCATAATCCCTTAAAAATTTCATCAAAATCCGTTTGTTCTCATATTTAATTCTTTTTGGTCAAACAAATATTTGAGACTCTTATGATCACTAAAAACCTCAAATTTATCACCATACAAATGATGTCTCCAAACTTTCAATGCAAAAACAATAGCAGTCAATTTTAGATCATGGGTTGAGTAATTTTTCTCATGTGTTCTTAGTTGCCTAGAAGCATACGCCACTACCTTTCTATCTTGCATAAGAACACATCCTAACCCCATTTAGGAAGCATCACAAAATACAACAAAAAGTCCATTGGGATCGGGTAAGGCTAACACAAGAGAAGTGGTAAATCTTTTCTTAAGTTCTTGAAAACTATTTTCACATTTTTCAATCCATTCAAATTTCTGTCATTTCTTAGTGAGTTGTGTTAAGGGCATAGTTATTTTAGAAAATCCTTCAATGAATCTCCCATAATATCCAACCAAACCTAAGAAACTACGAATCTCGGTTACTAACTTTGGTGGTTCCCATTGCAAAGCCATTTCTACCTTAGTTGGGTCCACTGATACACCTTCCCTAGAAATTACATGTCCTAGAAATTTTACTTCCTCCAACCAGCATTCACACTTAGAAAGCTTAGCATACAACTGTTTATCCTTCAAAATCTGTAAAACTGTTCTAGGATGTTCCTCATGTTCTTCAAAAGTTTTGGAATAAATAAGAATATCATCTATGAAAACAACTACAAATTGATCTAAAAAATGGACGAAAAATCCTATTCGTATAATCCATGAATAAAACAGGAGCATTGGTTACACCGAAAGGCATCACTTGATATTTATAATGACCATACCTTGTTCGAAAGGCTATCTTTGGTATATCTTCCGCTTTTTTTTCTAATCTGGTGATAACCTGATCGTAAATCAATCTTAGAAAATACAGAAGCTCCTCTTAGTTGGTCAATCAAATCATCTATTCTAGGAAGTGGGTATCTATTATTTATGTATATTTATTTAATTGACGGTAATTTACACACAGCCTAAAACTTCCATCTTTCTTCTCAACTAACAGGACTAAGGCTCCTCAAGGTGATACACTAGGCCTATTAAAATAATTTTTAAGCAATTCCTCCAATTGTTCTTTAATTCAGCTAGTTCAGAGGGTGACATTCTATACGAAGCTCTTGAAATTGGTTCAGTTCCTAGAATTAAATCTATAGAAAATTCAATCTCTCTATTGGGTGGTAAATCAGGAATATCATCAAGAAAAAAAACTTCAGGAAAATTTTGAACAACAACTATATTTTTCAAATTAATTTCCTCCTTTGATTCCATAGAAAATAATAATAAATATTCTTGAATTTTATTTTTCCAAGCTGGGTTCTTTAAATCGGTAGATGGTTTCAAAAGAGTTTCAAGATTGGAAATTATTACTGACTTTTCTGCAAGGTTTAAAATAACTTGATTGACAAACAACCAATCCATTCCCAATACGACATAGAATTGTGACAAGGGAAGACAAATCAAATTTACAAGGAATTCCTTATTTTCTATGAATAAAGGGCAATTTAGACAAACTTTATTTGTAATTACAGATTTATTAGTGGGGGTTGAGACAATCAGAATTGTATCCAAAGAAGAAATTGGTGATTTCAGATCCTTAAGACAATCATTAGAAATAAAAAAATGTGTTGCGCCTAAATCATACAACACATTTAAAGTTTTATCTTTAATGAAACACCTACTTTGAATCAGATCATGATTTTGAGCAGTTTCAGCACCATTCAGAGTGTAAACTTTCCCAGTCGTTGTTGGCCTTGTCTTGGGTGCAGATTCAAAAGGATTGAAATGTGATTTTTGTTGTCCACATTCAATTGTCACAAGACCAGGTTTTCCACACTTGAAGTATATAGGTCCTCTAATATGACAATACCTGGTATAATGATCTTGACCACATTTCATACACTTAATTTGATTTTTTAAAGGCCTCTTAAAATTTCCAGAATTATCATGACTGGTTGAAGATCTATGTTGAGGGTGGTCATAGGGTTTTCCGTGGTTATATCTTTGCTTATTTATATGGGGTCCAAAATTCTTAGGTTTATTATTATGTTTATTCTTCATATCTTCTATAAATCTATACTTATGGATAAGGGTAGGAAAATAAAAAAATTCTAATATTCATACTACCTTCTTTAATTTAGGTCTAAGTCCATCTTCAAATTTTATGCACCTCATTCTTTCGTCATGGTGGTAAAAGAAAGTGAAGTATTTTCTTAATTTCTCAAATTTTGAAGCATATTCTCCCATTGACATGTTCTCTTGTTTTAATTGCATAAACTCAATTTCTTTTGCTCTCCTCACATCATTGGAAAAATATTTTTCAAGAAATTTGGTTTTAAACACTTCCCAGATAATATTTACTCCTCTTCCAACAATCTTCTGGTGTTATCCCACCAGTATTTGACTTCTCCGATTAGCATAAATACAACATAATTTACCTTTTGTTTGTGTAAACAATTTATCACTCGACAAATTTCCTCCATTTCTCTAACCCTTAGTTCGGACTTCTTGGGATTATATCCTCCACAAAATTATGGAGATTTGTTTCTCCTGAATTCCACCAAACCTTGTGATTCGATAATTCCTTTGTGTCTTGGGTTTCTCAACAGTGCACCAGCCATGTCTCTAATAGCTTGCATCGCTTCGGTCAATTCATGGTTTCTTGAATTCTCCGTATGAAATTTTCATAAGTCAGTATGTATTTTTCATGCATTTATAGGTCTCATAGGGAAAGTGCTCTCATACCACCTACTGTGGCGCCCCAAATTTATTATTATTATATTCAATATAAGGATTCTATTCAATGTAAGGATTCTATTCCCTTATTAAATAATTCGGAGTGGATTATATGTATAGAATATGACTTATTGGATGAAACATAGAAACTCAATCTTTTAAACATTTAGTGTTATCACATAAAATTTTAATATAACATTTAATATAAAGAGAATTGATTTCGTCAAATTGAATGATGAAATTTTTATCTTTTTATTATAAAGAAAATGAGTGAATTCTTACATAAAATAAGAATGGTGAATGATAAGAGAAATATGAAAGTTTTAAATAAAGTTATAAGAAATATGTAGAGAATTATTATTATTCTTATAAAATTTAATTCTTCTTTTTATCAGAGAGTGATTTCTATTTTATCAAAATTTTATAAATAATTATAAAACCCCTTTTTTTCAAAAAAAAAAAAGTCTATTTTCTTACTATAATTAAAATGGCATTATTCATGTTTCCAAAATTTTCTAAAGAAGTGAGAGTGGATGGAAACTTACGTATGAAAATTTTGATGAAAGAATCACGAAAACTTTTATTTAATATAAATTATTATTATAACTGAATAAAATAAATTATTATAATTTTAATGAAAGAATCATGAAAACTTTTATTTAATATGAATTATTATTATAACTGAATAAAAGAAATTATTATTATTTGTATTAAATATTCCTTAATTCAAGGAAAGGTTGTGACTGAAGTAATTAAAACATTTAAATTTTAGAATAACTCTAGGCAGAGCTAAAAATTTGATAGCCAATGTAAAATAATTGGTTTAGATTTTCCTAAATATTATTACTTCTCTTTCCATAAATTTATTTAAGTGTTACTAAATATATATATATATATATATATATATATATATAATATTCATTAATAAAATTTAAAACAAAATAAATATATATCCTCTTACTAAAAATTGGCAGTAGTTTAATACAGATAACCGTTTTAAAATAAAACCAATCGTAAGATGATTTAAATACTTGCACAACATTAACTTTATTCCTCCAATTTTTGTTGTTTTAATTTGGCACGAGTTCACATACAGAAGTAGTTATTATTTGAAATTTAAAATATCTTTGCATTTATCATAACGAAATTTTATTACATAATACATATATATATATATAATTTAAATCCAATTAAAAAAAAGCATCATTCTAACTAAAAGTGGAATTTTCTATATGATTACCCTCCAAATTCATAAATCTGTTGTAAATTTAAAGTGTATTTTATGAAAAAACATTTACAAAAAAAAAGAAGAAACAACCTTAAATTTTAAAAGAAATAAAATACATACCCTTCATCAAAGATATGACCTTTAACATAGAGCATATGATTCTACATAATTTAAAAAAAAAAGTTTCTTATTGACGTTAGTTATTTTACAACATAACTAAACATTTTACAGTACCTATTATTATCCATATACCATCTATTATATATATCTTCTACAAAAGTTTTACATATTATACAAAATTTATTATTACTTCTGCATCTTCACCACATAGGTGGCATGAATAGATTGTTTTGAGGGTAAGGTGACATGTCAAAAGTCACCACCACCGGTCCGTCCAGTGCAAGGGATACATCTTCAAATTTCACAAAAGTAAATATGGTGTGAGCTCTGCCATGAAAGGTAACAGATCCTTCCACAACATCAATCATCCATTAATGTCTAGGAAAGAAAGCTACTACATTTACGGTGAAAGGGGTTGCAGAATTGGGTGCAACCATTCTTTTACATTATATATTCATATTAATAGTGAAATAAAGAGGAAAAAGTGAGATATACAGTTCTTTATATAAAAATTTCTTTTAAGAAATTTTAAATGTTATTTTCAAATTAATCACAATAAATCATCATATAAACATCATGGAATACAACAACAATGAATAGTCAAGATAAATGAGCAATTAACATCAACCTCTCTCCAATAACACACAATCTCCTGCTCATTTGATACCTCAAGGAACAAGTTCCTCCAGCCGCAAACCGTATCCATTAAACCACATCATGATCATGAGTGTAACAAAACAAATCAATCACAGTACATGGTATCATAAGTTAAAACCAATAACAATATAAAAACTGATTTTGATAAGAAGAAGAGAAGAGTGTGGGACTTAAAGGTACCTTACTAAAAAAATGTTTTTGAAAACAATAGGAAAAGTTTGTATATCTCCTTTCCATTACCTTTGATTTCAGAGTCTAGGAAGATTTGTGAAAAACTGGGTGAGTTTTGAAAGTACTGTAAAATAGGTGCAGAACTAAATGGAAAAGATGATGAACAGTTTTTTTTTCTTGTGAGAGTGACCTTGTTTTTAGTTTGAATCTTGTTGGTCCCGTTCGAAATGCCTTTTATAGATAAAATCCTACGTTCCAATTAGATGAGATTCAATGAATTCTTTTTGGGACGTCCTGTTAAATGACGTAATGCTTGCTGAGGTGGCAAGTTCATTAAATGAGAAACGACCATTACTTATCTAAGTATTTTATGGCTACAGTAACTTTTGGTTTTATCCTAAATCTGACGAGGGATTCACATTAGGACAAGTGTATTTTAAGCCCAAAATTTCATTTGTTGTTGGGCCTCTTTTTTTTGGTACAGTGAATATCGAGAGTGATGCCATCCCATCTAAGAGTGAGGTAAGCTAATCTGAGAGTGATAGAATCTAAATTAATTTTTACAAAAATAATATTTATTCCAATTTTCTAGGATGTTACACTACACGATAAAATCCTAATATTGAGAAGTAGAATACAATCTGACCAAGTTGAAAATCTAGTTGAGTACATGTGATGGTGTTGAGCGTAATTTTAGTGCAATTTGTCCATGATTATGAATTGAATTATTCATGGTCTTTGATCTTTTAATTGGTTGCAACTAAAAATTCTTGGGGTCTTGTTTGTTTGTTCTTTTCTTATCTTGAGTCATATTTCTTTTAGCTTACTTTGATTAAGTCATATATTCATTAATTTCTTTTAGTTATGATGAAATAATAGATTTGACCTTCGTAAGGACCATAGAGTATGCTTGGAACTAGAATAGAATTTTTATACTTTTGTGTAATTTTTTGTCTTCGGCCTTTATTAAGCCTCGTAATTGTTTTCTTTTGTATTTATTTTTATGAAGTATTATGCCTTATATATGTTTCTATATTTCTCGCAATTAGAAATTTTTTGAACTTATGAGCATAAGTCCATAGTATATAGGCCTTTTGTAGACTCTTATACTTGTGATTTGCACATTTTGGAATTTAATCAGTTATTGAAAGTGAGAATTCTCTTTAAGTTATTTAGAACATTTGGTCCTTATTTTTTAGTTTTTAATTCAAAGTTGTAGATTGGAGTTTCTTCATCTCATATCCTTCTGCATTTTCTATTTTGTCAATCATTAAGTGAAAATTGTTGGAAACGACCCTATAGGAGGTTAGTTTTTCATCATTTGGTAATCATAACTTAGATCCAACATTTCCAAGGTTAGTTTCAATTTTTTCCGTAACCTTTTCTTAAATTTCACAATGGTGCAATTACAATTAGTGTGTTTTTGTTATCATGTTCTCACCACATTGTTGTTGCTCCTTCATCTGTGTTCATTTGGTGATTGATTTTTGATCCGTTATTAAAAATGAAATTGCACAATATTAACATTCAATTGGAGAATAGCATTTGTGAATGTTTCAATTTTAGATTAAACAATATAATTCCTCTTCAATGCTTGTTCGTTGAAGTAATGTCTTTTGGAGCTTCTAAACTAGCACATGACACTCACATGAGTACATGGACTAGTTGGAAAATTCCATTCGACTCTTCAAGCTTTACATACACATTGTGACTGTTTAAGCTCCTAAGGTGGTGCCACATTTTCTACTTCTCTATGTCATCATTACTTTTTACATGTAATCATTCCATTTGCCTAAATTTTAAGAACTACCATGTGTTCTCCATAATTTTAAGGATTAATGATAGACAAGCTTCTTCTTCATTTTGTTTTGGAGTCTCTCTTTTGATGGAGGTTGGAAGGAGTGGTAGAAGATACAGAATAAAAGGTGATTGAGTAACTCCTTCTTCAGCATTTTTTAAATTTTCTTCTTTGATGTATGATGAGTGAAACTTGTGGAAGCATGAAGGTAGTAGAAGATATGATTCAAAAAAGTGAAGTGGAAGAGGGTTAGGTTTAGTGAGGGGTTAGACCAACTCAACTAGAAAGCTATAGACTAGAGTCTAAAAAGGAGACTAAGCGAGAGAGAACACAAGAACAAGTAGAGGTTGGAATTTGGGAGCACTTCAATACTTATTCAGTGTTGAAAATTACAAGCACCAAGTACTCTTGTATATATACAACTTGGAAGGGAACATCACCCTGGGGGTTGAGTTTAGACTTCCTTTTTTTTTTATGAAATCTACTTTTTCACAAATGAAGCCAAACCCAATCCCCTTCCTTAAATATCATATCTCTCTTCCCTTTATTATTTTGTTTAGTGTATATATCTATCATTGTTGTATTTGATTCATAACCTTCATGCAATTTCTTAATAAAATAAGCATTAGATACCCTTCCTTTGTAATAAACTAATGGGTTTTAATAGAGTTACCAAGTTTAAAGAAATGAGAGGATTGAAACCATACAACCTCAAATGGAGAAATCTTAGTAGTCTTATGGACTACTCTATTTATGCAAACTCAATATGGGGAAGATACACATCCCAAGATTTGTCATTCCCCTCAAAGACTGACCACCTTTGATAGAGCTCTTGTGTGCATAAATCAATCCATGACTTGAAAGCTTGTAGGAGAAGCTTTGGATGATGCACCAAATGAAATAGGTGGAGAAGCTCAAGAAAGTGTTGTGGAAGCCTTGAGTAAGAAAATCATCATGGAGATGTGAAGAGTGTTGCAAAAACTTTGTTGAATTGATGACAATGAACTAGGTGGGATAAGGATTTGATAGAGGTTGGGTCAACTATCAATGGAGTTTTGGCTAAACTCTAGAAGAGTTAACAAAGGAGAGTTTAAACAATGAAGCCAGAGAGAAATTTATGTTGCATTTCATTATGACATTCAAGCTGAATTTTACATTACATGACACCTCTATTTATAGAATTGGAAGAGAGGAGGAAGCATGCATGAGAAGCTTATTAACCCTAACGTGTGGAAGAAGATACAAACCCTAACCTTAACTTCTTCAACACACCTCAATCTCAGCTTGAGCCACAAGCTTTCATACTCTTCAATGAGGGAATGCCACATGGATATAATGTCTTGTGTCACACTTTGTTGCCCACCAATAGAATGTTGACACATGGATCACATGGCTAGGTATGCTAACCCTTACCCTAACACGCATATGTCAACCTCCTAAATTTAGTTTGACTTTTTATTCTATATTAGAATTGATACAAATTTATGATAAAATGTTTTTTTCTACAATTTTACAAACAACATGGAGTCCAAATTGTCAACATCTTGGGTTAAGCATATGCCTCTAACTCTCGCTAGTCTTCTATTTATATGGCTATTACTCTTGTGGTTGGACCTTGCCTTGGCCGTCTTCCATCAACCTTCGTTTGTGCATTCATTGAGGATAACAAGAGGTTGAGAAAAGCTTAGTTCCTAGCCTTTCCTTGAATGTTCTTCAAAAATGACTAATGAAATTTGGGTCTCTATCTGACATTTTGGTTTGAGGTATCCCATGAAGTTTAACCACCTCTCTCAAGAAGAGTTTTGCAATATTGCTTGCATCATCCACTTTATGGTAGGGTACAAAATGTGACATTTTGTTGAATATGTCTACTACGAGATAACATTTATCTTTATCATATTTTAGAGCCAATTTTAATAATAAAATCAACTATTTATAAGCTTGGAACCTGCCTATTTCTTTATTTTATTAAGTTTTTAATAATTGATTGTTGGAGTCTGATAATGGAAAGTTACATTAATTCCTTTTATGTTACTTAAAAAATGATTAGAAATATTGAATTGAGAAAAAGTAGGATTGGAGCCCATAAAGGAGTACATAAAAGAGAAAATTAATGCTGGTAACTCTAGCCCGAGGGAAGTTGCGCCCAACGCCAATCCACCTAAGAGCAAACATCTGAATTGCGCTCGGTGCCACTGAAGTTGGGTCAGATGCGAGTTGGGTTGAGAGTATTTGGGCTTAATTACGCCCAACACTACTAAAACTATACCAGGCAAGCGTTGAAATTTACCTATTTAAAGGACTCTATGCATTACGGTTAGAAACTCTACTCCATTTGGGAATCACACTTTGTATAAGAGTCAAAAAAATATAGCCTTAATGATAACTAGGGTTTGGAGGGTTCCCTTTTCTTCTAGTTGTTTATCCATCTTCCTCCATTGTTCATCCTTTTCATCTATCGGGATTAGATGGAATTATTTAAACTCTCAAGTAATCAATTTTAGGTTCGTATATATGCTTCATATATATGTCTTTTCATTCAAATATTAGTATTTTGTTTTTGTGCTTAATACTTGTCGTGACTTGATCAACATGATCTTTAATTCTTAGGGTATTGGAAAATATCTTTTGTAATCTATAACTTAATCAAAATACATAATGAAAGCTTGTATGTAGGAATAGGAGAAGATTCGTTGGTTGCCTTAAAACCCTTGTGACAAAAGTAAGTCTTGTTTATTTGATTTATCAAGGAATTAATAGTCAATCGATAAACTTAAGCTCATCCACCTAAGGGATTAGGGTTTGAGTATTATTATGAGTTGACATTGACATTACTTTGGGAAGAAGGTAATCATTTTTATGCATGAGAAGGGAGTTTGGTGAATTTAACCCCAGTAATTACAATCCATATCATCTCTAATATTTTTCCACATTCCAAGTTCTCGTAAAAAATACCAAAAAACATTTTAATTATTTTTGCAAAGCTTTATTTTCTTGTTTATCAATTTAAATATTGGAAATAACTTGTGGTCTAAATTTGTTATCAATTGCATTTATTATCATGTATTGCATAAATCTTTTGGGAGAGAACAATATATTTATTACTTGCTACATTTGAGACTGGTACACTTGCCACTAGAAGTGAAACATGCTAAAAAGTTTTTTGTGTCGTTGTCGGGGACTTGTGTTCTAATACTAGGCAGTTATGCAGTTATAACTCTTAGATTTTATTTTTGTTTTTCATATTTTTTGTATATATTGGAAGTTAATGATTCTATAACTCTTTTGTAATTTATTCTTTATATATGCAATGCTAAGTTTTGTGCTTTAATGCTTTATAATAGAGAAATCTTTGTAATGATCTCAAACATGTTCTTACTTGATTGCGTTTTATTGTTAATGTTTGTATTATAGACATTTGTTGATAATACATGATCTTAGGGGTTGAATGATATTGAAAAATAGATAATATTTATTTTTATCATATTTTGGAGTCAATTTTTATAATAAAATCAACTCTTTCTAAGCTTGGACCCTACTTATTTCTTTATTTTATTAAGTTACATTAATTCCTCTTATTTTGCCTAAAACGTGAACATGAAGCACTGGATTCAATGGAATAAGATTGGAACTCATGAAGAATGATACATAGAAGAGAGCTTAACATAGGGCAACTAAGCCCGATCCCAAAAGAATTGGGCCCAACCACGCAAGATCCGAGGGTAAAAACATCAAGTCGTGTCCGATGCCGTTGGAGTTGAGACATGTTACTTTTATATTGACTGTCTAATTTGACTTTGACTGTCTATTCACATATTAATTAAATTTTTTGCAAGTATTATGAAAACAAATAATTAAAACATAAACTTAATTTTGTTATCATTAAAACAAATAATCATGTAATGAATGAGATTGTCTAATGACTCAATAACTCTTCCTCTATTCTTTTCTCAGGAACTTCTTTATACTCTTGTGTATCACGTATTACAAAAGGTCGTCTAAAATCATCCAAAATTAGGATTAAAATAAACATCGTGAAATCAGGTTATCCAAAATGATATTCTTATTATCAAACATCAGGATAATAATAAACTATTATCTGACATTCAAGACTCACCTTCCATCAATAATTATATTGTATTTTTATAATATATCATTAACATATAAAAACAAATTACTAAATCAATTACTTACACATAAAAAAATTATAATATATATTTTAGTTTCTATTTTATTTAATTCTATTTAAATTATTATCAATATTATTAATTTACATTTAACATAAAATTATAAAAGATACATTGTTAATGTTTTTTTACATTTATAAGTTTTTTCAAAAATATAACAATGAATCTTCTTGATCATACATGATAAAATATAATTATACAATACAAAAAATATTAAATTTATTATTTAACCAATTTTTTCATTAATTTTTGAAATATAAAATTAATTTTATTAATTAATAAATATTTTAAATATTATTTACACTTTTCATTTTGACTTTATTTATTTTTATTATAAATAAATAAACATTAATATTATATTTTTTAATTCAACATAAAGATAAAAGAATATTTATTTTTTTAAAATATTATATTTATATTTTTCAAAAGAATTCTAGACTGGAATTTGAAAATTGAATTCGAACTAATTTATTCTTTCATTCCTCGTACATGCATCAAAAATGAAGTTGACAAAGTTTAATAACAAAAAAGATTCCATCTTAGTTAATTTTAATTATAGTTAAATTTAGTTCCTTAAAAATCGCGAACATAAATAATAAAATGTGTTATAATTGTAAACAATATGTACAGTGTGCTGTTTAAGGGATTAATAAGACAACCAATACTAGAATAGAGGAAATTTATAACGGTATTTAGTAAGTCACGTTATTTATGTTTTTAATATAACAATACTTTTCATAAGTTTTATTACAATCAGATTTGTTGGTTTCTTAAAAAATCTCACTAACCTAAATTACATATACAATATTTTTATATATTATTCAAAAGTCTTAACTGAATGTTATACTTTTTTATCAAAAAATTCTTTTAATATCCTTAAAATCCCAATGTAATGTATACGCTCCTTGATATAAGTAACGATGAATATTTTTTATTTAATAATCCAAAAGAATATTGGTAAGGATATTTCATTCCACAATTTTTCATATTTTGTAATGAATATATAACAACCAACCAATTTTTTTTATTAATATGATTTATGAAATGATTGTTATTACAAAAACAATTAAAACTGTAATTTTAATGTTTTTTTTTAAAGTTGGATAAGTTGTTAGATGATAATATAAATATTTTTTATCCTAATGTATATTATTTATTTGTAGCATGTTCGCTTATATATGTCTATGTCAGCCTGTACCTAACTCGATCTTCTTCGATCAGACTTGGCCCGAAGCACCAATACCAAACCTAGCCGTCACAGCGAACAGAAAAAGGTACACCTTCTCCAATTTTCTCTCTTTTCCCAATTTGCCCTCCATCTTCCGTCAAACCCTGACAATAATTTCCTTTCATTTCAATGCCTTTTCTTTTTCTCTCTATTCAATCTTCCGAATCCTACTCATTATCACTATTATTATTATTTATATTTTTTATTCTAGGGTTTCCTCTTGTTCGATATTTCATATTTGGTGAATTAATAAATTTATCGAAAATTCCCCTTCCCCAAAATTAGGTTTCGGTGTTATTTATTGCGATTGGTGTTTTAGGTAGGTTTGATGGGGGATCGGGGTTCGGGCGCAGCGAAACCGATTTGGATGAAGCAAGCGGAGGAGGCGAAGCTGAAGAGTGAGGCGGAGAAGGCCGCGGCGGCGAAGGCGGCGTTCGAAGCCACGTTCAAGGGTTTGGAGAAGAATCGCGAGAAGATTGGGGGTGTCGTTCAATCGGACAGCGAGTCGGAGGAGTACGAGGACCTGGCCAATAAGCCCATTGGGCCCGTCGATCCCTCCAAGTGCACTGCCGCGGGGACCGGGATCGCCGGCGGAACGGCGTGTGCTCCGTCGTCGTTTGTGGTGGTCGCTAAGGACGCCGATGAGAGGAAGGTTTCCAACGGGGGCGCGCAAATCAAGGTGAGGGTGACGCCCGGGTTGGGTGTTGGAGGGTCTGAGCAAGAAGGGATGGTGAAGGATATGGGTGATGGAACTTATACTGTGACGTATGTGGTGCCCAAGCGAGGGAATTATATGGTCAGTGTTGAGTGTAATGGGAGGCCTATCATGGGGAGTCCCTTTCCTGTGTTTTTCAGTGCAGCAGGTACTGGTTTACCAAACCCTTTGCGTTAGTTTTTTACCTTTTTCAATATATAGTATATGCTGTTCTGATGTGGTTCTTTTGAGTCGTTCTAGGTTTGGTTAGCAATTCCACTTGAATGGTTTTTATTATCACGTGTTGTTTTGGTTTGTCTGGTGTAATGTGTACTGAAAGCAAACAACAAAAGTATTATTCCACCAGGGGAAGTTGTCTATATGGATTACATTATATCGTTTGATCAGTTAAATGCCTGTTGCGTGAGTAACTAATGTTCAGTATATTAATGGATTTTACTTTGTCTGGCAAAGGCTTAATGCAACCCTCTTACTTTGCCCTGGCTTGGGATTCTTTATGCATAGGTGGAGTTTTGGGTGGTAACAGAAAGGAAAGAGAGAATTATCGAAGTTGTTGCTAAGCTTCTGTTCTATTGTTGAAATTGTGTTATGAGGTGTACAATATTGCTTTTTTTTTTTTTTTTTTTTTTTTTTTTTTTTTTAAAAAAATTTTTTAATTTATTTTTTTTTTTTTTTTTGTTTTTTTGTTTTTTTTATACTTTTTTGTGGTGTTTTTTTTATTTTTTTTTTTTTTTTTTTTTTTGAATTGTGGAGGT
>Ga0099824_1000096_pt1 | contig 67951 bp, 36 predicted proteins | sample SiratrowhiteBW_FD_76837 | JGI IMG/M metagenome (GOLD analysis project Ga0099824, IMG submission 76837) | Root nodule microbial communities of legume samples collected from California, USA - Siratro white BW | ecosystem: Host-associated > Plants > Roots > Nodule | place: USA: California... | reverse complement strand
GGGAAAAATAGTTTTAGTTTGATGGAAATTTTATGTTGGGGTTTTGGTTTTGTTTAATTTTTTTTAAAGTTTTTTTTTTTTTTTTTGTCTGATTCTCCTAAGCTGTACTTACCAATGTCTCAGAGGGCATGTTAATTATCTGTAAATTTCTAATTCAGACTGTATTTAGGTTAGAAGTGAGTTAAGATAAAATAGATAAGTTATTCTGCAATATTTGGTCAATTCTTTAATTTGAACAAGAAATAGAAGAATTAAGGTCAATTAACATCTCATATAAAAAAAATGACTGATGAAGAATTAAAAGTATAAATAAATAGAAATTAAATATTTTTAGACTATCTAAAATCATCTTACACTGATATTACGGAGAACTTAATAAAATCTCATTTTATAAGCCGGTTTTGTAAAATTGAGTTAGGTTTAAAACTAACTTCTGATATGGTATAGAGTCTATCCTAGTAAGGTTGTTAGGCTTATCGAGCCACCCGCTATCAGACTATTCTTACATATAAGTTTTGCGCTCGAGTTGATAAGTCTTGACGTAAGGAGAGTGTGTTGGAGATCCCACATCTACTAAAGATGTGCAAATCTTACTTTATAAATCAATTTTGTAATATTGAGTTAGGCTTAAAGTCAACTTCTTATATATATATATATATATATATATATATATATATATATATATATATATATATAATTTACTTTGTAATAAATTTCTTCATAAATTCTGAAAAAATAAGAATATAAGGTGTTATAATCAACATAGTTAAACACTGAAAAGGCATATCTCTTAAAAATTGACAGCTTTGTTGCATTTTGTGGATTAGGATACTTTTAAGGAAACAATTGAAAAACACTGCTTTTTCATATAAACATGAGCAAATAGGTAATTAATAAAACTTCAAAGAGAGATTACCTATCCCATTGACCTTCAATTTTGTTTAGAATCTTCTTAGACAATAATGAATCATAGATTTTTGCTTTAATCTGTCTTCGAACTGCCCCAAATCCAAAGAAAGATTGGCTAATGTAGTTTAGTTCTGCCACAAGGCCTGTTTCTAGGCACCGGATAGTGAGATTGCCAACCCATTCAGTCCATGTAAAACCTGCAAACAGAAGCACATGCATGTAAAAATCCTAATCCATTTAATTGAGCATTTTGAAGCCAAAATGAGAATGATAAAACCACAGAGTATAGCAACTGCTCCAGTAAGAGGTTGAGGTTTCCTTTGGAAACATGGTGACTGTAGTTGTGACTTTGGCATGTTGAACACAGGTGGCAGCTGTGGACCAATACAGATCCAACTATCATTTTCGATTGCTTATGAATCATGATAAAAAATATGGGCCTAAGATCGTAAGAAAATTCTACTAAATATATGATTGTTTTTTCATTTTTAGTGCTATATTTATAAATTTTAATGTTATTACGGTAAATTTATTAGTTCAATTTAATTTTGTATTATTACTAGTATAATTGGAATTTATAAATAATATTATTTTTATGATATTATTAGTTTATATAATATAAAAATATTTAATGTAGTAGTGATATAAATATATAATGATTTCCATACCTTAAAAGGTGTGATGTTGTGAACTTATTTATTTTGACTCCACAAATTATTTTTTTTGGAGTTTATTTAGTTTAGCATTGTAGAGAGGTAATTCGGGACTTTATATCTTTCAGAAAATAAAAAATAATGATGATGAGTAATACATGACTTGTAGTGTGTCATTACTTTTAGTATATAAGTAATTTATATTTATTTTTTTATAATTTTAAAATATAATTAAAAATAAAATAAGAATATAAAATGTGTATATCAAAATGAATTTTGTTTATATATTGTTATAGATAAATAAAAAAGAAAAAAAGAGAAAAAAATAACGTGAAAACAAATTAATATAAAAAAATTAAAGATTAATATACTTAGTAGAATAACAGTATATAAGAAATAGAAAAAGAAACTTTTTGATTTGATAAGAAATAAATTATTTAAATTGTATTATAATCTTTTATATCACTCACTTTACATAATACAAACAAAATATAGGAGGGTAAAATAGTTGTTTAAAAAATTTTAAATTTTTTATTCATCAGCTTCCACACTCTTGTACTTTCTACCAAAGCAACGAATTTATTTCGCCTCCTCTCCATTTTCATTCATCATCGATACACTCCGTCACTCAAATCCTTATTTTAAATATCTGTGAGATGAAAAGATGCACACACACCCCACTGTTTGAATCTTAATTTTTATTTTTTATTTTTCTCTCATTTTACATTTTTAGGTGCTAAATCACACGTACTAGATTATCTAAATCCTTGAATATTTATATTATATTCATTAATGAAGGCGACTTGGTCTAAGTATGCACAATTCAAGGAATCAAATAAAGTAAATGGGAGGACAATTTTGCTTATTAAATGTTTTTCTACTAACACCATCATTTCGATTTCTAATTAAGCTTCAGAAAGTTGAACGATAGCAGGGAGAGAAGATTTCTTACACGATGATAAATTACAAATTTAAACTTTTCTAGTTCTTTCGTTGGAGTGAGATATAGATATATAGATATTATGTGTTTGAATATTAGTAGACACAACCTAGCTATCTTTTAACTGGGGCACGATTTCCTAGCCTAAATCTTTCTTAACAAAAGTAATTTAATTTGTACATGTTTTTAAGTCATGTTGAACCTAAACTTGACTTGAAACATGAGAGATGAGATCGTGGTGGCGCATATTCTTAAAGAGACTTAATAAGTTCAAATTATTAAAATTAAGTTTGTAGATAAAATTAATTGAAGAGAGTTAATAAGTTTGAATTATTAAAATTAAGTGTGTAGATGAAATTAATAGCGTTCTGGTTGAGATATATGGTTAGGACAACTTATCACATTCAAAGTAATGTCTATTTTAAAATTCAGAACTCTCTCATAATTTTGTTGTTAAAAGGTGTTTCGAAAAATTAAGGAAAAAATATGTATTTAAACAAACATTGGTCTTGATTCTAAACGATGTGAGACAATTAGATATACTTGAAACAAGCCTTACAGTTGAAGTATAAGGAAATGAAATTTTTACAAATGTTAAAATATTATCGTTAGAGTCAATTATGACATCCGAGGTATTATCTGTTTTGAAACTCAGAATTTCATCGTAGTTTTGTCTTTAAAAAGTATTTTAAAAAATTAAAATATATATATATATATATATATATATTTAAATTGATCTTAACTTTATTGACTCTTAAACGACTACAATAATTAACCGTATGAGAATAAATAATAAAGAATAGATTATGAAATAATTGTAAAATTACAATATCTATAAACTTATAATATCTTCGAAATTTTAGGTTAGAAAAGCTATATATCTCATAATTATAAATTAAAAACCAAAAATTAGTGCCTAATGTGAACTTGTAAGATGTGTAGAGTCGAATATGAGAAGACGTGCATGAATATGCTTCACACCAATCTTAATAATTATTAAAATTAATATTCCCCACCCCAACCCCACATGAAGGTACTATGTTGAAATCGTAGTTAAATCGTTCCATGATGAAGTCGTCATAAACATTAATGAGCTTCTCATTTTTGGTAACAATTAATTTCTCACATTGAATCACTTATAGAACTTGTCATGTGCTTGCATGGAAATAACCAACAACGATCACATCCCATAATAAAACTTAGCATAGCTCAACATACACATTTACTTCAGAAATCCAATTTTAATAAATAACCTTACACGTATTGAAAATAAATTTTGAGATTTTTTAAATTTTGAGATTTTTTATTTTAAAATGTTGAATTTTTTTATTAAAATATATTTTTATTGAAAATTTGACCAAAATATATATTTCAATAGCTATTTTTAACAAATCATTTTTGTATTCGTGAGCCTCAAACATGATGGAAAAGAGTGAGTAAAAAGGAAGGACTGATAGAAAGAAAAACTCTAATTGATGCGGCAGTTTTAATTGAACCTGAATATAAACGAAATTAATTACTTTCATATTGATTAAAAATAGTAGTTAATTCATTTATTAATCTTGTTTTTTACAATAAAAATATTTTTTATGAAATTATTCTCATTTATATTTAGTAGCGATGATACTTATATTTGGAAATTATTTTTTAAATAATATTATTAAATAGAATTGAGGTGGTTAGCCTTTTTTTTTTTTTTTAAATTATGTGCAATAATCATGATCTTTTTTAAGCCCAAAGAGTGTATGTATACCATAAAGCATGGCTTAATTTAAAACATAAAAGATCTATAAAGCATAATTAAGGCTTGATAGTTGATATAGAAGAGAAAATTAAAATAGACAATTACTATATATGATTATTAAAACACCATATAGATCCCAATTCTGAATTATTGTGCAGAGACCTACAATTATGAATGATTAGGCTTTGCCAATGATAAAACATGCCCAAACATCGCAACTACTCCATGTTGGTTTAAGATTTTTTTTCACCAAAATAAAATATATTTATTTTTTTATTTTAATGTAATTTTAAAGAGTTTATTTATTATGTTTTTTATTTTTGTCCCTCCAAACAATTTTTATGTATAATAAAAATGAAACATAAAATGTGAGAATTAATCACAAACTAGTGATAATAACATTCCTTTTAACTCTTTTATATTTGAGAAGTTTATCTAAACGTTTTATATGAAAAATAAGGTTAAAATATATTTCAATCAAATTATATGGAGAAATTGTAATTATTTCTCTTAAAGTGATGCTAAATAACACTCATGTTTCATTTAATTTTAAAATTGACACTTACTTATTTTTTTTTTAATAAAATGATATTCACATCCTTCTCATTTTTAAAGAAACATTAATCTCTTTTAGTGTTTTTTTTTTTATAAATAATACTCTCATCCCTATGTTTTTAATAATTAGCGCTACTTAATTAACTAAAATTTAAACAAAAATTATTAAAATTTAAAATTAGTTTTAAAGGATAAAAATTAAATGAAATGGTTGAATGATTTTAATACATATGCATTAAAAATATATTATGACTAAATTATAAAGTATATTTTAAAATATAAAAAAATATGTTTTTTAAAGAATATTTCTGAAATTGAAAAATAATTTAATTTTGTGTTTATAAATTCTTTCATTTTTATGTTTTAAAACTTTAATTTTTAATTTTTATAATTTTTTATTTAACTTTTAGTTAATATGATATTTTTAAATATAATAACGGTGGTAAATAACAATTTATTAAAAATATAAAATATATACACGTCTATTTAAAAATCAAAGAAAAACAAATATTATTCAATTAAAATATAAAAAATATTTAATTTAAAATTAGTGTAAATATCCATTTGTTATAGTGAGAAACTTGTAAATATCAAATTATTTTCTATGTCATTTTAAATTAAAATCGATATATACTTCAAGTTTTTTTTAAGATATTGTTTTGGTATTCAGCTTTTTTTCTTTGTCTATTTTTTACTTTTTCTTTGTTTTTACTATCCGATATTATTATTACCATCTCCCTCTTTCTGACGCTAAGAAACCTCCATTTCATCACCATCACACCACTATTCACTAAGGTGAGATACAGTCTTTTTTTCAAAATGTAGATGAAGAAAAATAAATAAAGATAACATAATATTTTTTAAAATCTAATATTTCATGTCGGTCACATATCTCACTAAAAAAATATGACTTATTAGAAATAATTTCTGTAGTGCGTATTTCTATGTAGGTCCATCTTTTAAATGACATTATTGAAATAATCTTTTAAGAGCAACTAATATAAATTATTTCTACTCTTTCACTTTTTCTTTTTAATCACTTGATTAGTTTATCAGAGTTTTGTTAAGATAAATTAAGAATAAAATTTTAAATTTAATTAAATTTTATAAAATTAATCCGTAAACTGAAATTTAAATCTAATTATATATTATTATGAATTAAGCTTATATATAATATTTTCATCAAAAAGTCGCACCATCACTGTTATTCAATGTAAGAAAATGATAGAAAGGAAAAGGAATGAACCATAAATTCAGATAGAGAAAGAGAGAGAAGAAAATCAAATGTTATTTTGAGTATATCTTGCTATTGTCTTTTACTATTCGAAATATTATATATAATTGGAATACTGTGTTACTTCTGTTGATTTTAAAAGAACCGGAAAACTTAGAATGTTTGTAAGGAATAGTATGAACATATAAAGTTACGGAGATGCCAGAAAAAAAGATACATAGAAAGAGAGATTAATCAGAATATCACGTACCATTATAATTTAAAACTTGATGAACGCAAAAATTGGTAGGAGCAGCTGAATGAAACAGGCTACTGCAGACAGAACCTTTCTGAATTCTTTTTGAGAGAAATTAAGAATACAGAAACCAGCCAAGGTTTATTACAATTTTATAATCACTTAATTTTTCATTTTTTTTTCTGTAAAGTTAAGGATGGAAAAGGAAGCGAAATATTATATTTTAAATCAGTAGATTAATTTCGAGTGGGTCCTAATGAACCAAGAGGTGTTCACATGAAGAAAAAAACTGGCACTGATCATTTAATATAAGGACATTATTGGTTGGTAGTTGAATATGAATTAGTTAGGGTTACTTTCAATGGAACAGTCAGTCAAACGGAATGCAGGTCTTACAGTCACTGTTACACGCACTAGGGTTTATTACAAAAAGAAAAACATTTTGAGAGCTATTATTAGTTCATTCAGATCACTACAACTGTTAAACCACTTAATTGATATTATTCTTCTTGTCATTTTTGGTGTCTGGAAAACCTTGAAGGAGCTCAGAAGATTCATCTCTAAATTGTTTATAGATGTTTTTCTAGGGTTAGTCCTTATTTTTCTTAATTCATAATTTTAGTTTCTTTGATTTAAAATAAAAAAGATTTAGGTTTTCAAAAATTTTGAAATTAGCAGTTTATCCATCTAAATTATGGTATAAATGGATATTAATGTTAATTTCCATCGTCTCACTCATTCTTGTTTATGTTGCATCAAGTTTATTTATTTAAAGAAAATAATATTTTGACACTTACATATCTTTATTAATAATAAAATATTATATTTAAATGATAATATAATAAATATAAATAAAATAATTATATACATAATTATTAGATGTCTGTATAAAATATGTAAGTTGTGAAGTATATAGTCCCTTATTGAAAGGTAACAATGATATTGTTTTGACTTTCACTTAACCTGTATGTTTTTTTAATACTTATGTATTCAACAAATTGAAGTAACTAAGTATAAGTTACAATGTTTTAGGCATATCTTAACATTATTTTTTTATTTGAAAGTCTTAGTTAAACATATAGGCTAAAAATCTTGATTTTGAAAGGATTAAGAAAATCAAATATATATTGGTTTAAAATAGAATGATAAAATTTTTAGATTAATAAAATATACAAAGAATAATAAGATTGTATTTTTTCTAACCTTTGATTAAGGGTATGCAATTTTATAAATTTTTTTCATAAACATTTATTGAAGAAAAAATAATTAACTTCCCTGGAATGTAATAATCTACTACTTAAAAGCATTTTGACATTGAAAAAATATTTTTTATTCTTAATATTGAGGGTCTTGTAAAAAACAAAAAGTTTTTACAAAACGTAACTCTTGAATTTAGAATTCCTAATAAAATCCTTATACTGGTTTAATAGAAAGATTGGAACCAATTACTTTCTCCATTCACTCTTCCACCTCCCATAATAACTCTACTTCAATAAGTAACTCTCTTTCAGAATTTGTTAGGCTACGTGGAACTTTCCTCAATGCACATTTCTGTTACATTCCTCACTCTTCATTCATTGTGAGGGTATGAGTTTTAAAATATAGATTATGCAGTTTCTTGGAAAAGTGGTAACAGTTTCAAAACATATAAAAAAATTACAAGGAGATGATAGGGGCGTTTGGGACCCACTTTTCAATTGGTGAACAGTTCCAGCCCTCTTCTTTGCTAAAGTGTTTAGGAACCCAATTTTCTCCTTTTGATTCTCTTTCTCTGCGAAGCTCCCTTTGTCTTTCTTCTATACTTTTCTTTGCTACTTTTGCCTTCTCCCAGTCTTTGCTTAAGATGGCTTCGCTCAACTCACTCCAAACTACAGCTGTTTCTGTTGGCCACACACTCTGCATAATAATGTACAACACAATCTCACAATAAAACATGAAAACTCTTGCACATTCAAATTTTCAGCAATGAAAACTGAGAAAATGACAATTTCTTACATATACGTGAAACATGTTACCATTCAATGAATTTCCATTTTATTATATATGTATATATGTGTGTTGATGTTTCATAAAGGAAAATGTACTCCAAGAGCTAACACAAGCAAGTGAAATATATATGATATCTATTACCTCTACATCCTTGACAATAGGAGCTCGGAGTCCTGATATAACTTGTTTTGCATCATATATCACCCTTACTTCTGCATTTTCTGTATTCTTCACTGTTACAGCACTGCAACAATGCATTTATGGGAATGATTGGATTAGGAACATATCATTAGATTACTGTAGGTAAACAATTGACCAAAAGTAGGTAAAAGGTACGTAGGTTTTGATTTCTGATGACATATAGGTAATTAGTTGATACCTACCTATCCCAATGACCTTCAATTGTATACAGAACTTTCTTAGATAATGAATCCAAGATCTTCCCTTTAATCAGTTTCCGATTTGTCCCAAACCCAAAGAAAGATTGACTTATGAAGTCTAATTCTGCCACAAGGCCTGTTTCTACGCACCGAACACTGACATTGCCAAACCAATCAATCCCAGGGACTGGGAAAATTCTGATCAGGAGATTAGGAGAATTCATTTCATACGTCTCTCCATGATTGTGGAGCTTCAGCTGTCGTTTGCCAAGCACATGACCTTCTACTGAAGTACCTGCATGATTGATTTTGTGACGTATATAAGTCTTTCTTTAATAAAACTGACAAGGATTAAATTATGAAAATTGACATATTTATTTTATAAAAGAACATATATATGTTGAAGAACATAAATTACCAGTGAATTTTGGAATAGTAGAGTTGCACCATATAATTTCTATGTTCTCCTTATGATCGGTTGCATGGAGAGCAGAAACCGGAGGGTGATGCGAAATCTGAGAAGAAAAGATGTGTGTATGAAGATAAGGTATTGAATTAAGCGTTTGAGGGGAAAGTGAGAATGAAAAAAGACAGTGAGTATATATAGTACCTGCTCCAGTAAGACATTGAGGTTTCCTTTGGAAACATGGTGAGTCTCACCAAGAGTGGGATTGTAGGGTGCAGAACCAAACCATAAGGGGCGCACTGTAGAAATGGTCCATGCTACAACAGATATGAATCTATCCAATGGTGTGTTGCCACTGTTGAGGTTGCTTAGCATGTCTACTGCTGTGGCATATACACACTCTGCATAGCACTGAAGCTCTGACTTGGGCATGTTGAACTCAGGTGGAAGCTGCACCAGTAATGAGAAATCAAAATTACTTTTTCAAACATATTCTCTAATATATTATTTACAACTCTATTATTTGGTGAAAAAGATACCTTAAAGTTAGTATAATTGTTATCATAAAGTTAATATATTTTCAAAAGAATTTATCAAATAATTAAAAAATCTTATATTACAATTTAAATGATTTGTCATAAATTTAAATTTTAATGCTAAAAAATTAATTTATTATAAATTTTCTTTATAAGATAATTATAAATATTAAAAAGAAACTTATTACAAATTTTAGTTATATAAAATAAATATTGTTTATACATTGCACAGAACTACAATATTAGTTATATCTTATAAAAGAAATAAACAAAAAAATAGTAACAAAGAAAATATCAAAATAATAATTAAGAGTTAAACAAATATCAATATAGAAGAAAAAGTTCATTATTTTTCTTAATTTCCATTATATCATTAGATTTCAAAACTAAAAAGTTTTTTTTTTTTTATAATTACAACAACGTAGTTATAAGTTATGTAACTTAGGATCTTGCCCAAACTATCTAAACTATCCATCATGGGAAGAAACTATCACACGATCTATAACGGTCATTATGTAATCCTAATCTCAATCCATCATTTTCATCTAACAGATAGAGAAGGTTTAAGCTTCCCAAAAATGGCTAATAAAATAGAACTAAATTATATCACATATGAAGGATATGAGACTTGATGGAAGCATCAACCAGCTAAGTTTGAGATGAAGAATATAGTGATGTAGGTAGCTTACCTTGAAGCAAGAGACATCGGATCCTGGGCGGACATTCTTAAAGAGACTTAGTATGCGGCGCAAAATGTTTGGAGCTTTGTAGTTTGTTTCCTGATCTGATTGCTTCTCCAATGAGAATGGCCTTGTGAGGACTATTTTTGTCTCCTACACCACAACATAACATGTCCACAAAACACACTATAATTTGTGAGTGAAAGAAATGAATGATGAAGGTCAGAAGGTGAATGAAAGTGTACTTACTTACCATGTATGTGTGTTGTATCTGCAACAACTTCTCTTCTCAACTCAGAAGCTAGCTAAGCTCAATATATTGCTTGTACAAGTGGCAGCTTGCTACTATACTTGCTGCTTTCATTCATTTATATCGTTCGTACAATTTGTGGAAAACCACATTTGCCCGCTACTCTATACTCCTACCTGCTTAATAATTGTAGGGTAACCCAACCTCACCATTGGCCATCTCTATTTTTATGAAAAGAAAATTGTATACACTAGTCATAATTTAGTTCTTAGATATGTAAATATTGCAACAATTCCTTATACAGTTTATTGATTAAATTACTTCTTAAACTTTATAACCTAAACACAGTAAAATAATTGTATTTTTTTTATTTTGCTTTTTTTTTCTCTATTTGGCACAATACATATGTGTGTAAATTATTTAAAAATTAGTGTTATAAATTATAAAGATATAATATAAAAATAATAAATATGTTATCAAAATTTAAAACAACGAACGGATAAAAGAATAAGGACTCTTATCTTATTGAGTCGTATTCGTATTTTATTTTGTATAATAAAAGAAAATTAATAAAGAAAATAGTTATACTAAATGAAATAGATAAAATGGTCCGATTTTATTTACTAGAATTAAGATAAATTTATGCTAAATTGAGGCAGATAAAAGAGAACCGGAGAGGGATGGAGTAGATGATTTACCATGTATAACATATCCTCCATGATACCTAATTTAGTAAATATAACTACACTTTAATGCAAAAACAGTTACTATAAATTCTAGGTTACAGTAATTTAAAGATAATTTCTAGTTGTGGCCAGGAAGTAGACACACTGAAAAGTTACTTTTTGTTTCCATTAAAAGAATTTGTTGAGAAATGGAATGAATATGTACACCTATATGTGATGTCATCATATGCTACATCAAGAGATTAGAAAAAAAAAATCGTTTGGTATGAATAACTGACTAATTATTTATATTTAATTAGATAATTTGCATAAATATAATTTTAACTCTTTGTGCTTCTTAATTAGTGGAGATCAAATCTAATAGCGGCGTGTTTTATATTAATTAAAAATTAATGAAATTGTAAACAAACACTGCATACAAGTTATCGGAACCTTTTTACTACTAGTAGTAGATATTTTAGTTTAAAACTTAGGCTTTGAAAGCTATTTTATAACTAACCTATTAAAAACAAATAATTGATTTCGATGTTCTTGAAGAAAAATAAATATAGCTATAACGTTTCAATCGTGTTCACATGTCTCATCATGGATCAACAAAGCGAGCACGTTTAACATGTCTGAAGCTACGGTTGTGACAATAAATATTGCGTTCCACACCCAACGTTTTGTTTCTGCCTCGTGTATCGTTCTGGTCCTTCCCTTTTTTGGTTTTTTACTGTGAAATATCAATCTATTCATAAACGAGATATTTCATATTTATACAAAAAAAATTATTAATATAGCATTTATGTCAATACATCTCTATTACCAGTATAATGTTAATTGGACATAAGAGGGAGATTTTATATTTAATTAAAGAGATACGAATAATTAATGAATTTGTAAGTTTTATTTTTTATATATTACCCATTTATGTATATTTCCTCTTTGTGAGATGTGTAACCCCATGCTTAAATTTCTCTCCAACTTGTAAAGCGTTATATCCACAAGTTGTAAAACACTCTCCACAAATTACCTTCTTATAGTCTTGATCCTTGAGTCACCATATATTAAAAATCTAACCCTAACTCCAATTATCTTTTGTTAGGAATCCAAATTTTTAATATTAAAATAATTGAAAATACAAAAGGTACTGAATTTTAAAAAGAAAACGACTAATAACAATAAATAAACTACGGAGCTATGATGGGGGCTGGGGGGACCCATTTATGAATGGGTGAACAGTTCCATTCCAACTTGTCTTTACTGTAGGACACCCTAAAATTCTTAGGAACCCAACTTTCCCCTTTCATACATCTTTCTCTCGCCATCTTCCTCTCTCTCTCTTCCACACCTTCCTTTTCTTCTCTTGCTTTCTCCCACTCATTCCTCATCATGGCTTCACTCAACTCACCCCAAACAACAGCTGATTCACTTCTCCACACACTCTGCATGTAACAATTACAACAACAACAAAACCTTCAAATTGTCAAATTATCTAACACAAGTAAAAAAAAAAAAAATTACTAATAATTCATGCTGCCAATTGTCGTTTTTTTCTTTAAGTACCTAGATGATAACATATGCTTAACTATCAACTACACCCATCTGAATTTTAACGCGAAGTTTTTGAAATAAAACAATTAGCCCATTCTCCATTTTAATATTTTATGTTCAAAAAACAAAGTCTTCATATAATGACAGAGACAGTGAATGTACATCTGTATCTGCTTGGGTGGCGATGCAGAAGTTTTTTCTACAGTACATGTTTGAAAAGGGACGTGTGCTCTGAATTACAGAGCAATACCATGTCAACACAATCGTTACAATTAAATGATTGATGCGATATGTTAAGAACATTATACTTCTATAAAAAAAATAAAAATAAGATAAGAAGAAGATATAGTTAATGATTATTGATTGCTGTAGGACTCACTAAAACTGAAGAACATAATGATGTTATGGGAGGGGGTGCTCTACCGTATTTAATTGTTTACGATGTGTTGCTATCATTTGAGTTTCTCTATCATTCCCATATGGAAAAAAAGAGCAACACTCTTTCGACTTTTTTTTTTAACTTTTAAAGGATAAACTGATGAGAGCATAAAAAATATACTGTTTGATTATAAAATTAACCAACTATTAAATATTTTAAATCAAATTACTACAATAATTACGTTTAATTAAACTACTTTATTAAATAATTTTTTTGCTTATATTAAATTTTGACAATCTAATAGTTAAGTTAAAAGTTTTTATCGAAAAAGTAAGTCTGCAGGTTTTTATAATTTTTTAAATTTTGATAATAATCAAGTAAAAAAAATGTTTAATATCCATTTTTAATTAATAAAATATTATTAGATATTCAAATGAGTCTAAGTCTAGAAATAAAAAAGTTAATCAATATATAAAAAAAAACCCATAAACCTAATGTCTTAAAGTTTTAAACTGAATGTGGTGTCGATTCTCATTCTTGTTTGATCTATTAAGTGTTTCTTTCTCGGATTTTCTCAACAAAAATATAAAAAAAATATAATGATAGGACTAATTAAATTTAAAACATACTAAAGTTATTAAGTAGAGTAACTCTTCTGACTTAACTTGTTTATCTCTTTAATATAATTTTACTTGTGTTTGTATTTTATTGAAAAGAACAATTTTTTTCTTCAATCTTACAGGGGATGATTTGTCTAAAGCACGTTCTTCTAGTTCCTAATCAGAAAAGGCTTATGCAGGCCATGCCAGGAAGATTGGCTGATAAATGTCAGGGATAGATAATATAAATATAGCTAATTAAATATTACAAGCAAATGGAGACAGAGTAGAAGTTACATACCTCTGCATCCTTGACGATAGGTGTTTTGAGCCCTGAAATGACTTCTTTTGCATCATATATCACCCTGACTTCTCCACTGTTTGTATCCTTCACTTGAACTGTCCTGCATAATTTAATTTCATAAGAAATGTGTCACTATAATCATCACGTGTAGCATAATATTCTTGAAAAATAAGTCATGTGAAAGTATTATTCTTCTACACAAAATTTAGAGAAATTATATACAAGAATTCTATGAAATGAATAAATTTTAAATTATAGAGATGGAAGAAAAATAAATTAATGTTAGAGACTATACACGTACTTATCCCAATGACCATCAACTTCGTACAGAACTTTGAATGATGACGAGTCAAGGATCTTCCCTTTGATCAATTTACGATTTCCCCCAAATCCTAAAAGCGAGTAGCTTGATGTGTATGATATTTCAGCAACAAGACCTGTCTCAGGGCACCGTATATTAACATTGCCAACCCAGTCCATCCGAGGAACTGGAAGAATTCTAATTGAAAGGTGAGGACAATTCATTTCATATGTTTCCCCATGGTTTAGGAGCTTGAGCTGCCGTTTACCATGCACTTCAGCTTCAATGGATGTGCCTGCATATTTAGTTTGAAATACTCTCATGAATTTACAGAACATGGCGGCTAAATAAGGGGCTAGCATTTACAACTTGAAATTTGACTTGAGACAGGTTAATTAAAATACTTGTTCAAGATCATTGTGGTCCAATATAAGCAATGTTTTGCATGGATTCAACCATGGCATAAGTCAGAGGAACAACATGTAAAGATTCCACACCCAATTTGACCATCTAGAGGAAGACTGCAAAATTGTAATAATGACATCTTAATGAAATGCAGCACTTGATAGAATGCATGGTGGAACTACTTTTACCCCAAGCTATGTCATAAATAAAAGCATTCAGTTTTCACTTGATATCTCATTTGTAGAAGGCATGTAAATGCCACAATGCAAAAAATAGAAGAGTCTTAGTGACAACCTTTAATATCCTCTTTCTAACACTCCCAGTCATTTCAGTAGTTAAAACTCACTAGAAATTACAGAATGATGAGTGTGACTCAACAAATAAGAAGTAAAACTCCCACAAATTTATGATTTCTAACAAATTTCAGCTAGTGATGATAGAGTTTAAAAAATGTGCCAAGAGTGTACTGCGAACATATGTTCCTTTGTTAATTCTTTCTAATATCTCGAAATTGCTCCGTGAATGAGCCACAGAAATTTGCTGCATGCCGAAAACTGAAAGCTACTACAACCATTCTGTAAGTTCATTGTCGAGACGGATTTTAATTATTGGCTAATTAATCAGGAATTGGAGAAGAATTGTATAGCAATGGTACATTTCAGTTTCTAAATTATGAGTTAGTGTGGATTTGAGTTACTAATGATCTAGAAAAAGGTGAAAGATACCACGAAATTTTGGAACAGGTAGTTGCCACCATAGCATTTCAATGTTTTCCTTCTCATCTGTTGCATGTAGCGCAGACACAGGAGGGTTGACTGAAACCTGCAGACACAAGAAGGTGATAATGTTATTTATATCTATCACGTTCACTGAAGAGAGAGTCCAAATTTTGAGCACAAATTGAGAAGCAATTAATACCTGCTCCAGTAGGACATTGAGGTTGCCCTTAGAAACATGGTGCGTCTCTCCAAGAGTAGGAGTATAAGGAGCCACAGCAAAAGATGTAGGGCGTGTGGTAGATATGCTCCATGCTACCACAGATGTGAACCTGCCCAGTGGACTCTGCTCACTGTTGCATTTGCTCAGCAAGTTGGAAGATGTGCAGTACACTGATTCACCATAGCATTGGAGTTGAGATTTTGGGAAATTAAACACAGGCGGCAGCTGTACACAACACAAAATACTTCAATCTGTGATCACTGATAACTAATGCCTATTAGACAGTCACCATTAAGTTTATCCACCCTCTTTGTTCATGTTTAATATTTGCTAAAAAAATCTACTCATCACCTTTGATCAATTCTCCTTTTGAATCAGATTAACTCAAACTCAAAACTTTACTCATAAGTTGAGTCCACTTGAAGTCATTAAAGTTATCCTCTATACATGTATGATTGTACTTGTATACATTTAAGCTTTAAAATTGTATTCACAATTATAATTTTCAGTCTTTCGTATTGCTGGAAAGTATAGGCAAATGTAGTTGATATAATCTAAGTTTTAAGAAATGTATCTAAATATTCATAGTATAGAATATGTTAGAGCAGTCAAAACTTAAGTAATCTCCTTGAAGCAGTGTATGCAAATTTGGTAGGTGTAGATGAAGTTGAAAGTTAGTGTGAGAGAGAACTTGCCTGGAAGTTTGTGAGATCTGATCCTGGCCGCACGTTCTTGAGTAAACTTAACAAGCGACTTAGGAGATTGGGGGCTCTATAAAACGGTTCTGCGTCAGATTCGCCTTCTAATGAGAAGGGTTTGGTCAAAACAATTTTTTTACCTTCCTTCCCTTTCGCTACCTCCATGTCTACCTAACCACAATCAAACATCTTCTAAATACCCTTAAACATTTAGCATTCACTGTGTATAAATTAAATTAAAAAAACATTTAGAGTTATTAAAAAGATTAATAATTTAAAATATGAGCAAATAGCAAGGACCTTCATAATTATTAGCTCCATATTAAATTATTTTTAAAAACTGATATATATAGAAGAGAGTTTCTTATAGCCTTCATTTTTTTGTCCTTTGATCTCTTCATTTTTTATTTTAAAAAAATCTATAATTTTAGTTCAATTCTTAATTTTGTATATGTTTATTTTTTTATTTTAATTAACTTCTTTACAGAATATTAAATAAATGACTTGTTTTTTCTCCTTTTAAGTCCTTATGGCAATTAAAAAACCGTAACTAGAGTTGGTATCAATAATATTCTACAGTATCGTGTAGTGGGAGAGCGAATATCAACATTCTTTTCCTCAGGTTCTCGTTTCGCTTTCACGTGTATAACGTGACATGACAACGGACGCATATAATATTATAATAGCATTATATTGCGTGATTCACCAAAATGTCTACAAACAATGTAGTGTGCATTCATATGAATACCACTCATTTGGAACAGTAAAACCACCCTTTCGAGGTGCCGGAAAACAGCCGTAGGAAAACAACCTTATAAAGAATCAAAACTTATTTGAATCTTAAACAGTGGATGCTGTTATTGCAGGTAGTATGATATATATGGATGGGATGCACACAACACAAACATGCTCAATCACACATGGAAATAGTTGAGAAACACGGAACATACCTTGTAGGGCTGTGATTGAGTTTATCAAGAAGATGAAGAAGAAGCAGCGTTTGGCAGTGAGAAAAACTATGTATGAACTCAAACTATTGCGACTCTGAAGGATTTGATTAAATAGGGAAACAAATTTTGTTGTTTTGGGCCACTCAAATGGTGGGAATATTGAGCTTGTGTGTGTATTATATGGGTTGGGTTTTCCCATTAAAATACCCATTTTAGAAAACCTAATAGTAATCGGTGGCATTTGGGGGTTTGCAAAGATAACTTGGCACTTGGGAGAGACTGATTGAACAAATAAATATTCTATTTGACCATCACAACAGTTTCAATCAAATTATATATGCATTAATTATGTATTAGTGATCCTAAATCACACGGTCTTTAATCAATTATCACATGTAACTAAATATTATTATCCTTATTATTATTTTCACGAATTCAAATTTTACATGTTAAATAAAAAAATTTATTAAAACCTGGATAGTTCTGGACTAGCTAATTCTGTGTTAAATTGACAATCATATCTATTATATCATATGAAATTTATTGAAAAATGTAAAATTTTATTAATTGCACTTCATACTTAATGAGTCATGTAGCTTTTATTTATAACAGTAAATTTTAATCCATACAAATTGTTAAAAGACTTTGTTAGTACTCCTCTTTAATTAAGAGTAATTAGAAATTTCATATTAGCTTCCTTATCCTCCAATATACCCTTCTACATCCTTTTAAGAAAGTATTAAATATAAAAATAAATACATCTTAAAATATCAAGCGCATTTAATATTTACTGTAAAAGAAGTCGGATAATTATTAAGATACTGTCGGAGAATTAAGAATTATTCTAGTAATTAAAGAAGCCTGTTCAGAAATCTTCTCACATAAAAGCTTGCCATAACATGAAATTTATTTATAGTTGTTTTAAATAGAATACATTAATTAGTTATCCAAATATTCCTTAAACTGTTAAACATATACATTTGCTTGGAGAGTTGGAGTTGCAATATTGTGTCACTGATTAAGGCACTCAGAAGTCTATCACTAAAAACATGTCTTAGGATTCAAGGATTTAACCACCTTAAATTGTTATTATCAGCAACCCATTTAACTCCAAAAGATTCCCGTACGTCACATACACACCTACAAGCAGCAAATGTGGTGGACCTCTTGTAGGCGTACTAGTAATATATCATGGAAGAAAGTAAATGAAAGGACAAAACCTACCCAGTTTGAACATTCTTGGTGGAACATATTAATACTAAAAAAACAAATGCAAGAAGTCAACAATCATGTCCTTTAACCAAGTCTAACAATCAAAGAAAGTAGTAATTTGCTTTCAAACTGTGACTGCTGAAATAAGAGCCAAGGAATTGAACTTGCCAACAGCTTTGGTAAAATTTTACGCCGTGCCATTGATACTTTATGTTATACTACTAATTATTTCATGTATTACAGATGCAGTAAGCAAGATACTTTTGGGGAATGGGGCAGATACAAGGAAAATCTTATGATGAAGCATTACAACAAATTACTAGACCATATAAGCAAAACTTTATATGTGGAAGAAACTAGGAGTGACCCCTTACACCTGCTTACCTTTACATTACATTACACCTATTCATGATTTAATATTATATATATATATAGACGAATAAATGTAGCGCCATACCTTATTCCCCACAAGTTACAAAGAATATTACAAGCAACACTGCTTTGCTTTCCTTTGCTGACCAAACTAAGCTATGACATCTATCTTCGGTATCCATTGGCCAGAACAGGAATCCTCACCTTGTGCCCTCTGCTCCCTTTCATCAAAACCTCTCCAAAACTATAGCTTCCTGTCACTGACCGAACTGACAGTGTCACAGAAAACTGTCGTGATGCACCTGCTTTGATAGTCATTGCTGGAGGGTTGACTTCAATGGCAACAGCCGGATCCATTCTGGCTGTGATCACATAGGTTTCTTCTTCAGCGACATTTGTGACCGTGCGTGTGACAACTTGAGTTCTCACAAGATGAGAAATTGTGATAGAGGGGGTGTTTAAATTTGATGGCTTGCCCATGGTGGTGTTACATGGTGTGTGAGTGTAGTTCCTTATCTCATGAATGTCAATGCCCGGTGTTGTGCACAAGAAGCCTAGATAATCCTTGTATCCTGCAAAATTGATTAAGCAAATTTCTTAATTGAAATACACTGAGTAAAAGTTGTTTACACTGTTATCCTATCATGGACTGCTATTTAACTGAAAATTGAGTTTTGTAATAATGACTTTTGTTTTTACTGTATTGTAATAAGGACTTTAAAAAATTATATTTAAGGTGATTTTACATATCATAACTACTATCATCATGCTTTGGTTTTACCCCTCGTTTTAATACTAAAATTTATTTCAGGATCCAAATGTTTGAGTAAATAGAAAACAACTGCAGAAAGTCCCAGCCCTGGTTAAAGAAATTTAACGATCGATTTTAATTACATTTCTATCCATGTTTTTTTTAGTTTGATCGAGATTCACCAGTTGCTTTTCTTGCTGTCATAGTTACTCAACCATTTTTTCATTTTACAGAGATTCTTTCAAGTGAACTTCTAGTAAACAACTGAACCAGCCAAAAAATGGGTTCAGGTTCATGAGTTTAACAGGATTAATCAAATACGTGTATACAAGTTAATTGGGAGTTTAAACTTGCTAAGACAAAGAAATAGTTATACTAGGGAAGAAGAAATCATACCTGCATCAAAGATGAGTCCAGGGTCCAAGGCAGCTGTTGGATCAACATGTCCACTCCCATAATCAAAAGGAGTAGCTTTGACCAGCTTCATAGCTTCTGATTCAGATGTTTGCTGTGCTAGAAGAGGATTCCCTGCTCTGTCTAGAGTTGTTGATGTTGTCATCAAGGCTGATTTAATGGCAGCAGGGCTCCAATGAGGATGCTTCTGCTTTATAAGAGCAGCTATTCCAGCTATATGTGGTGCAGACATGCTGGTTCCAGATATCATGGCAAACCCCTCACCTGCACGAGAAAAAACAAACTGCTATCAATTATATAATATATAATATATCACCAAGTTTTTCTTCTAGCTTTGTCCCTCCCTCCTTGATGCATTTATTCTTTTAATAATATGAGGAAATCCTAACACATTTTCTCACAATTTAGAGCATCAATTAGCAGGAACTAAAATTATCTACAAGTAATCTCAAAACAAAGAGAAACCGTAAACATCAGTATCTAATATTCCTATGTAGAGCATATTAGTTGTCAGGTTTTATAGTACAATGTACAGGTTCTCTTTTTTCTACCAAGAGGTTCTCTTGTCCGGCTCGGTATCTTGTCTTGTCTCAGTTATTGAGGAAATTCTCATATTATCCACATGAACAGAAGAAAATTATATCCGGTCCAAGGCAGCATATCTTCAATAATCAGTTGCTCCTATGAACAAATTCCAAAGTTCAGAGATCTCAATTTTTTGCAGAACTTTGGAATTGAATCCTAGGCCCCAAACTTAACTAACACATACATAAGAGCTTCAGCTCAGGTCATGAGGTTGAAATGTATAATTGTAGGTAGAAGTTTTCAAGTAATCACAGCAAAGACAATATAGTCAAGTCATTACTTACCAACATAATTTGGCTCATCAGTTCCATTGGGACACCAAGCAGCCCAAATCAATGAACCCGGAGCTAATATATCTGGTTTGAGAAGATCTGCCTCTTGGAAGCTGAAATCCTTTATATTTGGTCCTCGAGCAGAGAACAATGCCACCTGTGGGGCAGATTTATGCAGAATAGGCATCAAACCATCACCAATTTTACCTGTACCTTCAAACCTCTTTACCCGTCCACTCCAATCTCTTGGTGTCGTGATATTATAATAATCTATTAGTTCCTGAAAAATAACAATTTGAAAGTACTAAATCACATGATAAATAGTGCACACTTTATGATCATAAACAAAAACAAATTTTATTGATGAAAATGTAGAAAAATAAAATAAAAACGGTGGTAACTGAGATAAGTATTTGACTGTGGAATAAATTATAGGCAAAGAGAAAGTGAACTTAGCATTGACCTCAATCTAAACCTACATAGAAATACCAGTACAAATGAGTTTGATTACCTTTGAATAACTGACATCTGTGATGAGAATCCCAGGAAGGCCGACAGGGACTGGATCAAATTTTGATCCTGGAGAAACATTTTCAACACAAAGAACAAACCCAACTGCACCAAGGGCCTTTGCTGTTTCTGAGACTTTCTTGATTGATGCAGTGCCAACAACAAAATTGAAGGAATAACCACAGAGAAGAATATTGCCCTTTATCAAGTTCTTGTTTAAAAGTTCTGGTCTCTGGCAATCTGTGGGGCTGTACTTCATAACTGAAGAATCTAGCAACACATCATTTGCAGCAACCAATTTGTATGTTTCGTTCAAATGTGTGGAAGCTGTACAAGCCATTATGCATATTTTAGCAATATAGATCTGGTATTGAATATTTGAAGTATACATGGGGATCTAAAACAATAAATCAACTGTGAACATCAATATATCTGATTTGCCAATGCCATGTAAGCATAAATTTACACATCACTGGAGAGACCTTATTTCTTGAACAAAAATTGATTTGCAACCTACGTTGCATTTATAACTAAACCCCAATACAACAAAACTAACCTAACATGTATACAACTCTGCCACATTTCATATTATAAAGTAAACAATAACTTCATAAAATCGTAAACAATAACTTCATAAAATCGTAAACAATAACTCATTATATCCCCAGGAACTGCTTTACAGAAAATTAGTACATGATGAACATATACATCCTCAGTCACCAAAAGATATATTGAAATGCGGCCGAACACCTAGCAATGTCAGTACAGTTTACCTAGGCTATTAAATATTTTATTTGCTATCTTCAACTTAAATTGAAAAATATTTTACAAACCAAATAACAGAACTTGTTTTGTTGCACGCACTTTTAATCAAGGGATGAGACTTGTCTCACTAAAATGCACTGAACCATTTAAGGTGAAAGATAATCAGGAATCAACACATCTGATCTATATTTAATAAACCAAACTTCATTGAAAGAATACTAACACCAAACATTTTCATTCTGACTACTCTGATTTAACAATTAAAGCTAGCTAGTAAATGCATTTTTCCAATTAAAGTAAAGGTGGGATATGCCATACCTAAGTCCCAAGGAGGACATTTCTACCCTTGGAAATAATTGATGTCACATACAGAAGGCAAAGCCACGAAAATTTTATCTTGTTCTTGTATTCTTTTAGTGGTACCGAAGAAAACAAAGCTAGAGATAAAGTGAAGCAATAACAGAACAAAGATGAGTTTTCTCGAAAAGGTGTTTTGTTTCTTTTTTTTTTTTTCCAAATTCAGAAAGAGAAACTTATTTTTGTGTTTCCATCAACTAAAAAGGAAAATTTCTTCTAAAATCTTTCATATCCTCACAAGTCTCGACAATCAATCCGTACCATAACTCCTGACTATCAATATCAATCCATCAAAAAGAATAATCTGGAAAAACAGTCAGAATTCGGAAAACTCACGTGATAACCCAATTCCAGCTAAAGATTTTCCATTTCCAAGGATCAAATGGTTTTTATATCTACGATCATCAATTGCAGCTGCTACCGATGCTATCCATGGACTATATGAAACCAGTGTCTTCGGAAAAGGACCACCGTTTCCAGCAGCCTGTGCGACAAATACACCAGCTTTCACAGCTCCAAGAAGTGTAGCATCAAAAGGGTTCAAAAAGGAAGTTCTGGTGGCTGCTGGAGGACTGTTGGGTCCAACTGAAAGGCTGAGTATATCCACTCCATCATATACAGCCTGTAGATACATAAATTTTGTGAATTATAAATTTTGAGATAGAATATAAACAGTAAACAATGAGATTGCTGGGACAAGTTATTGAATTTTATATTGAATGTCAGATTTACATCAAAATAAAAGGTGCAGCTGCAGGTTGCAATAATATCCACTCATAAACAATCTAGTGTGAACATATTGCCTGGGTGGAAGGTAGGAATATTTGATCAATTCGTAAGTCAGTGAGTGTGTATATATAATATTCTTGTATACCTGATCGATTGCAGCAACTACATCTGCAACAAACCCTCCAAACAGTCTATAAAGTGCCTTGTACACAGCAATCCTGAAAAAGATACACCAAATGTTTAGTGCAACAAAACGAATTGTAGTTTCCAGTTCAAAACAACCAAGCATATTACTGTTCCTCACCTAGCACGAGGAGCCATCCCACTGGCTCTCCCAAATTCATGGCCATGCATTCTCACAGGAATTCCATTATTTCCAGCTGCAATAGATGCCGTATGACTTCCAGGAGACCACAAAGAAAAAACAGAAAATCATTAAAAAAAAGTTATCAAATTAAAAGATATATATGGCTTTAAGCATAATGTCGTCATTGTTAAAACTATCCACTTCAAGTGCTTCAAAGAAAAAGAATGAAGAACTAATGTTACTTTCTTATGTTTTGCTCATAAAAAGGATTGAAGGAAATGACACATTTTGATATCTTTCAATCTTGTACAAAGGGAACATGAGAAGAATTCATAGGGAAGAAGTTAATAAATATAAAAGGCGGCAGAGCCTAACCTTCCATGTCCATCACCATCTAGAGGAGAAGCAAAGTCAATTATAGGGTTGAATGCCCCAGCAGCTATTGCAGCTTTAGCAAAATGCTGTGCTCCAACAATCTTCCCATTGCAGTAACTTCTCTTAGTATCCGGATCAGCTTCACATTTTCCTCTATATTTTGGAACTGGCCCATATGGCTCAGCATTATGAGTTGCAAAACTTGGGTGATGAGGATAGATCCCTGAGTCCACAAATCCAATGACAATGTCTTCTCCAGCCCTATCAAATCCACCTCCAGTTGGCCAAACCCCAGTTGGAAGCCCTAAAAATTGTGGGGTATGTGTTGTATGTTTCCTCACTTTCCAGTCCCTCTCAACAGATTTCACTCCTGGAGCACGTCTTAGAGTTTCTGCCTACTAATATAAAGGGATAACATATCGAAATTAGAGTAAGCAAATGAATTCATATGTTAGTCAGCTGGATAAAGAATAACAAAAGGATAAAAGAAGACTTCACCTGTTCCGGTGAAATATGAACAGCAAACCCATTTATAAGATGTCTATAGCTATAGAGTTTCTGGTATGTCCCTTCCTCAAACAACAACCCAAGCAGCATGTCGTGTTTTTTCTCAAGATGGCGAGCATAAGAAGTAACCAATTCACTGGAAGAAATTTTTAGTATAAAGGTGAGCAACCACACTATCCAATATCCATCTCTTGGTTCATCACATACTGGAGGAGAAAAATAACAGCCAATTTTATTTTTTTTTGCTAAAATGAAAATTACTGCTGAAAACAGAGTGGGGTGGTGATCATTGCATTATTTTCCTCAAAAACGAAGAGAGAAAAAAGGCACCATCTATAAACAAATTGTTAGCAATCACAAGTTAGCCTACACATGAAAGATAAATATCTCTACTTCTCAAATAATTCAGGTTTCCAAGAAAACTTCATATGAGCAATAGTTGAAAAGTTAAACCATTTACTTTACCGTTCATACTTCTTAAGAGGGTCAAAATTAAATTTATTCATGAAGAAATTAATTTAGACTCTTCAAAAATCTATAGACACGTTCACCTCAGCTAAAAACAAGTCCAATCCAGGGCTCAAAAGGATATTTTAGTGAAGAGAGAAACAAGTCAAATGAAAGTCTCTAAGTAGTGATAACAAAAAAGAGTAGAGAGGAATGTATACAAGTACCTTTCGGAATCAATCTTCTCATCAGATTCCACTGCAGTAGCTTCAAACCCATCAGTACCTCCAGTGTAACTTATGATAGGCTCACCTTCAACAGTTACTATGTAAATCTCAGCATCCCCATAAACCAGAAGTGCAGATACAACAACCAACACACACCCAAATACCAACAATCTCATTTTCACCAACCAATCCCCCACTCCAATAGCTTACAAGATCTGTGTCAGGTCAAGTCAATGCCAAGCAGTTAGACAAAATGGTAACTACAAAATTACTAAATAGGAACCACAAGCTGGTTCCATATCTCAAACTAAAACAACCCTTTTGAAATTTGGGCTCAAAGCAACAAACTTTACCAATGTCCACTCACTCTGATCCAAGTAGCCAGCTGCTCTCTCACATAAACTGGTAGCAGAGAAAAAACCAAAAGAAAAACAACATGGTGAGAACAAAGTAAGAATAAGAATGAGGAGTAATGAAGAAGAGGAAGTAAAGAATCATTGTGAGGGAGAAAAGCAGAAGAAGATGGAATCAAAGAGAAAAGTGAAAGGGCATGGTCTGCACACATACTTGACTTGATTCACATACACGCCAATGCAGTCACTCATTCATTCACATTGCGGTGATCAGTGATCTAACCGTCAGTGTTGAACCTGAAAACCATGGAAGAAGAAGAAGAAGGTGGTGAGTGAAGAGTGAGAGTGTTAGGGTTTGGTTTATTTGTTTAATTGAATGTCAATGGAGTGAAGTAAGAGCATCATGGCTGATCTTGAATCATGATGCAGGGAAGTAATATTAATATTGATCTTAGTATTATTAATAATTAACTTTCATTGTTTATCATTATTATTGGAATCATTTTGTTTGCGTTGTTCTGATCTTAATGAATATAATAAAAAAATGTAAGTGATTTTTTTTTTTACTTTTAGAAATTTTTTGTGAGGTTGCGGTTCTGCTTTGTTCGCAAATTAATAGTATTAAATAAAAGGTGGGAAAGGGGACATTCGCGCGCAGGCTGTCGGAGACGGTTGAGGTGAAAGGACGAGATTGCCCTTTACGTTTGGTGGCGTTTACGCGTGTCCGAAATCACAGGGATGGGAAAAGGGGAGTGTACTCATTATTGCTTCTATTATTACTATTATTGAAATTTTGCATTTCTATTATTACACTGGCATACCCATTTATTAAATTTGGAATTCCTTTTATTGGTTTAGTAGTGGAAATTTGAGTAATTTATTAGAAATTTTAAGTTTAAAGGATACTGCTTTAATAGTAAAAATATGGTTTTAATGGATACATAATAATTTTTATTAAGGAGTATATCACAAAAGAATAAAGCGTTTATGAGTTTCAACAAAAAATATTACTTTTCATAAATGAAATAATTTAGTTTAAACCCTAAACCTTAAATAATTTAGTTCAATTAAAAAAAGTTTAATGGTAATAATTTAAGTATAGAGGTTTAAGAAGATTAATTATTTGAGTGGAAATTTTGAAATATTTTACAATAACATTTTAATTTAAAATTATAAAAGTTATAAAAATAATTAGATTATTTAAAAGTCAAATTCAACATAAGAAATTAAAAAATTTATATATTTTAAATTTATGTATTTTTTTCTCGTATTTTCAGACTCGGGTCTTTTCTTTTTATATTTTTTTCATAACTTGACTTTATTTAGACTGAAACATTATTGAAATGTATACTTTTTAATTGATGTTGTCGAGGGTGTATCATTAATAGTTGATAACAATTTTTTTATTTTTAAATTTAATTTAAATTATTATTTTATGCATGTTGTTTTTTTATTAATAATTACTTATGATTTATTTTCAAATGTTAGCAGTCAAATTCAAGAAATATTAAATAAAATTGTTTTCTTCAATATTAACTGAGAAAAATTTCTGTTGACATTAATTGAAATATTGACAAAAAAAAAAAAAAAAACTCAATTTAATATATCATAAAATTAATTTCAATCCACTTCACCTTTATTTAATTGTAGTTGACATCAAATCAAGAAAATTTTATCAACGTTAATAAAAAAAAGTTTCATCAATATTAATTGAAAAAATATTAACAAACTTAAAAAAAAAAATAACTCTAAACGACTAAAATAAAATCATCAAATATTAATATTTTTAATTACCAACAATTATTTACTATTTAAATATTTTTTTATGTTTAACAATAGTTAAAATATTTTGTTAAAAATAAAATTTAATAAATTTAAATTGACTTATTCAAATAAAACATTTTAAAAATATTAAATTAAAATTAACGCAAATTTAATATATATATTTAAATATGTTGAAATTTTTCAAAATTTCTATCTGAACGTAAGGTTGTAAATTTTATTTTCTTAATATTATTTTTTTTTTGAAATTTGTAATATTATGATTTATTTTTTAATCTTATAATGTATATAGAGATTAAAATCATCTTCAAATTAACAGAACAGATATATAGAAATGAATTTTTTTTTCCCATCTTCATGATTAAACTTTTTAAGAATTTGACATCGAATCCCAATGAGATTTATTCTGTCTAACTAAAAGCATTATCTTATTTTGATATTGTTACTATTAGTATTAGTTTATAGTAACATTGCTTTAATTGGTCATTACTTTAATTAGTCATTAGTCACACTCCTGGTCATCTCATCCGACTTCATCATTTCATTACCGCGTACATGAATTCCCCTTTAAATCGATGGAGACATTAATTAATAAAAAAAAGTCCCCAACTCCAAATCCTAGAATCCTTAATAAATAAATAAAATGTTGGGAATTTAATGTTTTAACATTACTATAATATGATTTTGATTACCTTAGTGACTTTGTAAATTAACAATGAGGAGTGTAATCATGGTGTATATTATCTAACTTTGTCCATGTGAACGTTTCATGAACATTTATTATTTAATAATCTTTAGAGTCAAAAGGAGAGTTTAGGTGAGTGGACTGAAACAAAACTTTCATTATGAATAATAGAAAAAGATACTACCAATTCACTAAGATATAAATGTTGTGTGATTTTAGTTTGACTATATGCTTGATAATTTCAAGGAAATTGAATGAATGAAGGAAAGATGAAGAAAAAAATATTAACACGGTTAAAATTAGATGACAAGTGATCATTTTAAAAATATAAAAGTAAATTTATTTATTAAAAGGTAAAAAATAAAAGTTGATTTGTTTGTATGATCTAGTGGAAACCGTCAATAATAATGTTTTATTGGGAAACTAAAATTAAAAAAAAGGAGTAATTATTTCTCTTTCTCCATAAAAATATATAATGAGGAAAATGCAGAAAGATTTTGGAAGCAACGAGGATGGTGCAGCTGTTTTTGGGAATTAATAGAGAATTTTGACATGGAGCAGTGGCTAAGTGTCATTTTGTCTAATGCCACAAAAATGTAATAACTTGCCATGTTTTTGTCAAACACGTGTATCTCATATTTCCGTGGTCTGTTTTTCATTCTTCTTTATCTTCCCCTTTCTATTAGTAATTCGTGGCTATCTATGGCATTCATTTTTTTTATATATATAAAATATAAACATGAATACGTGATATATCACCTAAAAATATATTATATTTATGTAATCCTATTCTAACCAATTTTGAAGTTATGTATAGTTGATATCAAAACTATGAGTTTAGGTCTTAAAACTATAAATGAGTAAGTTAAGCAATATATAAAAAATAAGACTCGTAAATTTATTGTCTAACTTTTTAGGTTGAAGGTAGTGTCATTTCTTTATGTAATTTGGCTTATTTCTTATTCTTATAATATATTCTGGATTATGTTCTCTTGGATTCTCCAAACCAGTGGTATCAAAGCTGAAGGTTCGTGTCGATATGACGGTGACCAGCTCATACGAGATGAGAAGTGTAGTAGAGGGACTCTCACTTGAGAGGAAGATTATTGGATATCCAAGTGTGAGTCTAAGTCCCACATTGGGTAGAAATGAGTAAGTTGAGCAATATATTAAAAAAAAGATTCATAAACCTACTATTTTAAGGTTTTAAGTTGAAAAGGTGGTGCCATTTTCTTATATGATTTGGCTCATTTCTATAAGATCGAACTACTTATAATCGGACTATTCTCAACGTCAAAGATCTCATATTAATTAAAGATAATTTTTTTAATAATATAAAAGTAAATGCAAATTTTATTTTATAAACTATTTTTATATAAGATTGAATTAGATATAAAATTAATATTATTTTTTTATATATATATATATATATATATTATTAAATAAGATTGAATTTGATCTGTGAACTAAAAGAGTGGATTTTTTGTTGTGTGGATTGGAGTAATAGAAGATGGAATTGTTGAGATGAAGTGAAGTTTATTATAAGATGAGGTTGTTTGCGCAGTGCACATGTTGAGAGACCCACTACTTGTCCTTATGCTCATACACCACATGTGACCAAACATGCCCTTATTGATAAGTGAGAAAATGAAAGTGAACAATTCCAAAATACATGCCTCATTCATGTGAGGTGAATGTATGTGTAATCTTACAAATTGATTAAAGTGTAGTGAAGGATCAGCAAAGCACAATGAGAATTTGGTTATGATTGCAATGCAATCAGTATATATACGCACACACCCTAATATGTGCTACTATTTATGGACATTACTATCTCATCATTACATGCTTTATTACCCAATCTTTGTCACAATCAATGTCCACCATTCTCTAAATGGAAAGATTAGAAATCCAAAATCATTACATCTATTTAACTTCACACATCATCACGTAATAACCATGTACAAATATATCTATGTCTTTCTAAAGTGTGTAAAATTCAGTCTTAATTTTTTTTAATTATTTATTTGTCTTTATAATTTAGAAACATACTACTTTTTTCTCTTTATAAAGCGTAATTTAAACATACTACTTTTTTCTCTTTATAAAGCGTAATTTAAACATACTACTTTTTTTCTCTTTATAATGAAAAATAATGTATTTCACATTAGAAGAGCCTCGAAAAATTAGAGATACTAAACTGAAATTCAAAATATTTTAAGAGACTTAATCATATTTTACGTTGTAAGGAAGAAAAGATGAAAGAAATGTGTGGATCGTACAAATATTAGACTTAAATCTCTTTTTCATCTCTATTATTTCATAAACATGTCGTTTGAATCTTTATAAAAAATTGAATTCAAAACTTTGTTGTTCAGTTTTTCTTAAAAATTAAATAATTTTTCTAATGTTCATAATAAATGCTAAAAGTTGTTGTTAAACCTTAGCATTAATATCTTACATGAATATGTAGTTGATGTCCTTATCACTTACGAATATTTAATATTTATTGTTAATTAGATAATGTACTAATAATAGAACTAGCTTAATTTAAAAAATATTAGAAGACCAAATGTGTAATTAAAATTTGATAAGAACCAAAATTACATATTCATAAATTATTGAGAAAAAAATGGATATAAGACAAAATATTGAAATATTTTTATATATGAAAATGTAAATGGGACAAGTATGTATTTTTATTAAATACTTACTTTTCTTCTCTTCCATTTTTTCTTTCTCTCAATCCTGTTTCATTTATTTTTTTCTATTTATTTATATTCTACTTTTTGTTCCCAAAATCTTATTAGAATTAAGAGTAAAATAGAAACACAAATAATAGAAAGAATAAAAATGAAGGTTCATGTTTATGGAAAAGAAAAGAAATTAAATCGTCCTTTTTTAAGTAAAAAAAAATGTCACACTGATTAAGAAATCAAAAGTAAAAAAAAAAATCTGTAAAGTGTAAGAAATGTATAGTTCTCTACGATCTTTAATGCAAGATTTTAAATGAAAGGCACTTATAAAATTTATATGTAGTATTAATTTTATTTATTTATCTTGGTAAATATAACTTTTAATCAATGAATAGTAATAAGAGAATAAAATTAATGCACTGGTAGCTTTTTTCAAAAATCAATAACCTAACTTAACTATTTTAATTGACATAGGTAATTTATTTTATTAGAAGTATCTTATATTAAATATTAAAAAAACCACAAACGAACATAATAATAAGTATATCTAATAAAAAAATGAATGATTTATTGCATCCAAACATGTTTTCCTTCTTCACCTGCAAAATGAACTGAATAGTGAATGCAGTGAGCCACACCTTGTTTCCTATTCCTCCTACCAAGCCATGAAACGCTTCAAACTTATCCTTAACCATTCATTTTCAATCCAAACAGAGTGTTGAGTAATGAACACATACGAATGTCACCACCAAAAGATTACTTTGACCTAAAAGATAGCAAAAAGGTAGAAAAGAAAAAGTTATAATTTTAGTATTATTATTCGTTGCCACTTGATTCATAGGAGAAAAAAACAAGAACTATATAATTAGTGATTAGAATTCAAAGTAACATGATTAAGAAGGCATAATTAAGTGCAATATGGGAAACTGAAACAGGCACCACCTTAAACTGTTCCTGATAAAACGTTGTGGAGACTTTTTGTGTGAGAATTGGCAGTTTCTTGGTTTCAACCCATGTGTTGTGTAATAGGAGTCCTTGATCCCTTTGAAAAGGACATGCACTTGTTATGAATAGGGACAAAAGTGGTTGTCAGTGTGACAAAAGTCACTGGACTTTCTGATGCCACTTAAGGACACATAATCACCCCAAATCATCTCACTTTTTCCACACATTTTACCCCTTTTAGCGATTTTCACAACTCGTGATTTTGATCTCACCCATTCGATTTGTTGAATTGAAAAGTTAATGCAATATCCCTAGGTAGAACCTTTTTTATTGTTTGGTCCATGCTTAGAGAGTTGTGATAATTATTAATCCATGGCATCCATCATGGGAGAGGTGGGCTCTGAATTTCATTATTTTAATTTGAAAGAATCACGGACAAAGTTGTGTTGTGTCTACGTTGTTGCTAGTGTTTATCTTTTGGCGTTTTCCTTCAGTTCCAAACTCTTGAGTACCTATCAAATCACAATTACCTTTCTTCAGCAACTACCCAAACACTGCAGTTAGTGCCTTCTGTCATCTTTCATTGTAATATTTCACCACCTAAAAATCAATATAATGTGTCAAATTGTTTGTAAAAATATCAATGCTATTGTTACCCCTTTTTCTAAGTTTTACTGCGCAAGTTTGGTTGAGATTGCTTTTCACAAAATGATTATTTCTGAGACAATATCTACGGCACCGATCACGGGAATGATTAAACTTTGTGTCGGCTCAGTCTGCCGTTTAGATTAGGATCTAATCGAAATTAGGTTCATAAACACATGAGGCCCAACTATTTCTGGCCTACTGAGGGAAACGAGTGAGTCTTCCTCTACTTCCATTACGACTTTCTGCACCTCCATAGTTTTTCAAAACTCTAACTTTAAACATAAGGAAAAAACTAAAATGTCATTCGTTTTAAAAGAGAAGCATGGTACAGTACATTCAGAGGTGTTGCGTTGGTGACAATGAAAACATTGATAAAGGTTTAGGATTGTGAGAGTAATGTAGAGAGATTACAGAAGTGGAAGAAGACTAGTGTAGGAGTTGCTGAAGAAGAAAGTTGTTGCTGAGAGGAGGAAGGAGGTTGGGAGGAAGAAGGAGGTTGCAGTGTTCATTGTCGACAGTGTATTCAAATTTTTTTTTTCAGTTCGCGGGTTATCCAAACCGCAATGTTAATGTTTTTTGAAAAGCGTTGCGGATTGTAGAACCCGTAACAAATTTGGGTGCACCTTCACTATTGCGGGTTCTACAACCTGCAATATAAAAATTTTCGAAACACATTACGGGGTGTACAACCCGCAATTCAAAAAAATTTCAAAAATGAATTGTGGGTTGTAGAACCAACAATGTATTTTTATAAAATTTTTTGGCTTGTGGGTTCTATAACCCGCAATGTAAAAATCTTAAGAAAATACATTGCAGGTTCTAGAACCAGCAATGTGTTTGAAAAAAAATTTACATTGCGGGTTGTAGAACCTGTAATGTGTTCTGAAAATGTTTTTTTTTTGTAGTGCCCGTGAAGAGTGGATGGAGGTTGATGGAGGATACAATAGTGAAACTTTTGTGGTGGTCAAACTTTTCTATAGTGCAAGAGGAGAACAGTAGAAGAAATTTCGAAGGTGCAGAAACCTGCATATGGAGGTATGTAGATGCAGGGTCATTGGAGGCTGAAATGATCGAAGGATGGAAAGAGGAGATAATGAAGGTATGAAAAGGGTAAGATGGAATTTTCAAAAATATCAAAAAGGTATTTTTGTAAAATCGTTATTAGTACGGAGGTGCAGGAAGTCGTCATGAAAGTGTAGGAAGAATCACTTTAGGGAAACTTGTTGTTGGCCCTTTTGTTAGACAGAGTCACAATATTTTTTCTTTCTTAGGATCGGAGATGAAAGGCAATTACTTCCTCCACCCTCCCATTTCTTAACCTGCACCCCCACTATTGGATGAAACGACCTAATTTCTATTTGCACTTCTTTCTCACTACATCCCACCGCATTACTATTGTCACCGCTGCTGCACCATAATCGCCGCAAAAGAAGAAGAATGCTGAAAAATAAATTTTGTTCCAAAAATGCATTTCAGAAAACACATTTTGAAACATATTATATATATTTTCAAAAGTTTGATTTGCAAACCCTCTTTTGAAAACGTTGTTATGGAAGGTATACATTTCATAAATTTTATTTTAGAAATCTTGTTTCAAAAATCTTATATATTTTGAAAAAATATATTCTATAAGTGAAATAATCATTTTAAAAAGGGTGGAGATCAAGTTGAGAGAATTCAAGAAGCAATTGCCCAAAAGAAAATCCACTTGTGCCTGGATGCAAATTCATGGGTGCCCATTTTGACAATCACACGCATAAATATTCGAAAAAAAATCAATATTGATAAGAAAAACGAATTGTTTTTCTTTAAAACAATTGTGTTATGACTTATATAAATATTAGTTGCATGCTTTCCTATTTTGTTAAATGTATTTAATATACAGTAATTAATTTGTTTAAATTTGTATATATTTTAAATTTTACATATTTTTCATTTAATCACTTGTCAGTATGTTATTTTTAAATAATATAAGAGAAATAAGTATCACTAAGTTCCATTTTATCAAAAACATGTGAAATGTTGATGCTTTTAAAAATTAAAAGAAATATATGATTACCATCTTATAAAAACTTAATAGAGTTAAAGAGGTCAGTTTTCAAATTAGAAAGAGTAATTAAAAACTTTAAAGAAGTGATCTTATGGGAAGTAGGTGTAATTTTAGAAAGACATCTTTTTGTTTACAGTAAATTAATTATGAACTATGTGTTCATTATTAATTTTCGATAATTTTGAAAGATTATATATCTAGGAATTAACAGCATTTAGACTTAGTGTTTGAAAATATAAGTGATAAAAATGTTTGGTTTAGCTAATGAATATGATATCTGACCCACTCAATCAGTAAGAAGTTTGTGTGTAGGCTTCACTTCATATTAAAGGTGTTTTTGCAAAGTAGTCTGAGCAATGTTGAAGGGAATTCATGATTAAAATCATGAAAATAGGCTTTAGTTATATAGTTTACAAATTTGAAAACAAAACATAAAATTGGTAAAAATATAAATTAAAAGCAATTCAACAAACATTTCCAGAGGGATACTTTTTTATGTTTATAAATTTAAAAATAACTTTTTTTTATTTTTTTTCAATAAATTTATTTTTTTCAATTTCTCAATTAAAAATATTATTACATTATTTTCTTACAATTTTAATTATATGTAATTTCTGCATAACATCAAGTAATAAAATATTAGTTTAATTCATGAATAATTTTTTATTTTTAATTTTATATAAAATTAGAAGGTAATTTAATAAATATTATAATAGTATAATAATTAAAAAAAATTAATACTCCATATCTTAAATATTGAATCACATCTTCGACATTGTGTTCGAACATTTAAAACACTGTATTAAGATATATTATAAACAGAAATATAAAAATAATAAAAAGGTTAAATAAATTAAAAAAATTAGACAAAAACTCTGAAAATAAAATATTTTAACTTATTTTAATATATTCTTAATGTGACATACATTACATAACAAGTAAAATTGACTCATAGGTTATCTCAATAATTTGTTAAGATATAAAATAAAAATAAATAGTTGAGAATAATATCAATTATTCCCAACAGCAATGGCAAAATAAACAAATAAATGGTGTATAATGTCCCTTTCCTTTATTTAATATACTCTACTCCTTTTATTTTTGTCTCTCTATGATATAAAAAATGCAATAACATCATGAAAGTTATGTCTTTATTAGAGTTAGTAATTTATTAACTCAATTTGTTTTTCTCAAATCAACGAAACTAAATTAAAAGTAAATGTCTAGTTGAAAAGATAATATATCATATACCTAATTTCTTCAACTTAAATCAATTTTTGTCTATAACAAATGACAACTTTAAAATAAAAATACGAATTGTCAAGAACTAAATAAATTTATAAGTAAAACTTATTTGAAGTATAATTAAATAAAAACAAAAGATTATAAAAATACGATCATTCTGAAGTTTCTTTATTATTAGAGTAAAACTAGTATAAAATTCTTAAAAGAGATATAACATTTATGAGACCACAAAAAGTACTGTAGAGATATTTTTCTTAAAGAAAATCTTATAAAATATTCTTTTGTCTTCTAATATATTTAAGCTTTAAGTTTGTATTTTTTAAAGAGTAACTTACTCCCTTCACAAAAAAATTAATTCGAATTCAAAGACTTCTAAATTTGGTGGGTGAATTCTGTCTCCAATCTTATTGTGTATCTAAAAAATTATTATATTTTATTTAGAGTCAAAACAATATTCGAATATTCGAGTAAAATGCTTGAACTTAAACAACTACTCTTCTCATCCCTTAAAAAACATACTCAATCTAGGCTCTTCGTGCAAGATTAAAAAAGAAACATGGATTAAACACTCATAATAGCATTAAAAATAATTCAAAACTTGTTTAACTGTCACAAAAACATTATTTCCTCTAATTTAAAGATCAACTTATCAAATTTACAAATGTAGATATTTTTTACATTGATATTTAATGGCAAAACAGTAATATATATATGAGTTTATGAATTTATTAACTTTATAATAACTATTTTCAGAAAACCACATCTATCATAATTTCCAATCAATTAATAAAATAAAACTTCTATAACAAAATACATAAAAAAGCTTTTGTTTATTAGAAGTCTTTTATTAAAAAAATTAAAAGTAGTCTTGAGATGACCAGTAGGAGTAGGTGAGGTATAAACAATTATAAATTCACAATTTTAAATATTTAGTGGATATACACATTTTCACTTTCCTATATTTTTTAATTATCAAGGAGTATCTTTTTGCTATAAAAAAAAACAAATAGTAGCTGTATGTGAGAGTGAGAGTAATTATGATTGACTGAAGGTCGAATAAAATAAAAAAAATTCGCAGTTAAAAGACTAAAAAGGAAAATGTAATTAAAATGCACAACTCAATTTACCCTTAATCCAATGCATCCACCAACTTACTTCCTGACACGTATGCACCATTCCCTCTTCCTTCTTTCTTCTCTTTATTCCCATTTCATTCCTCTGCTCTGGAGGAACAACAAACTTCCTGTTCTCTGCTTTTCTCATTCTGTCTCTTCCCATAAATGAGGAAAAAACAGAGACATTGAGAAACAGAGAAAATATCTGCACAAACACATCCAACTTTCCTCCTCATTTTCCCTTCTCTGCCCACACTCTCATTTCACCTTTTTTCCCTCCACTCACCTTTTTCTCTTCTTAATTAGCTCCCACGATAAAATCCCGCTTTATCCTTCAACACCCGCCTGAAAATTTTCAATTTTTAGCTTTCCCAAAAGACCAATTCGGCTAAATTGTTACCTTCTGCGGAGACCCGCTTCACAATTTGGACGAATTTCGTGTTTGTCTGGATTCTCGTTGGTTTTGAGCATCTGGGTCAGCGAGGGGTTGCCGGATAATCATGCCGCCGGCTGTTATAGATACTCCATTACCGGAATCGTCGTCGGTGTTGTCTTTTAGCTCCGACATCGTTTTTCCGGCAACGGAGCCGGGTAATCGGCGATTCGGGGATCTTAGAGGTCTGCAATGGCGTATAAATCTTGGGGTGTTGCCATCTTCTTCCATTGATGATCTTCGTCGTGCCACAGCTAATTCTAGAAGGAGGTAAAGAGGCCAGTTTAATGATCATACCTCATTAGTTCTTCTTTACGATGATGTCGTTTTTTTTAATCCAATCTGTGGTGTTTGTATAATTGTATCCCTTAGTGATAGCCTGGTAGGTGTTCTAGCCAAAGTTTTACCGACTTTGAGATTACTTCCTAGATGTTGATGATAAATTTAACGTCTAACTATATGATATAACTTTTTTTATTTTCTCATCATGTGTAATTTCCCTCCTTCAATTCTCAATAATAACGAGGGAAGGGTGCACCTTACATTTTTCATTTTTATAATGGAGACACATACATACAGAAATTTGTTTTGGCAATTTTCATTCGAGAATGCTTACATACATGTTTGGGCGAATTGTGTTTGATACTATCTTCATTTTTGTTCCCCCTGTCAGGCCAATATACTCTTGAATCACAGTTTTGTTTCATTGGCTGAAATGAAAAGAAAATCAAGCTGTTTCTTTGGTTGGCATTGATGGTTGTTTATAATCTTGTCAGGTATGCCAGTTTGAGAGGACGCCTTTTGGTTGATCCTCATATTCTAAAGGATGAAAGCAATGCGCCCAATCTTGTCATGGATAACCCACTTTCACAAAATCCAGGTAAACCTAAGCATATTCTCTCACCACGTTCCTGCACTTTACTTGTAGATAAATCTATATCTGATTACAATCTGTGATTTAGCCAATATACTTTCATAAATTCCTCTATATTGAGTAGAGAGAAAGTTATTTATATATCTTAATGCTAATGTACAATATTTTCTTCCACCTTTCCTGAGATTGGTTTAATAAGAGCTTCATCCTCTGGTATCCTTTTATTTTATTTGTTGACAGATCAGATATCTATTGTAAATTTGCTATTTTCCAAGATTTTGTATGTATATATATCCCCCTAAAGGAATATAGCAATGTTCGCTTCTCATTCAAACCCATGAAAACATTAAGCTAAAAACTAATGACGGTCAGTAAACTGTTGAGGTGAAGAGGTATCAGACAGAAAAACCCAAGCTAATAAATTGTTTCATATCTTTCATAATGTTGTCTCAAAACATTGAAATACATATCACTGATATAAGTAGATTTTTTGGTAGTCTGTCTAACCCTCTCAGTCTCTTGCCATTTGTCTGTGTTGACGTTGTTATGAAATTTTCCTATTTGCAGACAGTACATGGAGTCGTTTTTTTCGCAATGCAGAGATAGAGAGAATGATTGATCAGGATTTGTCACGTTTATACCCTGAACATGGCAACTATTTCCAGACGCCAGGATGCCAAGGCATATTGAGAAGAATTTTACTACTATGGTGTCACAGACACCCAGAGTGCGGTTACAGACAAGGTAAATTGTTCTGCTAAGCAACATTTTCGGACAATTTGTTGAATTTAAGAGAACATGTTGGGATGGTTGTCTTATTTTTGCTTCCAACTCCATGTAAGAAACTAGGGGAATTACACTTATCTTCTCCCATAGTTATGCCAAATGACACTTCCACCTTATTATAAGCTTTTAATATAAACAACAATTACGCCTCCTTTACTTTTTAAAAGACACTCAGCCCCTCCTTATGTTTTTAATAAAGTGATACCCACCTTTCGTATTTTATTTAAAACAAAATATTGGCTAAACTTAAATAAAAAGCTATGAAAATTAAAACTTAAAGTTTTATGATATAAAAATTTAGGATTTTTTTTATAAAAGAATTAAACAATTTAATTATCATATGTTAACAATTTCTAAAAAAACTATACTGTTTCTCAATTATGAATTGTCATATAAAAATATAAGAAAATTATATTTTCGAGAAAACATTGTTTTAATATAAAAATGAATAAATAATCATAAATTGTTAGATTAAATTTATTAACTTATTAACTTATTATTATAATTAAATATAATGTTAGTACAAGTATAAATATGTTATAAGAAAATACAAGTATATATATAAATAAATAAGGTGAATGAGTGTTATCTTATTAATAACATAAATAATGCAAATGTCTATTGTAAAACTAGAAAAAGTATGAATGTCATTAAAAAAAATCTCAATAGGGGTGGATGCAATTTTCCAATAACTAAATCATTTGATTTTTTTATTTATAAATTAATGTTTAATTTTTATATTTAAAAAAATTAATTTTAAATTTTCATAAGTTTTAATTAAATTTAGTCAATATGTTATTTTTAAATAAAATTAGGGAAGTGAGTGATACTTTATTAAAAAAATGAGATGAATTTGTTGAAAACATTTTTGCCGTCACATCTTTAAGTCAAGTAAGCCTTCTTATTTATCATGAGTGTCTCATTTTTTCCTTCCAACCTTATATAGTTAACCATAGCACATGTAATTGAATTAAAACTTGACTTTACTTTTTCACAAAAAGTCACATCATACGGTTTGCTCATAGCAACTCTTATGTTCTCTGGGGTCATCAACAATCATTAATTACTATATCTATCATCCATATTCTTTACTGCCAACAAGTTTGTAACTACTTTTGTATTGATTACGCTTCCATTATCTGCATGCATACTGAACATTATCTTATCTATTGCAAGATCAGTTGATTAAATTGTTGGAAATCTTTTAGCTGGTAAATTATAAATTTCCTTAGTTTGACTTTGAGGTTCCCATATAACTTGTTTTGATTTATTTGCACGTGTGATGCAAATAGTTAATATGATATTATTGGGCTTATTTCATTCATTCATTTTGTAGGAATGCATGAATTACTTGCTCCGGTGTTTTATGTACTCCAATATGATGTGGAGTGTCTTTCAGAAGTTCGAAAGCTTTATGAAGATCACTTCACTGACAGATTTGATGACCTCCTTTGTCAAGAGAATGATCATTCTTACAACTTTGATTTTAAAAAATCTTCAGACTCGAAGGAGGATGGAATTGATTCCAATGGAAATGCAACGAAAATCAAGAGTCTTGATGAGCTTGACCCCAACATACAGAAAATTGTATTGCTAAGTGACGCTTATGGTGCAGAAGGTGAACTGGGCATTGTTTTATCCGAGAAATTCATCGAACATGATGCTTATTGTATGTTTGATGCTTTGATGAACGGGGCTCGTGGTTCAATTGCAATGATCGATTTCTTCTCTTATTCCCCTTTGCCTGGGTCCCATACTGGGTTGCCTCCTGTAATTGAAGCTTCTGCTGCATTGTATCATTTATTGTCTCATGTGGATTCATCTCTGCATGGCCATCTTGTTGATCTCGGGGTTGAACCCCAGTACTTTGCTCTCCGCTGGTTGCGAGTTTTATTTGGACGAGAATTTTCACTCAGCAACCTTTTAATAATCTGGGATGAAATCTTTTTATCAGATAATAGTAAAGTGGAGACACCTGATGAGGACAATGCAGACTCTGGTTATACGATCTTCAATTCGTCTCGTGGAGCATTTATCTGCGCTATGGCTGTAGCAATGATGCTTCATTTAAGATCTTCGCTTCTAGCTGCAGAAAATCCTACAACCTGTCTTCAGAGATTATTGAACTTCCCTGAGAACACTGATATTGAAAAACTAATAGAGAAGGCTAAATCCTTGCAGGCTCTGGCATTAAGTGATGAGATTGCATCCTCGAGGCCTTCATTCATCGAGTTTTATAACCAGACTAAACCAGTTAATGCAAGATCTCGCACCCTTTCATGTGACTCAATCTCTCCGAAAACTCCTCTGAATTTGGTACGTGAGAGCTACTGGGAAGAAAAGTGGAGAGTTGTCCACAAGGCTGAAGAGCTCAAACAAGACACAGTAGAAAAGCAGGTTCCAACTCGGAAGAAGGGATGGACAGAAAAGGTGAAGTTCAATTTGAACCCCTCTTCACCAAGGTCTAAGAGTGGTAAAAAGAAATCCAAGTCACCAGTTAGGCGCGATGTGTTAGAAGATCTATCTAAGGAACTTGGCTTTGAGGAAGATACTGATAAACCCTGCAGTAGTGATAATGTGCCTGCAACAGTTGGAGAGGAGCAACGCGAAGCAATAGTTGAAGAGGAGCAACGGGAAGACGGTTCAGAATGCAGCAACAGTTATGCTCCTGCAGATATATGTCTAAGTGAAAACACAAGTGGTATGGAAAACATACCTGCTATTTCTTGCTCGGCTAGCCCTCCTAACGAGTCGGCTAGCCCTCCTAACGAGGCCAATGATCACAAAAATGACTGTGAGAAGAGTAGTGTAGGGTCTAATTTATCCCTTGATGGAATTAATGAAGCCTCACTTTGTACTCCCGTTGATTCACCTCTTCCAATATCTGATAATCCTGAGAAAGTATCAAAAACGACAGGGAAAAATAACAATAGTTCTGCTGGAAATTCGACCACGCATTCCAAGGAGAAAAAGAACAAATTTCAGTGGCCATGGAAGTTTGGGCGTAGCAGTGGCGAGTTTACTTTAGAGAAAGGAAGTGATGGTTCTGAGGCAGTAAAACCTGCCAAGAGTTGTGGTAACCAAAGCAATACAGAAACCTCTTCTACAGCCAATGCACATTGTAGTTCTCTTGGCTCCAAAGGGGAATCTACAGAACAGAATGTGACGGCCACTATGAGGAATATTGGGCAGTCAATGCTTGAGCATATCCAGGTATACTTATTTCTCATTGTCACACTAAAATTCACTTAGTTAGTGAGTTAACTCAACTTACAATCTAAACACTGGTTTAAGTCTAACTCAATTCTATAAAATCATTATAATTTATAATAACTTGTAGTTTAGTTTTGAATCTGGACTGAAAGAAAAAGTGTTATTTAGATGAAATGTATGCTAAGAAGTTTTGTGTGGCAGGTGATAGAGAGTGCTTTCCAACAGTGGGGCGAGGGAGCATCATTGGATAAGATGTCTAAAAAGGTTGTGGTTGGTGAAGAGCAGTTGAGTCCCATGTCAGCTCTGAAGGAGCTACGTAAAATTAGCAATCTTTTGTCTGAGATGTGAGCCGAATCTTACATTCATCTGTCATGTGTGTATATATGTACTGTAATTATAATTTTTTAGTGGGAATAATTAAATCATATTCTTTTTCTTCACTTTTATATACACCTAATGAATACCATAGATTTGCAGTGATGGACTTGTAAATACCAACATTGGAGTTACCATCAAATAGAGTATGGTGTTTCATTCCTGTTTATGATTTCAACTTTGTTTCATTGCATTGCATACCCTGCTTTGCATTTTACAATTGTCGTGAAGTTTGGACACCCTCAAAATTTGAATGTATAATATGAAATCAAACAAATACTTACATTTTAATATTTTCATTATTTTTAAAAATTATGTTATGATACAAAATTTTCCCTTCATTTTATATTTCACCGTATTTTTTCCTTTTTCATACATTTGAACTTTTGTTTACCATTTTTTGAAATCATCATCATATTTACTTTCTTCTTAGTTTTTAATCTTTTCATATTTTATTGGCATTAGTTCGACACGCCTTTTTTAACATCAAATTTTTTCCGTAAACTTTAAAGTTTTAAAAATAGTATATTTTAATTTTTTAATAAATTTAAAAAATTTAACATTATTAATCATACTTTAGCTTTCTCATTATTAATCTTTGTTATATTATATATAAATTAATAGATTTTTTCATTCACTTGATGAATTAAAAACCTAAATCAATTAATTTGAATGAAAATGTAATTAATTTGTATATTTATCTTGTTACTTTGAATAATCAAATCATAAATATAATTGTCATACTTTTCTGGAAAGCATAGTTTATAATTATTACAGAATAACCAATATTATCAATGAAAATAAGTACACAATATAGATGTTTTTCTCATAACATAGTTTATTTCATAAACATGGTTAAGTTTCAAACGTGAATCACAAATTACAATGATCATGTCTACTCAAATTGTGCCCCTGGTAAAGTGCGTAGATGATGAATGAGTATGTCATGAACGAATTGGCATTTGTAGAATGTACTGCAGACAAAAACTTTGGCCTTGAGGGTATTTGAGCTGGATATTACTGGCGATCTATACAACGTCATGTTAAACAATGTAGAAACCGTCAAGAACACATCCACTAATTCATCAGTCACCGACCAAGTTTCATGGTCCTTTGCAAAATGAGAAATAAACATACTCATTGCTCCAGCATCCGGATAAAAGAAGTTTTGACTGGGATAGTCCATTATTTCATCAAATGGATTGAGATAGAACTCTTAGCTAAAATAACGCTCGATAACGTTCTGAATTTCTGTAAAAAATCATATGTCGGTTCGAAATCTTACATACTATCATAACTGATAACGGTTGTGAATTTGTAAATCGAAAATTAGAAACCTTTTTAGAAATGCTTGGAATTCAACATGCGACTAGTTCGATTGAACACCAATAGACTAATGAACAATTCGAAGCAGTAAATGAAGTTATCCTCATTCAGCTAAAAAAGAGATTAGGAACAGCTGAGGGGAAGTGAACGGAAAAAACTCCTTAAAATTTTAAGGACCTATCAATGTATCTCAGATACATCAACAGGAGAATCTCTTCTGAGAATTGAAAACTAATCCAAAAATAAAATAAGGATATGACTACGAAAACCTAGTGATTGAACAAGACTAACCCACCGTTTTGTAAGACCTACAACCAAGGTTGCTGCTCCACAATTCCACATTTTTTCTACCCGTGTCTCATTATAAAGTTAGCACGAAAGATTCCTTAACATTTTTGTTTCTTTAAAAGGTATTTAATAAATACATATTATTCTATTTAATTTTACCACAACTATTCATGACAACATAGCCACATCGCTCAACTCGTCCACATCAAGGTTTTCACGTGTGTACTTAACAACAATCTTAACATACATCAGAAAAATCTTAACTAAACTTGTCAAATCTATAATTATTGTACGAAGATTCGTATGTTTTTATTATAATAAAAACGAATTTGCATAAAAATTATCGTATAGAAAATAAGATTTAATTATACGATCGATTAATGTAATAATAATACATAACTTATGAATTAAAATAATTAAAATCGATAATATTTAGACAGAAAAAGAATTGTTTGGTGTGTTGAAAAGGAGAAGCGCATCTGGTTTGGTCCCATAGGAATTGAGACGATGGCGAGGTTGATCTGGAAGTGGAAGACGGTGGTTCGTGATTCCCAATCTCCGAAGGTTCTGATTGTGTGCCACCGCCACCGATCTTCGGAAGCGATGAAATCGAAGTGGGTGGAGATTGATGGGGTGAAGTTGCTGGAGGACCATGCCCACCGTGTTATGGTCATGAAGGCCACACCCGATTGGCTTCCCTTCCTCCCCGGTTCCTCCTTCTGGGTCCCACCTCCTCCCTCCCCCTTTCTCCACAAATTCTCCATCCCCTCTCAACCCTTCTTACTGCAAGGTTCTCTCTTTTTCCACTCGCTCTTCATTCCTTCAATGCTAGATGAAGATTCTTCATTCCTATGCTCTATTGTTTCTCTCTCTCAACAGCTACTGCCACCCCACGAGGGACGGAACTTACTGTGCAACTCAAGGTTATGGAACACACTGAAAATGTCGCCCTCTCTGAAGACGAGGAAGGATGATCATGATTGCAAGTAAGTAATAGTGCTGCATGTTTTTGTGTCCGATTTCAATGATTCAAGTGTTGTTACGTAGTTTCAAATGCAGTTATGCAACACAATTGTCTTTGGATTGGACTTGTTTGATGTCTCGCTGAGACCAAATAGTGAATAGTTTTCAGGTTGCACCCTTAGCTCGATGAGAGGATCATGTAGCTTGCTTGCATAGAAGACAGTACATGAAAATGGGAATTCCTGCACAGGTGAAGTTCTACTGGTTGCTTTGGGATTAACTCTTCTCACGTTTTTTGGTCTCTGTTATTTGTATATAGTTTGGGTCCTGACCAAGCACTTAAAGTAACCAGTTTGTGTAGAATTCTTTTCAATGTTGTCATGTTGAACCTTTTACATTGGATGATGTATGTATTTGTGTAACTAATAAAGCAAAATCTTCTTTGAGCATTCCTCTGAATGATCCAGACACCTTCTCAATTTAATGATATCTGTATTCATGTAGATATAACTGCAATAGACTCTATAAGGGGGTAAAAGTTTAGCACTGTTGCTTTGGTTGCTTGATTACTGTTATAGAATTGCCTAGTTTCTATCGAGTTCTATAATTAAAGCGTTGATTTCCCATTGAAAGGCTGAAGAGCATTCCACCATAGAAGCTAACTTGCATTTTGTATGTGAAATCCTTCTTTTAATAAAAGGGTTGATTTATGTTTATGTCAAGAAAGGAGACAGTTAATTCGTAGATCTATTCAATTCAAATTATACCAATAAAAGTGCTAGAATTTTGAAGATTAAAATCTGAGTATACTTGGGAAGGATGGGTAAGACTTATAATTTTTTCTAATCTTGCCAGCCTTGCTCGTTACTGTCAAATCCTCTAATTGATTTAGGATTTGGATGCTCTCGTGTTATAATTGAAAAAAGTTGGGATATTGATCCAACAATTTAGACAATAATTTTCTCTTTATTTCTCTCCACCACATCATTCATAATCGCATTCCATACTTCTCTCTCTGTCATAAAGTTTGATGTGCAAAGAACATTATTCTAATTGAGAAGAGATACACGCAATTTTAATTTTGGCATGAACTAACCACGATGAGTCTTGCGATGTGCGAATTACATTTAGAAGGCATTTTAAATGTAACTGATAGATCTTGGTCAAGCGTTCTTGTATTCTCATTCTTGTATTACCCAGTTCCAAACTTTGGACTATCGCTCGGGCAACTTTAATTTTCAAATGCACCTTTTGATTCAACTTTAAAGGCTTTACCCTAGAATGGCCCACTGAAAAAGAATCATTGATAGTTACAGATAAAAATATACTTGTCACATACACTGGCCAACGATGAATGAAATTTTCATTAAGGAAGTTAGTGTTATTCTACTTAACAAATAATACATCCTTTTGGGCAAGGGATTGAGGAGAGAAAAAGGAGGGTTAAGTAGAAGAGAAGCTGGACTCTACATTAAATGGTAGTTTCCTTGATGATTCATGTAATTATAAGCAGGGGTGGGCACGGGTAAGGGATCATCAAATGGATTAAAAGATCCCATGACTGGCGTTTGATGATGGTATTGAGTCTGTGGGTACTGGTAAGGGACCATCATCATGTTATGTTGTTGCTGTTGCTGAGCCATGAATGCCATTTGCACATTGGCTGGAGGTGCTATGTTGTTGGATGCAAATGGATATTGCTGATTATGATGATTGAATGGATTATGTGTATCCATTTCCCCATATCCATAGCCTGCATTTCGTAGTTGAAGTTGTCTCCTAGCGTTTTCATCTTCATACAAACTGTCTAGTAATAGCTTGTCAAACCCACCAGCCTGACTCAACAAACGAGGGAGAAAAGAACAACAATGTTGTTAGCTTTTAGATTCAAAGGACAAACCATAGCCTCATTTAGCGGTAGATGGAAAGCACTGTGAACTATTCTTAACATGAGATTGAATGCGGTATATACATGTATTGGCCATTTCAAGCAGAGACCTCTGCTTTTATTGACGTGTGTGAAATTGTACCTATAGCCAAAATCTGTGAGATGAATGTCACAATAATCGTTTTGGGCCGCATTGGTTGTAGCGTGTGCACGTAACATGTTCATATTGATTGATATGTCTCTAATGTACATATGAGCTACTAAGCATGACAAGCAGGTAAAAACTAACCATTTTGCGATCTGGCGCTTGGCTTGTATGGGTACTTGGTGTTGTAACCAGTGCAAGTTCCCAACCAGAAGTTCCATTTAAGTTAGCCAAAGCAAGATTGTTTGAGGTATTTCCTACATAAAATCGCAGAGTCTTAGAATTGAATCGATCAAACAACAAGGATGGTTAGCTAACTAATGGACACGATTGAGCCTTTTTTATTAATACAAGTTTGTTTTTATCCAGTCCTGATAATGATGTGTCTGGCTGACTACGTGAGCAAGGAATGACAATGACACAGGTATCCCCTATGGGTTTAGATGAAATCATCTCCCATTTCTCCAATTAGCTTTGTGGAATAAAACAAAAGAAAAGTCTCTCATCTTGCATTTCTCCAATTATGCATGCACTATAGAGTTAACGTCGTTAATTGTCAATTACTCTCACCTCCGGGTGGAACAATTGCTAGCGCCAAAGCATTGCTGTCTTCCAGTTCCTGGGCTTTTGGATTTAATTCGCTTAGACCCTGCAAAGGTGACAAATATATTATATATTCCGTCAAACCAACACGTCAGAAATTCATACGATTCATATAACTAAAAACACACCAGCAAATCATCAGTAGAATCAGTTGATATCAAAGGAGGAAGTTCCACTTCCTCCACCTTAGGCTCTGCTTCAACTTTATCAACCAGTTCTTCCTCGTTGTTTTCTTCATCTGGTTTTTCATTTGCTTCAGCCTCTTCAGATTCTTTGGGTTCTTCTTCCTTTTTAGGTGATTGATCATTTTCGTGATACTCCTGATGTTGCATGACATTTATTAGCGAACCATAACATATGAATACGTTGTGGGCGTACAAGGATGTTTAAGAACAATTGACATTGGATCACTTTTAAGAACAAACAGCCCTTTTGTCCATTACAGTGGTTTCTCCCGGATACCATTAACAATAAATGCAGAAACTTCAATCGAAATATGCCAAAGTTGTTGAATGATATTTAATAATGAAATGAAGTTATCGTGATCATTCTCCAATTCTCCATATCAATCGGTGTGGCAAAATTGAATCCAGAACCCAATGCAGAATATATAAGCGAGTCTTAAAGCTATTCTATCAATAGCTAAGTTGTTTTAGAGGGATTGACCCTACACTTTATTTTACACATAAGAAAACAAAAGTTCTACACAGCAGAATGTCCTGGGAAGTCTTTGGCTCGTTCTAAAAGTCATTAAGCTTCATTTGCCATATGGCATGTAATAACTACTTTATTAGTTTAGAAAGTCAAGCATATTGGTCCGTGGAAGTTCATACACAAAGCGAATATAAGGCACGGGCTTTCTCGAATAAATTTGGATACCGCTTTTTCTTACCAGTCTATTAGACGCATTCAAGGGTGCTTCTCTAACGTATTCTTCCATCGTGGCAAGGAAAGAAGCAGGTGGCTGTTTATTAGGGGAAAGATCTCAGTGAGAAACTGTATACAATATCAAATTAAATACTGTTATTAATAAGCAAGAACCTGTCTCAGGATTGGAAATTGAAAATTCCTGGCAAGGTCCAATCTCTTGCAGTATTCATAGAAGTCAGCAAGATTATCAGCCTGCACAGTTAGAATGATCATCAATTCAACACGTATGACCTATCAGGAAGCCTCATTCAGAACAAGAAACAATTCAAATTGAACAACAAAAAGAATGGATCTGAAGGAAAGCAAGGCATTATTGTAAACCTGTTGGCTAGCTCTTTTATAAATATGTAACGCCTTGATTGCATCATATTTTGGCATCTCAAAGAACTGCAACTTTCATTTGTTAGTACAGTTTAAAATTTAAGAGTTAAACTGAAATAACATGTTGAACTGAAATAGACGTTACCACATCCACAAGATTTATAATTCCATCATTCAGGGCACAATATATTTTGAAGCTCTCTTTCAATACCTGAAAGATGTTTTCAGAAGCGGAAAAGTAGAGTTAGACAATAAGCCCTCCCAGTGAATGGATTTCTAGAAGAGCAGCAAGTTAAAATGTTTCCTTTTTTGCGTTAGGATTGGATTAATTGCTTAACTTCAGAAAAAGAAAAGAAAAGAGTGAAACATGCCAACCGTTAACAAAAGAAAAATTAACAGTAGAGTTTAACAATCCATTATTTGTCATGCATGTCATAATAATATTAACCTTGATTGTTTACGAATTGAAATTTCTCACTTCTGTCTCTGAAATGAGAGCTTATTTTAAATAAGTAATTCTCTTTTATGAAAGTGAAAACAGAAGATAGGGATGAATCAGGCATAAACAATTTTGTATTGTACGCAATCAATCAATGAGTATAACAGTAGTTCCGGTGTCTAACACCTAAGGGATTCAAATTTTGTAAATATTTTTTTTTTCAAAAAAGGGATTCAAATTTTAGTTCACTACATTCCGTGAACTAGTTTTCTTAGTTAGACCAACCTCATGTGGTCATTTTGCAAGACTATGACATTGACAATTCTGCACATGAACAAGTCTCTCCTTTTCCCTTTTAGGAAAAAATGTTGGACTAATTTTATTCAGTTATATAATTGATACAAAACATATTATCAGATAATGCTTAAAAGTGGTATTGTGTGAAAAGTACAAAAATTAAACAAGCATACCAAGGCCAGTGCATACTGTATTAGATAATTGCCGAGAGCCAAACCTTCAGGCTGCAGGATATTAAAGAAAAATTAAATGTTATTATCTATCTAAGGGAAATAAAATGAAATCATTTCAATGGCAAGAGATATAGCATAACAGATACAGAGCATGAAGATACCAAATCAAAGTTTTCTCCACAAATTCTTACCTGACAACCAACTAGGCGGTATAGAAGTTGCTGCAATGCAGGCAGTTGCTCCAATAGACCTTCACTAGTCAAAGACCGTGTTCTGCTATGTCCCTGTCAGAGCTAAAAAGTTACTAATTTTCTAATTGTAGTAATGAAAGCCGAATGGAACAATTATTGTGTGAATAAAATTGAAAGGCAAAGCAGCACCTTGGTTAGAACAGGTGATGGTTTTGTTAAACGCTCAGCCTCGATGTCATATTTAAGGATTCTAAAACATTCAAGCCTTTCTTCTAAAAATAGTGCATAGGTTCGAACCCATGCAGAACAGTCCCAAGCTGCATTCAGAAATATAGTTAATAAGCATAAAATGAAAGAAAATTCAGATAACAACAGGGTCTCACTCACTGATCTATCTACCTTGAGGACTTGAGTCATCTTTGAAATTGGATATTTGAAGAAAACGTCCCCTGCGCGCATAGTTTATGAGGTCTTCTTTGAAAGTAGGATCACCCTCTCTCAATATTCTATGAATCACTATCAATGTCTTTACTGCAACCTGTCATGTAACATGTCGTTATTCAGTTAAAAACAACGTCAAGAAAGTTTGAAAAAATGTATGCAAATTACATTCCCTCTCTCTTCATCAACGATAAACTGAACCTAAGAAATATTTATGGGGTAAAAGCCCCCGTGATGATTAGAAATACAATACTAAAATCATTCACTTGTTTTTCACAAACAACTTAAGCTTTTAGGATGGTTGATTCTTGACAATTTTCTTGCAGAAATCAAGCATAACAACATCTTTATCAAAACAGTTAAAAAACGCATCATTTTACCATATACAGACAAGAAAAACAAAATGAGCACTGATTGTTTATTATATGTTCTGATGCTAAGTACTTTTATTTTTAAATCACCGTTTGAACCCTTCCTTCTGCATTTTGTATCACGAAATTATCAAAAGCACGTTTTCAAATTTTATTATCCAAACACAGTCTTAGCTGTTAATGCATTGAGACAGTTACAAAGAGGACTCACTATCCAATTCCGTGTCTTTGCAAGCCTCCTAGCAAGTGTGTGTATGCAGTAAGCCACATCTGCCCGTGGTTGGTGTGCTGAAGTTGCATAGAATATCTCTGCAAAGAAGAGGAAAATAAATATCCCACTCTGCCATTATGGCAATGATCTCATTTCTAATTTCTTTCAACGCAAGCAACAAGATCTATGCGATTAAACCAAGCACAATGCCTTGAAAATTAATGATTCAAACCCTGATGACACTAATCTCACGATGAAAATAGAAAAAAGGGCATAATTATGATTTATATATAAGCATTCGACAAAATCTGAGAACTCACTTCTGACATGACGTTCTTTGGGAGGATATTCTACATGACTGGTAGCCTTCACAATAGCAATATCCAAATCCTTACATAAAAGAATGAGAAGATCGAAATAGAGAAGAGATGAGAAATTAAAGGATTAATCGGCAGAATAATGTAGAATAAAAATTGATTGATGAAAAATTAGAAAGAGATATGAAAAAATGAACCTTGTATTCGCTATTGACCTTGGCTAGGCCAACCTTGGTAGAGTCTTTGAGAGCACCGTAGGCCTTTCTTAGGCTCCGGAACGTTCCCATTCATAAGAATTGAAATTGATGGAAAGACAGAAGGAAGAAGAGGAACCAGGTTTTCCTCCTCCTCCTTCTTCTTCTTTCTCACTGGCTCATGTGTTCCAACTTCCAAACGAACGACAAAAAGAACCAAGCAACGACCAAAGGGTATTTTCGTACTTTCGGTCTTAAGAGACTTAACTGATTTAAGGAAATATTTGACCACAGTTTGTGAATAATATTCATTTTCAATAAAACAGAAAAAAAGTAGGGTTCTGTTTTGCTTTAAGCATAAAAAAAAAATACCAAAATGTCTTTTGAATTTTTACAGGTGTGATCCAACTGTGGCTTCGGTGTCTCATTGTTTTTTATTCCTATTGCATTTAGAGATTAATTTCTGGACTATCTTACAAAAAAACATTTAATAAAAAGTGATGTATTTAATTTTTTATAGAAATAAAACGTGTTCAATACCTATCTTACCAAGGAAGTACGTATGTTGTAAGAAAAAAAATTAGAATTATATATATATATATATATATATATAATGAGATGAAATAGATGATTGTATGTATATATGGTAACTATCATTCTAAAACATATGAAAAATCAAACTAATATAATAATTGGAGAAGTAAAAATAAATTTAATCAAGAGATAAAACTCTATTAACTTTCTGATCAAATATAAGACTAAATTTGAGCGATTTTATTTTAAAAACATTTATTTGATAAATGGTTTTGACATAATAAATATTCTTTGGACAAGTGCGAATAAATTTACTTGCAAATGTACAAGTACTAAAAGGACATAACTTTATTACGTATTATTAAAATAATAATAATAATAATAATAATATATTTTAAATTTTTTTCTTATTAATTCTTTTAAAAAAAGTTCATCTTGACAAACCTTTATTTTTGAAGAAAATGTATTTATTGAAGTAATTTTGGGATGGATATTATTTCACCAACCTCGGTCCAATGGATTTAAAGTCCATATTAAGCTGGAGCATAAGAAAATCCAAATTAAATGCACAATTCTGACAGTTACAAAAAAAAATAAAAAATCTGAAGTCAGTCTTAGCGTATTTTAATTTGTGTGAAAGTGCTAACACGTTGAGCAGAAAGCTAAAGCCATCAAAAACGCATGCAATTGTAAACATACACATTAAACTAATATTAGTATCATTTTTTTCAACAACAGATTTGAGATTACGAATACTTTTACTTCATCAAAATATTTTTCTCTTCACCATGTAGCATAATTTTTCTCTTCATCATTATGAATAAATTAGAGTTTAAAAATAATAATATTCTTCTGCATGTTCTATTTTTTGAACAATTCAACGAAATTAAATAAATAGTTCTCCTATTTTATTTTTATTTTTTAAATTGAGTTGTTGTAACATAAAAATAGTTAGGTACAATGGTATAGAAGTCCATATGAAAACAATTCTCATCGTTTTTTTTAATACAATATCAGTTAAAATGTTTTATGTGAAAGTAAACATTAATATATAACAACGAATGTCTAGGTAGAATAGTTAGGCTAAAACCACAAGTTTTAAGAAATTAAATATCTTTGTTTTAAAGTAAGAAGTTTAAATTATGAATTAAAAAGAATAAATGGATGAAAAATATAATTTAGATTATGATGTGAAATGTGGTCCTTATTCTTTGACTAAATTTTTGCCAAGTGTCATGCTGCTGTTGATTAAAACAATGTTTTTTTTTTTTTTCCTTTTCGCAACTTACTAGGAATGTTGGATTATTTGAATAGTGAAGAGCAAAAAATTTGAGTTTCATCTATAATTCGTTTGCAAGTGCATTCGTGTAGTTAGTGTTGGTCTTTCAATTAAAAGTCAATAACTAATATGCTAAAACTACAAAGAGATTGAACTTTCCCAATAAATATTTTTTTTTTCATATATATTTCAAATATATATTTTTTATCATATGAGAAACAATATTATCAATCATGTTATCTCATATTGTAGTAGGATAAATCTAATATCTTTATATTTAAATTCGGGTATAAATATATTTTAACTATGGGTTTTTGTATGGTAATAGATAGTTTCCGGAAAAAAATTTTAGTTTTTTCTATATTAACATTCTTTTTAATCATTAGATTAATTATGGGTTGTTCAAAAAATATTTATTATAGAAATAAATATTGCATTGATTTAATTATAATAACAGATATTCATATTAAACTTTGTATTAATTTATGATATACATGTGCTTATATGAATTAATAAGTCAACTGAACTTGAAACTAAGAGTTTGAGGGGCTAATTGTTAATGTAAAAAATGTGGTGAATAATATATCCATACTTGTAGGTATTTATAGATCAAAATTATGATAAATTATATTTAAAGTAAATGTTTTTTTTATTTTTAGTATATTGTATATTTTAAAAGTATTTAATCAACTTTTTATTTAACATTTTAGAGATCATGTGTTCTATTTCATTGTTAATACCTTTTGAGAGAATTCATTATAAATAATTTGACATCAATAAACCAAACTATGAACAAAGGATAATACTTACTACTTCTAGCTGAAAATTTGTAAGGCAATGAGTAGAACCCACACTTACTCTGAAATTGTTGACATTAATTTCAAGTTTCTTTAATATTTAATACAATTGTATTCATAACTAATCTTAAAATTATTGGTTACATTAAATTAATATTACTTAAATGTTTGGTATTGAACTAACCATTTTATTCATAAATATTAAAAGAAAATTCATAAAGAGTTTGCACGAATCAAAATTGTAAGATACACATAGTAATGTTTGAAAAATGAAACGTTTGTCATATTTAGATTAGTTTATCTCAGAATAAAACAAAATTAAATGCTCTTTATTATCTTAAAGTAACTTTTAAGAGATATATTAGTAAACTTTCAATGATTACTTGGCCTACAAAAATATAAAGCGTTAAAAAGGAATATAAAAAAGAAAGTGTATCACAAATAACGTTAAATATATTCATTAACTAAAGTTTGCTTCATAAAAATGATTTCATAACAAACATCTAGAACAACAATCTCTTTATATTGAATGACATTAACTTCATATTATTTGACTACAACAAAATATTTTAAAAAATGAGAGAGAGAAATAAAATAAAATAAAAACATTATTCAGAAAAATAAAATAAAATAAAATCGAACTTGTTATTGGCCACTCCTGTTTTAATTTTGGTAACATTTTATGTACCAATTTGTTGCAAACATAGTCTGACAGTAAATTAAATCAGTAATTTCTTTCTGCTAAACTAAATCTATTAGGAGATCACAAAAAGATTCATTCTTTCATTGCATATAATCAAGCACTTTTGCTTCCTATGTTGTTGCATTGACGAGTTGAGACACATAAGGCAAGAATGCCTATGATTCACCAAAGAATATGATTATTTTTTTTTTCTTTCTGAAGAGTCTATCAATGTTATTTTGTTTCTGGTTTCAGATTCTGGCACAATTACTTGCACAGAGAGAAAAGAGAAAGAAAGAGAGATTCATTCATATAATGAATGGGAATGGCAACTTAGCAAGAAGCTAACCGTTGGTGGCGCTTGGGGTAGCTATTGACGGCGACTGGTTTCATCAATCAACATTGGGAATCTGAGACCCAATTTCAAATTCAAACCAATCTCTCAATTAGACTTCACCCATTCAATCCTTCCAACTCCTGCACTGTCACCATGTTCACACCCTTTCAGGGCCTTACAAAGTTCTGATCTTTCACTATATTCTTCCTCCTTCACAGGTTGGTTTTGTTTCTTTTGCCTCAAACTCTTGTGGGGTTGGACATTTGGATTCAAAGTCAAGGTCTTTTGGCTCCTGGTGTATTGGCCGTTTTGAGTACTTGGGGTATTTCGTGTGTGTTCTTCTGCTTATCACAAGTGCTTTTTTTCTCGATTTGAATAACTGAGGATGACTTATTTGTGATTCTAACAATCAAATCTCAAACATCGTATCTTGACTTTTTTATTTTGCTGAACTAGTCAAGTAATTCATGATTCAATGTTCTTTCGACGAGTAATACTCATATTCATATGTAATGCTCCGCTGTTTTTTGCCCATTTCATTGTTCCATCCTGCTTTGATTTCAAGAATTTGATCAATTGCAATGCTCATTTCTTTTACTACTCGGCATTTTTCTTCTGTGTATGTTGAAGGTAATTGTGTAGTTATACTTGATCAATGGATAGCGAGCATCTTAATTGCATTGCCAAGAGCAATTTCTGTAGAATCGTTGTCTTTGTTTTCGCAAAATTCATGTTTTCTGTTGAAGTTTCAGGATTTAACTCATCAATATGCGGGATAGTGTGAAGAAGTCAAACGACAAAGGATCTAAAAAATCTGGTAATTTGAAGGCACGTACGAAAGGGAAGAAGGATAAAGTGAAAGTGGAATCAAAATCTCGCACAAAAAATGTTGGCACTGACGTATCAAGGAAGAGAGTTATCACTTCCATCAAGATCAAAGGGCCACGTAAGGATTCTTCAGATAAGAAATTGATTACTGGACAAAAGTTGCCTTTGAAGAACAGAAAATCTTCACAGAAGCCATCCTCCAAGTTACAAGGCAAGAAAGCTTCTCTTAGCTCTAGGAAAGAGGGGAAAGATGCTGATGGGGAGTTAAAGCTTCAAAAAATGAAGAGAAAGAGAAAGAAGAAAAGACAAAGGAATAATTTGGATCTTGATGATCCTTCACGCCTGCAGAGGAGAACACGGTATCTTTTAATCAAAATGAAGCTAGAGCAGAACCTTATTGATGCTTACTCTGGAGAAGGTTGGAAAGGTCAGAGGTACGGGATAAGTTTTCGTATAGCTTTCTTTTTGTTTAAAAAGGTTGGGTGAATAACATGCATAACTTGATTAAGTTAGGAGTTCCTCTTAGTTGATTTTTTTTACTGTTATCATAAGAGGTGCATGCTCTATGTCACCACTGGTTTATTGAGTAACACTTCAATTGAATTTGGTGGTAGCTGGAATTTTCATGTACCCATTTAAGTTGAGTTTATGTTTTGCATGAAAAACTTAGTATGGTTATGCTATACCGTTGATTATAAACCAGAATGGATTGGTCTCTCCAAACATTTTTCATGGACAACAGCTTGCGGCAATGCAGTGTGATCTTAACCTGAAAACAATTATTAGCTATTTTGATCAACGCTAGCCCTTGACAAATAGCAGCGTGGCTCATCATTATTCTATTTTTTGCATTGATGGCAACTCCTTTCACAGTCGAGAAAAGATTAGGCCAGAAAAGGAGCTACAAAGAGCAAGGAAGCAAATTTTAAAATGTAGACTTGGTATTCGTGATGCCATTCGCCAGTTGGATTCTCTTGGTTCGTTGAGTAGCATTGAAGATTCTGCAATTGCTGCAGATGGATCTGGTTGTCATGAACATGTGAGTATACACTTCACTTCATTGCATAAAAATGTTTCTGTATTCTTTCCATTTAATACTTGTGAACCAGCTTCACACCTTCTCTTATTTTGCTGATGGAGAGCCATCTCTCATGCATTTTTCTGAAGTCAAGTTGTATCATGTATGGAATGACAAGGCACGTTTTAAGAACTGTATATTCACTCTTCTGTTTTTCTACATCTAGATATTCTGTGCTAAGTGCAAAATGCGTGAAGAACCTTCAGATAATGATGTTATAAGATGCTATGGTACATGCAAGCGTGCTTTTCACCAGAAGTGTGTGGACCCTCCTTTAGACACTGAGAATGGTGAGTTACATTATATGGTAACAAGTTGTTGATTAGGTTGCAACTTCCCGTGCTTTGACTTCATTAAATAAATGGTTTGTTTAAATATATATTGCAGTTCCTCCTGGGAGGCAGAACTGGTTTTGTAAATTTTGTGAATGTAAGATGGAAATACTGGAAGCTACGAATGCTCATCTTGGAACTCACTTCTCCTTGCACAGTGCTTGGCAGGTTTTTAATCTTATAATCTCTTTAACACCATTTATTTTTCTGTTTTCATCTCTCTCTACATATATAATCAATTTAGAATTTTATAAAATACAAGCGCATGGATAAAGAATCCATGTCCATGTATTCCTACTGGTTCAACTAATAATTCCTTTTTGCCATAATTAAAGGATGTATTCAAAGAAGAGGCTGCTATACCTGATGGTGAGACTGCATTACTGAATCCTGAAGAAGAATGGCCGTCAGATGATTCTGAAGATGATGATTATGACCCAGAGATGAAAGAAGAGAGCCACAATATCAACATGGAAGGAACTAATGATAGTGAATCTGATGATTTAAGCAGTGCTACCAGTCTGTGTTGTTCCGATGATGAATATTCTCCAGTACATGGTGTCAGTCATGAATATCATTTTGTTAATAGCAGCATAGATTCTGATGAGTCTGAGGACAAAGCTTGTGGGCGTAGGCAGCGAAAAGCTGTTGACTACAAGCAGCTTTATGATGTAAGTAAATTAAGTTGTCTTTTAGAAAAGCTAATTAAAACTATAACTTCAATGATGGTATAGAAGTTACAATTTACTGGCTAAATGGAATTGGTAAACTATCCCTACATCTATTTTGATGAAAGGGGTTGGTAAATATTTCTGGCTCCTCTGTAGACTTTAGTGTTTTGATCTAAAACATGTATTATTCCAAATAGATATATTGCTTACCCTTGGATGTGATGTAGACAGATAATCGTTATGCCTGGAAATACCACTAAAAATGGAGTCCCTGATCTGTTTGCTGTGTCCTATAATGGAAAAGAAGTTTCATCTGAGTTCATTTTTCCAGGAAATGTTTGGGAAGGAAGCTCCTGCATATGAACAATTGAGTGAAGATGAAGACTGGGGTCCTGGCAAAAGAAAGCGAAGAGAAAAGGAGTGTGATGCAGTTGATTCTCTTATGACTTTGCATGAAAGTGAGAATAAGCACCCCAATAATGAGCACAACAGCATGACAACAAAATATTCTTCTAGCACAAATACCAAAAGGCATTGTTTTAGGATTCCGCGTGATTCAGTTGAGGTACTACTAGAAACACTTGGTCAATTTATTTATTGAAGGGTTGTATGCGCTTTAATTTATTCCCCTTTCATCTTCTTGAATTGAGCAGAAGCTTCGCCAAGTTTTTGCTGTGAATGAACTTCCTCCAAGATCTATTAGAGAGGATCTTTCAAAAGAGCTGGGACTTGACACTGAAAAGGTGACGACTTACCTTTTGTCTATCTTCCATTCAAATTTACTTTTGAAGTTTTTTCTCTCGATGCACAGTTCGTAGGTCCCCATAGTTATTCCAATTAGTTTCATTCTGTTTGCATGTCTAGAAACACTTTATTTGTTAAAACTTTCTGTCACTAACTTGTGCTACAAAATGCAGGTCAGCAAATGGTTCAAAAATGCACGTTACTTGGCGCTTAAAAACAGAAAGGTAAGCCACACTTTATTATCTCATTGTTCAATTTATGCAAGTCTATTTTTGTCTTCCTTTTCTTATAAAAAATTCTTGCACTAGTAGCTCTTTTTATATCATCATTCCTTCTATACATCATCTAGTTGTTTATAGTAGTGTTTTTGTCTTCCTTTATTATATGATTTTAGTTATACATAATCTATCTGTTTTTGAACAAATGTCAAGCCTTGTAATTTTAGATCACTATAACTAAAATCATATAATAGGAATTGCCTGATGATTGAAAACAGATAGAGAGAGGCCTTGGAAATTATGTGATGAAATATCTTGTCTTAACGAGAAGACTAAGAGCGTAATCTTAGCATTTTTGGTAGATTTGTCGGACAGTCAAATTCTGTAGTCCTTTGGAATTTGTAATGAACTCTAATTTGAGTGGATTTTGTTCAGCATCAAGCAGAAGGAGCAGCAAATCAACTTAAGGGAATCACTTCCACAAAGAACTCCAGATTACAAAATCAGGAGAATACTGATGTTTTGAAACCAAAGACCTTGAAAATTACTACAAGTCATTCCCAGAAAGATGTCAAAAATGTCAGTGGAAGAAAGAAAATTAAGTCTTCTAGCAAGAAAACACAACCAGAAATTCCTCCACCTCCAGGAGAAAATAACAAGGTGCTTTTCTAGTAGTTTCATGTTTTAAAGCATTGTATGCTTGAGAAGTAGCAACACTAATCACAGTTTCAAATAGAGCATTTTTTTTCTTACAATCATCACCTCGAAGAATTGATGCCCTATGTCTTTTAGTAATTTTTATCATATAGTTTTTTACACTAGTAATTCTTTTGGATTAGGATGGTCCTCAGTTAACAAGTTTTCACTGTTTTTTCCTCTTCAGGACTCTATGGAGATCAGTGATGATGTGAGCTTGAAGAAACTATTTAAGAAAAGAAAGAAGAGGTTGGTAAATTTTGCATTTGAAGGAGATTCTAAGACGGCAGAGTTGGAATTTGAAAGACTATGCAAATTGAAGCAAAAACTAGTTAGTATGAAGCAAACATTAACAACAATTCAAAGTTTCACAGGAAAGGGTTCAGATGAACCCCATTCTAATGAACCATCCATTGTATATGTACCCACAGCTGTGTTAAGGGAAAAAATTGAATGATAACTTTGATTGGAAAATTTATGAAACCAGGGGAATACCAGTTAATTGTTGTCACCTTGTATTGTTTTGAAGTTAACCATATTAATACAAGCTTCCTCACGATACCATTTCTTTCTCACGTCACTTCATAATATTGGTGGTGAAACTTCAAGCCAAATATTGTTATTCTGTAGATACAAAACCAGACATTTCACGTTCACTTAGTCAATGCTCTTCAACCATACATAACAAACATAACTAGAAAGCCATACACGGACCCTTGTTATTGTTTTCAATAACATTGTGTTTGTTTCTGGTTTGTGGCATTTCCTGTAGACACAGAACAAAGAAGTCCAAAAATGGATTTGTTAAAAGTTGTTTTTCACATCTCTTAATGAAAAGAAAGAAGAAAAAAGTCAAGATGAAGAAAAGAAGAAAGTCAAAGATAGAAGTTGTAAAGTTATACATTTTATCCTTCAATTTATATTGCAAATATCTATCCCTCAACGTTAAGATGATGGAATATGAATTATGAACATCATAGATTATTTATATTAACGTAATATAATCAATAATATTATATAATATAATAAAAATAAGTAATAATATTAATACATTTATAAAAATATTAATAATAATATAATCATAAATTAATAATAGTAATAATAGAAATAAAGAAATTAAAAATAGCCGTAATACTAATAAAATTATTATTATTAATACAATCATATAATAATAAAATTAAAAATAATAGTAATAATAAAACTAAAATAATAATAATAACAATAATATTTTAATTTATATTTAATTAAATTAATTTATAATAATAAGAGTGATTTGGTCGTTATATTAATATACTATTTTATAATTTTTTTAAAATTTGTCATATTAATCAATCACTATCAATTTTTTATAATTTTTTTATTTTCTTTTTTCGTTCAATTTTTTCCCCTTTACGTACTCGTGATCGTGAATAAAAAATAAAAAATAAAATAAAATAAACAAATACTTGTAATCAATCACGTCGAATTTAACTAACACAAGAAAAAAAATGTTCGAATGGTGCTTCCCATCATAGATTAAAAAGTAATGCATTAAATAACTTTTTATCCCTGGATTTTGCTTACGGTTCTTAATAATTGTGCTATTTTAATTTTCAATAAATTTTTTATTTCTAGTTCTATAGTTTATTGTTCATTAAGTGATATCTTTGAGTAGAATAAACACATGTTTTGTTTTACTTTTGTCCCTAATATTATGTATATATTGATTTTTGTGTTCAATAATTTTTTTTTTCATTTTGATCTCTCTTCAGACTTTTGTCTTTATTTAAGTTTTTTTTTTTATGTTTATTGATATCTTTTAAATGATTGGTTTTTCATTAAATACTCTGTTAGTGTTGAGTAGGACTGATTGTTTAAAAATTATTTTATTTAAAGGAAAGAAAGAAATGATACCAAGAGAAGGAGAATAAGAAAACTATATGTTAATTTTCATCTTCATTGAATTTCACTTTTAAATAGAGAATAAAAAAAGAGTAAGGAACACAAACCCTAATAGAAAAAGAACAACATTACATTCATCACATTAATTTATTTTTCTTTAAAAAAAAGTAATTTAAAAAGATTACATGTCAGTGGTACATAAATGTTAATATAATCACTTAACAAATAATTCATTATTTAAAAATGTCAACAAGTAAACCATAAAAGTTTTATTAAAAACCAAAATAAAAAAAAAATATTAAAGACAAAAAAAAAACTAAAGTACAAATTTATTAAAGACCATGAGCATATCTAACCACGTGTCACTTTGCATACAATTCATTATTTAATAAATATCTGTAGATGGTAGGAAACAGAAAAAAAAAATACTCTGTCAAGCCAATCCCCAAAAAGAAAGACCATAACTACCAATTACTTATACAATAAAATGGAAACTCACTGCACCTTGCAGAAACTAAAAAATATTTAACAAAATTGAAAAGTTTCAATTCCATTTTGCAACTAGTTTGAACTTCCAGTAGGAATCAGTTACAACCACAGCATGTGATTCATCTTTCTAGTAATTGTTTTAAATCATACGTCAAGTATTTTCGGATTGAAAGGCCTTGTATGACATTCAACACCAGCTTGAACCCACTCACTATGCTAAGGTAGCGCAGATTCCTGGTTATGACAGATAACCATTTCAGCAACTGTAACAAATGTTAGAAGACAAAATAGAAATTCAAATCAATGGATATAACAAACAATATTCAGCCATACATAATCAAAAACCTTGTACACAGAAATGACGGTGGTGATATACAAATTAGACTTCATGCCTGCCGTGCTATAGGTCTGTGTGGCTTTGGAGCTGAGAAGAAATAAAAAGAGCATAAGTATTATTTATTAGTATGTGCTATATGGACCACATATCAACAATATCTTAAAGCTTTGGAAGGTTTTGGGTGCTAGTAAGAAAGAAGGAAAGTAACTTGCCATTGGGATTTCCTTGCTCATAGAATGTTCGAAAGAGAAGGACAGCTTCTGATGCCATTATACCTCCAGTACATTTGAAACTCTTTCCAGATGGAACTTCACTATGTATAAGAAAAATAAGAATTATTTATTTACATACATTAGTGGATGTATAGAATAGATGTAAGAAAGAACGACAATACACAACCATTAATATTTTTACCAACGAAGTAAAAATAATAACAGTAAATAACTTGCACCGTACAAAATAATAATAATAATAACAATAATAAATAATAATAGAATAGATCAATACAAGGCAAACATAGATGGTGCTGAGTTAAGAGACATACTTATTGACTGGTGAGGTGTTACTTGAATGCAATGACAGTATCGATCCACAGCCTCCAAATTTATCATTTGAACAGCCATAAAATACTTCCTTTATACCTGAAATAATACACAAACAAATGAATTAGAAATGACAATATAAAGAGTGCAACTGTAATAGATTGTTCAACTGAAGATTAGAAGAAGCATACCTAAAATTGATAAAGCAGATGCGCACATTATGCATGGTTCACAGGTAACATAAAGACTGCAGTTTAAGAATTTTTCAGCAACTTCAGACATTGAAAGTCCATTTTTCTGCCACTGCTCTAGAAGCACGTCTATAGCTTCCATTTCTGCGTGCCTTGTAGCCTGATAATAACAAATTCATGGATGATAAAACGATACAGTAATAAAGAACAGCCAAAGAAAAGTATGAATAAAGAATAGCATAAAGCTTCGGTGTGAAACTTGAAATAACTGTTAATAAGTTGTGTAAGAAGAAATGAAAGCTTTTTGTTTACCGTTATTTGATAACAAAAAATTGACAAGAAAAATCAAAATATTTTTCTTTACGATTAAAAATGGAAGCACTTAACTAAGAATCACGTACGGGGACATCAACGACTAAGTGAAAACAAATATTAACAAGTTGTGTGATCACTCACCCAAGTCAATAAAAGCAGCAGCAGAATGCAAAAAGACATGTAAATTCCGTGCAAATAAGAACCAATTACCAATTAACAACTCACAAATTATCGATGTTTTCTGTCATTTGAAGAGTGCATTGTGTGCTTACTAGAAATTAATATTTTATTGTTTTTAAGGCCAAAGCAGGAGAGCTAAACTCATGTATTCACAACGGTTGTGTGAATACCCGGTAAATACTTATTGAACTCTCATTTTTTTTTCATGCTATAACAAAGGAGACATCTTCATTACTTTACCATACAATTTTAAAATTTCATTTACGATTTAGTTACCATTTATACTGTGAAAATTGTATGCTAATAAGGTCTCTATCCAATAAAAATAAACTTACAGAAACCAAATCTAATTAATTAAGTTTTCAGTAGAAAAGCATAACATTCAAAAGTAATCCACAGTTATAAACAACAAATAGATTATTAAAGGAACAGCTAGATATAAACCAAAGGATAGAAAATATATGCATGAAAACAGAAAAGAGATCATTGATCAAATTACATTTCGTGTCTCAGTAGTTCGGTTCCTGCCTGTGGCTATAACCTTGCCATCCTCAACAATTACACACCTGGCAACAAATAACACAGTTTACATAAAAATAGTAAACCAAAGCAATAATGTTCCAATGAAATGATAGACATAGTCTCTCTAATCAATTCAACGCAGAATACAACCAAGATGACTAATGAATAAAGATTTACTTCAGCCAATTTTACACGCAACAAATGATAGGAAGCATACCAGGAATTAATATGAAATGTTCAATGCACCATGTTCTCAAGGTTACTATGACGTTGAAGGAGAAAACAATAAGCCATTATTACTAAATAAATTAATCTCTGACCATACATGCTAATCCAATGTCTGATGCCAATAGCTCAATTTTTTTCTTATTTTTCTTCCAAAATAAAAAGACCAATGAAAAGGGGCATTCATATAGAAATTCAAAAAAGCAATTCACTCATTGGATTGTTGGTCTTAAAGAAAGCCTCAAGTGAAGATGCTTTGATAATGATGATGATTGAAGATGAAGATGCTATAGATGTTTTAGAGTGTTTTGCTTTCATTGTAATTGTTGTTTGTGTCCTTCACGCAAGGTATTCACAAGGTTATAATCAACACACAATCATATTAAATTGGGTTAAAAGGAAAATGAGTTCTAAAAAGAGAAAAAATGTTGTTAAAAGGTTTTATGGCCTTGATAATCGATTATTTTTTTGTATAATTGATTAAATTGTTCTTGACAACGTTTCAGAACAAGATAATAGATAATATCTCTTTAAATCGACTAAAGTAAAGATTTGGGAAACCATGTCTCAACAATTCAATCGATTAACACATGTCATAATCGATTAAACCAGAAAATGTTGTAATTGATTTTCAAAAGAATAATCTATTAACAACTTAAATAATCAATTAAATAAGTCAGTAACAGTTTTTTTTTTAATCAGAGTTTTCTGAACTCTATAAATAAAGTATTTGACTCAATGCTTTTATAAGATCCATATACAATCGAAAGCAATCTAAATTGAGTTTTTCTAAGCATTTTCTCACTCTCATCTGTACTATCAAGATTTGCTAACAAAAGTTGTGTGTTGTTGAACCTTGTGTACTACTATAAACATTTGGTAACATTTTTTCTTGTATTCCTTGTTGTTGTAAGTGGATGTTCCATTGTTTGGCTCTTGGTGATCAAGAGTTGATAAGCCAAATATCCTCTTCTGTTGAAAAGCGTTAAGAAGGTTGATATCCTCTTGATATCAAGATTTATTTTGGTTGATATCCTCTTGAAGGTGTTCAAAACTTAATTATTATGTGATAACTTTTGAAGTTAGTGGAACCAACTATTTTAGGGTCGAATAGTTGAGACGGGATGTTGGATTTTGTTTGATCTAAACCAGTATAATATCTCTTGTGTATTATTTTTTTCCTTATCTTCTTTTATTTGTCCCGCAATCCAATCTTGTATCAATCTTGCTTCCAATTGTAACATAGATTTGGTACAATACATAAGAGATCAATGATATTCAAACATTCCTGCTTAGAACTCATTGATTTGACCAATCCCGTAGCATGTGTCCTGTTAGGACTTAAGCACAAAAAAAGAGTTCAATCAAAAAGATTAGTAGTCCATTAAGTGAGAGACCTAAATGGGACACCTAACACTACATCCCCTTTTTCCCTATAAGGGCTTTAATCACCTATCAGTGTTCAGTTTTCACCTTAATCCAACCCGTATCCCTTTCCATAACCCAACTCTTAAAGAAAACACCAACTATTAGGATTTAAGTACAAGAGGACGGTCCAACCCAAATGACTAGTTCATTAAGTGGGAAAACCTTAAAGCTTAAGTATCACATCAAGTAGCTTATCCTACTCAATATGAGACTCCAAACATTTTCAGTTGCCAGTCATTACAACTCTGCTTTTGATTTATTAAATCCCACTGGTATTGCTTGAAATGACTTTAGCCACTGATGCATGTAATTGACTTTCTGTTTAATCAGTACCTTGTCTTTTAAATAGGAGTCATGCAAGTCTTGTCACATGTCCCAAATCCAATTAAAAAATTAGGCAACTTCTTATTACACCCTCTTTTGTCACGTATACAGTCATCATAGCACCGAGACCCACTTAGCTCACACTCTGTTATGCACTTCTTTAGCTATAGTTATGGTCCAAGGAGGACAGTCATCTTCCTCAACATTAAAATCAGTATCATCCTCTTCCTTCTTCCTCGGCCACTAGAGAGAAATAGTAAAATATTTTCTGATTTCAACTATCTAACAAAATATCCAATTACCATAGAATGCATTTCCTTGTCTTAATGCAATCAGCCGGCACCAGTGATAAATGTGAAGGCCGGTCAACACCCTTGCCTAGCACTTTCCAATCCTAACAACACCTTTATCAATTACAAGTTACACTTCCAATAATATTCAAGTAACATGAAATTGTGAAGGTAACTTACCCAACGGGCACTTCAAGAGCATCCAAAGCTAACCTCGCCTGTCACATAAATCAGAGTAATAAAAAGAAATAAAAACAGTTCAATCCAATAAAATAATGATTATAATAATAACAACAACTAAAACTAGTGTTCCACAATGCCAAAGAGCTCCTCGCTATGCAATAGGTACAAGGGAAGGTCACTGCATGCAACCTTACCGTCGTGTTAAGGCTCGCTTTCAATGAAATAGAATAATAATAATAATAATAATAAAAAAGGCAAGAATATACTTTTCCGCATACATTGCAAGGTGAATGTAAGGAAAGCAGAATCAACATAGTCAGGAGATAGATGGCCTAAATTGTCAGTTTAAACGCAAAAAGAAGACAAACACTGTTTTCCACTAAAACCTAGCACCAACTTACTCCACCGCCTCCCATCATTTCCAATTTGATGAGTTATAAAGATGAATAAGCAAAGAAACCACATAACCAACTATTTAACATACAGTTAATTTCTCAAAAAGTTATCAATGGAGTTTATCACCTACAGAAAAGAACACAACCCTACCTACCAGAGGCATACTTGCAGAAATGAATGGTGCATATAAAAATGTTTGCAAAGCATTACCTGGTGTATGGCTAGCTCCATGAATGTAAGGATCTCAGGAGAGGTCATCCTGAGCAATGTAGAGAACAGGGATTCAGAGGAAGAGAAAAGAGAGGCACAACGCTTAGCGACTCACTTCACACCCTCTCTCTCAGGTCCAAACCCCCTTTTCATTTGACAACAACTGTGACAGAGGAGAACAAGTGATTACTGACTTGGATGTAAAGCTCTAATCCGCACAAAGAGGGTTTTGATTACTTTATAATAAAAATATTATTTTAATGTGAGTTTCACGAACATATTTTGTTATAAACCTCTCTACCATTACAGCTATCGTACATCCAATCACAATTTGAATGAAATCACTCTATATTCAGTATATTCAAAATATGTAGGCTAGTTTACACTAATTAAAGTGTCACCTAAGAATAATCTTACTTATGCTAATTACTAATCCAATATTTTAAGTCTAATGACTGTAAATAGACTTTAACCCTCTTCCGCAAAACAGTGTGCAAGTCTGCCAAACGGTGTCTTCGGCGAGATCTCTTATTCGCACCGACAAAGGTGAGATCTGGCAACAATGAACTCTTCCTTCAGTAACACAGCCCACACAGAAAGCTTGTATATTTAACACACATAATTTATATTTTAAATAGAAATAATTTTAGAATAACAATATAAATTACAAATTTGCATGAAAAAAAAAAAGAGTATTATGAAGTAGTTGAAGTATGTAAGGTCTCTTTTAATAAATGATAATTTATATTTCTTTTTCTTTTTTATTTTATTTTAAAATATAATTAAAGATAAAATAAGAATAATAT
>Ga0099824_1000095_pt1 | contig 67957 bp, 34 predicted proteins | sample SiratrowhiteBW_FD_76837 | JGI IMG/M metagenome (GOLD analysis project Ga0099824, IMG submission 76837) | Root nodule microbial communities of legume samples collected from California, USA - Siratro white BW | ecosystem: Host-associated > Plants > Roots > Nodule | place: USA: California... | reverse complement strand
TGTATTTGAAATTAAAAAAAAAAAAAAAGCGTTGAAGTTGATTTTTATTTTTTTGTAAAAATAATTTGACCCCTAATTTCATTAAAATATATTTAGAAATTAGAGTGGTGTATATTTAATAATTCAATAATTATATAAGTAGTTTTATTACTTTAAGGACCACTTAAGGAAAAGTAAATTTGGAAGATGAAATTAGTAATTACCGGTAAGTTTACATGTGTGAAGGTACGGTATGCACACTTTAGTAAATTTTATTTGAAGTGCCTTTACTCTGCAATACATATTAGGTTGATGAGCTAATTTTATGTTAGTAGTATATACGTGGGACTAAATATAACAATTCAATCAAGCATTTTACTTTTTTTCATTTATTTAGTTTAGTTGTAAGCTAGAAAGGTGAAATATTACTTATTAATATACTATTTAATCTCTTATTTGATGAGATAATAATAAATAGAGAAAAAAATCAATACTAGTGCTTGATTTTAAAACAAAGAACCTCTTTTTTTTTCTTATTTTCATTCCTATTTTTCTCTTCCAAAGAAAACTACCCTTAATAGTTTCCTAATACTTTCCGACTAACATTTGCCTAGAATGCTGCTTCAAACAACAATTTAACATGAAACGCACAGCTTCACTGAACTACTGATTTGATTCTTTTACAACTGTTTTTATAACAACTACAAATATAACACAAAAGTTATTAGTTAATTGAACTAAAAAATACAAAATTAAATTCAAATAAAAAAATACTCCTCATTCCATATTAAGTTGGTACGATCGACATATTTTAATTGAGTTTTCAGGAAAATGTTTTATTTGCAACAGAGTTGTAGTAAGGCTGGTATACTGATTTCTACGAAAAAAATTCTTAAAAATCCTTTCACCACCAGGAAATACATGAAAGTTTAGAACTATATTCATGCTTTCCAAGAAAGCCATTAGCCCACTAGCATCAGGACATGGTGAATGTCATTCGGCTGTGGTTTGTCCTAGAAGACAAGACAGTTTATTTTGGATTTTGGATTTATATGTACAATGTTGATGTTAAAGTTTAAGTTTCTGAACATAATATTTACATATATACACAGCATGCGAAACAAGAACTCATTGATCAAAGAGAGAATCTGGTTTGAGGGGTCGGGCTGCACGGCGGAACCAGGTGTTGAATGCAGTGACCAAATGAGGACAATCTTCAACATTTCGGGTTGAAAAGCTGAGACAACGCTGCAGCAATTCTTGAGCATCTGACATGGGCAATGTCGAGATGATACGCAAGAATGTTTCTTCCAGTTCCAGATACAACGATTTGTTGCTTGGTGATATTGGCGAAACATTATCTTTGCATACAACTAAAACGGGCAGCCAATCTTCTACCAGCTTCCTTCTCACCTGAACACCCCAGACAAATAAGCATCAATATGCAGCAATCGGTTCTAATATCTACGGAGAAGGCATGCAATGAGATTAAAATCAATCTCAAATGAAAGGAAACATCAAACTTATTGCCAATGAAATCTTCTATTTAAAATAAGAAAGGCATTTGGAAACTTAATAACAGTTCCTTGAGTACTTTCGATACACAATAAAGGCTAGTTATTATGGTAAAACTCAAATTTTGATGAAAAAATCACCAAAAATACGTAAAGAAATACACCCCAGGTTTGTACAGGATATTTTCATAGCCTTCAGTTGAAACGTGCCAGTGTGAATTAGAAGAGAAGGATAAAACAGTGAATATTTGACTATTTTGCATTAATTGGCTATGTAAGTTATATGCTCAAGCAAAATGTTCGTGGTAGGAAAATTAAAAATGCTCCATTGAAAAAGCCAATCTAACGGGCCAAAAATGAACTAGTTATTATTACCATTCAATCTAACAGGCATTGCAATTTAGCAAGTTAGATGACCAAATGCTTCAACCCTCAAGAGATGCTGAATCCCTTTAAGAGCAACTCAGCAACAGAACATTTTGGGGGCCATCAATACAAAACTTTTTTCCGATTATAAAATAAATTCTATAACCAGCATTTCCTACCCAGATATGCAGAACATAGCATCAAACACACTTTTGGAAGGGAGCTAGGTAAATGAATTCCACATACCAGTTACAAACATAGCACAATGTTCCCAATCCCACATTCCCCTCAACTCACAAATGCAACCTTTGAGTTTCAACAAAAATAAACAACATAACATAACAATTTGAACAAACAATAGTTGAGGAAACAAAGTTGAACTGCTCTTATTTCTGCACCTAAGCAACATGTTTGGATCAGATTCCACACACCACAACATCACCAATTGCTTACCTAAGGCTAGAGTATGTTTGAGTAAACAGCATAATCAAAAAGACTCAATGGTGAAATCATTAACAAAGAACCGTGAACACAAAACATTACCTGTCTAGAAGCAAGAATGGTGCCAGAAGAGACAGCATTGGCGAGCCGACAGGTACATCGGAGAATAACAGCAGGAAGACCAGGTACAATGTTCCTCCAAGCATCATCACGAAACGCCCTCTGCAAATCAGCAGCGAAACATGCTTGCTCGCTCCATTCCCTCACAGCCACATCTGCAACCCTAAGCTCAATCATCCTCTCCACAAGCCACAAAAGATGCTTCCCATTGGTCGAAGCCTTATGCAGATTCAGCCTCTGAATGGCCTCCGTCTCGTTGTGATCCCCTCTGAACACCGGACTCGAATAATCCTCCAACGACTCCTTCACCGTCTTCAAGCTTCTCGCGAACGCCTTCTCCAACACTCTCTTCGCCGTCTCCCTCGACGACAGATCCCTCAGTATCTTCCCTACGAACGCCTTCACGAACGCCGTGTTGCCATAACTGCTCGTCGCCGACGAAATCAGACCCTCCAGCATCCCCTCGCACGAGTCCTCTCTCGATGGCGAAACCCTAGCCACGAGCTCCTTCGACTCTTCCTCGCTCAGGAACGGGATTAATCGCACCACTCGCTTCTCTTCCTCCTCCGTCCACGGCACCGCCTCCAGGTAATCCACGCACCAACGCACGCACTCCTCGAAGAGAAGTTCCAGCGCCACCGGCAACAGATCCAGCGCCGTTGAAGCGCTATCCACCACGGCGGCGAAGTCGTTCGTGTAGAGAAGCTCCAGGACGGTGAGATGCGACTGGATCGAGCCGGCGGCGGGCGAAACGCCCAGGTTGAGGCGGAAGAGATCGCCGTCGGCTGAGGACGCGTGATCCGGCGCCTGGACGTGGCCCATCCACCGGTCGGATAGGAGAGCGGAAAAGTATTTGGAGCGGCGAAGGATGTCGGAGTGGAGGTAGACGTGGAAGTCGGAGTTGGAAACACAATCGGCGGTGGCGGTGGCAGTGGCGGTGGTGGGAGGGGAGGACTGAAGTGGAGAGGGAGTGTCCATGAAAAGGCGGAGGACGACGTCAGCAGTGACAGCGTCATTGAAATTGAGAGCTTCGTCCTTCGATGAAGAGGAACGGTCGTCGGCCAAAGGGGAGGGACGGTCGTCCGCCATGGGAGAGGGACGGTGGGGATTTTGGGAGATTTCGGTTAGGGTTACGTCGGAGACAGAAGAGATGGTGCCTACAGTGGAGGAGGAACGGCGGGCGGCGGTGGTTCGTTGCCGCTTTTTAGCAACTCCGGCGCCGGGAATCATCGGAATGGATTAGAAGGAAATGGAAGAAAAGATATTTTAGATTTATTTTATTTTATTTTTTTGAGTGTATTGAAGGAAAAGGAAGGGAATGGATCAGGATTGTGCAGCAGAGTGGGGACGTGGTGAAAACACTTTGTTTCTTTCATTTTTTTCTTTTATCAGTATATTTCTCTGTTTTTATAATTCATTTAAAAATGGAATATATTTTCCTTCTTTTCTTTATTAAAAATGGATATTGCTTTACTTTTTGTTTTGGGTTTTCTTAATGACAACTGGATGAATTTAGTGAAACATTTAATATAATTTTAGATTTGTTTTATGTGCAACGTAAATCATTGTCCAAAAATAATACATGTCAATTAATAGGTAAATGATAATATTGTAAATATGCAATAAATTATAAATATTAATTTTTACTAATAAAAAAGACCTGTCTAGGAGCTCCTACTGAATTCTTTTTATCAAAACAATCTTATCCAAATCCAAAACCGTATCTCTTATCTCATGAGCTGTTTTCCTTTCTAAGAAATAAAAAAACCGCGTCTCAAATCTAGACAAGCATGCAGGTGTGTAAATTAAGATGAGGGGTGCTAATAGCAACATAATCTTCCTTCTAACATGGATTCCGCTACCCTTACCCAATGGGCTTAACTAATCAAACCAGGCTTCTTCGCTGACGGCACCACCTCAACACTCACTACTACACAACATGGAATTGCTAATTACACCCGCCTAAATCAATCTCTCATTGTATCCGCCTTTCGTATACAGTGAGGAGCGACAGTTTAAGTAAAACAATAGTTTATATTAATGATTTATTTATGTGAAAAAAATATTATTCTTAGTCGCAAGATCCAGGAAAAAAACATTTAATATTTATGATATTCGTTCTTTTTCATCAAGGTTACCACAATTACAAAGATAAAAATGAAAGCTATGAAATAATTGCAATGGAAAATATTATTGAAGGTCTATGAGAAAATATACTTCACAAAATTTTGAAAAGAAAAATATTTTTCTTAACTATATTTTAATTATTTTTATTATTTATTAGGTGATATTCGCTTTTTAAATGATTATTTCCATGTGATTTTATAAGTTTTCAAGATAGCTAGATGCATTTTGTTGCGAGTGATAATTGTATGCTATTATGATGGAAGGGAAAAAAGTTTGATTTAGGAGTCTATGATAGACGTCAAATGATTTTATCTGACATGTATGAAATCGGACCTATAGTTGTATTTATAGTACAAACTTAAGTAAATTATAAATTATTAGTATTGAATGAGAAGTTTTAAAATGTTGATTAATAATAGCTGTACGATTTCAACCTTATAATCGAAATATTACATTACCAATAAATATAACTCAGGAAAACTAATATTCTTTTTTTATTTTTATTTATTGTAAGACTTAAACTAAACCTTTCTTCTTAAGCAGATCACAAACAATCTATTCTAATACTATTTATTAAAAATATCAAGAAAATATATAAAAAATCAAACAAAAATAAAACGAAAGTCATATTCAAACAAAAGAACTATATCACACTGATACTATAGGAAAATCAAAATAGAAGAACACTTATCTTGACGTGGGTTCCTGTTTGGGCAATTATCGACTCCGAACTTGCTAGCTAGTATTTATCATATGCACAATAATTGACACACTGGTGCGTCCTTCTCGGTTCTTCAGTATCAAGGAAAAGTCCTTTCAATACACTGTTCACACCAAATATGAACTGAATTGTCTCACGTTATCAATCCAGCTCACATACTTCTTAATAGGAGAATAACTCAATCTTCTTTAACTCTCAGAGAAAGGTTTTGTAATTTTCATTCCCTGTAAAATTTTATTATTGTCTATTATATGTTTTACCCAAAAGGTTTTAAGAATAAAATAATCTAAAATATACACCAAAAGAATAAATATCAACTTTTTTCTTACTGTGAGAAACTTTTATCCTCTTTTTTCAAGATTTTTGTACGATTGGAACGTCCATTTTGTGTTGCATATAGTGCCGTGGAATGACTAATTAGTTATTTAGATCTTTGAAAGATTTTGTGTCGCGACAAACACAGAAGAAAATGATTGGATATATAGCATGATAATGAGGTTTCAATCTCCGTGAGGTTGCAAATGTTACTGTTTCTTATGTAAGAACCACAAGCATCAATGTTTTGTTTTCTTTCTCCTGAAACCAACTTAGCTGTTAAGAAAAAGAAAATAAAACAAATATAAAAAAAACTCTTATATAAGTCTAATATTTAGGGACGTATAAATTATAACTAATAAAAAAATGCATAATTTTTAGTGATATTTCATTCATAATGCAAACTTGAACTACAATTCCCTATTTCCTTATATCTCGTCGTAGCAGACTGATTATCCCTAAAAGACACCACACATAATTGTTTTGAAATATAAAAATAGTCTCTTTCGAATCATCATTTTGTGAGATCTCACTCAAAATGCTCTTTGTAAAATTAACTTGGTCACTAAATTCCTTTTACCCTGAACAACTTCTTATTAAGAAAACTTCTAAAGAATAAAAATCTTAAAACCAAACATGTGTTCATCGTTGACAATTAATTTTTGGTCAGCTCCTCCTCAATTTTACTCCATGAATTGGGTGGTGTGTAATTGTATTGTTTCAATAGTCAAAATAATAATGATTTTGGCACATGGTACTTGAGATGCGCCATAATCAGAAAACAATAGCAACACTGTGAAACATGCACGATGCACTCAAGCTGCGAATCATTACATTTGTCATGTGTCAAAAAACATTCAAATCTAATAACGTTAATAATAATAATTGTGTTAATAACACTCTCATGGGTGATTTTTCTTTCTGTTAAATCAGATATTCAGTTCCCGTCTCCCATTGTAGGAGTCAAATTTGAAAAATTATTTTAAGTCAAAAGTTGAATCAATTATTCCAATAAAGTGTCTAAAAGGAGTTCAAATTACAGTTCGTTGCATCGATAGTATAATCTTCCCGTTTTAATTTTTCATGAAATTAAGATTCAAAAGGGCAACATTTTGCATAAGGTTTGTTGGATCTAATCTAACTTTAATTTTTGAAGAGTGAGATATAAGTAATAATCACGGTTAGCTGATGCAAGAGAAATCCTAAGTAACAATAATCACGGCTATTGTAAAAGCTATTAAGATTTGCGTCTGAGAGAAAATAAACAAATACATAAATGTCAAGCAATGTTCTTAAACTATCCCCGTTTTCGAGAAGTGTTAAGCAAAAACTACACATTAATTGAACCATAATCTCTTTAATGTTTTTCTAATAAAATTTGTTTGAGAAGAAAATAAGAAGGAAAAATAAATTTAATTAATCTCATAAGCTGTAACAAATTTATGTACACCAATTTTTAGATAAATTAAATGAAAAAAATTATTTATTCTAAATTCAAAAGTTGATTTTAATAATGGTGAAAGAAACCTTTTTTTTTTTTTCTAGATGTTTGTGGAGAAAGAAACTTACCTAATAAAACTTTTGTTTTATAAGGAAAAAACTTTTTCTCAAAAAATTGTAAACTAGAAGAAAACTTGAACAAATTAATATACAATTGCGATCCATTATAATATCAATTCTTACATTGTTACTGATTTTATACGAACTGTAGTTTCTATAAATCTTTCTTTTGAATTATAAGCATATATTATTGTTTGCGATAAATTTTATCAAATTAGTGTGGTTCGACTGGCCTAAAATATCTACTAGTGATTGGATTGCCAAGAATAGACTAATGACCCGACAAGAATAGATGCAAAAGGCTTAACAACGTTGGAATAAATTAAATATTATCCAGTAATTTAAGATAGATCTAATTTTATCCTAAAAACTGAAAGACACATCCTTCATTTAATACATCAGCAATAGATTCCACGGTAGATCTCCAACAACTTCTACACTAAACAGTTCCATCACAAGAATGTCTCAACCTTATTACTTAACATGTTGTGTTGAAAAGATTAAAACATGCTAAGAATGTCACACAAGTTTCAAATATTACTCATTTATATAGTTATTTCCATTTAAAAGATTAAATTGTTTTGAAAATAATATAGAAATTTGCATGAAAGCTCTGAATAATTAGCATATATATATTTCTTCTTCTTCTTCTTCACAGACCCAAAGCTGCCCATTAACATATTACATCTCATTCCGAGTCACACGCAATTGCTTGCCGAATCTACACGGCTAGCTTAGCTTGTTTGCACTTGCATACAATCATGTGATATATTTATTCATTACCCTTTTATTTTGGCTTAATAGTTATTTTTATTTACCTACTTTAAATATTTCAATCAATTGATAATTTATTATCATTCTCTTGGCAGTTCATTGACTGACAAATGTCATACTCCCAAACCAAAATCTTACACCATAGTTAAGAAATGGGCAAAATCCAAAAGGTAGAGTAAGTGGAGGTATACAAATGTTGGTGAAATTAATGGTGAAGCAAGAGAATATTGCATTCATTTACAAATCGTTTGGTGGTGGTTAGGTTACGTTTGATAATCACATTCACGTGGAATCACGATCCACTCCATTTGACAAATATATACATCCATATAATGGCAGAGATTATTATGCTCCAACAAAATACTTCATTAAGCTACAATTCAAAGTCCCTAATAATACATTAAAATACGAATTCCTAGTTCAACCTCTCTCCATTAAGCTAAAACTAAAAATCACTGTTGACTAAAGGCCAAACTGAAAAAAAAAGAAAAAAGAAAGCGCGTTTGTGATAATAAGTAATGGATTTGAAATGGAGCATATAGAAAAATGATGCAATAATGAAGCCTCCTAATGACCCAACAGACCCCACCGTCGCACAGTGTTCACTTGGGAGGCTATTTTCACCACTTTTTTGGGTTGCATCTGTTTCTGGTGTGAGTCAGAGTAACTCTCAGCAAGAGGATCCAGCACAGAGCAAGTGGCATTTTCGTAATTAAGAAACACCCCATTCCCATCCCAGAAAACAACAACCCAACACCTCTTTCGTTTGTTACTTTCGTTTGTGTCTGTTTTTTTTCCCATTTGTATCCGTTAAAACCCCACTTCCACTCTTCTCAACGCCAACACCACGCTCTGTTCCCTTACCCTTTTCAATGCTTATAACTTTTTCACCCTTTTTCAACCATGTCATCGTAGAAAATCACCTACCAAACTCTCCCACTAAATAACACCCTCCAAGTTCCAACCTTCTCGTAAACGTTAAAGTAACAACGATGACGGGGGCCAACGCAAACCCAAGTGTGAGTTTGAAGCTTCTCGTGTTGGTGGCTATTTTGGTCGTCTTCGCGGTGGTCATTGTGGTTCTCGTCTTCTTCCTCTGCTTGCGGGGGAGCCGGAGCTGCAAGCGGCGGAAGCTGGCGGCGAAGCACAGCTCCGGGAGCATCCCTCTGGTGTCGAAGGAGATCATGGTGGTAAAGACCTCGGATCTTACCCCTGCGATGACGAGCGAGATCGGTGATGACGTGGAGGGTGATCCGAAGATGAAGGTGGAGATTGGAGCGGTGACAGGAGTGATGAAGAGCGAAGTTTCCGGTGGTGGGGCCCACCGCAGCGAGGTGTCGGTGGAGGATCCGAACATAGGGTGGGGCCGGTGGTACAGCATGAAGGAAGTTGAACTCGCCACGCGCGGTTTCGCCGAAGGGAATGTCATTGGGGAAGGTGGGTACGGTGTTGTGTACAGAGGAATTCTGCAAGATGCTTCCGTCGTTGCTGTCAAGAATCTTCTCAACAACAAGTATGTCACATACCCACATGTCAAAACTCCAAACTTTTATTTTTTTTATATCTCAATTTTGCTTCTCAACATCTTTTTTTATGCTTATTCTGCTGCATGTGTTACTCTTTTTGGTCTTTTCTTTACTCTTCTCTGTTTCTTTCAACCTTTCTTCCTATTCCATGTCTATAAAATGGCTTCCACTTTTATTTTGTAACCCTATTTTTAATTATAGTGAAAGTGCATGAGTGCATGTTTGAAGACATACAATGAAGAAGAAAAAATATGGCACTTTGAAAATGTGTATCCTTTTGACCTTCCTCAACTCGCATTCCGAACATCCAAACACGGTCTTAACATGGGAAATGTGGATTGTGTTTGTTTTGAATTGTCTTCAGAAAAGTGAATGCGGGTTTCGTGGCGGATTGTTTTGCTTTTGAGAAACAATTGTTTACTTTTTATTTTTTGCGTTGTTTGAGAGAGTTAAAATATAATTACTACTACTACTGCAGCAATGATTACTCATAATTTAAGCGTTCTTAATCTGTAATAATAGTCATTTGCTTCCCTTCTATGTTTTTTGTAGTGTTATTTTTGGTTGGGGGTAATAATGTTAGTATGTTACTTTTCTCTTTACTTTTACTTTTTGCTTTATTCATGTTGTCTGTATATAATTTCTGTTTAACTTTTTTTTAAGATACTAGCTTAGTTTCCCCAAACTTAGTTTATTTTTGTTATTTTGCAAGGAAAACTTTAGTTTATTAATATATGGGAAGAATAATTACTTTGTGTTCATATTGGTTAGATAAACGCTATGTATGTGTTTTGGAGAAGCAAATTCAAAGATAACTATCAATTAATAACGGTAACTAATATTTATGGTAAAAAAAACTCTTACAATGAATCACTGTCACCTAAAATTAAAGTTGTCTCCACCAAAATTCTTGAAATTTCCATAATAATTAAGAAGTATTGGAACAACAATGTGAGAAAGGCTTGTCTCATCTGTTTTTATACTTACATAATCTTATGTTGTGCATATAAAAATTGTCTGTTTTATATTTATACAAATACTTTTTTATCTTTACCGTCCAAAGTTGGGACTACAAAAAAGTTTAAGTATATATTTAGAAACCAAAATGCGAAGGTTCTTGGTATGAAAATAAAAACGTAAAGATTATATTATGGTATAAAGACCAAATGAGTAATTACAGTTTTGTAAATTGATGTCAAGTTTCCTGAAACAATTCAATGAGCATCTTTAGTTATGTTAATTTACTGAAAATTCATGTGTTACTGTATCGTAATCAGGGGTCAAGCAGAGAAGGAGTTTAAGGTTGAGGTTGAAGCTATTGGAAAAGTAAGGCATAAGAATTTAGTTCGTTTGGTAGGATATTGTGCAGAAGGTGCTCGAAGGTATTGTTCTGTTCACATGGTTGTTATTGTTTTGATTCAGTGTCATTCAGAGGATAAAAGTTCAGAATTCCTTTCTTCAGTGACAATTTTGCTATCATTCAGGATGCTTGTTTATGAGTATGTTGACAACGGAAACTTGGAACAATGGCTGCATGGTGATGTAGGACCAGTTAGCCCCTTGACATGGGATATTCGAATGAGAATTGCTATTGGAACTGCAAAAGGGTGTGTTTAATTTGCTGAAAGTCTTTCTGACTAATCTTATCATGCTCTATAGTTTTATCCATGATTTTTCATTTTATATGTTATCTTAAAGCAATTAATGTTTCTGCATTATGAAACAGACTAGCCTATTTGCATGAAGGCTTAGAACCCAAGGTTGTGCACAGGGATATAAAATCCAGTAACATTCTCTTGGATAAAAACTGGAATGCCAAAGTATCAGATTTTGGACTTGCCAAACTCTTAGGATCTGAGAAAACCCATGTGACTACGCGTGTGATGGGAACATTCGGGTAATTTTTTTTTACTGGGCAATCTCAGTTATTTTTCAACTTCCATAAATGAAAATCATCTTAAGATTTCTTGCCACCAATTTTATGCAGATATGTTGCACCTGAGTATGCAAGCTCAGGTATGCTTAATGAGCGCAGTGATGTGTATAGCTTTGGAGTTCTACTCATGGAGATAATCACAGGAAGAAGCCCCATTGATTATTCAAGACCACCTGGAGAGGTGCTTCCCGGTTTTGTTCATGTTTTCATCAATACATTAAGGGCATGTTTTGGAGGGAACTTCTCTATAAGCACTTTTGAAATAATTTTAAGCTAACAAGCAATAATTTTTACAAGTTAGTTCATGCATAAGTTCATTTTAATTTATAGAAATTTCATTTGTCTTTCTTATTTTTCTATCTTAGAAGTGCTTATGAAGAAAATTTTCCCAAGAACTGTGAAGACTTAACCTAGTTTTGTGAATGTGCTTCAGATGAATTTAGTAGATTGGTTCAAGGCAATGGTAGCAAGTCGTCGCAGTGAGGAGCTAGTTGATCCTTTGATTGAGATTCCACCCTCTCCAAGATCTTTGAAACGAGTTTTACTGATTTGTCTGCGGTGTATAGACTTGGATGTCGTTAAGCGACCAAAGATGGGTCAAATTGTTCATATGCTTGAGACAGATGATTTCCCCTTTCGTTCTGTAAGCACTACACTCAGCCACTCTTATCACTTTTCATCTTCCTTATATCACTAACTTTAACTTATTGAACAGGAGCTACGTACAGTCAGAGAGAAAGATCCTTTGCCTTCTCATGCAGATGTTTCCATTAAAGTTCCTTATCCACCACCAAAGCATGCAGAAACAGTAGAAAAATCAAGATGGAGATGATTGTTTTTATTGTTGGTCAAGCAACTTCGATGATCGAATTATTTGTATTCAGATTTCATGATGTTACGAACAGTTGAGTCGCTGTGCATATCTTATACGGTTTAGTCATTTCCTTCGGGTTTCAACACCATGCATTTTGTTGTATTGCATTGTCTTGTGAAGTTAGAAGAGCATGGCTTGTAAATACGAACTTCACAATCTGTCAATTTTGTTTCTCTGCTTGTGGACACATTCAAAAACCTTAGAGCACGTTTTCAGTTGCGATGGCTTAAAATGTGAAACAAATGTTAACTTGCAATTATTTATGATACTCCGAAAACTATGAACAATGATAGCTCTGCTGCCACGTTTGATGTGAAACCGAATCGACGAATCAGAGGTTTTCCTCAACTTCCACGACGGTCCTACGTACTGCAAGCACGATTCACCGCAAGTTGCTCTTGCAAGGAAAAAAATTGCGTTTCTGATTCATACCAATTATTACCCCTGCATAACGTGAGTTGTCTCGGGGCAGGTATTGATCTTCTTTCAGTACTGAACATCATATGCATAACGCCACCAAAGTGTTAGTACAGTTTCGTTAGCTTGTGTTTTGTTTGCATTTTCCTCATGTTTGGTTTTCTGTCTCGTGCCACCTAACGTGTACTATCTCTTGCGTTTTTTACGTGAATTTTAACATAAACGTACATAATAAACTTTTAACCAAACATGGATTAAAATGCGAAACCAAACACGCCATCAAACACGCCATCATAGTGATTTAATCCGTATTGTGATAGAAGAAGGAATGTGCTCTATTCTCAAGTGAACAACACATAATGTAAGAACATTATTCTCAACAAGAAAATCCATTTCAGGAAAGTTCAAACATATTCATTATGTTTGTAATATTCTTTAAAGTTTCCGAACACAATATCTGAACATGTAATCATATTTAAAATATTATTTTATTGTCATGTTGTATATTAACATTATCCATAAAAAAATGTTTTTTCTTTTTTTGCAAAATGTGCTTCCAATTCATATTTACTTGCATGGTTTTGTTTTCTTCCAAAATAATTTATCCTCACATTGAACGCAAAAAACAGGTGTTGTTAGGTTCTAATTTTTCTATATATAGATTAAAACCTATACAATATTATAATTTCCAAAAAATTTCACTAGTTAATGATAGAAATAGAAAGTGTGTGATATTAGGAATTTTAGCTCAATTACTTTTACATATCTAATTATCTAAAAAGATTGGACAAAAGAAAGTGACACGTGGGGGCAATAATTCCCTCCTTTAATTTTATCCCCTCTCCTTTCGCATTATTATTATTATTTTTTTCTTTTTAAAAAAGGTTAACGGTTAAAGCATCATCTCATAGGGTAGTACCAGATCTGTGCCATTTCTTCGAACACAGAGGCATGGACGAGAAGCTCATACAGCGGTTAGAATCGGCGGTGTCACGCTTAGAGTCGCTCTCCGCCGGATTCCACGCATCCGCCTCGGCAGCCGGCGCCGCCGACGCTTCCGATGCGGCGCTCGATCCGTCCGTCGTTGCGTTCGCCGATCTGATCGACCAGTACGTCGCTAGGTTTTCCCGCGCTGCGGAGGCTATCGGAGGACAGGTCTTGGTTGTCTCGAAACTTGTGCAGGAAGCTTTCGATGTTCAGAAAGAGCTTTTGATTAAGCTCAAACAAACACAGGTTCGTCATTGCTCTATCATTTTTTTCCGTGTCGCGAGGAATGTTTGTTTTGGTGCGGGATTAACGAATTTGGATGTTTGCATTGTGTGTGATAATATTGACATGTCCAAAAAATAGTGAGAATATTGATGGAATATAGTCTGATACCGATTGAACAAAATGTGGTGGCATTCTCTGTCTGATTTTTTATGGGAGTTTTGTGTATGTATTTAAATTTAAATCAGTGGTTGTTATTGTGGATTCGATGCTTCTTTTACCTGTCATGGCTGACAAAAGGTGGAGCTTCCGTGTTCCCTGGGGTATTTGAGTTTACAATAGCTTGTGAAGCGAGATTCAGAATCAATTGCTCTTGTAAATGAAATAAAAGGTTTACCGCCAAGAGAAATCGAATTTAGTTTGTAGAAAAGGGAGCACATATAGTTTGCTCGTGCTGTAAGGTTTTATTTTTTTTTTTGGACTTTATGTCACTAGTGTTTGTAAATACTGAGTTAGTATCTCTCGTCATTATTTATTGTGCAGAAGCCTGACCTAGCTGGGTTGGGTGAATTTCTGAAACCATTGAATGGAGTGATCACGAAAGCTAGCAAATTGACAGAAGGAAGGAGATCTGATTTTTTTAATCACTTGAAGGCTGCTGCTGACAGTCTATCAGCTCTAGCATGGATTGCATATACAGGGAAGGATTGCGGTAAGTGATAAATGATTCTTTTATTGGATGAATATTTATCCTTCGGTGTCTTATGTTTCTTGTGTTTTTTCAAGGTATGAGCATGCCAATTGCACATGTGGAAGAAAGCTGGCAAATGGCTGAGTTTTACAGCAACAAGGTATTCTTGATGCCTGTCAGAATCTTATTAATTTGTCTTAGATATAAAGGAGTCCGCGCAAGTGATCTCCCTGATAATTTTAGCAATTTGTACGATATACTTGCATTTAAAAAGTGTCACTTTTACTTTGAAATAAATTGTATAGGTGTAGTCTCTTGCTGAGTTACATCAGCTTATAATGGATGAGAAAGGAAATGAGTTACGATCAGCAACCTTAATGTTTATATGCTTAGGCTCAGAAATTTGATTTTAAATGTCTTTACCATTTACTTTTGGCAAGATTTACTTATGGATTGCGGTGTATTGATCAGGCACTAGCCTATTCGTCTTATTTTTTACACTTCCTATCTCATATTGCTTGCTATTTCATGGGTTAAGGATAATGATCTTGCCTTACTTTTGGTTGTATATTTAGGTGCTTGTAGAGTACAGAAACAAAGACCCAAATCATGTTGAATGGGCAAAAGCTCTTAAAGAGTTGTATCTGCCTGGATTGAGAGATTATGTCAAGAGCTTTCATCCTTTAGGCCCTGTTTGGAGTCCAACAGGAAAAGTAATTGCTCCAACAAAAGCTTCTGCTCCTGCTGCACCTGCCGCCCCTCCCCCTCCACCTGCTTCTCTCTTTAGTTCTGAATCATCTCAGGCTTCATCTTCTAAGCCTAAAGAGGGGATGTCAGCTGTTTTTCAGCAAATCAGTGAAGGAAGTGTCACTTCAGGTAGCTTGTTCGTACTCTTACACTCTTGATTGAACATTCAGCAATCAACATCTATGATGAATTATAAATTTTGTCTAATAGGTTTGAGAAAGGTTACGGCTGATATGAAGACTAAGAATCGCACCGATAGAACTGGAGTTGTTGGCACTATTGAAAAAGAAAGTCATGCAACTTCACGTGCGCCTTCTAAAGCAGGACCTCCAGTATTTGAACTTCAAATGGGCCGCAAGTAGGTTTATATGCGTGTTTGAGTCTCTTAGTTACTATGTGTATAGAAGTGAATGCCAATAATTTCACTATTCCATCTCCCCAACCCAACCCGACTAATCTCTCCCAATGCAGATGGGTTGTCGAGAATCAAATTGATAAGAAAGATTTGGTCATTGGAGATTGTGATGCAAAACAGTCTGTATATATTTATGGATGCAAAAACTCCGTTTTGCAGATTCCAGGTAGTTCTTCTTTCATTTCTTTTCCTATTTGGTATCGAACTTATCACTTGGTGAAAAGGTTACAAGTGACTAAATCACTTCTAAACAACTCGCAGACAAGGTCAACAATATAACTATTGACAAATGCACAAAGATGGGAGTTGTATTTAAGGTCTGTGAAACATGAGAATTTGATATTTAATAATATCAGAAATGTAATCAATTCATTGAGAGATGAAAATTCATTTGTTTTTGTCTTAATATGTAGGATGTTGTTGCAGCATTTGAGATTGTAAACAGTAATGGGGTTGAGGTTCAATGCCAGGTACCTAGACTCCATTTTCTATTTTTTTCCCTCAATCCATAACGTCTTCCAATGCTGTTGGCGTGCGTTGAATATCATATTATTCTTCCCAGTAAATATTTTAATAGCTGTACCGATCTTACTAATTATAGAACTGATAAGATGCACGTGATAAGAGTTTAAAATTAATACCAAATAAATACTTCATACGTCAAAATTGATTTAGTTATTCTCCTGCTCTCTTTTACTGATTACAGGGTGTAGCTCCTACAATTTCAGTGGACAACACTTCTGGCTGCCAGCTATATCTGAGCAAAGACTCTTTAGAAGCATCCATAACTACAGCGAAGTCAAGCGAGATCAATGTCTTGGTTCCTGGTGCTGAAACTGACGGTGATTGGGTATGCTTTAGTTTTTCTCTTCTATATTTGATATTGAAGAGTTTGATTCCTCATCATCTGAGCAAAAACTCGTTAAAGAGTTGTATTTCCTCTAATTTCTTCTAGATAATTTTGATGTCTTAATAATTGAAAATTAAATACTGGAGTCTGTTTTTCTGATTGTTATCGATGCTGTTTACTACAACTTGGAAAATAGGAGTGTGTGGCGGCCAGACCCAAAAATGCTCTAATGGGATAGTAGAAAGTGGGATGATTACCAGCTTAAATATTATTATACGAACTAAATAATTTTAAAATATTTACTCCAAAAAAAACAAAACACAGGAATAAAGTTAAAAATTAAAGATGGTGAAAAATAAAATAGACTGCAGTAGATAAAAGTTAGGACAGTGTGAATTGTGAGGTATGAATGAAGAAGAAACAGCATACAACGATACATTATAGCGTGTGATATTGACTACTTATAGAAGTTGTTTTGCTCCCACCTCAACTGTACTTGGCGATCTGAATTTGCCTGCCTATATATTTAGAATCTTATTTAAAAATTGTAAAATTATTAAACTGGATGCATGATCGTGGTAAGATATTAGAAGTGATATCCAAATTTTAATCACGTGTTCTGTTTCAGGTGGAGCATTCTTTGCCACAACAGTACATTCATGTGTTCAAGGATGGGCATTTTGAAACAACTTCTGCTTCTCATTCTGGAGGTTAAATTGACTCGCAAGTTGAAGTTTCTATTTATTTTGGAATGCTGTGGGAGTGGCTTCAATTTGTTGTTTCGTTAATTCATTTACAAATACAATCATATGAATAGGTTTACCATATACTCGTTGCTTATGCTAGCGGTTTTTCCATGGGTTTATTGAACCATTGGAATCCTCCGTACGATTTTTGGTTTTGGTAGTTTGCTTCTTCTTGGGCATGTTTGTGTCCTAAGTTGCATCATGCAATCGGGTTTTTAGTTTTCAGAGGACCTTTACAATCTGAATATCTTGGTTTGTTCTGGTGTCTTGCGTATTTTGAGCGTAGAGCAATGATGATGTACTTGGTTTATTCGGAAAGGTGTTTGTTCTCCCAGTTTGTAATGAGAAATGACGAGTTCTTGGCTTTTCTTCTTATATTGTTGGTCAATATTTAAACCGTCTCAAGTCTGTTGGAACTTAATAGTCTTAACTAAAAAGGTGAAACAAGGAGAATGCAACAAATTGTTTTTTCTTGTATTATTATTTTTTTATATAATTTTACAATAACATGTTAATGAACTATTAATTTATGTTGTCTTTCGATGGTTTAACAATCTTCTTGGAACTGAGTATTAAAACATATGCCAAGCTTGTGACGATTTCAACTTGACTTTATATATTCGTTTCTAAAGACGAATAGAAAACAATTCAAGGCTCACAAACTTTTCATTTTTAACTATACATTATTTTAGTGTAATTAGAAATCACAAAAGTGTCAACCTCTTTGACTTTTGACTCTTCTTTCAAATGCATTAATTAATTAATGTCTTGTTTTTTCATATTTCTTTTCTTCTATATTTATTTTACATGGTTTTTCTCTTTTTATTTTTATCACGTCGGTTGTTGTATTTTTTTATCCTTTCTTTTACGTCTTTGGTTCCCTTACATCTTTTCAAAGTCCACGTGAATTGATACACGAAACAAATTAAATCAGTTTTCATTTAGTTTTATCACATATCATCCCTTTCCCCTTTGCAGTTTTATCGTATCGTGTTTATTATATAATGATTAATGTAATTGTCAATTGTGGGTTAGTATCTCATATTTCGTTTTCCTTTTATTTTAAATAACTGATAATCTATTTTTGGTGTGAGACCACATTATTTTGTGAAAAAAATTTGGAAGAATGATATAATGTTTTCTTGAACGTCAAATATTATTCCTTTATATTTGTATTCAATTTTTATAGATAAAAATATATAAAGATTTTCTGTATTTACCTTTTTAAGTAACTTCAAATATTTTCTGCAATTTTCTTACGTGTAATTTATTTTCATTGCAGATATTATTTAAATTCATCCATTTTGCTTAAAAAATATATAAATTGTCCATCGTTTAAATTTAGATTTGACATTTAAACAAGTCAGTTTGATGATTAGTATTTAAAATTCCCTTAAGAATTGAATTGCTCGCTAAGAAATGTCCTATTATTGAGAAAGAACATATGATGCCTTTTAATAAAACTAATGAATATCACAATTTTCAAATAAAAGTAATTTATATTCATTGTTCGTATTATTGATTTTGAATGAAGTAATTATTAATTACTGTTCTAACTGTAAAATTTGCTTAAAGTTTTTTCTCACACTTTATAAGCAGGTTTCAACATATTTGTACCTATACCTTGACACTTTATTTTAGAGTCTTCTATAATCTTCTTAAGAAAATTTTCTTTATGAACATCACAGCTTATTCTTCTTTATTTTCTTTACTCCTTTTGTTTTTTCTTTTTGGGGCTAAAAAGTTGAAACTTCTGTGTAGTTTTGTAGGCACCTTTTATCTGGTTCAAAGGAGAATGCAGATTCGAAGCTTTGTGCTAAATCAGCTTAAAACCACAAATCCCGAATATTTTTACCTCGTTTCGCCCGTCTCTCTGTCGGGAGAATTTATGTTCGGTTCCTTTTATATACTTGCCAATTTAATAAATACTACTGGTGTTTATAATAATAAAAGAAAGACATAATCAAACTAGCCTGTGAAACTACACATCCTCATAATTTTCAACATTCAAACAGTGTAACTTCCTCATAGATATTTCTACATATACTAAAACATAATGTGTCAAAGGTTATCTTTCTTACTAATCACTATTCTAACCCTAATATTTATCCTTGGACCCATGCAGTTATTTAAAGTTGTTTTTTCAAAACACTTTGTTTCTATAGTTAGAAATTCATCTTTACATCTTCCACATCCTTATCAGCATGCCTTTGGTGTGATATATTTTTCCCTTTCCCTGCTTTTTCTTTTTTAGCACAATGGTTTTAGCTTTCATTTTCACGTTCCCTTCATAAGAACATATTCTCGAACTACAAACTCGAGACTAGTTGGTGGAAACTGATCAACTCTTCATCTAAAACACCATGGCTACACATTTTAACACTTCATTCCTCCTCCACCTTTCCCTCATCATCACTGCACTCTACAATGCTGGTCTGTTCTCTAATTCCATATTCTTTCTAACCATTCCAATACCTTTCTAAGTTTTTCTTTCTTTTTCATTTTTATGTTTCAAACTTCTCGGGAAAATCTATGAACACTCTGAATGAACAACATGAATGAACAACGTGTTTTCAAGTGCAACCGTGAAGCTTCTTCAGCGTTTCTTAAACACCACAACCCTTCTCTCAAAGTTGGATTTTGATTCGATTTTTAAGCTGTTTTATAATTCTAGTGTTGATTTGGCTTCATGGTCAGTGATCTCACTTAAAGAATATAATGTATTAGCGAATAAATTTATCCACGAAAATGATTTTTACTTCACACATTCTACAGTCATTAGTAAATACGCTTTTAAAGAAATATATAAAAATTATTTTATGATTGTTTTTTACTGAATCTTCTTCTTGTTGCAGTTTCGCAACCCTTCATCGGCGTGAACTACGGCCAGGTCGCCGACAACCTTCCGGCGCCGGAAGTCTCGGCAGAGCTTCTCAAGTCTACGACCGTCGGAAAAGTCCGTCTTTACGGTGCTGATCCGGCGATCATAAAGGCGCTAGCGAACTCCGGCATTGGAATCGTCATTGGGGTGGCCAACGGCGACATTCCGAGTCTGGCCTCTGATCCTGACGCGGCGACTCAGTGGGTCAACGCGAACGTGTTGCCACATTACCCCGAAAGCAACATCACTCTGACCGCCGTCGGCAACGAGATCATGGGCTCCGGCAACGATGGCCTCGTCTCGCAGCTTCTCCCGGCGATGCAAAATGTCCAGAATGCCCTCGAATCGGCCTCACTCGGCGGCAAAATAAAAGTTTCGACGGTGCATTCTATGGCCGTGTTGACTCAGTCGGAGCCTCCCTCGGCCGGGTCGTTCGACCCAGGTTTGATGGATATCCTCCAACCGTTGGTAGTTTTCCTGAAGAATAATGAGTCACCTTTCGCCATCAACCCATACCCGTTCTTCGCTTACCGGAGCGACCCGAGACCCGAAACACTCGCATTCTGTCTATTCCAACCAAATTCGGGTCGGGTCGATCAGGGTAGCGGGAAGGTCTATTCGAACATGTTCGACGCTCAGGTCAGCAATTTGTTTTCCCTTTATTATTTTAATAAATTTGTCACCACAAATTGTACTCACACTCACCAATTTTTATCAAATTTATATTTTCACTTTTTAAATTACATAATAATAATAATAATAATAATAATAATAATAATAAATCAGAATAACACATATTCATGAACTGAAATAGATAGAAGTAATGTATTATTTTGTGTAATTTCACCAAACATGCAGGAAATACGAATGTAAATTGTGGCATGTTCTCCACGTACCCAATTTCGATGCATAGTTGCTAAAATAGTTTGTCAAAAATTGAAAAATAAATCAACTTTAAAATTTAAAATCTTTTTATGAATTACTATTTAAGTGTAAAGAGTCTGCTTCTGCAAATTATTCCTCAAGTTTAGCTTTATTCCATAGTGTACGACACCAGTATCAATTATTTTTTTCCTTTTTAAAATATTTTAACAAAAAATTATACATACATTCCATATGGCATATCAAAATTCGAACTTAATATTCCTTTTTTAACTTTGGTCACTAATGCGAATATAATTAACCTTTATATTCCACCTCATGCAGCTTCACTCTCATCTAACTAAAATCATCTTTTTATGCCTTTCCGCTGTGTAGTTGTCAAAAATTGATGTGATGGCAAGTGTTATGATCCAACTTCCAAGTCTATATGCATAAAACACTGTTCTTGCTTTCGATAATAAACACAATATAGTTAATAGTTCTTAGGTATTGCAAGAGAATAAAAAAATAGTTTTTTCGTCTCATGTTCTCCACAGGCGTGAAACAATGAATTGGTTGGATTTTATTTGAAGAATTTCATAACACCTATGGTTTGATTCTCGCAGAAAAGAAAGCGAAAAGACGAAGGGGATAGAGAAGAAAAAAAAAAGTCTTTAAGTTAGTTTGATTAAAGAGAAAATGAAAAAAAAAGTAAAAGTTTTTATCTTATTTGATTGCGTATGAGGTAAAAGAGAAGAGAAAACTATGTATTAATAACATAAATATCACTAATAAAAAAAGTGCATGAAATTAATAAAATTTTGATATTTTTTATTTTTACAAGATATGTTAGTACCTTTTTTTTAATCGGAGAGCACAAAAGGAGTTAGGCCATTTACGTATGAAAAAGTATACTTCAAGTATTCATAAAATGTTTAAAATAAAAGTGTTCAAAAACCTATCTCATTTTTTTTTTCTTTCATCTATAATCTATAATAATATTCAACAAAATTTCTTAAATTAGGTATACTTTTTTTAATTTAAAAGGGACAGGATAACTTCTCATTTAAAAACAATCCTATAGTTTTCTAATTTTTATATTTTAAAAAATTATATATTTTAATATAATAGAATCTGTCTAACATATAATACTAAATTTGTCCCATTGCAATGTTCTTGTGATTTTTGGTGGGAATATGCAAGTGATGCTAATGCTATAGTATTGTTCATTGATGTTTTGGGTGTATGCATGATTGGTGCACTGATTTTTGTTCCACATATTGAGCATAGGTGGATGCTGTGCACAATGCTCTGAGCAGTATGGGATTTGAGGACATGGAGATTGTGATTGCTGAGACGGGATGGCCCTCTCGTGGGGACACCAATGAAGTAGGAGCCACTGTTCAAAACGCCAGAGCCTACAATGGAAACCTAATTGCACACCTTAGATCAATGGTTGGAACTCCTTCAATGCCAGAGAAATCTGTGGAAACATTCATTTTTGCACTCTATGATGAGGATTTGAAACCTGGTCCTGCATCTGAGAGAGCATTTGGCCTCTTCAAACCTGATCTTACCATGTCATATGATGTTGGACTACTTGACAAGTCTAGCTCAACCCATAAGGTCAAGAAAGAAATTAATCATCTTAAATCTAAGACTTATGTCACATGCATACATTTGTTATTTTAGGATATGAATTTGCATTCATTTTTAGTAACATGGTAATTTGTGTTTCCACAGAATCCACCCACTAGTCCTGTGACTGCAGCTCCTAAAAGGGAAACACAATGGTGCATTCCAAAAGTGGAAGTGGGTGAGGCTCAATTGCAGACAAATATTGATTATATCTGTGGTAGCCAAGTTATAGATTGTGGACCAATTCAACCAGGAGGTGCTTGTTATGAACCTAACACGCTCTTATCTCATGCTGCCTTTGCCATGAATCTCTACTATCAGAAGGTTGGAAGAAATCCATGGAACTGTGATTTCTCTCAAACAGCAATGCTTACATCTCAAAATCCAAGTAAGTTTTCTAGCCCATTTTTCTGGAATCTATGCCTAAGAAGACAATCATAGTTCTATTCTCTATATATCACTAAATGCCATACACAAAATAAATTTTAGAGACGTACAATCTGAATTTTCGATCAACAATAGTTTGATTATATATCTCCATGTACATAATCTTTTACTGACAAGTTTCAGTTGTGACTCTAACATTTTAGAAATGGTTTGCCTTGTGAATATTGTTGCATTGTGCTATATGAGTTGTTCTTGTTTCTAACTAACTATTGGTATTCATGTAGATTCCTTTGTGTTAGTTATCTAACTTGATTTTCCTCCAACTTGTAGGTTACAGTTCTTGTGTTTATCCTGGTGAAAGTACCTGAAAAGGCTTAAACTTTGTCTGCTAAAAAAATTATTTACACTAGAATTGGATTAAGGAATAAGGGTCAATCATTTGGCCTCTTTTATTATTCATGGCATAATTTTCTGTTGCTCTGTATTTGGACCTAAGGATCTCTCCAATTTTCTCAGAAGTGGATGAAATCGTAATCTTTAATTTTAGTATAATGAAAATATGAGACAAAAGCATGGATGAAAGTTATCAAACAAAATTTTTAATAACTTATCAGTTTTTCTCAAGCTAGTGATTATACTTAGAAGGGCACTTTTTTTCACTCTATTTTTACTACATCACTTATCTTCACTATTTTCTTGTAGTAAAATATATTGTGAAAATTTGTTACTTAAAAGAAAACGTTGTTTATTTATCACATGAAGATTTATGTCATTAATTTAACTTTGGAAATGATGGGTATAATTTAAAAGACCTTAGCTCCTAAGTATTAGTTCGTAATTTATTGGTAAAATAGTTTCCAATTATGTGATGTGATGTCTTTCTATTTCTAGTCAGCCTTATATTAACTAGGGAATATGTTTATTTTTTGTTTCAACCCATTTTATTTTAGGGTTTTGGAGAACTTTTATGGAGGTGTATGTTAGAAAAGTACACCATCAAGGAAAGAAAAAAAAATGACAGAGAAAAATGAAACAGAATAAAAGTATGAATCTGATCATTTGCTTGTTAACCTAAAAGAACATCAATATATAGATATCATCTTTTTAAAGCTTCCATGGGAAGAAAAATATCCTCAAGTTGCTTTTATGAAAACAAAAGCTAAATTCGCTTATAGTTCTTTAAATAGAATAGAAAATTAAATAAAAATGCAGCAATATTTATTTGGAACTTTTAAACTTCTTATATATACGCCGTTTAATAATTTCATACAAAATGAAATTAAATAATTCAATTAAATTAACTCGCAGGTAATTTTATGGATAAAAAAAATTACTCAATTTTATTTTACTTCTACGTCTCTTTAACTATATTCTACATCAATTTCGAAATACTCATCAATTAACTTATCTCTAAAAGGTATTTCACTATACATCTATATGTTAATTAACTTATCTCTGAAAGATATTTCACTATACATCTATATGTTTCAAGTGTAGTAGGTGTAAATAATATCTATGTGATTGATTTTTATCTTATTTTTTCTCCAATTAAATTTAATTCGATGCAGCTGAGTCAATTTTATGTTTTCTACATTGGAACCTAATTATTATTATTAAGTTGAGTTGAGTTATAGAGTTAAATGGTTTTAAAAATAATTATTCATTAAGAACAAATACCTAAAAATAATTTTTAAAAATATCTTAAAAAATATAAGATAAAAAGAATATTTATAAAACATACATAAATAATATTCATATGATAAAATATAAAATTATTAAAAAAATATTCCTTCCTTTTTTAAGCCTTTTTTAAAGTGTCGGACTTGAGAAGAATTCATGTTTCTATTTATTTATCATTTGCAAAGTTTAATCAATTATATTTACGCGTCTCCTAATCTTTAAATAATTTACATGTACATTTATTATACGGGATGAAGAGAGAAAGAGGTAAAAAAAAATGCAAATATTTTATTATAATTTAGAAAAAAAAATATTCGTTTATTCCAAAAAATCTTAAAAACAAATAAAAAAAACATTTTTTTACTATATATTTATTTATTATGTAGTTGAGTTCATGTATTTGAAATTTAGAAACTTCCAATTCTAATTAACTGTAGATAAAACTCAACCAGTCTCAAATATGGTTCTGGGATACATAGTTTTTGTATTATTAAATTTTGTTGAACTTAATAAACATCAATTCCGTTGTCGTCCAGCGGTTAGGATATCTGGCTTTCACCCAGGAGACCCGGGTTCGATTCCCGGCAACGGAAGTTTTTTTGTGTTTTTTCTTCTTTTGTGCTTTTTTTTTTTTTTTTCCTTGTACCAATGGGAAGCAAATATAAAATACTAAGTTTTGAACACTTTTCACACAAACTCATCTCCTAATTGGGTAGGTTTCACATTTGACTTTTGGAATGAGACAAAGGCCATTGTAAAGTATAACCTTCTCAAATCCTACTTTGTTTCAAAACAAAAAGTTGGCGCAGCAAAATCGGGTAGGTTTGAAACCAAGTTGAACATTCTCTAATATTTTATGCCACCAAATTTTGTAAGTCAAATATTGGAACCAAGTTTTTTTGGATTTCTTATGAGTTTAATTTTAACGATACAGCTATACATGATGTAAATTAAGGAATCTATAATTTAAGGGAAAGCTTATCTTTAGACTATATTAAAAGTCTATTTGTATTACTTTTGATTTCGTAATTTTTATGTTTCATATTTGAGACGGTGTAAGAAATGTTTTTTTTTTTTTTTTACAAAAAGTATTAGAATTATTACATCTAAAAATTTTGTTTACCATGATTCAATTTGTTGAGATTCAGCTCAGTATATGTGTCTTTTAAGACTTAGTTATTTAATTTCAAACTTGTTTAGTTAGAAAACTAAAATGAGTCAAACTCAACTTGATAAAAAACAATTTATAGTATTTCTTTGAGTTATATGAAAGCTGAGGTGACCTTTGTTTTTAAATGTGCAAACTCGTAATTTAATTTGCGAAACTAAACACAGACGCTCTAAGGAGGACATCCAAAATGAATTCTTATTCAGATATATTTATCCAATATTTTTCATTTGGGGTAATTTTTATCTTTCTGTTAATTGAACTTAGTGTTTTACCTTTTTATTGTATAAAAAGATGGAAAATGATTATTCTAACCATTATATTGACAAGTAATATCTTAATTGTGAAATAGTAAAAATATCAATTAGTTAACAAACAGAAATCACAAGCTTAATCTTAATCTTTCTTCTAAAAATATTTATTATGATGTGTAAAATAATGTTAACATTATACCATTACACTCCTCTTCTAAAATATAACAAAAAAATGGGTGTTGTTAATAAGAAATTAATGTACCATAAACACTCATCTTCTAGAATATAACAAAAAATGGGCGTTATTAATAAGAAATTAATGTGATAAATTTATTTATGTTGATACAACCTGCTTGTTAGATTGGATAGGTAAGTAAAAGATGATACTTCTGGTATCAAATAAAAGAAAAAAGTTATTAATGTAGTAGTCTCCTATATAAGAAAATCTTGGACTAGTTTTACATTATTTTCAATAACATTCATTTGGTAGAAAATTTTGTTTTTATGGCTCTCTTTTGGGTCTAAAAAAATATTTCCTCATCCATTTTGTTAGATCTCATTTTTTTAATCTTTTAATGAGTATTTTTAATCTTAGTGTCCATTTCAATTGAAAAAAATACTTATAAAAGGTACTTTAATATTAAAGTTAATTTTAAATATTATAGTTTTTTTAGGATAAAAAAATTACTTATGTTACTGATCTTATTTATATTAATAGGTAAAAGGTGATTTTGACATGATTAATTTGATAGTTGATGATTGTTTAGGTTATTAATATCAGAAGGACGAAATATTATATAAGCAATCTTTGTTGGATAGCTCGAAAACGGATCAATAAAAACTCACATAATCCGTATTCACTTTTGTCGTATACTTTTTAATCCTATTTCACTAGTTTATTTGTATCCGACTACATGATGATACTTCTTTTAACCAATTCTCATTAGATAACCACTTCATCTTAACATAAACGATTGAATTAAAACATCTATTTTTATCGCTTGATTGAAAAAATCAAATACTTTTTTTTACTTTTAACAATAAAACAAATTATATTATTCAAATAAATAAGATAAACTTCTTTTATCAATGACTTTCAGATTATATTTAGAAAGAAAATAATAAAATAAAATATTTATAATATTTAAACAGTGTTCTTAACTATGTTGTAAATATATATGTTGTATAATAAACTTTCATGTAGGAGAGAAATTAAAAACATTGCTTTAACTTAATCATTATAGTATAACCTAAATTCACACTGTAAACTAAAATTCATAGATTGAGAACAACAAAAGTCAAAAGAATCAATATTGTTTGAATAAGAACAACTCAAAATTCAACATACACATGTTTATGTTAAGTGGCAATGAATCAAATTATCTTTGAAAAGTGAGTCCTAGAAGCATTGTCGGCTCAAGAAAGATTCACACATGCACTGTCAGAAGTTAAGAAGATAGAACCACAACTTATTTCCTTTCTTACTGCCTTGTTTAACTGGAGGAAAAATAGAGAAAGATAAAGTACAAAAATGAAAAACTTAAAAGAAAAGCAAAAAAAGAAAAAAGAAAAAATATAAAATAGATTCGATTTTATGTAGGCGAAAATTTTACTGTGCGGATCTCATCAATTTCTTTCTGATTTCCATTGTCTTCCTCTGTCCATTTTGAAGCCCACCCAAACAGTCCCTTAACTCCAACATCCTTAACTCAAATTCATCTTACAAATTATTAACCTTTCCCATAATATATGTCGTAAAACTGAAATAAAAAGCAGTGTGAGAAACATGGTTTACCCAACATCTTCCCTTCTTCCTTAATTGGTCTGTGAGCTTAGGGAGCCCAAATGTCTGTGGCGGAGCTCAAGGAGCGTCACTCCGCGGCCATCGACACCGTCAACAATCTCCGGCACCGATTGAAGCAGAAGCGTCTTTCTTTGCTCGACACGGATAGTATGACCCTTTTTTTTTCGTTTCATTTTTTTTGTTGGCATTATTAGTGATTTTTTTTTAGGTTGAACTTGTAGAACATGGTGCTAATAATTGGTCTTAGATCTTGCTGATTGAACACTTTGTTTGATGGGAATTTTTCAGTCTGTGAGTATGCGAGGTCTCAGGGTAGAACACCGGTGACCTTTGGACCTACGGATCTGGTTTGCTGTAGAACTTTGCAGGGTCACACGGGAAAGGTTCCCTTTGTTTTCTTTTTTCTTTATGCTTTTTTTTTTTTTTTTACATGTATGCATGACTTCGTTTGTTCCTCAATTTTGGTTGCTAAACTTGGTTGACTTTTCGGTTTCAAGAACATCACGGTTGCTGCTTATCACTAGGGAATTCTTAGTTGTTGAGTGATTATGGAATTAATTACCTCTCAATAACTTGGATAAACTTCTCCTTAGGCATTGTAGAAGAGGATATTAGTTGTAGGAAATGTTAAAATGAGAAGTTTTAACAAATTAGCTCATCCACAAGTTAATTTTAACTTCTGAGAGAAGTTTATTTCATTTTTTTCTTATTTTAAGTTTGTGGAGAAGTTTATCCCATCATAGATGAGGACTATAACTTATGAGATTACTCCTTTGCATTTTGTTTAGTTCTGAATGATGTCTAGAATGTGATGGATATAGTTCAGTACGAAATCAAATGCTATCTAGCTTTCTTTTTACTCCCTCCTCCTCAGCTGTGACTGGAGAGAGAGAGAGAGAGAGAGAGAGAGAGCCTTATTCTGTCTACATAGCAGCAATCACATGCTTTTGATATGCTACGTAGTGATTATTGTGCACTTCTTCTTAGCATCAAACTTGCAGATTTTTGGTTGACTTGGGATTCATTTGAAATTTGCAGGTGTATTCGTTGGATTGGACTTCTGAAAAAAGTCAGATTGTTAGTGCATCTCAAGATGGGCGATTAATAGTGTGGAATGCTCTAACTAGGCAGAAAATCCATGCCATAAAGCTGCCTTGTGCGTGGGTCATGACATGTGCTTTTTCACCAACTGGTCAGTCTGTTGCATGTGGTGGTCTTGACAGTGTTTGTTCTATTTTCCATCTTAATTCACCCACTGACAAAGATGGGAATCTACCTGTTTCCCGGATGCTTAGTGGACATAAGGGTTATGTTTCCTCTTGTCAGTATGTTCCGGATGAAGATACTCATTTAATTACTGGTTCTGGTGATCAGACATGTGTTTTATGGGATATTACTACTGGCCTTAAAACATCTGTCTTTGGAGGAGAGTTCCAGTCTGGACATACTGCAGATGTATACAGGTATGTTAGTTGTTTTCTGAATTAGTTTGAACCAATTTTTGTTGTTTTTGTAATTAGATACCTCTTCCTTTGTATTGTTATTATGCCTACTTACCATCTATTATGAAAACCTACAAAAGAATTATTGTCTCTGTACAAAACAAAACTCTACAACTACCTCCACAATAAGATTAGCGGACTTGCCAGATCATGAACGTTTGTTTTATGGTCAAATATTTATCCTACACAGTTCAACCTTCCAGTTGAAGAAAAAAGGTCGGAGTACATTCATTTGGCAGTGCAGCAGATTTGAATGTTCTCAGTGTTCAATCGTGCATCTGTTCCTTTTTTGTTGTTATATAAGTCCGTGTAAGGGTAGGATTTGACCACTAGACATTCCTCATGATATGTTAGTTAAAGAATCTGTTAGACATAATAGTATATTGGATATAGTTTCAGTGTTTCTTTAAATTCAATGGAGGTATTTGCCTGCTTTCATAATGAAGGGATATCTGTGTTAGGAATCTAAAGAATAAATTTGTTGATTGAATGAATTTGAATAGTAATAAGGAGAAAGAATTCTCCTCCAAGGACCAAGGCTTTCCTCTTTCTTACGAACTTGCTAATTGCCTGCATGCCTTCTTTCCTCTTTGTGTAATTGATCCCCTCTTGTGAACTAACTACTTTATCTGCTGCCAACATATTTCCCCTTCACACTTGTTTTTTTGATTTATTGAATAAATTAATTGACAAAAGAATGACCACTGCTGCTTCAAAATGCAAGGCATCCACATAAAATTATAACTTTCTTTCTACACGCATAAATTATGAAATCATGTTTAAATAGGGTGTTTCTTTTCAATATTATTTGTTGATATTAAATCTTTTCTGAAAAATATATTGTTTCTTTATCCTCTCAGTATCTCCATCAATGCATCCAACTCAAGAATGTTTGTATCTGGTTCTTGTGATGCAACTGCTCGATTGTGGGATACTCGCGTGGCAAGTCGAGCAGTTCGGACATTTCATGGGCATGAGGGAGATGTTAATGCAGTTAAATTCTTTCCAGATGGAAATAGATTTGGAACCGGCTCAGAGGATGGTACCTGCAGATTGTTTGACATTAGGACTGGACACCAACTTCAAGTATATTATCAGCAGCACAGTGACAATGACATCCCTCCCGTGACTTCCATTGCATTCTCTGCTTCAGGAAGACTTCTTTTTGCTGGATACACAAATGGAGATTGCTATGTTTGGGACACTTTACTGGCAAAGGTACGCTGCACTATAGCCAAACATATAACATCTTCAGGTTCCATTCTTCTGGTTGCGTTATGAATGAAATCGGCTTAGTATTTTAACAGATTATATGTTTGCTTCTTCGCAGGTGGTCTTGAATTTAGGATCTCTCCAAGACTCTCATGACGACAGGATCAGCTGTTTAGGTTTGTCAGCTGATGGCAGTGCTTTGTGTACAGGAAGTTGGGACACAAACTTAAAGGTGAACATGCATTTTGTACTTATTCAATAATTCTTAGGCTATGTGATACACGGTTAGCGTCTGCTTGTGGTTGATATTTGTTTATTATTCACTAGATTATAGGATGAAAAATATTGAACCAATTGAATTTGTAAACTTAGTTTCCACGGTTTAAACTTTAAGTAATTAGGAGTTACCTCCATCCCCACCCAAAAAAAAGGCAACATGTGGGTGTATTCCCTGAGGTTTTAGAAATTTTATAACCACAACAGAAAGTTGGAGCATCAAAATATGATTCCTTTAGAAATATAAGGGCCTGACTTTATGGAGATTTCAAGAAGTCTGTAACTTCCAAAAGTTAATACAAGAATTGGTTAATTAGTAATGTCAATGGAACATTATGTTCTAGGATTGTCATACCCACGCATGGATAACCATTATGCGTTCTGTCAATTGGATCCCAGAATGAGAATGCGGATGCCACTGATTTTACAGACTATGGAATTTCCCGAGTATCATCCATCACTGGGGAAAGCTTACTGGTTTATTTCATATGAAGTGTAAAAGTGGTTGTTGATTATAGATAGCTCTTGTTCACTGAATATATTTGCTGACTACTTGTCCCTTGCAGATATGGGCATTTGGAGGGCATAGGAAGACAACTTGAGCATTGAGGGGATGATGAAATTGAAGAGGAATTGCGTGTTCTCACATATAACCCTTCATTTTAGGCTTGCAACTAGTGCAGTGGTTTGTTTATCCTCGTGTCTGTTTGTCCACGTGTGATCTAAATAGTACTTTTTCCATTGTACTACCCGCTTCGGTAACTATACCTTAAACCAAAATCAAGGACTGTTTGTTTTCTAGTCTCTTCAGCGTAGCACGACTATACATACCAATTCCCTTTAACTATGATAATTACAAATATAATACTTAAAAGACCTGTGGAGTGATGAGCTAGGGAGCTTCCTGAAAGTGTCCCAAACTTTATTCAATCAAATATTTTATTTGTTTTAATGAATATAAAAGGTATTTGTCCAAAGAAAACCATAATGTAGGGAGCTACGAGGCACCCCGCTTCAATTATTAGTCTTGCGTAGTCTGGCGATTCAATGGTGTTGTCCATTGAATGCAGCTAAAATATAAGATGAAACTTTCTGTTTGCAAGTTTTGGTTTTTATCTGGGTGGAGCGATTAAAGTTGTGGCAGGCATTGAATAACCTGAAGATTAAATCAGGATCATTAAAGCGATTTCATCTGTGTCTAATCAAAAACACATTTATACTATTGAACAATAGCGCATACCAATATCACAAAAATATCCAATGAAATAGTGACATTTCTTATGCACTAATAGTTTCTGTTTTAACAGATCCAAATCACGAGAAAACAAATATTTATGAAAATCACCAAAATTCGTATTACAGTCGCTACAAATAAATGAAGTATGATCATATCTACCAAGCATGCAGTGGGTGGCCAATAAATTGCATATACTAAGTGTACAGATTTGGGATTCTTTACACACTCTATCTGTAAGGATGCTAAACTCCAGTCTCAGTAACAAAAAGAAATGCCGAGTTGAGTGAAGTGCACTAGCCGCTAGCCACAATCTCATGGATGGTGTCGCTGACTGTTTCATCCTCGGATCTGACAGACAGTTTCATCGCAACATCCTTTGGACCATCAAGTCCAAAAGATAACCGCACAAGCACCTTCACATTCCCTATGAATACACCTGACAACAAGCATGTGTGTGACCTTGAATTGGGGGGGACTACCTCGGTTCCCTGCAAATAGTGAACAACAAATCAAGATGATGCTTTATTCTTTTCATTTATATTTAGTAAACTTTTATAACTGTTTTATGCATTAATATTTGTACAATGTTTTAAAGGTCAAAACCAGTCATTAATCTAAGATATAAAAGGTTTTAATTAGAACAGGTTATATAATTGTTGTAGGACATATAACAGCTCTTTTAAAAATTAAAACCTGTTCTACCAAACCAAAACCGGTTATCTTTTGATTATATCCACTTGACAAATGTGAATAATTTCGATAACCATTTTCCATTTAACTGGTTAATTATGGATATAGTCAAATTTTCAATAACCATTGATTATAATTACCCCTACCCAAAAATCACCAAAGAACATATTCTAATTAAGGTCACATGTCCATCTACGTGAACGTGTCTTGCCATGTCAACAGCATTTACATGCATGCAGTTGTTAGCGTGGCTTCAGTTGAGCAATGTAACAAAGTTCAACTTCAATTTTTTCAAAGGAATTAGGTTTATTAACAGATGCATCCACTGCAAAAGCACATCTGAGTAAATATTAAAACTCGAATGTGTATGAGAATGCCAACTTTTGGTCTATGCTATCTAACAAGTCATGCAGAAAATTAATTTAACAAAAACCATTACCTTGTGATGCAGTAAAAATAGTACAAATGCTCATTACCATTTTAACGTAATGGGACCGATCCCCTAAAAACAAACTTCTATCAAAGCAGTTATTGACGTCATTGGCTTACCTCACAAGGCTGCATACCAAGAAGATTGATAACAGTATTTACAGCTTCAGCTAAACTCTCCCTGGGACCAAGACCATATTCGTCCACTCGCTCATAGTCAGGGCCTATGCTTTCCCATGCACTCCTGAAATTAGACACCCCCACTTTCAATATGTAGTCTGCTGTGACAACCTCCAAATCCTCTAGCTGGTATTCATCCTCAACACCATCATCTTCTGCCTCACCAGTGGTTGGGTCAACCTGGTCAATATCCAATATATGTAGCATGATTAGATTTCCACACAAGTATTATTGATTTTATTTTCCAAAAAATACCTGCGGGAGAAAAATCAAATATGCTTCATGCTTAAAAATATACAAGCCATGATATAGTACAGGGTCTAAGTCTAGGACAAAAAACCAATGCTTCCCAAAGATAAAGGGTAAAGTACCTCTTTAACAATAAATTTCAGAACGTTAGAAAATTTTCCAGCAACTGGCAATCCCTCGGGCTTCTCAAAAGCCACAAATGTCTGACCAGGTGAATCATAAGGAAGAGATCTAAGAGGCTTTGAGAACACCTCAGAGAACTCTTCTGCTTCAGATGCATCCACAATTACAATAACCTGGAAAAGAGGAAGAAATTATTCAGAAGGCCTTGAGTTGCATTAAAGTATGAAATTGTAAAGTATCTTTATTAGTCATTACATCTTCCAATAATTGTTCTGGTATCGTGTTCGTGCAGTTGTATTGAAACACGACATGCCTATCAAAAATGTGTTTAATAACATTAACTGCATATTCTGTCTCCGCCTCAGTAAGCTCCACAGGTTCTGAAGACTGGTAAGAATAACATCATAAGAATACATAATACACGTGCAAAAAACACAAAAAAAGAACAAAACATAAAATAGAGATTGTGACAATAATTGAGTAAACGAACCTTAAAAAGCTTGCCAAAGCTTGCAAACTCGGGAATGGATAGAAGCAACCTTTCATAGGAATCTGCAGTAGATGAGGGACCACGAGGAGGAGCACCCAAACCGGTAGGCTTTTTACCAGAGGCTTTCTTCTCTGCAAGAGGTTGAGATTTAACCTCCCTGGGCACTGAATTAATGTCAAAAGGCTCTTCTGAAGGTTCCTACATTCACATTAAAAACATGCAAATGTCCGTGAGACCTTAATCAATGAAAAGGAAGAAAATAGGGAGAACTTACAAAGTTTTTCAAACTAGTCTCCAGATTGACAAGTGGGATGTCAAACGACCCGAAGAGGAAATCTTTCACATATTTATCTGTCTCAACAACGCTGCCATCACCTCCAAGTGTGTTCAAATAAAGTGTTGCTCTGTCACGGACCTGCAACAAAATCAAAATCATTCAGATATAAATCAAAGCAAGTAATCGCTTTAAAGTTTAAACACCTTCGGAGTCACAAATTGTTATGAGAGAAAATCACCTCATCATCACTGTCAAAAAGACACCGCCTTAACAGTACAAATATGCGGGGCTGCAAAAAGTAATAATTACGGGATTTAAGTCAATCACAAATATCAACCTAAAAAACCAAAAAGTATAGGAGAAATGTAGAGAAAATTATTGATAAACACAGGAGAGTAACACCTTTAATGCATCAACAGTAGCCCCAAACTTTGCCAGTGTGCTAACAGCACTAGCCCTAACAGTCGCATTCTCAAGATGTACTCTGTTATAAATATAACGAATATATTTGCTGGGGTCGGATGTTTTTGGCCCTTCAACTCCCAGGAAGTGCAGAATCTAAAGGATAGAGAGAAAACTTAACAGAAGATAAAAATCAAAAAGTGCACAGTAAATGACAAAGGGCGAAACCAAAGTTATTACCTGTGTGGACAAATAAGTGAATTCACAATCTTCAATAAACTCACAAAGATGAAGCAACCCACTTTCCTTGGCATCAGGGATATCCCTGATAAGAATCACAATTGAATCTACAATTGCTTTCTTGTAATCAAAACCACCTTCTTCCCTAAGAATATTACTTAGAAAATTCATCCTGAAAATAATACGAGAAAAGAAATCAGTAATTTAGATTATATTTGGAAAACATTCGAATAAAAGATGTAACTTCTGGCGGGAAAGAAACATATAGAATGACATATACTCACAGAGATCTATATTTTAAAGGGAATTTTAAGCACAGTGATCTTATTGCTTCAACAACAACAATTTTGAACTCATCAGCAATATCAGACATGAAATTTGTAATCTGCTTCATAAGACGGTCCACACTAGATTCATTTCCTGTCTTCAATAGAGTAGTGATAGCAAGCGTTGCAATGCTTCTGTTCTGGTCAGAGATTAAACTTTCCATGTCAATATTGCAGTTTGTCACTGCCATTGGGTGTGTCATTGCCACCTGCAAAGTTCAAAGCCGCACTCAACCATGTAAATAAAACAATGAATCCAGTTTAATACATCTTATGACATTAGCTTCATCGTTATGTTGAGGGAAAAAGAGCAGATTTGATGATTTTCTATCAACTTCCCCAAAATCATAGCAGGCAAGAATGCAAAATGCTCACTTCAGAATGGAGGCTGTCATATATCCTTCGTCAAATTTTATAGCAGAATGAAAAGGTATTTTCACTGAAATTAAAGTCATTAAAAGAGGTTAACCTTGTTCAAAGTGCGGACAGCAGCAAATCTCAAGACTGGCTTAGACGAACTTAAGAAGAGCTGAAGAACTGTAATTGCTGGAGTTAATTCTCGGCTAGTTACTCCATTGAGCTCTGTAATTGCCCTGGCTGCTTCAAAAATCACCATTTCTGACTTGTGACGGAGGCAACTCTCAAGATAATCATAGAAGGGGCGGTCTCCTGATTGTGTGTTATTTCCTGACTCCCGAATTACCTGCAGTTCTTACGCTATATGAAGATTGTGGAAAAAATATCATTTCAGTAGGAGCTATTAATTTTAAGGAAAACGCACCTGACTTGTATATCGGATCAAAAGGCATTGGGCTAAAGGAGAGCGAACATTTCCCCTGGTCAAGCTGGTAACCAGCTTGCTAACAGCTAGTCGATCATTCTGCCGTATCTGCAAAGTTGTATGCCAGCATGTCAATCTTAGTACTCGATCTATATAATTATTTTTTTTACAATTAGAAGTAGAATCCTCAGAAAGTAAAATCAAAATTATGAGATGTAGAATTTCCATCAGAATCATGCTCAAACAGTACACAAGACAAATATATACAATCAATGCACAAATGTTTACACTAATTTACCATTAGAGGTTGAAACCATATAAACCTTTGTAAAACTAAGTCATACCAAAACCTTTCACAATAGGGCCACCTATAAACTACAGATGTAGTTGAAGCTAAGTGTACGAATAGGAGTAAGCCAAGGTCTCAGTCACAGGAGGTAGTATAAACCCATCCAATGCACAAGAAACCAAAAATCAATACAAACTCCGTATTTCTATTTTAAGAAATACTGTCTTTCCTTTATTTTTGTAAAACCACTTATTGAGGTTACAAATCCTTAGGATAAGAATGGATAGTTAAAAAATACATGATAGTAGCACATAGCAGCTGACCCAAAAAACACCAAAGCAAGGTGGCAGATATTTAGATGGCCAGTATTCTTAATTTTTTTTTCACAATTTATATACTATAAATAAATTCTAAAAAATGATTAAAATTACTCAAACTATGATATTCATAAAAAATAATAAAAAAGTAATAGGTTTCTCCAATCCCCTCAACCCTAACACTGCATTTACAATAACCCTAAGACCCCAACCCAACAGATGAGCATGGTCGCCCCCTTCTTTGAAGTCTAAATTGCAAATGGAGGAAAAATGCAGACAGATTTGTGGAGTGTATAGATTGCAGATGAAGGAAGAAGCGGAAGGGGCTGCAGCCACAAAACAACACTTGTTTCAGGAATCAAGATCCCAAAAAAAGTCCTGAAACAACACTGGTTTCAGAAGCAAGGTGAGTTTCAATGCATCTTCTTTGTAACAGCTGCTTGGGCCGCAATTTTAGCTGTAAAAGGCACTTCTCTGACCAAGGACAATGCAATACAACAGCCATTGGAGGAATGGTAGGGTGCCAAGCCACATGGTGCAATAGGGTCATTGTTGCACTACTAACTACTGTGTAAAAATGTATTTGATTCGTAAATCATTGAAAGGTTGTCATGAAACAATTTTCTCAAAAGCTTAAGCAGATAGTGAAGGCACATGAATCTCATACACTCTTTACGCAAGAGCTCTTTGGGCTTAAAAGGTTTGTGTTTCAATTGAAAATTTATTTAGAAAATTGGGCGCAATAAGGATCAAACTCTGGACTACTTGGTCATAGAAGCTTTGATACCATGTCAAGAACTATCTACCCCAAACGCTTATGTATTTTGTATAGACATGTGAAAAACTTGTATATCTAACAGGCTTAACACAGTTCAATGAGAGAAAAGTTCGTCCTGAATATTCAATGAATTTTAAATGCAACAAAAATAAAAGTGACCATCAAAAAAGTACTCTTCCAACATATCCCAGTGTTGATGAATTCTATTACAACACTGATGTACAAAATGATCTGACAGGACAACAAAGATTTTGATTTTCAAGTGAAATTAATAGTAATACACCAAGAAACATAATTATTAGAATCTTACCATTCATGATTAGAATCCCAGACTAGTCATCATTCATATCATGTTTATCATGTGAAGAAAAACACAACCATGAATCTTAAATACATGAATGAATTGGAATGATTCTGGATCACCAATATAAATGATGCAGTTCAAACAATTCATTGTTTTTTTTTTTTACTTTTACCACTTCTTATCAAAGCAATTGAGTTGATAAGCTAACAGTTAAATGAAAAGAAACCTAAGGACACTTTTGGCACTATATTTGGTTGTTTCATTGCTCTATTTTTAATCTTCTAAAATAATGGTTTCAAATAAGAATCTGCTACTTATGACTTTGCTTTGTGAAACTAATGGTTATTTTTTTAGTTTTAACTTATTAAGTTGAGCATTACACTTCTTATCAAAACAATTGAATGTTTGATAAGCTTAAACAGTTGTTGAATGAAAAGGAACACCTTTGGCACCCTATTTGATTATTCAGATCTCTATTTGTATTCATCTGAAATTGGGTTTCACAATGTCGCTCATTTGTTTTATGCACTACATACATTGGGTTGTTCCATTGCTCTATTTTTAATCTTCTAAAATAAAGTATCCACATGCTCAGGTATGACTTGAGATTTTGTTTTGTGACACTTGTGATTTTTTAAAGTTTAAAATTATTGTGTTGAGCATTACACATCACTTGTGCCAAACACATCATTTGAATTGTAAGATTCAAAAACGCATTCAGGCAACATACCTGATGGAGCAAAGCCAGTGCATGAAATTGCACAAGAGCTGCCCTTGATTGAACAGCTTCCTGAACCTCATTGCTCCACCTTTTCACAATCTCTGGAGATGTCTGATAAGCATTCGAAAAATAAGCAGGCAGCGTATATGAAATATACAGATTGAGGAATAGATTTTAATAATACCTGGAGAAGATGAATACCACTAACTAAGGCTGCACTTGCAACAACTGGATTCTTATCTACAATTCCTTGTTTCAGATATCGCTCTATTTGGGTGAGGAGTGTTCCATCTGTGATGCGACAAAGGACACGAATAGAATTAGCCCTGTACATATCAGTCTTACTAATCATGTCCTTCATGAGGGAGCTTGTAACGATAATAACCTATTAAACAAGGAAAATAGAACAGTTAAAATCTCTGTATGCCATATGCAGACCACATATGTGAATCTGACACTTAATAAAAATTATTGATAATTTTAAACCTCATCCGCAGAGGGTGAAAGTTCCTTTATTATCAGGTAGACCATTCTCCTTAACCCAAGATCTCGAGACTGAAAAAGCTTAGTCACAGCAAAGAAAACTTCTGTGGCTTCAACCTATGAAATTACAGCAAGAACAGACTACTGAAAAGGGGTTCATAAAAACTCTAACATAGTACTACAAAGTCATTCTATCAACAACCAGAAATATCTGAAATAAATCTTGACCTTTGTAAATGTCTCTCCCTGGTTTAGTAGGTATAAAAGTTTCGTGATAACCTGAAAAAAACAAAAGATAACAAACACATGCAGTGTAGAACTCAGCCATTGAATAAAAGAATTAAAACATGAGACCAGTTGAATAAAAAGTACAAAGAAAAACCTGTGAACATCTCCTAGAATCTAGTTGTGGGTCATTAAAAACCCTGGCCTCCTGAAGAACAGCTCCCTTTTCAATTCCCAAAAAGGGAGAATACTCAGCTGTTAAACAATCAAAACAAATTAACAAAGATGAGCACTGAGTCATTCATAATATAAACAGGACTCATCACAGTACACCAGCCTGACATGTGGACCAAACATAGAAGGAAAAAAAGTTTCAAAAATCTAGAATATATATCTAACATCAATCCTTCAATCACCACATACACCTGCTCAAACAAGCAATTGCAATTTGCACATGATTCATGATCTGCATTACAACCTATACGCCTGGATCAATTGAAGTTTCTTAAACGACTACATATGAGAGATAAGTCAGAGTTCAAATCCAATCCAACCGTCGTGATCTGAGCAAACCCTACCGCATTCGCAATGGGAAAGGGAAATTAAACATTGGATCTGAAAGCGAGAGAGTGATCCGGCAGTGGCAACAAACAGAGAGCTAAACTCAAAGCATAAGCACAACAGAGAGCAGATCAAATTGCGAGAGAGAAAAGCATAAGAATTAGATAATGACCTTCGTCGTCGCGGTCATCGTCCTTCTTCACGAGCGGCTGAGCCATGAGCGAAATCTACGAGATCTGGAAAGTGCGGAATCTGAAGTTTGTAGGTGCCCCTGCACTGCGAGTGCACCACTCGAGTTTACGAAGAAGGAAGAAGAAGAATGGATCTTCAACAGAACAGAGAACAGAGAAGAAGGCTTTGTAGTTGTAGTATGAGATTCAGTGGATACTACACAATGCTTCCTACCGTGTTACCCTCTCCCTGTTCGTAAATATGTCAAAATTATAATTTTTTTTTTAACTTGTAATAAAACTTAACTAACTAAAAAGTAATTTATTCAAAATAATATATTTAAGAATGTGATATTAGTTTTTTTTTCATTCTTTGTTTTTGTATTTCTCTTTTCGAAATCAGCCTTATTAGTTTCAAAATAATATTTTCTATATTAGTTTCAAAATAATATAGTATATTTAAAATTAGCCTTTTTAGTATATAATGTTTAATCTTTACTTTTTTTTAAGACCGTAATTAAAAATAAATTTATTGTTTTAAATAGGATTTATGGATTAATTGAAATTATTGATTAAATTTTTACGTATTCTTATTTACTTTTCTTATTTTTAATTATTTACATAAATTATATAAGTTTTAAATTTAATTAATTTTTTTGAAAATATATATTTTTTATTTTATATTTTAATTGTTGCGCTTTAGTGAAAGACTGAACTTCTTTAAATTAATTGTTAAGTTTTTATTTAATAAAGTTTTGTTTTTTACATTGATTTTATTCTTTTTAATAATTATTTTATATTGTTGATCTTTTTAAATTCTGTGTTGTGATTTTAGAGAAGTATTTACTTTTGAATATTTAAAATTTTAATTATTTTTTCTTAATTACTATTTTTGATTAATTCATTTAAAAAATTAATGTATAAATATTTAAAAAAATAAAGAATAACTTATTGTGAAAAACTAAAAAAGGCTCTATTCTTTTATCTTCATAAAATTAAACATAAATTAAAAGAAAAGAATGACAAATATAGACATAAAAGAAAAATAAATATATAATTTAATGTAGATTCTTTTTATACATCAATAAATTCATCTCATTTACTCCAAATTGGTGTGCCATTTTTGTTCTTCAACCACCACCAACAGCTTTCTCCTTTTGTTCTTTCTCGGAGAAAAATATTGCATGGACAAATGTAGTGAAACAAAAACAACCCAAGCAAACTTGAATATAGAATGATATAGTTATGCACAAAAGGCTAATTTAGAGACATGGTTTCATGGAGAAAAGTAACTTTAACAATGTTAAAGAGTGGGGATGGATACAATAATTATATCTTATTTGTTTTATTATCGGTTAATACTTCAATGAAAAATACCTGTAGTTTTTTTATGCTTGTAGGTATAATTAAATAAAATTATTCAAAATTTATTTTTTAAATATAATTTAAATAACTTTTAATTTTAAAATTCAATTCAATTAAAGTTGATAATATAATATTGTGCAAATAATTAGTTTTTTGTTAAACCAAATTCAAATAAGATATACCACAAGTACAAATTTAAATACTATCTCTTGACAAATTACTTTAAATTCATAATTTCAAACAAAAATATTATAAAATCATGCTATAAACAATTATTCAATTGTTAATATTATTAATACTAATAATTTTTGTAGTCACTTAATTTTTAAAAAAATATATTCAATATTTGTCTTGATAAAAAATAAATAATTAAAATACCAAAAAATATTATAACAATTAATATTAATATCATATTAGACCTATTGTCTTGAACATTCATCGATTAAATTACTTTAATAATTTGAAAATTTTACTAAATTTCACTACCATTACATTGAGTAAGCTAATATTATTTCTAAATCATTATTGGTTTTTTTAAGTACCATTTCAATTATTTTTCCAAATAACATAATAAAGTATAATTTATAACAGGTTTCATTAAGTTTTCTACGTAGTCTCGAGGTTTATAAATAAAATTTAACCTTTACAATGTTTGGATAAAGGAAGACAATCTTAATTTATGTTATTTAAAAGATAACTAAGAGATTTATTTTACAAACAATACCAAAAGATGTTTAGTTTTAGGCTGTACGCAAAAACTTCCTAATATAGTTTATATATTATGTTCAACTTATCATTTTAATTCAATAAAATATATTAAAATAAATAAAAAAATCACAAAAATAAGAAAATAATAGGAAAATCGGTGATAACAGAACATTCATTATAGATACCTAATTGTTATATGGGAATCATAAATAAGGAGACAGAGTCATAGAAAAACAAAATACCAATAATACTAAATATTATAATTTAAAAAGTCTTTAAATTTTTCACTATAATATTTTGTCACTCATTGTTAGATAGGTAAAATAAATCATACACCACTATGAACACGAGAGAGAAAGAGGATGAGAGACATGAAAAACACAATGTTCTTGGACAAAATTTATTTTTTAACAATACAACATGTTTCGAAGACAAGGGAGGAACTCCATAAATAAAACAAGAAGGTGAGACAACTAATGAAAGAATCTTAATGAATGTACAAACATTTGTGAAATAAAAATAAGGAGTCTTTTCATTTAGAAGAGGGTCCTTACTCGTGCAATAGGAATTCGAACAAAAGAATGAGGTGTAGCAACAAACATTAACATCTCAATTATCATATCGTAAAGTGAAGGCGAAAGCAAAGAAAGACTATTAGTCATTATTGATAAAAGTCTTATGTGAACTAATACCGCCTCATTGTGCATTCCATAGGTTATTTAATATATTGGACATGAGATCTTAGTGCTCACACAAAGATATTTCATGCTTATATGTTGATCAGTGGGGGATTGATGGAGTATGTTATAAAATATTTGTTGGAACATTTGTAAATGTTGTTTTGAACTAGTTTAATTATTTCTTTAATGGATCCATCACATCTTTGGAAACATTTTAAAGTTGTTTGTAAATTTATTTGTGATAAATAAACTAAAATCTCCAAATATTTGAGATTTTTTTGGCATGAAACGTGGACAATAATAGACTTCAAAGCCTTGCATGAGATAGTCTCAAGGGTCACCATGCAAAATCTTTCCACTAATGAAGGAATGTTTGTAAATACCTTTAATAAAGGTCCTTTTAAGTGTGTCCATTTGACGAATTATTAATGCAAAGAAAAGTATAAATTATGACACACATGAGATTTAAGGAAACTTGACAAATTGAAGTTAAGGAGGTCAAGGCAAAAAGTGGGTGCAAAAATTGAAGAAAAAAAAATATTTGCTATGAGTCTAGAATAAATACTTCATCCCAAAAAGATTAAAAGAGGTTGGTCATGACAGAATGAGAAAACTTGCAACAAAACCAAAATCAAACATTCTCAATCATACTCCTCTCCTCGATCTCAAAATCAAATGGGAAGGATGACAAACACAACCAATAATCTTCAATATGTTCAGAAAAGCATTATTGAAAGACGTTTAAATATTGTTGAAAACTTGTAACAAACTAGAAAGTGATGTTGGTGCTTAGTGTAATCTTCATGAAACATATGGTCACAAAACTAAAAAGTATTTAATATTGATCAATTGATAAATATTCTAAAGAAGGATTGTTGGAAACATATACTTATCAATGGTAGATGAGAAGGAAGTAAACATGAAGGGGAGAGAGCTAAAAAGGTCAAAATATAGTAAAGATCACAAAACTCCTATAATGGGATATTAAATAAAATTTTGGGATTCTATGAAAGATGAGCTACTAGTTTGACTCATAAATGATATTCTCGTATTTTTACATTGTTTGAAAAATATATTTTATTGGTAATTAATCAAGTTTTTATAATATTTACATAGGAACATAATAAAAGAGTAAACAAAATGAATGTGATATTATGATAATTTCAATGGTGATGATGATTCAAAACGTTTACAGAGTTTCGACAAATCAAAGAAGCTCGAACATTGTAATTTTTTTGGGGCCTAAAGTCATATGATGGTGTAGTGGTAGGATTTGAGGAGAGAAAGTCGAGGTGTTCAAATATACAAAGCTAAGAAAGACATCCTGCAACAGTAAATTCATCAACCCTCATGACAATGTACATATTAAAGTACATATTAGTAAACATGTCTTCGTCGTACAATATACTCTTTGAAAATCATGATTAAATAGGTTGGGTTAATAATTTTAATTATATATTTAAAAATAAAATATCTCATGGACAACAAATTGATAAGAGTTGTTAGGTTGGATCAAAAGATGACACAAAAATGCTTTAAGGAAAGTTTATAAAATAAATGAAACACATTATCTCTTAATCTACTTAAGATGTGGATACGTTATATTTAAACCCTATAATAATATTTTAGTAAAGACAATCATAAATAGTGAATAAGTTGAATAAGGTACAAATAAGATAAGAAAAATATGTTAAGACATATCAAATTTAGAAGTGACCATATCATGACAAATAACACACTTTTAAAAAAATATTAATATCTTTTCATAGTTATAAATAAATGTGAAATACCAATTTCAATGTATTGTGTCATAATTTGGTTGTGAATTCAAACATGAAAGTTGTTAATATTAGAGGTAAAAAAGATAAAAGTCAAATAAGGTATAAAAGATAAGGAAAGTTTAGTATGTAAGAAACATTCAATATCTTTTATAATTAATTATGTTGTAATGGTTATAAAAATAAATAAAAAGTGAAAGAGGTATATAAATCTCACATATTTGAACAATGCATTTCTTAAATACTTCTACATGTTGTTTAATGTTAATTATTTGTTAAATAATGCATTGAGTTATGAGATTTAAACTTTTATAAACAAATTTTCAAGTTACAACTATATATAAATACATCTCCCAAATAAAAGTAAGACAAAAATAACGACAAAAAACATCTAATTTTAGTGCATAAGTTATATATAAAAAATAAGTTAAATCTCGTAAAAAAATTATTGATCACAAAGCAGAAATATACTTAAATAACACCATACTAAAATTAATAACGACATATTGACATATAATGAATGTTTATAAATTATTCAAATAAACTATCCAGTTCAACTCAAATTGAAATTATTATTTTAAAAGTTTTCATTTTTAAAAATTTGCCGCGAGATATTACTTTTAAATCAAGTAAATTTATGTAATAAATAAAATAATCACAAAATTAAGAAATTAAAGACAATAGACTATTGGTTATAGAGACTTAATCATTATCATTTAAAAAGAACTCGATCATAAATATAAGAGATAATAAAAGATTTATCACACAATATTGATAATCTTTCTAATCTTTTTAATATCACAAAAAGAAACACATAATGTTAAAAAAGATCATTTAAAAAGTGCGAAACAGTTGGCAAAAACATGCTTCCATAAAATTGAATTGAAAATCCTACCTAGAACAAATTTATTAACTTAGTTTGTTTTTTGTATTAACATTTTTCTAATTCTCCTGAGATAGTAGCATATTATCAGAGGTTTTAAATGAACATTATAAAAACATGTCTTTTAAGATAATTTTGCACCTCCATCTTTCCATTAAAATCTGTTTTTATCAAGAATGACCAGATTAATTGTTAACATGACCTGAATTTGACATGCTTATGTTGTAGGCAGTGATATTTGAATTTATTATATTGAAATCTCCAATTTCAAGTACGTTTGCCTGTGCTATTTATTTAGAAAACAATAAAACATTTTTTAGTTATAAATACGATAATTACTTAGTTTTGGGATATTCCACTGTCAAACATATACCACGTGCTCCGTAAATGAAATATTCAATAATAAGGCTAGTTTATGAAATACTATTTAAATATTTCAATTATTATTTCAGTTCTGAGACGGTGGAGTTGGTATTTTGTGTGGAGTATGCGTTTACGGGGATGACACGAGTTCCACGGTGTTTGAATAAATCTTTAAGAAATATATTATTAAATATTTTATATTATTATTGTTGGTTTCGTGATGTTAAAAAAATACTGTGTAAGAGATGTTCCTATTTCAACAGTTTAACTTGTTGGTTTAACCTTTTTTAAATACACTAGAATATTTAAGTTTTAAAAAATAAAGATCTGATTTCGCGAAATAAGAAAATAAAAATAAAAAAAGTTAAGAGTGATACTCTCATTAACATAAACAACATAATAGTTTTTCTTTTCTGTTTCCATTCTTTCTTTCTTATATATAATTATTTAATAAATATTTTGAAATAAAATGAAAACATGAATCCATATTGTGCACAATAAATAGTAAATAAATAAATTTCAGAGAAATAATTGTCCATTCTCACATGCACTAATCCAGCTGTCAGCGAGGGAATATTCGCGAAGAGAGAGAGAGAAGAAAGCGTTTGCAATTGCAATAGACGAGAGAGAAGTTGAGTTTGGAGGTGCAGAGAGAAAAAGAGAAAGAGAGAGAGAGAAAACGCACCGCACCGCAACGACGCAGTCAAACACTCTGTAACACTTTTTTCGTTCTTGCTTTCTTCGATCGCATCACTTGCCACCGCCATGCCTTCCCGAAGAAGAACTCTCCTCAAGGTCATCATTCTCGGTGACAGTGGGTTCGTCTCTTCCTCTTTTCCATTTCTAGGGTTTCTCCTTGCACAGATCTCTTATTTCTTCGCGCTTTTCAGCCTCTTTCTTCAGTCTCCCTTCGATTACTTCGTTGCGTTTATTCCTTTTACTTCCGATTGGTTTATATTGTAGAATTTTTCATGTTACTGTTTGGATCACGACGACCGTTACTTCCGTTACTTAAATCTCTTTCGCATTTGCAATTGCGCTTAGTCGATTTGTTAGTTGCAGAGTTTTACCGTTTCTACCGTTTTTTTTTTGTTCTTTTTTTATTTCTTTTGAAATCACTGCATGATGCTGCTGTTGATGTTTCGCAGGGTGGGGAAGACGTCTTTGATGAACCAGTATCCTTCGGTTTCTGTCTAGAAACTCCTTGTTTCTGCTTATTATTATTTTAATTTTCGATGCAATTTGTTTTCTAGGGTTCAGTTTTATGTGGAAACTATGTATTTCCCCTAACCTGTTTAATTCAGATATGTGAATAAGAAGTTTAGTAATCAGTACAAGGCAACCATTGGAGCGGATTTTTTGACCAAAGAAGTGCAATTCGAAGATAGGCTTTTCACCTTACAGGTTTGTCGATAATGCTTAGCTTCTTTTTGCAATGCATGTGCATGTATGGGCCTTAAGTTTGGGTGAAATGGTGGGTTTTTGGGATGTTGGGAAAGGGGGGCAGAAGATACTGATTATGTTGGATTCTCGCCTTCATAATGTTACCTAGATTTTCGTATCCTATTATGTGTCAACTTTTGTACTGATTTGGCGGAGGAAATAGTGGATTGTAATCTCATTAATGATAGGTTTACCACATGTTGATCTTGCAAGCTATAAAGCCTGTGGAACAAATTGTCTAATTGCCGAAGCATCATTATACGTTCACATCGAACTTAGTCCGTGCTTTCTAGTTTGTTGGATTAAGTTTCTCTGGTCATTACTCCTAACAGTGTTAGAATGTGTAACTGTGTACGGAATTCCATTGCTTTCAGTGTAACGCCAATCCAACACTCGATTGCTTTTTCTTTGTGCCTCAGAATGTGTAAACCTCCATTTGTCGCCCATCAAACAGGTTTCAGACGCACAATAAATTATTTTGAAATATATAGTTTCTTGGACCTCTTGTGCATGGGATGTAGGTAGTATAGGGTGCCATTTCCTTGCATTTAACAAACCAATAATCCCATTGTCATTATAGTATGTGCAGTACATGTGACGGTTGTGACCTTAATGTGAACTTCATAGTATAGTATACAATAAAGTGGCTTTTATTAATAACATCGAGCATCTTTGGGATGTTAATAGATGGAGTCTGTTTGGATAGAGAGCTAAACTATTTTAAGATAACTAGATTTCTAATGATGAAAGGATAAATTGTTTTGTTGCCCTCTTAAGAGCCTTTGTGGAGGCTTTCCAGTTGAAAATTTTGTGAGTGACAATTGTAGTCGTACTACAGGCACACGCTTGCAGTGTGAGACACCTATCTAACTTTGTTCTTTGTGGAAATTATGTTTGGACTTTATTCTATTTCTCATATTCTATTTGTGTTCTTAAATTTTCAAGTTATAGTGGTCAAAATTTTATTTTATTTTTAATTAATTTTTATGTTCTTAACTTTACAGATTTGGGATACAGCTGGCCAAGAAAGATTCCAAAGCCTTGGTGTTGCTTTTTATCGAGGTGCTGATTGTTGTGTTCTTGTATATGATGTTAATTCAATGAAATCATTTGACAACCTTAACAACTGGAGGGAGGAATTTCTGATTCAAGTACGTTTATATTCATCCAAATGTGTAAATTTTCTTGATTTTATCTGTTATTGCAAGCAATATTTTACAGAATTCGCAACTTCTAATATTTGTGATCACTTTGGCAGGCAAGTCCTTCTGATCCGGAGAATTTTCCTTTTGTTGTCATAGGAAACAAAATAGATATTGATGGTGGCAACAGCAGAGTGGTATTTCCCCCCTTAAGTTTGATGTCTTCAATTTTTCTTTTATATTGCCACATCAGACCCACTAAGACTCGTAAAGCACCTAACACATAATGCTAAAGATATGAACTCGACAACTTCCTATGTGCAGGTGTCAGAAAAGAAGGCTCGGGCTTGGTGTGCATCAAAAGGAAATATTCCATATTTTGAGACATCTGCCAAAGAAGGCATTAATGTTGAAGAAGCATTCCAATGCATAGCAAAGAATGCCCTGAAAAGTGGAGAAGAAGAAGAATTGTAAGTTCCTAATCTCTTCTTTCATGTTTGTCAACTGACCAACTGAACTTACCACCAAGTCACATACAATGAACTAGATATCCCAGATTATGAAATTGTGTTCGTTGTTTTAGGAAACGTAGTTTGGTTCCATCATTATTTTAATTCACAATATCCATACTTTATTAAAATTGGAAGATCTATGGTTAATGTTTCCTTATTGAGATTTGAAACAAACCATTTTTATTCTGTATCAAAAAATAATTGGTCATGGGCATACATTATTAATTGCATGCTGATATTGTTTGTAAAGTGCGTGTTTCTGTTTTTTGTTTGTTTGTAAAATGGAACATTTTTTGTAATAATATTGATAGAGCACTACTTACTATAATCACGACTGCTTCGGGATTTAGTTTTTGAGATGCTATATTGTCTAATATAATTAAGTCCTGCAATTGGTTATTGGAGTGTATTTTGTTTGCAGTATTTCTATGTCTTGGTGGTTACCCAGAGATTACGGTTCTTTTTATTTTAAAATTGATTTATCCATTCCTCTGTTATTGATATTACGTTTTGGGTTTTGTTGTCCGTGCTTATTGAAGATACCTGCCAGACACAATTGATGTTGGAAACAGCAGTCAGCCACGGGCAACAGGGTGCGAGTGCTGAATATATAGGTTTTTCTTTCAATACAAATAAAGTACATTACTTCAAAATGATTTCACTGTGTTTAGCCATTGCTGTCTGTGATGCGTCATTGTACATTAGTGTTTTTTTCAAGAAACAAATTGGTCCAGTGCTATACTTTGGTGCTTGTTTGGTTTGCAGTAATTGACCATATTAGTTGTTCTACATGTATGCTATTCCGATATTGTGAAAGAAAACAGCGGAAGATCTTTTTGAAGTTATGTATTGCATTGCTCATTGTTCGTACTCAACATCAATAGTATTTTGTACGACTAATTTCGTTATTCTACAAATATGTGAACCATGATTGATTGCTTTAGTCATGATTCGAGCTTTGATGATCGACCCTCACAGCACACTAGTTTTGCGATGATGCTTGGTAAATCTGAGGTATTGAAACCTGGTGATCTTAATCTTATATAAAATGAAATAGAAGCTGCCGACCTTACAATTTATATCTTTAGTTTGTCTGAAATCATGGTGTTCAAAATTTCCGACCCTTGTAAAATATGACAACCTGAAAACATTATTTGAAGTTTTTTGTCTTTTCATAAATTGTTTTTGCCATGGATATTCCTTGGGCTCGAAAAAAAAAATTGGCGGAGTGGAAAGATCTTTCTCATGAGCAGATTGTGAGCGATTAGTCAAGTATATGACTTTTGGTCGAAAGGCTTAATCGTTGATATCTAAAACCAGCAAACAACCAAGAATAGCAACTACGTCTGAAATGAGTTCTAGCCATTGGTTTTTATAAATTAATACAAGAGTTTATTAAATACTCCAAATGTCGGTTGTAGATCAAGTAGAAGAAATAGAACTTCTAATGTTAGCAAATGAATTGATGTTTATTAACAAAATCAATATACTTAAATCCTTAATAATTCTCCAATAAATAGATTTTACTAAACAAGTACGGTGAGATATATTTTTTTTAGATTTTTTAAATTATAAACTAATTGCTAAAATAGTTACCCAAAGATGGTGTTTATTTTATATATATCAAAGGAATTTATTCGAAAGGAAGACAACAAACTAGTCCTCTTAAAATCCGCCGAAAACGGAGACTCCAAGACAATAAAGGCAACGGCGACTGAAGAAAAAGAAATGAGGTAAAAACAGCCATAGCCATTCAACGTAGCCGATTATTGATCATTGCGAGGCTGCTATATATTCTTTATGAAGTCATCCAAATTTCATTATCTCAACCAATAATGCAGTGAATAGCATTGAAGTTATAGGATCGAACGCGCAAATTTTGCACAACTATCCACTTGTTTTAACTTAAATACTTCAAAAATAAATTTAAAAAAATGGCTCTACAACTTCAAAATATCAGTAAACTTCTGTCCTTTCATCTCCTGCGGCTCCCTATAACGGGGTTAAGGATGAACTTCCAATGCGCTACTTCAGGTCACTGAATTTCCAATTGTCGTCAATTTGGAGTTAGTCCTAACCAGCACTTGACCCTTGAAACAATTGACTGGATCAAGTAGCATGGGTTAATTAATTACAATGCATGCAACAAGCGTCCACAACAGAACTAGCAACAATAAATCCAACCAAACTAGACTGGAACTAAAATATTTTTTGTCTCTTCATGTGACACCATTTTCAACTTGGTGCTTCTACCAGAAGATCTAGACTTTACATGTACAGCCCTTTTCAACTTCATCCACGTCGTACTGTTATTAAAGGGAATAACTAATTTAAAAGCAATCAAGCAATTTGAAACAGCAAAGTATTTCAGAATACTGACTGGTAAATATTTGGCGCTGTACAAGACCAACCATCTGTCAGTATAAAAATATTAAATTATTATTTTGATTCTTATTGATGAACAAAATTTATCTTATAATCCTCATACTCAAATACCATCAATTCTAGTCGCTATATTTAAAAATCATCTTTTAATACTCATACAAATTATTTATCTTTTAGTTTTTTAGTTCAAAACACTGAAGACTAAAAAATTTAAAATAGTATGTTAAGAGATTAATTTAGTCTGAACATGATTTGTTTTTTAAGTATAGAGACTAAACAGTAAATTTTGTCCAATTATAAGGACTAAATGAATAATTAAACTTATAAAGATGGGCGCGGCTTTCATTAAATACGATTAACTTCTCACTAAAAACTACTAAAAAAGGTATTGCTTTGAACAAAGGAGTCAAGTCCTATCTAAAGCATGTGTAGTTATGATAAAAACGTCCCTTGGCAAATGCGAAATGTTTAAAAATCCCACAAAATATGACTAAATTATAGTATAAAAGTATCTTTAGATATAACTTTCCAAAGTCAGATTTGTAATATTGAATTAGATTTAAAGTCGATTTTATAAGAGAAAAAATAATAATGAAACAAATATAATTTCCAAAATAAGAAAAAGTAGTATTCAAATCATGCTCGATCAACTCTCTTGAATGGGATGCTATTTGCGTAGAAACATGGGAGTTGAGCGCCAAAAGAGAAAAAACGGACACATGACAGTTCCCAATATAGGAAAAAGCAAAATCCAATAAAAAAATAAGGTCAAAATACAGAATCATGTCTTCGGGGAAACGGATTGTCATGCTTACTCCTCAAATATTTCAGGTTTTCATCCACATATGCGCGCGCTAAACATTCCCAAGTTGAACTCCATATGTTTCTTTCACTTCATTTCCTAATTGTTTTGTGTAATTTTTTTCTATTTACTTTGTTTACTAAAATTACCGGTTATTAACTACTCTATAACACTCAACTGATCTACTATAACAATACTATCTTGACCTCAACTAAAAGAAAATCCACAACAAAATGAGAATGCATACTCACATTGTCAAAATGATGGCGAGAGAGCAGTACGCATGAAGACATTAACTTCTATAGCAGATGTTCTGAACCTTTATTTTGTCCCAACAGAAGAAAGTTTTTCCTGGTTTGATGGCCGAACAGAATTTCCGGCTGCAGCCGAAGATGCTAATGGGTTTTGAAGAGAAGTAGCTACAGTGCCTGCAGGTCTAGAAATAAGTGGCCTTTGTGGACTCATCATCATTTGTGGTCTCGGGAATGAGTTCGCAATATTTGTAGGAATTCTATTAGTTGTTACAGTTGGTGGCACACCTCTAGAGGAGGAAGCTGGTATACCAAGCCGAGATGCAATAATCAAAGCACGCTCGTGATAAAGCTTATGCCGAGATCGCTCTAAATGCTCCCTTGCCCTCAACACCACATTCTCCACATCATTGAAAAAAGCCAACTTAGTTTCCAACTTGTGCAACTGTAAGTATAGACAGAATTTACCAAGAAAGTTAGCAAAAAGCCATTAATACAAGGCAACGGGATCTTTATCAGGCCAAGATTACCTGTTTTTCTATCAACAAGGAAGTAAGTTGTCGGATTTGGTCTTCTTCCTGATTTGCTAGAAGTTTTGCTTTTACTGCTGCTGCAGCAAGTGTAGAAACTGCAGCCCGTTTCATTTTCTCAAAATTGCTGTCCGGTTTAATCTTTGTATCATTATCTTCCACTTTTGCTCCATTATCTGCATGATCTTTACCTGTTCCTGTATGTTGATTTTATTCATTTTTTGCGGATTAAAATCGTAATATTGAAAAACACTCCTAAATTATTGAGATAGACCTCTAATTATATTTTTTGAATAAATATGGCACTTCTTTTTCTCTGCATGTGTGTCTATGAGAGAGGAAGGAAAAGAGAGACCTTTATTTGCACCATTTTCAGCACCAGACTTTGGTCTAACTGGATTTGATGGTGACATCATATCTACATCCTTCTCTGTCCCGTTACATTGGGATGATTTCGTTGTAGATGGTGCCTGAGAGTCAACCTTTTCTGACGGCAAGGAATTAGAAACTCCATCAACATCCATGGCTGAGTCTGTTGTTTCTACAGATTCACAAACTGGATTTGTAGAATCTGAATTTTGAGACTTGTTCTTAGTTGGGGGAACAGAATCAGAGACTATCTCACATTTTGATGTCTCTACTGGCTTTGGACACTCTCCTGGTAAATTGGATTTTAGTGACTGAAGTTCTTTTTTATCTGATGGAAGAGAATCAGAGACACATATGTCCTTTGCAGAAGGACAAGGTTCTTCAATTAAGGATCCATCCTTAACCTGGTCTGAATTAGATTTAGTTTCAGCATTGGATGTTGAACCACCTGAATTATGCAGAGTGTCTGGTGCTTGATCATTGGATGGCTTAGCATTGATAGGAACATTGCAATTGTCAAGCCCACTTTCATGATTAACCATTGGTTGCTCCTTTGAAGAAATTGGCTTCTCTGAGGCTGCATCATCCGTGGAAGCCGGCTGTCCCTTGTCTTGTAATGTGTCACTTCCAATTTTCATATTATTGTGATCATTTGGTAAATCTTTATCATCCAGCATTGGTTTATCCTTCTTTGCATTAAGTTCGTCCCGATTTCCCTCACTTTTAGAATCCCTGTGATGAAAATCCAGTAACAACATTGTAAGTTCCAATCAACAAAACCTGTACTATCAAACTACCAAAATCAAAATTACCACATACCTCTCAGCACTAGTTTGCTCATTCTTATTATCTGGCGGATCTTCTAGAATAAAACAACACCTTGCAGCAAGGTCAGTGCCAGGAGAATTTCTTGACATGGATTTTATGGAGCTATGAGCTGAAGCAATAGCCACATCAGAACCCACCAAGTGTGCTAGGAAAGTTGCCTGTAGAAGAAAGCAACACGATACTACTTAGGAAGAGGGAGTGTGTAAGACTACATGGGAAATAACATCAAATGACACAAGGAAAGAGAAATAATAAGTATTGTTTAACAGTGTATCAAACACTAGCAGTTTTGCAAGGCTTTTGTGGTCTGCAAGCAACAAGACATGACACAGTGCACAAGCAACAGTTACAAACTTACAGCAAAATGTAAGTGATTCAAAATTATTGTCCTGAAGATAGGAGATTTGACTTAAATAATGCAAATTAGATACTTATAGCCATACCCCAAAAATACACAGAATTAATGTCACTGTTCATGAATTGAAGCATTCAACTTACCAGTGCCATGACAGGATTACCCACTTCAGCAAAAGAAGAAGGGCCTTCAGGTCCAGGAGAATAACCAACAGCAGCAAATGCTTCCTTCAGAGCATTTATAGCACATTCATTGCCTGCTTCCTGATCAGACTTGCCCTTAACAGCATCTTCTGATTTAGGAGTTCCCTCACTAGCTTTCTCATCAGTGCCTTCTTGTAACTTTAGATTCTCCTCCTGATTCACCTTCACTTCAACATCCTCAGCCTTAGAAGTTTTATCCTGGACTTTGATGACATCGCTAGTATCATTCTCAATACACTCTGAAGCATCCTTGTCCATAGAAGAGTCATTGTTTGTTGCAACTGGATCTGTTGGTTCTTTGCAACTAGCATCAACATTATCGTCACATTCAGCAAAGGCATCCTCAATTGGCATTTGAACAAAGTACGAAATGCACTGAGCTTTTGTTTTTGTTCCAACATGTTCGGCAATTTCATTCCAATTTTCTTTATAAAGTTCTAAGGCTTCAAGGAGGAGAAGGGTCTCTTGATCAGTCCACTTTCCACCATTAACCCCTGCAGCTTCAGCTGGTTCCATGAGTATAAAATCCAATGAAGACATGCCAGAGCCAAATCTTCTATTACTAAAGCAGTCGGAACATAGATCAAAATCTGCCTGTCAGACACATCACAGAGTAGATAAAATACACAAGATGAAATAGAGGAACAAATTAAAAAAATCATGAATAACCACATTCCAACAATGTATTAGTGATAATTCAATAAAGAGTGAAATAGTTAACCAGACTGCTGCTAACTAAATTACAGAAATCATTACACCCACAAAATCAATCAATATAAACAATGACCTTTTTGAGTCAGTACACACTTGGCCTCTCTTCATGATTGATTGATTCCTTTGTAAGTTCACTGGCAATTGAAAAGGTTTCAAACTGACTGTAGCTGTTACACTACTCCAGAAATGTTCCTTTATGGTGGCATTTAACAAAATTAAAAAAATCTATAACCGAACTCAGATAAGAATGTAAACTGATTCCATACCATCAAGCTACGAAGGTGACAATGGAAAATAAGTGTGCTAATATTTTAACTCATTAAAAGTATGAGATATAGTACAAACATACCATGTACAAAGTGTGAGAAAAAACTCAATGGAAGTAATGCTACAACTTTTATAAGGGCACCAAGTTTGGGACAAGATTGCATTTGGCTGGTATACAAGGAATGATAAATAAATATATTTAAAGTTAAACCATATCTTCACCATATCACTGTAAGATGCATTTCAATTTCAGAAATAGATACCAACCTGCTTCTGGCAATGGTAACGTTTGCGAGAACAATCAGCAGAACATGAGTTGCAATGGTACTCAAGCATCTCAACAGCTGGCCCCTCTTGTTTCACCAACTCTTCAGCAATTGTAGACTCTGGAAACAAGCCAGAGGCTGCGGCAGGAGTCATTTGGCTAGACCTTTGAACAGGTCGACATAATTGGAGAGTTTCAAAATGATACAATTTTTCAAGCAAAGAACTCTTCTCTGCTTCTCCGTCATCACTGGCAGTGGCCACAGCAGAATCCATTGAAGGGAATGGGTGGAAGTTAATTAAACCCCAATAGTCCAAGAACTCCATTACCTCTTGCCTAGCATCCATGTCTCCAGCATTAAGCTCTGACATATCTTTCAATTCAATTTGCACATTTGGATTTGAATGAAACTTCTTCATTATCCAATTTCGTATCTCCATGTATACATCAGGAGTCCGACTTTCAGTTTTGCCATTAAAGAAAGAAGGCAACATTTGCTTCTCAATTTCATGAATATACAGCCACGAAAACCAACCTGAAATTAAATTACAAAGATAAATGGCTAATTTAAGCATAACCTCCTTTAGCTTTGGGCCAAAACCTAAAATCGCTTATTGCAATTAAATACTAAAATAGTAAATCAGCAATTTGAACACTTGGAGCACTGAACATTTGCATAAAAGTATCACCAATATCTTGTTGGGCAACTACATGATAGGAATTAATACTCATACTACACCGTCCTTCAAATTATTCAACATACTTTTGGAACCATCAGCAAGGATGATGTGTCTTGCAGTGCAGTTTTCTTCTTGTTTAGGGTTAAGAAAGTTCCAACAAACAAAACAGAAACACTCAATCAGCTTCCACACAGTTCTTCCTGACCTTTCCTTGCTACCTACTACAAAAGTCTACAGTCATCAGCTATTTTGTTAAAAGTCACACTGTCATCAGCAGCGGCGGCGGACCTTGAACGTTTGAGGGTGACACCCCTTAATTTTGTAAAATTACAATTAAATATACAAAAAAAATATTTTTGCTCCCAACAAATTTATATATTGATTCCACTATCAAGTAACGGACTCGTATGTTACAATAAGAGTGTACAGCTTACTGTTTACCCCCACTAGTCCAGAACCTAGGACGCACCTCTGGCCATCACTTATTTTGCTAGGTGATAAGGTCAACTTGCCAAATTTCAGAATAAAGAACTATTACACACAATTACCCACATCAAACCTCCTTTGATGTAATTTAGAAAAACACCCCAGTTCTCAAACAACTACACCTACTTAGGGAAACGTAATTTAAATTGCGAATTAGGAAGATAAGCAAACCGCAAATGGCAAAAACATAACTTCAGAGAATCTAGCATGCACCAGTTCAACCGAATCACTCGTTCGTCACGAACATTAAGTGAACAACAGTGGCATAAAATCAAACACATGGCGTGTTTCATACTATTTGCTACAATTGAAGCCCTAAAGATAAGCATCACTATATTAGGGTTTGAGAAAGGGCCCAAAGTCTCACCGCAATGAGTGGGAACCACATGCGCATTGGCACCGCGAGATCTGATGGCTTCGAATTCCGCTTCAATCTCGGCCTCCAGAGTCTCCCACTCGCTCTCCTTTCTGAGCTGCTCGGCTAGCGCAGCGGAATCGGCGGCGGAGGGGTGGGTGCGTTCGGAGTGTTTGACGGCGGCGGGAGCGGAAGCAGCGGCGGAAGAGGAGGCGGCGGCGAAGGAGTTGGGGGTTTGGCGGGCTCGGGTGAGGGGGCCATTGTGGAGCGGAGGAGGGTGGAGCGGCGAGGCCTTGTCGCGAGCGGCGCGTTTGGAGGGGGCGGAGGTGGAACCGGAGGCGTTGAGAGCGGAGGACTTGCGCTTGTTGGCTCCGGTGCGGCGGCGAGACGATGCGGGCTCCGATGCCGGGGAATCTGCGGCGGAGGGAGCAGCGTCGCGGCGTTTCTCCTCCATGGAGAAGAGAAGGAGAAGGGAAAGGGGTTAGGGGAAAAATAAAATCGGGTGAGTGAATGTGAAACTGTGGTGGTGCTACCCTTGCCTTGCCCTTCCAACACATATAATACGTCGTCGTTATCTCATTTCCCTCTTTTCTTTTTTCAGCCCCACACACTCCACTCCCTACGTACGTGTGCCTATGTAATATTACTCCATAATTTTACATTTTAACAATTATAATTTCCAACACACTTCTTTTAAAAACTCAATAAATGTTTTTATTACTAAAATCCTTTAAAAGAATTCTTTTATTCACAAAAAAATGTTTTTATTATATTATATATGTTAATTAAAAATATTGATTGTTTGAAAAAAATTCACGCCTAAAGACAAGTGGCACGCGTAGATTTCAAGGCGAAGTGGGATAAAACCAGTTTTCATATAAAAAAATATCCACTTTTCTCTTTTGTTTCAATTAATAATAAAATACATATATCTTTTATCTTACTTCCATAATTTTTTTTACTTCTTTTGTTTAATAATTTCCATTTATTTTATTTGTATATATATCTTTGGATCTTTGGACATTTAAACTTTTAAATTTAATTGTTTATATTTTGGTATTTTTTATGTTTCAAACAATAACTATGCAAAATATTTTTTTGAAAATTAAAAAATATGATTTTGATATACATAAATCTTAAATAAAGAAGATAGATAAAGTATACATGAACTTAATACCCAGTCAGTATTTTTTTTCTACCAAACTAAAACAAATGTTTATAAGTCCAAATAAATAAATAAATATATAATTTGACTTTCATATGTTGCATTAATTATACTTAGATTTTGTAACATGCCTTTCATTTAGAAAAAGAGATCCAAAATGGTACTCCAAGCTTCTCCTTTCTCTTCTTTGACTTCACATTGCTCTTCAACCAAATAAATCATGTTTGAGATAAAGTCACGTCTCTAATTGGACTCTAAATTTAAATTGAAGAACGAACTTCAAATTTTAATTATGGAATCTAAAAGTTGAGTCACTTGTTTCATAATTTGGTTATTTGTTTTGTGTTTCTATATATTGAATTGTTTTGCTTGAAAAATATACATATTTTGTATCATTTTAAGCACTTACTTTGTCCTAATGATAGTGAAATAAGAAAAAAAAAACAAAAAAAAAAATAATAATAGAGACAGTAAAAAAAACTTATGATTTGAATCAATAGAAAAAAAGAAGTTAAAACGACAATAAGATCTCTATTTATTTATCTAAATGACAACATAAAATAATTTAGTACGTTTTTTTTTTTTCAATCATGTTTTACATTACGAAAAATATTTTATTTGAGAAAAAATAGAATGCTTAAAAGTCTCCACTTCACTACTTTCTTCCTGATAAGTTTTTTTAGGGGCTGATTTTTTCCTTCAATTTATTTTCTAAAATAAATATTAGCATCACAAAGCTTTTATCTTATTCTTTTTTCCTCCTATGTTTCTACCAATTAAAAGGAGGCTACAGTTTGTTGAAATTTTCGTCCTGACATCTTCGAAGTAGAAAACTATATATTATTTTTTGGGAAATGTAATTATTATTATTTTTTCATTTCGTGCTATCTTTTATTTTTCTGACGTGTTCAATAATATGATACGTTTTTAAATTTTTTATTAAAAATCAACTTATGAAATAAAAAAAAAAAATATCACCAAAATGATTTTACACCTTGACATGTTGGTACACGTACTCAGAATATGCACCTTAAAAAAATGAAACAGTACTAAAAAAATTTTCTGTCAAACTAGTTTATAAAATTATAATAATTCTCAGCCATTTCAATTTGTGAACATATAAAATAATCTTAAAATTATGAATAGTGATTTTTTTAGATTATTAATACCGAAAATTAATTTGATAAATCGATAATATTCAAGAAAAAGCAATTGAGTTAATTACTTTTAATGACATTATAAGTACCAGACATTAAGGACCAAATGAAGTAATTAGCTTATTTCTTAAAGATCAAATTTAAATCATTAAATTAAGAAAAAATAGTTAAGTATATTAAACTTTACTAATAGCTTTCAAAATGGCCTTGTCTCAAATAAAATAATACATGGTAAGATTGAGTAACCAAATGTCAAATATCAATTAAAGTAATAATATTTAGGGGAAAATATCATTCAATGAAGAGATAATAGTTGAAATAATGTTACATTTTAAAAACAATGTAACTTTTTATAATATTTTATTAGGCAATATTGGAGACTGAAATAATTATTTATTTTGGAGATTAAAGTATGGACAATCATTACAAATTTTTTCAGTGACTAATTTCTTTTTTATAACATCAAAAACTAAATCAATACATCTATTATTTGAGAAACTTATTCCATTGTTCAAGAAAAAAACTTATTTGGTATATAATCAGCCACACCAAATATAAACACAGACAATGAAATTTCAGAGACATAAAAAGGGAGAGTGGTGCGTGGTGTGTGAAGGATGGAAAAAGAGAAGGCAAAGAGGATAATGAGATGACATAATCAACAAAAGTATTGAGATGAAATAATGGCAAAATACTGCTGACAGTGTTACACATTCCTTTGGTAGTGATACATATAATAATGATGATGATGATTTCACGTGTGATGTAGTTGAAATTAAGCAGATTCACTCTGAATTCAAGGTCCCAAAAACCAAGTTGAGTCAAAGATTCTCTACTTAGTATCCGTGGCAGTTGCCATGTTTTGCAACTGAAACCAAACAGTGGACTACGTGTTAGTTTGTTGTCAAATCCCAAGTGTCCTTTAGAATGTATTGTTCCCTCAAAGAACAATGATCATGGGTCAAATTATTACCAGTACTTGTGTTTATTTTCAACTTGTTGGTTGGTTTCCAACGTTTTTCTTCTTCCTTGAAACAGTGACATCACGAATAAAAAGTCTGGTTATGGTTTTAGTTCTTGAGCATTATTATAATCGTGTTTTAGTTATTCAAAGTTTAGTCGTGTTAATTGAGTTGTGAGAAACATGAGATTTTGGTTTGTTTTATTTTGATCGTGTTTATTAGATTAATTCCAAGTATTTTAATTGTGTAATTTTAATTTAAAAATTATTAATTACTAGTCAAGTTTTATGTTAGCATGTTCTTTTGATGAAAGGACTAAAATGGCATAGTGATACTGAAATATTCATTCATTTTCTTAAAGTTGTGTACTTAAATGGCACCAGGGCAAGAGCATGTAACTAACTATACGAGGATAATTTTCTCTTTTAACAAAAAACAAAAAAATCAATAAGAACAGTGTGTTTTTTTTATGAATATGTAACTTACAATTTCATTATATAGATAGAGAAGCTATAATTATTACAATGAAATATATTTGAATGTGTAGATATAACATATTTATTGTTTTATATTGCTCAATGCAACATCAAATTATTTTTCTTTTATATAAATTATTCAATCACTGGTTTTTAATATATTTGATAAAACTTTATTATTTTTTGTCGTATATATAAGTCAATATTTTAATAATAATGTTTTTTCTACAAAAAAATTGATGTAATATCTTCTAAATATACATACACTTAAAGGAGATCGAGAACTTATATTTAGTTGTATTGAAAAAAATTTATTTATGAAACTAAAGTAAATAATAGTAATAACTTAGGGTAATTAAGATTTAGAAATATGAAGAAAAAGTTTATTGTAAAATTAAGATTGTGTGAGAGTATTAACATGATTAATATCTAAATATCGAGACAACAATTAATATTCTAATTCTTTTAGTGATATTGTGTTTGTTAAATAGTGTAAGGATTTTTCAATTGACTACACAAAACTTAAATTTTCATAATTTATACTATTGTTTAGATTTGTTAATTCATTGTATATAATTTGGATTTCAAGAAAAACTAATGAGATAAACATCATGAAAACTTTAAAAATATGATTAATATCGATTTTAATACGCTTATTACTTTCCTGAACCATGATATTGATAGTAGATTGGATAATACTAATATTATTAATGTTAAAAGGAGTTGACTCATGTTGAGAAAAACTAAATTATCCCAATAATTTATGAGGTCAAATAATTTCAAAACAAATAAAAAAATATAATTATACTTTCAAACTCAATAATTTAAAGACTCAAAGTTGTCTATTCACTCTTCCAAAAATTAAGAATATGATCCAAAAATATATACCAACTATAAATTAAATAACAATTATTCACACAATTAACTCAATTAATGTCAAAGGAGTTTTCTTCTTATACATTTAACTAAAAGGAACAAATTCCTATCAAACCATAGTTTAAGAATCCAAACACATAGTACTTAATTATTCTCACTTGATTCACCATCATCACCACTTAACATCTCTATAAAGTACAAATAAGTAAAAATATTTCTTAATCACAAGTATAATAATAACCATTATTTACACCACCATTTAACACAATAAAACATATTCCCCAAAATATGAAAGTAAGAGCGATAATATATATTACGTAAACATACAACCTACGACCTCGTCATAAAAGATATATTGTTGTTACAATGAAATAAAAAACCAGTTAATTTAACAAATATACTACGATGAATGTGGTCTGGTGTTAATGCATCAATAAATAAAATTTATGCTTTTCTTCAATTATTTAATATTTATTTGCTGATATTATTTTACAAAATTTTTCTACCTTTTCTCAACACTTCACCACTCATTTATACTGGACTTTATATGCATTTTAACTATTTCAACTTTTATTATTTGAGTGATTCGTCCTGCACCTCCGTGACGACTTCCTGCACCTCAATACTAATAACAATTTTACAAAAATACCCTTTTGATATTTTTGAAAATCCTATATTACCCTTTTTATATCTTTATCATCTCTTCCTTCCATCCTTCGATCATTTCTCCTCTTACACTAGAAAAAAGTTTAAGCACCACAAAAATTCCACCATTATATCCTCCATCTACCTCCATCAACCTCTATCCACTCTCCATGCACACCACAAAAAAAAAACATTTTCAAAACACATTGCGGGTTGTAGAACCCGCAACGTATTTTCTTAAGATTTTTACAAAGCCAAAAATTTTTATAAAAATATATTGTGGGTTCTACAACCCGCAATGTAAAAATCTTAAGAAAATACATTGCGGGTTTTACAACCTGTAATTCATTTTTGAAATTTTGTTGAATTGCGGGTTGTACAACCCGCAATGTGTTTCAAAATTTTTTATATTGCGGGTTGTACAACCAGCAATAGTGAAGGTGCGCCCCAATTTGTTACGGGTTCTACAACCCACAACGTTTTTAAAAAAAACATTAACATTGTGGTCTGGAGAACCCGCCAACTGAAAAAAAAAAATTTGAACGCACCGTCGACGATAAACACTACAACCGCCTTCTTCCTCCCAACCTCCTTCCTCCTCCCAGCAACTCTTATAATAGTCTTCTTCCACCTCTGTAATCTCTCTATATTACTCTCACAATCCTAAACCTTTATCAATGTCTATACTGTTACCAACGCAACACCTCTGAATGTACGGTGTCTTTATGGTTCTCTTTTAAAACGAAGGGCATTTTGGTCTTTTTCTTATGTCTAAAATTGGAATCTTGAAAAACTATGGAGGTGCAGGAAGTCGTCATGGAGGTGCAGGAAGAATCACTTTTATTATTTTCTTGCAATCTGTGTTTTTTTCTGGTTCTATAGGAGGCGGGCCTTTGCAGCCCACGTTAACATTTTTGTAACCAGCGCTTGTTAATGGGCTGAAGCAATCCAGAATAAAATTTCATTATTTGCAATAAATTCAAAGGGTGGACAAAACTGAATGTTCATATTGATACACTTTGGGAAAATTTGAAAATAAAAGGACTGTAACGTAACAAAAATAATGAAAAACTGTAATAAGAGGTGAAAATTAACGATAAGTCAACATAATATTTATATTAATGTTGTCTCTATTTCAAATTAAAAAGCAAATATTGGGCCTTCCTTGATTCCTCAGTATATAGGACAAGATTGGGACAACTGGCCTTCATAATTGGGTGGTTCACTGCTCATTGTATTTGAGAATGAGCCCTTTTTCATTTATAGAATTTTAGTGTCCCCATGCTAGCTAATAGTGCTTGTATTCAAACTTCAGTTGTATTTTACAATTTTAGTTATATTTTCTTTTGATTATTTATGTTTTTAAATTCTCTGCAAATATTTAAACATGAATAGATATAAATGTATAATTTCACGTTCTAAATAAATAAAGTAAAATTAGTTAATTTTAAAGAAATAAAGAATTTGTTAAATTCATGTTTCTTATTTTTTAAAATTTAATAGTTTTATTGAGTGAGGATTAAATAATTACGAAGTAAATTTGCTTGAACTTATTTTTCTAGAGGTGTTTTTTTTATAGGTTTGTTTAATATGCTTATTTCAAAAACACTTATTTAAAGATTAACTAAATTTATCAATTAGGGAAGTGGTTGAATTTGTTTGTGACTATGTTATGGTGTGAATTAATTCTAATATGGTGACAGTTTTAGTTATGAGAAATTATTGATTTGGGAATGTTAAACTGTAATGATTATTGAATAAAAATGGAAGGAAAAAAAAGGAAAGTCAGATATTTGAATAAAAAAAATATATAAGGAAGCTAGGTGATAGTTGTGAATGCCTTTTTTTAATTATTTTTTATTTTTTACCATTGTAAAAAAAAAATAGTATGAGATCAAATACTCAACATGAAAATACAAGAGAGCGTTTAATCGTAATCAGAAATGAAAATTTTAACCCCTTTTATCGTTAAATATTCACGTAACAAAAAAAATAATACAGAGATAAAATAAACAAAGCTGAACAACTACATCGACACAAAGGTAAATATAATTATTTTTTATTATAAATTTAAAATTATTTTTGAACTCCAGCAAACAACTTGGAAACCATTTTTTTACAACCTTATTCTTATTTGATCTCATTTCTGCCTTTGTTATCCCCTATTCTAATCAAAATAAATTTTTTGCTTATTTATTTCAAATTATGATAAATTAATAATTATAAAACATAGTATCCGTGAATTCAATATTTATTATTTAACGAAGATAATATACTTACTTTATAACACATTAATGTTTTACAATCTAAAGATATTTATACACTATCAACCAAAAAAATTATGATGAATATGATATTTTTAAGATGGCTTATTATAAATAATCTTATCTACATGTAAATCACGAGTGGATAACAATATTAATAAACATTGTCAATTTATTAAATAAAAGTTATAAAAATAATTAATAAAATGTATATTCTTTCAAAACTCTCATGATTGAAAATAAAATATTTATATTTACTAGTATTTTATTATTTATTTATTTACAAGATGTGTTTGAAGTATGGTTAAGAAGTTAAAAACTCTTTTTCCTCTTCATTTTACATATATATTGAAATTTAAAAAATATATATTAAAATTTGTGTAAGTATTTTTGAGAAAGATAACTGAAGTTATTTATAAATTATAATAGTTTATAATACAATTATTCATTTGAGATAAAAAGAAGAACATGATTCTCTTCAGCCACTTTCTTTTCACCTTTTCTTTCTTGGAGCTAATTATTATAATTGGTAGCACTTGGTCTTGGTTCAAAATCATCATACTTAGTAGCACTTGGTCTTGGTTCAAAATCAACATACTTTGTAGCACTTGGTCTTGGTTCAAAATCAACATATTTTGTAGTACTTGGTCTTGGTTCAAAATCAACATACTTTGTAACACTTGGTCTTGGTTCAAAATCAACATATTTTGTAGTACTTGGTCTTGGTTCAAAATCAACATACTTTGTAGCACTTGGTCTTGGTTCAAAATCAACATATTTTGTAGCACTTGGTCTTGGTTCAAAATCAACATACTTTGTAGCACTTGGTCTTGGTTCAAAATCAACATATTCTGTAGCGTTTGGTCTTGGTTCAAAATCAACATACTTTGTAGCACTTGGTCTTGGTTCAAAATCATCATTCTTGATAACATTTAACTTAACTTCGAAATAATCATATTTAGTAGCACTTGGTCTAGGTTCAAAATTATCCTTTTTAATATTACTTAACTTAGCACCCAAATCTCGAGTAAACACTTTCTTCTCTGTAGTAACTTGTGCATTTGTAGCAAGAGGCTCTTCACACTTATGTTTAGAATCTTTAACAAGTTGCTCTTGAGTCTCAGGATTATTTTCATATTGAAATGAAAGAAGACTTTGAAGTCCTTCTGACATTTGTTGATCTTTCATTATCTCTTTCCAGTACTCCCCAAAATCTTTTCTTGCTTTTGCGGTAGTTAACTTTTCATATAAATTATCATGGGACAAAAAATATTTGTCAAATTTATCTAAATTCTCAACTCAAGATATCCAATCACAATATAATTTAAAATCAACATTAGATATGACATAATTTGATCACTACCAATTAAAAACTAATTAGATTAATTTTTTCACACATTCTACATATAATCATGACTTTTTCAGCATTTTCTCATACTTTCTCTTTTCTCATTTATAAAAAATAAAAAACACACTTTTTTTTTCTCTCAAATACAAATAACTTTTAAAATACACTTTATTTAATAACACTTATTATTGCACTATTATATTTTGTAGTTTTTTTTTTACAAGAAAACGTTTTATGAATAATATTAAGTGATTAATCAAATTTAATATAATTAACTGATGTCTTTAATAAGCATGGAATTAGTTTTTTTTTTTCTTTTTATAGATAACAACACAAAAAGGCTATAGTCAATTTATAAACATGGCTAAAAAGGCTTTTACAAAAATCAACGCAAAAATAATAGATATTTAAAATTCGAATATAGAAAGCAGTGTAATAAAAATAAAACGTAATAGATATTTATTATTCTACAAATATAGAATCTAAATCTAAGTATATTCATTAATTGGAAGTAGGGAATAAAATATTACACAGAACCTTGTACTACGTGAAGTTTGAATAGTTTAACCCAGTAGATAAATCATTTTCCCATGTTATTACGATTAATTTTTGCTCATATTTTATCACGTTCGTTTCAATTCATTCACTCAAAACTATTCGAATATTAACAAAAACTTATTAGATGGTTTTGAATACTTGTTTATCTATGATTCTGATCAAGCTCTAAACAATATATATATATATATATATATTCAAAACAAAATAATTAATAATATTCATTATGCGAAAATGGTCAGAATTATATAAAAAGGATGAACTAATGAATTTGTTAATTTCATACTTTGATTTAAACCCCTCAGTACTATGTGGAATAGGCAATAATAAAATATTGTTAAGACAAGAAAGAATAATATGAAAGTGAGAAAGAATGAAAGTTGAACATACCAAGAAAGCAAATAGAAGAGAAAGCAAAGGAAGAGAAGATCTCATTGTGATCAATGTAGTAATATAGGAAATCTCTACTCTGTTTTTTGATTGGAGAACGATTTCCACTTCCTATTTATAGCCAACATATGATGGCATATTCCGATGTTAATTTAATGCTCAATGGCAGAAAATTATTGAAAGAGTTGGTACATAATTGTTCCACCAGAAAGAGGATAATAATAAAAAAACACAGAACCTTTCTCCAAGGATTTTTGGTGTTGAAATGTACACCAGTGTGTTAAATTTGGGTATTGATCCTAATCTTTAGCCATATTCAAAGTGTATCAAATGAAATATCATATAATGATTTAAAAATTATGGAAATAAACTTCTCCCACTTTTATTATTTAAATTGAAGGCTTTATAGAAAAAAACATATATATATATATATATATATATATATATATATATATATGTATATATATATATATATATATATATATATATAAT
>Ga0099824_1000094_pt1 | contig 68090 bp, 13 predicted proteins | sample SiratrowhiteBW_FD_76837 | JGI IMG/M metagenome (GOLD analysis project Ga0099824, IMG submission 76837) | Root nodule microbial communities of legume samples collected from California, USA - Siratro white BW | ecosystem: Host-associated > Plants > Roots > Nodule | place: USA: California... | reverse complement strand
TTAAGTAATTGAAATAAATGTGAAAAATAACTATCTATAAATTTTTGTATGTAAAATAGTTAAATAAAAAGATGATTTTATATAAAATTTAAATTATTTGAATTAAAAAAAGGTTAATTATTTTTAAAAAAATGATGAAAATAATCTGGTTAGTTTTTTTAAAAAAAGAGTAAAAATAGTTTGGATTTTTTATAAAATTACATCAATAATTATTTTTATAAAAAAAAGTAAAAGAGAAAGAAGTAGTTATAAAAAGGAAAAAAATCTAAATAAATTTAAGAATTTTTATAAAAGAAAAAAATAATAACAGAAGTAGACTAAGAATTTTTATAAAATTACAGCAAAAAATATTTTTATAAAGAAAATAGTGGAAGTCGTTTTAAAAAGGAAAAAAAAAATTAAATAAGTTTTAAAACCTAACTCATTCAAATAATTTAGATTTTCACTATATAAAAATTATCTTTTTTATTTAATTATCTTTTACGTATATTTCCTTCACATTAAATAATTTTTGATAATTATTTTTTCATTCAAATTAATTTATTATTTATTTTAATTATTTAATAAAAATTAATTTTAACTATTATATATTTAACAAAATTCTCAAAATTGTATCATTATAAATTAATTATATACAAAATTAATCATTAATTAGTTAATTAAAATAATATCTTTGTTGTTCGAGTCTATTCCTTAAACTAATATCGTGTTTTACCCCGTTAGGAAAAATGAAAAAAGAAGTATATTATTTTAAAAATTTTATAAAAAAAATACATTAATTTAAAAAAGTAATCGAATATGAGTGTTGTTTTAGGAGTACTAAATCATCAAGTTTGTTTGACTGAAGAGTGAAGAGTCATAGAAAATGACGTGAGTGTGTGAGATAAGATAGCGACAGGGAACAAGCTTGCTCCTAATTCCAATTATATATGGTCACTATTCTTCTCAACAAACTGTATCATCCTCTTCAACAAAGATGGCTGTGGACCAAAGTTCTGTTCCTCAAAACAAACCCAAAACAAACAACTTCGCTTTAGCTTGTGCCATTTTAGCTTCCATGACTTCTATCTTACTAGGTTATGGTGAGTTTCACTACTGCTACGCTTATATACTATTCCAACTTAATTTGTTTCAAAAATAAATGTCAATTTTAATCACTACAGATATTGGAGTGATGAGTGGAGCAGCTTTGTACATACAACGAGATCTCAAAGTGTCCGACGTCCAAATCGAAATCCTCAATGGTATCATCAACCTCTACTCGCCGGTCGGCTCTTTCATCGCCGGCAGAATCTCCGACTGGATAGGTCGCCGTTACACAATTGCGCTCGCCGGTGTCATCTTCTTCGCCGGAGCAATCCTCATGGGATTCTCCCCTAACTACGCGTTTCTCATGTTTGGCCGCTTCTTCGCCGGCGTCGGCATCGGCTTCGCCTTCCTCATCGCCCCCGTCTACAACTCCGAAATCTCCCCTACCTCCTCTCGCGGCTTCCTCACTTCCCTCCCTGAGGTTCCTGTTTCTCTCTCCTTCCAATCATGTTCCAGTTACTTTAAACTACTCTGTTCATAGCTCTGCATAAATAAGAATTTCAAAATTTCAATTCAAAAGTTAAGTTCAGTAGTGTTATGAAATGGAGTGAATTGTTTTATCAAATTAGAGATAAACTATGCACTTGAACTCAACTGAACTGTAACAAACTATTTTTTTCATTGATATAAAAATTGTTTGAGTTCAGTTTGGTTCTCTCCGATTCATTTGGATTAGTTAAGATGAAACAACCGTTCAATTTAAAATTATTTGAGGCAATATGTTGTTTTTCAGATATTTCTGAACGGAGGGATTCTAGTAGGATACATTTCAAACTACGGATTTTCGAAGCTGCCGCTTCGGCTGGGATGGCGGCTCATGCTGGGAGTGGGAGCCGTTCCAGCCATTTTTCTAGCCGTGGCGGTGTTAGCCATGCCGGAGTCACCGAGGTGGCTCGTGGCGCAAGGTCGATTAGGCGAAGCCAAAAGAATTCTGTACAAAATCTCCGACTCGGAGGAAGAGGCTCGGCTAAGGCTAGCCGATATAAAAGAGACGGCTGGGATCCCTCAGGACTGCGACGACGACGTCGTATTAGTGACCAAGCAAAGCCACGGGAAAGGCGTATGGAAAGAGCTTTTCCTGCACCCTACGCGCGCGGTTCGCCACATCTTCATCGCGTCGCTCGGGATTCACTTCTTCGCCCAAGCCACGGGCATCGACGCCGTCGTTTTGTACAGCCCCAGGATCTTCCAGAACGCCGGAATCAAATCGGATAACTACCTTCTCCTCGCGACTGTGGCGGTTGGGTTCGTGAAAACCGTTTCCATTTTTGTTGCCACGTTTTTGTTGGACCGGGCCGGGCGGCGCGTGTTGCTTTTATGCAGCGTTAGTGGGCTGATATTCTCGCTTGTGACACTGGGCGTGAGTCTCACCGTGGTGGGCCATTCTGGGTCGACGCTGAAGTGGGCCATTGGGCTGAGCATCGCTGCGGTGTTGGCCTACGCGTCGACTTTCTCGATTGGGTCGGGGCCCATCACGTGGGTGTATAGCTCGGAGATTTTCCCGCTTAGGTTGCGCGCGCAGGGAGTGGCTATTGGGGCCGTGGTGAATAGGGTGACGAGTGGGGTGATCTCAATGACTTTTCTGTCCCTCTGTAAGGCCATTACCACTGGGGGTGCGTTTTTTCTGTTCGCTGGTATCGCTGTTGCTGCGTGGATTTTTCACTACACGATGCTCCCCGAAACACGTGGGAAGACTCTTGAGGAAATTGAAGGGTCTTTCGGTCATTTCTGGTGGAACCCTAAACCCAAAGGACTTCACAGTGCTGACGGCGACACCCAATTAAGGAGCAGTGCCCAAACTTCCACAAACGTGGATTAGGATAATAACCTAACTTCTATTTTATTACCCTTATGATACGTGTTTAGCAAAGGAGTTGTATTTCTATCTGTTATTGGAGTACTTCATTCACTAAATATTTTTCATAAATTATATTATAATTAAAACTGTAATGATAATTATATAATTTGAATTTATAATAAATAATTAAATTGTTATACAAATTATATTTAGATTAAAATGAATTAGATAGTTATAAAGTATTATTGTAAATTTACACTACTAGTGAATCAGATATTATCTTATCATTACATTAGGAAGTCTAATGAGAGATAAAATACGATAAAACGTTCTATTGTTAATTAAAGGATAGAAGTGACAAAATCAATTTAGATGGACAAAATCAATCGATCAACTCATTTAAAAACGTGACGCAAATTCGGACCTAGTTAGTTTCTCTTCATTTTAACTCTATTCTCTAATTAGTTTAAGATCTGACGGCTTCTACCTGAACCTCTTGCTGTACCTCCATAGTTCAAAAAATACAAAAATACTTTTTCAAAATTTATATTCTAAATTACATAATTTAAATATAGTTTTTTATATTCTGAATTATATAATTTAAAATATAATTTTTTTATATTTCAGATTTTAGAATATAAAAATTTGTATTTCAAATAGAATAAAAGATTAAAAGAAATGCAATTTAGAAAATAGAGAAAATAAGGAAAATAAAATATAGTTCTAATTTTTATATGGAGATGCAGAAAGAAAGTATGGAGGTCCAGGACAAGCCGTCTTGAGATCTCTGTCATTTTGCAAGTGTTGTATATAATACGGGGACAGCTGCCTTTTTAAAAAGACCTTTTAAAACAGGATGGAGTTTTAATCATTTTAAAAAATGACATTAGTCACAGATGGCGTCGCCATCCCTGGCACAGACTACCTTTTATTATAAAATTATGTAGAGATCCAGGTAAAAGAAATAGTATTTTTTAAAGTTATCTTAGAGTAAAATACTTCACAAAAAATAAGAGAAAATATGCTACAATACACGTTCTGATAATTAGCTACAGTTCACATTACCAAAAAATAATATTGACCACATCTTCAAACTTATACCGCTTTCAAAAGTCCCAATAAGGTGAATGTCCTGAAAAGGTTATGCATGATTCAAAAGAATAAAGAATATGGCAGTTACTGGGCAAAAATTGCTTCAAGAAAGAATTGCTTTAAGGGCATCCTTCACGTAAGAATATTTGAATGTGAAACCCAACTTCTTAGCTTGAGTAGGAATCACTCTCTGCCCTTCTAAAACCTACAAAGAGAAGTTAAAGGTTCATTTAAACGAAATGATGCCAGTAGTTAAGTAAACTGAGGACAAATTAATTAACCAGAGATTATTCCTTACCACAGAAGCACCTTCTCCAAGGACAGCCTTCAGTGCAAAATCCGGTACCGGCAGCCATGAGGGACGAGCCAACACATGTCCCAGCTGGTCACACAATTCTGCCAATCGCACAGGATTCGGTGCAGTTCCATTGATAACACCTAAACAAACATGATTCATGATAATGAAACAAACTAAACAGAAAATATATCCATGATTTTGCCTAGAAAATATCTAGAGTTGTTAGGGGTAAAATCTCAAAAGGAATAACATAATTTAACCGTGTAATTGCGGCTGGAGGTATTAATGTAAGAGGAGGAAAATGGGTAATCCTATGATAAAGAAGTCTATGCTATAACCAATATCAACTGTCCATTATTCATTTGCATTTTTTTAAAGAATTTTTATAAATTCGATTTGGGGATATGGGAGTGAATAATTCACCTTTGTAAGATGGATTTGATAGTGCTTCATATATCAAATTGACAATGTCATCCAAGTGAATCCAGGAGAACCTGCAAGAAAGAATAAAAGGAACTCAAGTACTCAACTACGACATCTACCATGAAATTAATACAAACTACACATCTTATTAGTAACATTCAAGCTGTAAAAAAGGGTTATTTTTGGATTTTACAAAAGACACCAGGTTGGAGTGGGAATGTCTTAGAATGGGCTAAAAATACTACGTAGTACATCTCTTACAAGCCAAAGAAACTGAGTGAAATACCATTGTTTTCCAGAGCCGAGAGGTCCACCAGCAAACAATTTGAAGAGAGGTATCATTTTAGCTGCAGAGACTCAAGATGTTATTATCAGTTTAACCCAACAATATCATGAATTTTCAATATCAGATGATATTTCTTTAGGACATTAAAAAAGAAAAATACTTGTATTACAAATATATTTTGTTTCAAGATCATATTTAATATAATCACGTATTAGCCTAAGGGCATAAGTGGACAATAATAATATAGGATATCAAATACTATATTTAAGTCCATAATTTGCACTTTAGAAGTCAAACCTAGTGCTCCACCGTCTTTACCAAGAACAACACCAATGCGAATTAGAGTCAGTCTAACATCTCCGTTTACCTTTAGGGCTGTTGATTCCCACTCCCTACAAACCTGTACAGAAGGGGCATTCTTGGTCAATGCAATCTAGAAGCTACAGTTGGACATTGTTCCATATATTTGAATAACATCTCGAAGGACAGGAAGTTAGACAGAAGTAGCTCCGATTTTTCATAATCACTGCCTTCATTAAATTGTATATTTTGTACTAGACACTTTAGAAGTTCATTCTCAAGATCAAATTTTAAAGCAGAAACTGGGTTTTTTTGGCACTTTTAACAAAATAATAAATGTTGGTTTTCAAATGACTTTAATGCCCAAAACCAAAGTCGATTAGTTTTAATACTTTTTGTTGATTCAAAAATATCGGATTGGTAGAACTGAATGATCAGAAACATACTTTCAAAGGAAATATAGACAAAGCTATTTATAATGTATATCAATTATGACAAATATTCTTACCATCAACTCAGTAGAAAAACAAAAGGCTAACAGATTAAAAAAATCATCTTATAACATGTTAAATAAGAAAGATCAATATCCTTTCGAAATTCATGAGTAATACTCTTAAATATTCCTTTCACAAAGCAAAGGACTTTTTTTTTTTTTTCCTATTTTTCTCATCAGATTTTAAAATCTTATCTTTCTTTACAGTAGTAACAAAAGCATGTATTTTTTTTCCTTACCTCAGCCAAATAATCATTTCCTGATGGACTTTGTTCATCGAAGACTTGTGTCTCACTGGTACCTGAACATATTAAAGTGGAAGGAAAATGAAAAAACTTTGTATGCAAAATAATGCATAGTTATTAACCAGTCAGTGAATATAAAACGTGCTCCAAAATAATTACATTTGCCAACCAATGCTTTAAACAACCAATGATAATATTAATCACCAAGCAAGACAATAATAAACTAGTATTTAACCATATTTTGCATACAAACGTACCATAATAACCAACAGCTGTTGCACTAACAAGAACTTTAGGTCGAATTTCATCCGGTGCACTGTTTATCAATTCTACAACCTTTGCTACGAAATAAATAGGTCAGGAAGAATAAGCAATGATTTATGTAAATAACAGAAAAATATATGGAGCCACATATTTTTCCTGAGAGAAAATAATAAAGAACGTATTTGTTTTCATTTTTGTCAATGGGAAATGTATGCTTACCTTTGAGGTCACTCTAATCCTGCTTTGCTTGATTTCCTTCTTTATCTGCAGCATTAAAATGTGTGTTACTCACTTCGAGTTATGCATGTACTAATTTTACCAGCACAAAAATGAAGGTTGGAGGGGGAAGATACAGAAAAATAGACAGTGTATGTGTATGTATAGTCAGTTCCTCTAAAAATAATGTTCAGTAGTTTTCAACTTACAACAATGTCTAAGACAGCAAAAGTTTCCAAAATATACATCAATATATTATTTATAATTTCAGAATTTTGGATATAAATAAATCGTCTGTAAATTTTCTTATTCCAATAAAGTTTATAAAAAAAGGCAAATGAGGCCTTTCCAGCACAACTAGAAAATAAACACATGCATTGGCAATAAGCAAGCTACAGATCAAATTAGCCTGAACAGAGACAATATAAAAATATTAGTAGAAAGATACCTAATATGTCTTAATAACCACCAGATAGGTGTGAGTTGGATACTAAATCATATAAGTAGTGGAAGTAATAAGAACGGCAATAACCTCAGGAGACCATCGGGTACTTATGGACAGTCCAGCCAAATTCACAACCCCCGTTGAGCCCTGAATGCTATTTTTCCATTCTGGCTCTTCTGCAATCTTGATTCCTGGAAAGTCTTTTGCTGTAGATACCAAGGAAAAATTAACCAATTAACATAACCTATAGTATATGTCTGACAGAGTCAGGTTGTTCAGAAAATTTGTTTTTGTTTCTACCACTATGAGAAAAATAAAACTGGTGGAGTGCAAATTAGTATAAATAGAAACCAACAAATATATATTGCTTATAATTTTAAAGTTTAAGTTATTCTGCTGTAATTGAAGTTGATGTGTCACTTTGATCTCTTGAAAAGGTTTGCTGTTGTGAATAAGTTTGTTGGTATTCTTTTGTAAAGTGTGAGTGTTAGTGCACATTTATAGCATTAATTTATTACCTTCTTACCCGGAAAAATTGTTTCTGCTTTAGATTTAGATCGCGTCAAGACGTGAACACTGTGATTGTCTGCAAATATTGTTATTTGAGATGCAAGTTAGCTTAACTGTTTACGCATACACCCACAGAAGCTTAGAATTTAATTGATAAAAAATAGACAAGCAGGTGTCTGACAAAATCCAGAGGTTATACTGATTCATCACCACAAAGGCTAAGTGGTTAAGGATACAAGGACGCAACATAGTCTATAGGATGCAACTATTTATGTTCTTTTGGTCTATATTTTGCAAAACAGAGGATAACTGTGTGCAATCTAGATGTACAAGAGAGCACTGGGAAAATACAACCACAATGCATTTTAGAGTAAAATTTATGCAGGATTAAAAATGGCCGAAATCTAGATGTACAATAGATCACTAGGAAAATGCTGCATTTCATATCAGAAAACATAAACAAATGTGCTCATTAAGCTAGACCGTGGCATAACCTGCATGCAGTCTTTGCACCAACCTTCTACCAATAAAACCTGTTGCTCCAGTTACAGATATGATCATTTTACTTCCCTGCAAAAACACTCTTAGGTGATAATATGAAACCCAAACTAAATAACCAGTTAGAAAAGGCGAAACTGATAGCAGTTAAATGACACTCTTATTATGCAAATTACCAGTGTAATGTTGAACAAAAAGCATGCTTCCTAGACATATAGAAGCAATTTTGTGAATCTTAAAGTAAATACTAGTTATAAGCAACACTTAACAGGGTATACAAAGTTGCATAGCTCATCCCTCTTCAATTTTTGGCTTGTAATCAGTTGTGAGGTTGAGAGGTGGAGATCTTAAAGATTGTCATACCACCTGCTAAGCCAAAGATAGGTACAACTTGAAGTCTAATAATCACAGGTGGCACTCCTATTTAGAACCAAAAGAGCTATCAATCCTAACCCGAATCAGGTTTCCTAAGGCAAGATCAAGACAAGCCTAATATGATTATTAGCACACAAAAGCAACAAATAGAACAACCCCGTATTGGGTTTTGAGTGTACAGAAATAATACCATGAAACTAAATTAAAACTGAAATAAAATATCTAATGTGGAATATAAGGGGCAAAACCAAAAGTAAGAGAAATTTTCATTACGTGATATAAGTTATATTTTCTCTCTGAATACAAGGACAGAACAAATGAACACTCTTGAAATAAGGAGAATACACCTCAATAGGAGGATGAAAGCTTGTGGTTACTATATATAGGAGAAGCTCCTCTTCTAAGCTACTCCACCCAGTAACATGGGTAACTAATAGGTCCAAATGCCTGCTTCTCAACTACTCCATTTATTGTTTCTGATTTACACAAAAAGTAAGCCTTCAACAAATTTTTCTGTGATTGGCATTAAATTTGCGGATAAGGGGTTTCTTCACTTTAATTGAATGTTCAACTGCGTGAAATGTAATCATTTAAAGTAAGCATAAATTTTATAGCATTTGATTTGAAATTGCAGGACCAATCCGTTAATTTGGTTCCATTGTGTTTAGTTTTCAAGCTACAAAACGGACTTTTGGCATGCCACTCATTCACATTGACTTATGTACTATCCACAGCATAACAAAGAGAACATGAGGCAAAAATTACAAATGGAAAGAATAGTAAAACCTTGGGATCATTATCGGTGACGCACCAAACCCTGAAGCTCCTATGCTCTCTGGTCTGGTAAAATGGAAGGAATGGGAATTCATAATAAGTGGGGAATGAAGAAAGGTGAGAAAGGAAAAGGTTTGTTGAGTGAATGATCTTACTGAGAGAGATGAAGGAAGGTGAAGCGACGGAGAGATGGTGTGAGACCATGTCAGAGAAGTGGCTCCACACATTTCCATTAGGATTCAGCACTCACCACAATTTGGTACAGAGTGAAAGTGTGTGCTATTAAAACTCTTCATTCCTATTCTTATTCTTATGTGGTTTATTTGGAGCCACACCAACCATGTTCTCATATCCATCTATCGCTTGTTGGTTTTCGTTACTTTCCCTTTGAACCATAATTTATTCTTCAATGTCGGGGTAAAATGGAGTTTATATACACTATCATGAGGACTAAACGGTGCAGAGAAAGAGAATTTTAAAGCGGAAAATATTACCATGTAGTCATCTGACTATAATGATATTGGTATTGGGGATTGCTTTTTGTTGGAATTTAGAGTTTCTTTTGTTATAAAACATAATAGTGTTTCTTTTCCATTCTCTTTTTCTTAAATGTTCTTTTATTGTTTTGACCCAATCAAATGAGTAATCTTTTCTTAATGTTTTAAACTCAACAATCAGCGTCCTCCAAAGGTAAGAAAAAAAATAGAAATTAGAAAATTACCAAAAGGTTTGATATCAAAAAATTCTTTAGAAACACTGACTTTGTATTATGGAAGTTCAAAATCGTATTTGTCTTGATACAACGAAATTATGGTGAAGTGATAAACAGTGAGATGAATATGTTATATATGTTATATTTTTTGTTATAGAAGAATACTGATATGATGAACAAAAATTATAAGTGTCATATTTTTGTGTTTTAGTGCAAAAGTAATAAGGAAATTCCTAAAGGACAAAACTGTTTATAATATACAAGTTTAAGATAATCTCAACACTACTTACTAAAATAATAGTGAAATAAATGTTTCGTCTTTATAGATATTATACGAATTCGTCCTATTTTACTAAGATATATCCGTATTTTTATAACTTATGTTTGAGTCGTATTTGTAATTATCTTTTCTTTTTATAATTATTTGACTTTATGTTATTTGTTATTTGATACTCTTATTTTATATTAATACAAGTATACTTTTTTTAAATATTTGATATTGTAGAAAAAGAAAATATATATCATTTTAAAATTGGATACTTAATACTATCATATTTATTTTTATGATTTTTATTTTTATAAACAATTATTTAATTAATATTTCTAACCGGGGATATATTCATTTTCTTAAAGGAACGAAGATGAGACAACCAATTTATAAGTATAAAAAATGAGAATGATTATGGATTTTTACTTAAAAAAATTGGATGAAATAGTCAAAGATGCGTTCACTTCCTTATTATCCCTACTGAATTGAGCGTAGTAGTGAAATACACCACAAACTTTTCAGTCCTGGGACGTACGAAGACAACCTTTTGGACAAAATCTGCTGAACCCGTGTAAAAGAACGCCTCTTAACAAGAAATGGGAGCCAGGGAGCACGTGACGTAGATAGTTCAAAAGTAGAGAAAATATGGTATCAAATTTGCAACACGTGACTAGAGTGCATTATTATAAGAAAATATCCTAACCTAACTCATGGATCTTGTGGCTCCACGTATGTCATGCACGAGTGAGAGGTTCAGAAAAAAGGTGGTGAGATGAAGACTCTTAAATGAATGATTCTGAAGAGGCGAGGAAGCACGTCGAAACATTAATTCAATCTGATTTCTTAATATCACTGCTTCTCATACCATTCTTCAATTCTTGATATTATTGGTTTATTTGTTTGTACAACAATTTAACATAACATTTTGTTCCTTCAATTTTTGTATAAATGTTTTTCTGATGTGAATGAAAAAAAAACCTAAGTGAAACTTAAAAATAAGTATATAAAGATAGATATAATACTTTGACTTAATCTACAAATAACAAAGCTCATATAGTAATTTCGTTTTATTTTCTACTAGGGAAAAATAATACCACATTCAAAATTAGTACACTGACAAGATCGCCTATTCAACTTAATCATGTCCATATTTCGTTCCTGCTCCGATAATACCAGTATTCAAAAGAATATTAGAATGTTCAAAATGTTCTTTTATTGAGAACATCCCTGTGGATTCAGATTATACAACTAACTGATCAAAACACAAGGCAATGTTTAGCCACACTAGCATGCAATATTAAAAGACTCATTAATACAAATAAATTACAATGGCAGTAGCACAAAAAAATTAATACTAAGATTGTATGGCACAGGGAAAAAAGAAGCTTAAGAAGCTTTATTAAGCAAAGAAAGACTACACTTATACAAACACAAAAATGACTGGTGCAGCTACTGCTTTCACATGTGTTAAATCCAGAAAGTCCCGTCCCAACATCACTAACCTCCACAATTAACAATTTACTCCCTCGCCCTTAGCCCTCATAATAAGGTTAAAACAGAAGGGAGATCAAAGAATATTTTGCAGCACATCTTTCTTAATCAGCTCTAGACTGACCAGCACGAGAGGACAGGATAATACCAACAATGAGACCATACAGGGCAAGAGCTTCAGCAAAGATGAGGATGAGAATCATTCCAACAAAAAGCTTTGGCTGCTGTGCATTGGCTCTGCGGAAGAAGAAGATTAATTGTTTAAAGCAAGAATTTTATTAGGATTCATATATCCCTGTATCAAACTAACAGCAAAATATACATTTCACCAAGGATAACATGATAACATGTCCATTGATTGAAAGCATTGGGATTGCATTAAGTATTACCCTAGATACTATAGGATTCATAATATGATCAAAATAGGTTGAATAAAAAAGGTGACCAAGGCAGAAGAAATAATACCTAACACCAGCATCACCAACAATGCCAATAGCCATGCCAGCAGAGAGCCCAGCCAGCCCACAGGCAAGACCAGAGGAGAGATGTGCATAACCATCAAAGAGGTAATAAGATTTGGCCTTGGGATTAATGCCAGTACTGATAATAACAGCAATAATAAGACCATAAATACCCAAAACTCCAGCCATAACAACAGGAACAATAGACTTCATCACCAGCTCCGGTCTCATCACACCCATCGAAGCCACGCCCACACCACTCTTTGCTGTGCCATAGGCAGCTCCCATACCTTCCTCCGTCATTTCAAACAACTCTTAGTAAGATAAATCTACAGATAATGAAGAGCTAACAAAAAACCCCAAAATTCCTCTTTCTATGTTTTTTAAATACACAACTATTCAAGTGCTTCTACCACGCAATTTCAAGAATCAAAACAACGTGAAGCAATTTCAACAGACTAATTATGTCCACTGAGAGCCAATCAAAGCAACGGATATTCTAACCAAAAATATTCGGTATCAGTCATCAACCTATATCTACGAGAAAAATTCAGCGCTTACATGTAAAACTAAATCTACGATTTGAACTGCGCAATTGAATCCAACAAAACAATTGAACCACAGAAACTACCAAAAAACAACTGAATCAACCAATCATAACATATACTGTTTACCTTTTTTCTTTCAAGCAGGGATCAAATTGTGCACAGGACAACAAAATTTCCTAATAAATTGAAACTCGAAAGAGAACATGTAACTACTAGGAACACAGATCTAGTTGAGAAGTTAGGGATTGAATTACAGGAGAAGACGAGCGCAGCTGCGGCTCCAAGGAAGCCGAAAAACGGTGCCGTCTCATCGCCGCTGAAGGAAGCCATAATCACTGCAACGAAGTCGAATAGATCCGATCTGAGAAGTGAGATATTACGGTTTCCGCACAGAGAAGTTCCACGTTCCGATCTATGTTACCGTACAGTGTGAAGGGGAAGGAACAATTTCCTCTATTTTATAGTTACTTAACTACCTTCCATGCCCCCAACTGGACCGGTACAATTTAACCCGACCCGAATGTAACCAGCCCAATCCAGCTACTTAATTACCTTCCATGTCCCCAACTGCACCTCCATACTTTTCATGTTCTGACCTTAATAAAAAAAATTAAATAATTCTTACACCTCTTACATTTTTTATTTCGATTATATAATTTAAAATAAAAAATTATATTCTAAATTGTTTAATTCAGAAATAAAAATTATATTTCATAATATAAAATTTAAAAATAATATATATATATATATATATATATATATTTCAAATCGTATAATTTGAAATAAAAAAACTGTATTTATAATTATATAAAGTGAAATAAATAAATTATATTTCGAATTATATAATAAATAATATGTTTGCCATTTTAAATAAAAAATGGAGGTGCAGTAAGAAGTCACGATGGTGCAGGAAAAATGCGTCTTTGTTTTATAATTGGCGTGGGCTTTTATCGACACTGTGGCCCAAATTTGAAGCATAAAAGCTCACGGTCAAAAGTATAGAGTAGCAGAGGTGAGTGAAGGAGCAAGAGAAGAAAAGGATGGCAATAACCCTCAACAATGGCTTCAAGATGCCCATCATTGGATTGGGTGTGTGGCGCATGGAAGGAAAAGAAATCAAAGACCTAATTCTCAATTCCATCAAAATTGGTTATCGCCATTTTGATTGTGCTGGTATTCTAATGTTCCAATTTTAGCATGTTTCTTGGGCTTCTTAATCTACTTTTGCAACCTTCTACCTTATTAGGCATTTTTTTACGGTATGCACAGCATTTGAATTGAATCCAAAATCACTGATTTGCAAGCGGTCGATGTTCTTTTTGTGCAGTTTAAAGTATTAAAACGATTAGTGATTCCCTAAATGGATGATGATTAAATGTTACTTTCATTTTTTTTTTTTTTCTGAATACTGTTAGACTAACCCCACCAAAACCTGTTGATTAATTAATGTCAAAGCATACTTTTTAGTTTATGTGTTTACTTAGTGATGTGTGGATAAGCATAAGGTGGTTGACGAGATTTGGATGCGTTGTTGCAGCTGACTACAAGAACGAAGCAGAAGTTGGAGAGGCGCTTAAGGAGGCTTTTGATAGTGGCCTTGTGAAGAGGGAGGACCTTTTCATTACCACCAAGGTTAGTTTCACAGTAATTCCTGTGGAAATTTTTGATTGTGACTTGTGTAGGTGAAGATGGTAATGTTAAGTCTTCTGATTTAGATAATTACAGTCTTACCATTTGCTTTTGAATGTGCTTTCAGCTTTGGAATTCCGATCATGGACACGTTCTTGAGGCATGTAAAGACAGTCTCAAAAAGCTTCAGTTAACTTATCTAGATTTATATCTTGTTCACTTTCCTGTTGCCGTAAGGCATACTGGTATGTCCCTTTTTTATGCGCCCCTTTAGTTTATCTTTCTGTGCTTGTGTAGTTACAACCATAAGTTAATGACTATCACTCTTAAAGGAGTCGTCTAACCGAGCAGTGTTTTAAGATTACACTGAAAATACAGATGAGCTTCAATTCCCTACAAACGAGATCAGACATATACATGAATACTTATTCATTTTGTTTGAGATTTTTAACAGTAATTTCGAGCACATTTGAATGCCTTCTTCTAATATAATTTTCGCATATTGCACACATGCAGGGGTTGGTAATACTTCTAGTCCTTTGGGTGATGATGGAGTGCTGGATATAGATACCACTATATCCCTGGAAACTACCTGGCATGCGATGGAGGATCTTGTTTCATCCGGCTTGGTTCGCAGCATAGGGATCAGGTGCAATTTGGTTATGCAAACAATTTTTGCTATGTTCTAGTAGATGCCCCAAAAAACATTTCTTTACTACCCTTTATGGGCAAGTTTTGTCCAGTTATTTAGAAACAGTAAAATCAAGAATGAAGAAAGATAAAACAAACAGCCTTGTCAAGTTCACGAAGATTGACATCATGACAGCCTCTCATTAGTCATTAGTCACATGATATTAAATTCACTTTCGAACTCCTTCATGAAAGTTTATATTATTTGGGGATGATTAAAGACTTGCAGCTAAGTTTCTTTGCATTATCCATCTTATCATTCTAATGGTCTCTCCAAGTAATAAAGCTATTAAACTGTATTGATTGGTATGATTCACATTCAAGATTCTTTGTATGCTGTGATATGAATCTGATTTTTGGATCTCCATCATTCTGGTTTGTTCACCCTTGTCTCATGTTTCAGGTAAGAGGAATGTATTGGATAACCCATCTATGTTTGATTTAATGGTCTAGATGTTCCTAGTATTAACTTGAGAAATGCTTGATTCTTTTTGTTGAAATTGCATTCTGACAAAATGTTATTTGCAGCAACTATGATATATTTCTGACTAGAGATTGCTTAGCATATTCCAAAATAAAACCTGCTGTAAATCAGATTGAAACTCATCCATACTTCCAGCGTGATTCTCTAGTCAAATTTTGTCAGAAGCATGGGATTTGTGTCACTGCACACACTCCACTAGGAGGTGGTGCAGCAAATGCTGAATGGTTCGGTACAGTTTCATGTTTGGATGACCAAGTTTTCAAAGTGAGTGGTCAATACTAGTTTCCGAGCACAATGTTATTAACGAACTACCATAACTGCCTGCAATCGTCTATTCAAAAAGAGTTTCACGGAGTTCATTAATTTGAGGTTGTACCATTTTCTTTGATTTCAGGATCTGGCTGAAAAATACAAAAAGACTGCCGCCCAAATTGCTCTTCGCTGGGGCATTCAGAGGAACACTGTGGTCATTCCTAAATCATCAAAACTGGAGAGGTTGAAAGAAAACTTTCAGGTTTTTGATTTTGAGTTGTCTGAAGAGGACATGAAGCTCATTGGAAATATAGATAAATCATATCGAACCAATCAACCAGCTGTGTTTTGGGGCATAAATCTGTATGCGTGAGAATACCGTTCCTAAGAATGTATCATAATATTCCAAATATGCAAAAATATTATGGCCCTTTGATCTTGAGACTTGTATTGACATTCAAAGATGGTATAAGCTTCTGGCTCCTTGGTAGTTTATTTGATTGTTTGCCCCTTTGTTTGCTCCCCCTTCCCTTTTATTTTCCGTTCTATTTGGGAGTCCTCATCTTTGGAAATGTGAACATTTAACTGGTAACCTTCTGAAATATAGAAAATACAATTTAAAAATTTGGTAAATTTTATCAATTGGGATACTTCAATGAAGAAATAACTGAATCTTTTTGCCAAAAATAAATGAAGAAATACCGTCTCCTTCAACAAGCGATAGATATTTGCCAATATCCCTAACCTCGTTAATATAAAATACGGCCTGCAGAAGCATCCAAATCCTCCTTTCCACACCACTCCAACACTTGAATTTAGATTTATCAAGATTCACCCTCAATTCGAATTTCCCATAAAATGTCTCAACATGGAAGAAAGCAAACGAAACTGAGACTCTTTGGCTTCGCAAAATAAACTAGAAAAGGGTGAGAAATAGCAGGACCATCCTTAGAAATAGAAATAGGTTGCCATGCACCTTCATCTACCAACTCCTGAATGTAAAGAGATAGTTTTTCCATACTAAGTCCCCTTTAATTGGTTTGAAGCTCTCCAGTCTAGATCCATTCAGAAGATACATAATTTGATTCAATACCTCACACGATGAGCTAAATGGTAATATAAAAAAAGCGAAATCCCTTTCACCACCACCTTCTAATAGATCCCACTGTACCCTGCTATAAGTTTCATCAAGATTAATTATGAAGACTGCAAAACCGTTCTTGCTCGTACTTTTGTGCATGAAGTAAACAATCTCCTGAGCCAAAATAAGATTATCGGTAATACTCCTACCAGGTACAAAGCTACTTTGAAGAGGGCTAATAATGCCACGGAGGAAGGTCGAGCGTATTAGTTTTTAATAGAAGGAAAATTATCTAAGTCTAAATTCGCAATCCTAATTAATTACCATGACAGTGATATATATTGATGACTTGGCTAACCCCACAGTATTAACCATGGTTATTTCAAGATAAAAAATTATATCTGTATACTAAGTTACGCAAGTAGTCCTCCACAGATTTTTAATTTTATGAACATAGAAAAAAATACTTCAACCAATAATATTGCCACTGCGAAAGTTATCAGTAACCGATGAGTATTTTACATTACCAGAATTTTCTGAAATTTCCATAATGAATGCAATTATATCTATTTAGTGTTTATTTTGGCGGGTAAAAGTAAAATACGATCGACTCTATTGAATATTTGACTTTTACACCAAAAAGATAGCCTAAAGTTATCTCGGTAATTTCAGTATAAGCTTCCCTACACTAAAAAAGCTTGATCTAAACAAGTACAACTTAATAAATAGTAAAGTTCTTTGCTCAGATCAATTGTGGTAATTACACATTGCTCACAATCTCACAGAAGAAATGGAATTATAGCAAATCGATTACTTGGATAATCTTCAAATTTCTGACGATACCATTTATGTGTTTCCACAGCTGCAAATGACAGATTTGCCACCTATAAAAGAAATATGCCAAAAGCAAATGAAAAAACAGAAGACAATCTGTTTAAAACATTAAAACCTCAAAATCTGAAAAAGAAATATTACCACAAAAGAAAAAAGTAACCAGATCGTTAGGTTGGATCCTCCAGTAGCGACCACAAAACTAGAGTATATAACCTTCATCATCATCAAATATTAGGCTTATTCATATCAGTCACATAAGTACAAGTTATAAAAGACAGAGAAAGAGGCGTACAATCTCAGAGAGATAATGTGGAGAGGATACGATTTCAAACCAATCACCGTGAGGAATTACATATTCCTCTGCCTGTGTTGAAAGTCGTAGAGAACCCTGCCAAAATTGTTAAACTCAGATAGCCTCACGACAATTGAATGTAACAATATTTAGATAACCTAATCCACCTCGTTACAAAACTGACATATTCGCTTCAAACGCCAAAATTTCATTTTAAAAGAATCGTTTGTATATTAGTTTACAAAATGTCAAACAAAGATCCACATGCAAAGCAAATGAAGAAAACTATATATATTTAATTTCTGACGCCAAATTTATCATCTACTGTGACTTGGTAGCATCAGTATAATTTATATCAGTGATATGAAAATAAATAGTAATTAGAAGCCATGAAGATAAGTGATGGCCACTATAAGTTATGAAGGCGTAGTCTCAAAATAAAAAATTTAGAGGTCTAACAACTAGATGCATACAAGAATTTTGTGGCAGCGGTATTGATGTATCCAACCCCATAAGAAAACAGCTGCACCAGTCCAATGCTTCCATCCAAGCCTGAAAAGAGGATTTAAAACTTGACAGATTTCTAACTCTGTTACTTGCATCTGATTCTTGCCCTTGACAATGAACTCGGTCACTAGATTTGCTACGAAGTTAAACACCTCAACTGCACAATCACCACACAGCGATAGCGGTGCTGCTATGTAGAAACTAGCTTCAGAAAAATAATAAATCAATCCTCTTTATTTTATTATTTTCTGGAGAACAACCAGAGACAACTAAAAGTACAAATACAGGAAATTACGCAATTAATATTTATGTATATAGTGTTATCTAAGAACATAGGTTTGGACCTTCTCACTTCAAATAACCAGAAATATTGAATTTATTTTAGATTGCACAAATCGACAAGCAATATCAGTACTTCTGGACAAGCGAAACATAACTAACATCTAATTCACAAGTGAGAAAATAATTGGAATTAGTCACTCTCATTTGAAATCATCTACTACTTTCCTCATCTTGCACCTGTTTTAATTCCAAAGCATTATGGTACATCAAGTTTATCAATTAAAGATTTAACACTCAGACTATGTATGTCAACCACACTCAAATATACAGACTAAGTCCAAATGTCGATTAGACCTATTCTATTAAAACAATCATAAATATTATATTGAATTTAAAAAACATCTTTATAACTTCAGATATACAAGATACAATATCTTACTCGTCAATGCTACAGATTATCCAAATAAAAATGGGGAATTCTTTTCAGGAAATTATTTTTACAAGTTTATGTAACACAACAACAAAAATTCAGGAAAAAGTAAATGACGATATTAAACAAAGTCTTTTATAATAGAAGAAGTATTTAAATATGCATGTTCTACTTCTCTCAGCTCAAGCTAAACATTCAAAGTGCTATGGCAACTACAACATTTTTTTCCAAGCACCACGGCATGCTCATCCTCATAAAAGCTGATTCAGAAAATGCAATATGATGAAAGCCAAACTTGAATATCCCTGGAAACAACATTATACTTTAACCTATGTCATATTGTCATGACTCATACGTTTTAGTAGGCTATATGTGTGTTAGCACCATGTGCTCTTAACATTTTCTACTGAGACACTCTTATCAGATGAAATTCACATGGTCCTACTAGTTTAGAAATGGGAGCCTAACCAAACGGGGAATGGAAACCACATATTTAGTGAGACCCACCTGAATTTCGGGTATGGAGAAAGTGTGTCAGAAAGATAATTTTAAAGAGTGGATTACTCAGACTTTTGACAATTAATTCAGCTATCTATGCACCTTAGGAATTGTATTGACCGAATTTACAAACTTTATAAGTCCGCCTTACAATTTTAGACCAATCAATCAACAATTGAGAATTATTCATCCTAAGAAGTATAACAGGGAGTAACAGATTTCACACAAATTCTCAATTCAGCACGTTAAAAAGAACTTCCAAACTTTAAAATAAACAAATGAAAGTGAAACAGAAGAAAAAAAATCAATAAAAAAAAAACTCACAATATTCCAGTGAGATAACCAACGACATGCATTCGAGCAGAAGGGCTGTAGTCAAACACGTGAATGGATTCAAAGAGTCGTCGGAGGACGTGAAACTCCATCAGCAAAAGCAGAAAAACCGCTTCCCACGCCACATACCCCTGCCTCAGTTTATACGAATCGGTTCTTATGGTGGAACCACCCGTCAAGAAGCTGGTGATAGTGGAGTACGAAAACGGTTCCGCTACAAGCGGCACCATGCGGTACGCGTACGCCCAAGTCGTGAGAAGCAGCACCGTGGTCCACAAAAAAGCGAGCGCGTAGAAGTGCAAAAAAAACCTCTGAGGAATCGTGAATTTCTGCTGACAAAGAAAATTGCGTTGGTGATGAGAAATTTTGAGAGCGTGGGATGAAAATGGAAACCGCGTTAAAGTGGCGTTACTTGGGAGGAGGATTGCATGATTTTGCCTCGCCCGGCGAAGCCGATCAAGGTGCGGCGGAGGAAGCTCAGATTGCGAATCGGAATGGACGCGATTACGATTGGTAACGTGGCGGCGAGCCACGCCGCTCTCAGAATTTGCACGAGCACCTCCTCCATTGGTCGGTTATGCAGAAGCATGGTTTCTGCGTGGATTTATAATGCCGGAGAGATACGAAGCGTGGATAATCACCAAAAACCTATGGTGCGTGAAGAGAAGGATTAGGGATCTCGCTACAATGTTTCATTTCAATTTCAATTTCATTTTCGTTTTCATTCCTGAACAGTAACTATGAATATCATGAAGCGTGAGAAAGATTGAAGAATGTTTGTGTTGATTAAAGTGGAAACGGTGTTGACCTATGGCGCCATCAGAACCGTGAGTGGAAACTCATCACACAAGGCCTTTCCCTTGCTTGACACGAACGTCCTAAATATAATTTTTTTTTATAAAAGCTATAATTTATTAACGAGTTTAAATTTTTTATACACATTATTAACCAATTAAAAAATAATTTAGATATTTATTTACTATTGCCACTCATTCTTTGAGTCTACATCACAACTAGAGGGTACAAGTACATACTCTGCCACGTCGTATTGGAAATGGAGGGTTTAGTTTTCCTAGGTACGAAAGAAGGTCTCATTTTCTAATAAGATGGATAGAAGGATGTTATTGCGATGGGTCATTGTTGGGCCCTTTGATTTTGAAAAGTGGATAAGGCCCTTTTTTTGGGCATGGGCTGTTTAAGTTGTGGGCCCTGTTATCATTATTGCTATTAGCATGGGCCAGAGTCACGTGTGGTGGGAGGGAAAGCAGTATAAGATGACACGTCACACTATATTATTAATACGAACAATAGGACTACATCGTTGTGCCACTATTTAATGGCCTATTCCCTCCATTTTAATTTTCTAGTTTATTTTCTCTTAAAATTAAACTTAATATTTTTTCACCAACGTGTATGTAGAAAATCATTAACTTACTATGAATAGAGTAAAATTTATACTTTTAAACGTAATATTTCATCTTCAGATCTTATAAATATAAAAAAAAAAATCACTACAAAAGTTTAATGTAAGAAAATTTTTATTTTCATATTTGTAAACTATGGTTTTTTGAAAATTATGATTCTTAAAAATAGTAAAAAAGGGGTTGGTAATAGGTATCTTTAGAAATGTTACAAACCAAATAACAACATGGAGTTTTTGTTAGTAGAAATTTTAATTATCTATAGCATTTAATTATATAACAAGGATGCTATTATATTTTCATTATAGTGCATTTTTAGCTAAAAAGGTCTTTTTTATTTGGTTTTAACGAAAAAAAAGACAGATATTAAAAATGATTTATTTTTATACCTTATAATTTAGAGTTCAAAAAATAAATAATTTTATTTTAAAAAGAAAATAAATGAATGAGGTTTTTAGGTGGGCAACATGGTATGTCCGAAATTGACAACTTGTGTTGGTTGGGCACCCGAATATTTATAATTCAATTTAACAAAGGAAAAAAATAAATTTTAACGTGATTAACAATGACAATTGTAAGTAATTAAATTTTATGACATTTTTGTATGATACTTGTTTTATTATATTGTTTCAAATCGAAATAAATTATTGTTAAATAATTCTAGCGTCTAGATTAATATTTTGTTTTTTTTTTAAATATTATCTTCATCTTTTGATGATTAAAATAACTCTGAATAGAAGATTCATAAAATCTCAAAACCTTTTGATATTTTTAATATTAATTATTTTAAAGCTAGTTCTACGTTTTTTTTTTTTAAATGAATTCTTATTGGATACTGTCACCACCCACACTCATCGTATTAAAATTTAAATATAATCTTATTTGAATTGTTTCAAAAAAAATTGAGCCGATATATATAGTTCCAACTTTATCATTCTGGTAAGTTAGATCGTGGAGAAAAGAAAAATATCTTCAGCTTTTTTAATAATAAGGGGAAATTTTTTTTGAAAATGCTACAGTTTTACTTATTTCATTTCTATCTACATAAAATTTACTTTTTTTACATGTTTTTATTTTTCATTCACTATCTTAAGTGGAATTTTCATTTTCAATTATGCTTTTTCCATTTAAGATACTGTAAATAGAGAACATATTTACTAATGTTTGACTTAGAAATGACAAGGTACTGTAATACTCGTGTTTTTTTCTTTTTTCTTAAAAAAAATACTTGTACTCGTGTGTGAGTGGCAACTTTAATTAATATTTATCTTGATAACTGCTAGGTACTTGTTTATATTTGGATTCGTAATTTTTGTGTATGTAAAATCAATAATTCAATAAAAAGAGCTCAAATTAAAAAATATTACAGAATTTCATTCATAGATGGAGAATGTATATGTATATTTATTAATTTTTCCAAAATCTTCCACAAAATTAGACACAAGATTGTTTTTATTATTTAATATACTTATATTTAAATATTTTGACATATAGTTACGACGAAAAATTGTTATACATGAAATTAGTGTTTTTATTATAAATATTAATTTATATATTATCAATGTCTTTATCCATATTTGATCCGATGTTAGCCATAAATCTAACTTTTTATTTTAATTAAAAAAAATCTTTTTATCTTTATAAAAAATGAAAATTTCACTCTTAAATATATAAGATTATAATTAAAATATTCAAACTCAATCTAAAACACATCTTAATATCACATTATAAAAACAATTAAACACTATCTGCACGTTTTGTTTTTAAGGGAATGTTATATGATATCTGGAGAAGTGGACGAATGGGAAATAGCTCCTCATTTCTTAGATTTGTTGGCAAACACTAGTCTGCAGCTTTTCAAAGTCAGAGTAAAACTTTTGCACCCTTTGCACCCTTTGATCATTAGGAATGAATGTATCCAGATAAATTATTTCATTTAAATTCCCCAAACAAATTGATATATATTTTTTATTGATTTCCGTATTTCTAATATATGTTTTGTTGTTATTTTTTTTTAATTGTATAACTTATTTTTCAAAAAATAATGTGTTATTTTTTCTTATAATTGTTAATTTTCTTACTAAATCACTATATATGTTATTAACAATAAATTTATAACTTGTTACTTTTTCATTAATAATATTTTAATATTAAAACAAGATAATATAATATAAATGAATTTAGGTTTTTTAAATAACATAATAATGTTATATAACAAATACAAAATAAATTTAAAAGAAAAAAATACATAGAAATCATCCACACAAAACACCACCACTTCAACAATACTGAAAAAACAAATTATCCAGAAATTGTGTATATTAAACACTATTTCAATTGTTTAATTTTATAATAAGTGATACTATATGTATACGACTTCTATTGTTAATTTATAATATAATCTAAAACTTTTTTTATCAAATAAAATTTCTCTTGTATAAAGTGCACGAAAGATGACTTACCCATTATTAAGAATCATTAGCAAACTTGTAACAATAATCTCAACTGTGGAATCTAATTAAAAAGTGAGATCATTAGCATGATTTTGTAATTTTATTTATTAGTCCATTCAACATATGTTAAAAAGAACAACATATATTTGTATAAAGACATTTGTAAATATTATATAAAGTTTGACATTAATTTTTAAAATATATTTATAGAATCCGTACACAGTACAGGGAAACATACTAGTCTGATAGAAAGGGTTGTGATGTGGATTGGTGAGCTTAGAAGAAAGAAGAAACAAAGTTAGGAAATTGGCATTGGATGTTTGAAATGATTTTGGTGGTGTTTGGAATGAATCTTGGCCACTTACCAAAAGCAGCATAAAGGTTAATGATTAAGAAGGATTTGGTGCCGACGATTGGTTTCATCATTACCATGCTTCAAATTATACTGTACACTTATCAACCTATCATCTTTCTTCTTTGTCGTTCTGTGCCGACTCATCCATTCTTCAAAGCTTCAAATCATAAAATTTTATTCACTTGTTCCACACATCTCCTACAAACTTCTACAGTTATGTTCCCTGTACTTTGCCGTCGGGTTTTGTTTTTGATACATATGTTGTTATCTATATATCTTTCTTGTCACTAAATTCGATACAAATGGATCCAGCCTATTGCAAAGTAAGAAAATAACTTTAAATATCATTGTTTCTAGGTTATATGAGATTTGTAAGAGACTTTTCTTGAATTAAGAGACTAGATATGTATATTTGATAGAGATAGACACGAAAATTCAATAATAGTCGTTAGAATAATCTTTTCTATCATTTTAAAAAGTAATCTTAAGTTGAATTCATTATTACATAATCAATTTATAAGATAAAATTTATTTTCAGTTATAGACATTAAATTGATAATGTCAAATCTACACAACTTAATATTTACATTTAAATAAAACATATAATTTTTTAATTCTTTATTCAGCCTTTATCTATACAATAACTCTATTATAATTTTTAAGGTAAATCATGATGTTTTTTTTTTTAATTTTATAATTTCATTCTAATTTTTGTTATTAAATAAGTTAAACATTAAAAATATTTATAAATCATACTTTTATACATAGAAAATATCAATTAATTAATAAAGAATTGTGTATATAAAATATTATTCACTTCAATTCTTAAGCTATATGAGATTTTTAAATATAGACTAACTGTTATAGTTAAAAACTAATTAGCATAGAAATAATTTGAAATTCACTCTTTATCCCGCATAAACTACAATAATATTGTGACTATGTAACAATGGGCACCAATCACACTTAAAAAATAAATAAAAATGAGTTTTATTCTCTCTAAATATTAAAATTACAAAAAAAATATACGAGTCTTAGGTGTTGGCCTAGCCTAGTTTTGAATTTCGTTGATGCCTTATCTACCTTTTTAGAACTTTTCTATTTATAACATTTCTTCGGCCATATTTAAAAGATATAAAAGATAACTAACAGATATGATATAATTCTAAATCTTCTAACAGAATTCTAATATTAAAATAACTAATAATAAAATATTATCTTAATTAATAATTAATAACTAACAATCAAATTTTATCTTAATAAATCTTAACTAATATTTTTCTAAAATCTCATGGGACATAACAAACTACAAGTTTAGTAAGATAATATTTTCATAGTCAATCATCATATATAATATATATAGTTGCTTTAAAACTTGATGTTTATATGAACTTTCACATCCGTTAAGTAAAATATTATAAATAAGTGAATTTTTACTATATAATCGATTGTGAGGGAGACATAAATATTATTGAATATAAAATATAAATGTATTTAAATTTGATTATATTGTTAAATATTAATAATATAAAAGAGATTGAATATATATATATATATATATAGTGACCGTTGGTAGTCATTAAGTAGTTTCAACTTACTTAACTTACTTGAATCTCACCTGAACTTTGCATTAAATACACTTCATACAACTTTAAATGCTATTTCTCTATGCATAACATTTCTTTAAATGCTATTTCTCTATGCATAACATCCCTAACAATACCTGTATTCTTATGTAGTATAGCCATTTGCATCAAAATATGATAAAATTATACATTATACATGACAGGAAATGACGTTAGAGTTATAATGCATTTTGTATCATAAAGTTGTTAAAGAAAACAATTTTAGTTATTTTCTTGACAGATCATTTGATGAGATTTGCATTTGTTTTAAAAAATATATTTTTAGCATATGAAGATAATAGACATTTTATGTAACATAGAAACATAAAATAAACATATAGATATTCAAACAATATGAAATTAAATTAGTCTAGTCTATACATATATCTTTCAAACATATTCTAAACATATAGACTTCTTATGTCTTATTAGACATAAGAAAAATTAGATAATAGTTATTTTCAACTCACAATAAGAACTTTTGCTCTAATATTTAAACTAACATTGATTGAAATTATTCTTATTATATTAAAGTATAAATTTCTCAAATTAACATTCATAAAAAAAATCATAGTTAATGTTGATTTTGAATCTAATTTACGTTATTTTTTTTTTCGAGAAATAATAAAACTAACGTTTACGATAAAACATAGATAAAAAAATCATGATAGATATCAATTGAAAAATTGTAGTTCGTATTTGTATAAAAAAATATTCTTTGACATTAATAAGAAAAACCCTATATAATATCAAACAAACGATAATAATGATAAACCATAAAATTCAATTCTAACAATTTAAATAAAAAACACTTCTTATCAACTTTAATAAAAAAAATCTAATCAACCTAGTCATTCCAATAATTTTATGATTTAGTAAAACCGACAACTTCTAAACAAAGTTAAAGAGTAAAGAAAAATATGAAATAATATGCATAACTTAAAAATACAAAAAAATTCAAATGTTTATTTTCTTTTAACATAAATTTAAAATTCTATAATTTTAAACAATTTAGTTAATCTCATTAAAGTTTTAGAATTTCAATTCCCTTTAAAAAAGGTTTTAGTTTGATACTATATTTTATTATAAAATATTTTGACTTTTTAATAAAATGAAAATATCTCAACAAAAAATACTCTACAAAATTCCCAAAAAAAAAATTCAATTTTATCCACATAGCCTCCATCGGTAAGACTCACCCACCGTTCAACAAATCCCATCTTTGACAACCATCCCGACTCACTTAGGGCAATGATGATGTTATGGAACCCACAGATGAGCTCTCTACTAATGGGCTGCTAAACAGTCCATGATTGTGGCCCGTGAAATGTCTCTTTTTTCAATGTCTATTTTATATCTCACAATTTAACAATTTTGTGCCACTGATATTGGACATGGTAGAAAATCCTACACCCATGATTTATGTTGATGCCAAAATTTGCCCATCGAATTTTTATCTTTTTTCAGTGTCCACACAACTTGTTTTCTTGTTGTTGTCGTCCTTCTTGACCATGATATATTTATATCTCAACTAGTTATGTGAACTTAAAGAGTATTTTTGTTAAGATCAGACAGAATCATAGGAATGAGAATCTGAACAAATCTTTATGCCCCGTCCATGTCAAATTAGATACTTTTGTTGATTTATGTGGAAGATATATATAAAAGAAAATCAAAATCTCATCTTAAAATTGCAAATTAAAGCCCGGAATGAAGGAAGAGTAGTGGGATTAAATTCTTTCCGGAAAAAGAAATAAAGTATTTTCTGAAATAAAAGAGATAATTAATAAACTAACAATACGGTGCGCGCTTTCCTTTTCCGCTGTTTAGCAGCGTCATTAAGTAAAATGTGAATTTAGGCAAATATCTGATAATTGAATAATTTAATGAAAAGGAAAGGAAAAAAGATTTTATTAAAAGACGAGTTCCATCAAATGTGGTTTTATGTCTTTACACAAATTTTTAGCTAACTGTAGAGGGAAAATGAGTTGAACAAAAAAAATAAAAAGAAAAAAGACATTGTGGATTGGGTAAAGTGGCTGAATAAGCTGCGGAGACAAGGGGGAAGAAAAACCTGGTGTATGAGAAAACAAATGAGGTCGGAATGAAATTGAAATGCGGGCGAAATGCGGGCGAAATGAAATTCTTATTAAATTAAATTCACGCGTAGGAGTCATGAAATCCGTGTAGTAGTCATCGTCGTGGACGTAGAGAGAGAAAGCAGAAAGAGAAGGATAGAGAGAGACACACACAACACAAAACTTTTTTTTTTTTTTTTTCTTCTTCTCGTTGTTGCTCTTGTTGGAGAGAGAGAAAGAAGAAAGAGTGAATCTTGGAGAGATAAGCGCCTGCTCCTTCGGCATTTCCGTCAGACAAAGTTAACACTTCCAAGACCGACGCTGCTATTATTAATCAATTCAATTGAATTCGCCTTTTCACCATTTCCTATTCCAAGCTCTAGATGAACACTGCCAAGGTAATGAATAACGATAGCGATGACGGTGATAATAGTTTCGTAACTCACTCTATCTATCTCAATTATGATGATGATTGTTCTTGTTGTTGTTGCAGATTTTGATTGGAAGTGGAATTTGAAGGTGAAGCAGAAGAATGGGTGAAAATGAAGAAGCCACCAATGACATGATGCAGAGGCTTCACTGTTCTTCGTTTCTGAAACAGCCGTTGAACATGGAGCAGCTCAGCATCCCGCAGTTCAATCCCTCGCAAATGCGCGCCAGGCATCAGCATCAGCATCAGTTCGACGGTGGGAACAGTAACAAGCGCGCGGGTATACCACCTTCGCACCCGCACCAGATCCCGCCCATTTCGCCCTACTCTCAGATCCCGGTGACTCGTCAGCAGCAAATGGGGTCGCACAACATTTCCCCTACACCCACCCACACGCGATCACTCTCGCAACCTTCCTTTTTCTCTCTGGACTCGCTCCCTCCCCTCAGCCCTTCCCCCTTCCGTGACTCCTCCTCCACGTCTGTCTCAGAAGCTGCTGACGTGTCCATGGAAGATCGTGACGTCACTTCTCATTCCCTCTTGCCACCTTCACCTTTCGCCAGAACACTCAACACCTCAACCAACAGCAATTTACCTCTGCCCCCTCGCAAAGCGCATAGACGCTCTAACAGTGATATTCCGTTTGGGTTTTCCACCGTTTTGCAATCTTCGCCACCGCTTATTCCACTCCGGGGCAGAGAAAACCCCGTTTTGGCGAAACCTGCTCAGTTGGTCAAAAGAGAAACGCCGTGGGACAGGGGTGTTGACCACAGTAATGTAGAGGGATCCGGGGAGAAGAAATCCCCGGAAGGGGAAGTTGTGGATGATCTTTTCTCTGCTTACATGAATTTAGATAGCTTTGATGCGTTGAACTCTTCTGGAACCGATGATAAAAACGGGACTGAAAATCGCGATGATTTGGATAGTAGGGCGAGTGGGACCAAGACTAATGGTGGTGACAGTAGTGATAATGAAGCTGAGAGTAGTGTTAATGAGAGTGGGGATGGTGCGGTGAGGCAGGGAGGGAGTGAGAAGAGGGAAGGGATGAAGAGGAGTGCGGGTGGGGAGATTGCACCCACCGCCAGGCACTATAGGAGTGTCTCCATGGATAGTTTCATTTCAAAGTTGAACTTTGGTGATGAGTCGCCGAAGCTGCCACCGTCGCCGGGGCCGAGAACTGGTTTGATTTCGCCGGCCGGTGGAGTTGATGGCAATTCATCGGCTTTCAGCTTGGAGTTTGGAAATGGGGAGTTTAGTGGGCCTGAATTGAAGAAAATTATGGCCAATGAAAAACTTGCTGAGATTGCCTTGACCGATCCAAAGCGTGCAAAAAGGTGTTGATGTTGAACCGTTACACATCCTATCTTAGAGCTAGTAAACATAGTAACATATATGGTTCATGTTACCATTTTTGACTGATTGATTAGGTTTTGGGGTGATTTTCAGGATTTTGGCCAACCGGCAATCGGCTGCACGGTCCAAAGAGCGAAAGATGCGGTACATATCTGAGCTAGAACATAAGGTTCAGACACTACAAACTGAAGCCACCACACTATCTGCACAGCTTACACTGTTACAGGTGGGAGCGTAACCTGTTTGTGTTGGTAATTTAATGATTAGACTGTGACCGTGGCTTTGTTTTCTAATTTGATTGAATTCCTCCCAATTATATGAACGCAGAGAGATTCTGCTGGACTCACTAATCAGAATAGCGAGTTGAAATTTCGCCTTCAATCCATGGAACAACAAGCAAAGCTCCGAGACGGTATTAGTGCCCTTTCATTCGTAGTTTTTCAATTTTGTTTTATTGATCTGTAGGTATCAGTAGTTAATTTTTCACTTATAGTCTTGGTTGATCTAGTCTTCACATTTTAGATTATATTTCATGTCAACGTGCATGGTGAATACTTTTTGTGAATGAGTACAACAGTAGGGGTGAAAGGATTCAGCAGATAACTTGTAAAGTGGAAACAACATGCAATTGACGATAATATTGCCATTGTTTACTTTTATGATACTTACATGCTGAGAAGCTATTAAGTATAGACCGTAGTGTATAAAAGTCGTTCACGTTGGTGGTCCTTCAAGTTGTTGGGGTAAATTTTATTCTCAATCTAACTTGGGATTTTGGCCTACGTTAGCTACTCAATTCTATTTTGTTCCAGTAAATTTTATGCATGAAGACCAGGCCTTTACATTATCTCATTTTGTTAACTTTATTTTTACTTCTTCTGATGACTGGTTTTATTGTTAGTAATATTTTAATAATATTAGGAAACTTTCAGAAATAATAATCTATCATGACTTTTCACCTAACAGTTTAAACTCTTGGGGCAGTTGGTTCTAGAAATACAATAACTTTATTATCCAGCGGTTTGGAGTTTCATTCTTGTCACTCTCTATGAAAGGGATCCCCGGGCAAGGTCGTGTTTCGTATATAAAAATCATTCATTAGCCTTCATCAACTAACTTTTTTGGAATAATAATTAGTTTATTACAGATCCATTTATTAATTTTTCTCAAATTACTGAAATTTTATGGCTCGGTTACAGTGCTAATAGTGCTCTCCTTATTGTAAATGTATGATCAAAACATTTTGCTAAGAATAGTTGGCCCACTGAATCCGAAATGCTATATATTCATCGTATTAAGGCCTTTCTATGTTGAAGTTTATCTCGTGAGCAACTCGGTTGAGGCGCTTCCAAAGTAAATGGAATTATAGGAATGGCATGTAGGAATTATAGAGTAAAAATGCTGTGTTAGCCATAACCAAGTCCATTACGTTCTCTTTAGACAACATATTTGTTGCAGTTAACATGAGTATTATTGAAGCAATCCCATTCTAGGATCTGCCTGATATGCACTTATCAGGCTGAATAAGAATATGCTTCTGCATTCCTTTTCGTTATGTAAATTTTTTGCAAGAATGACTGTTTTTGAAAGTGACATGTCTTCATTGCGTATGCTTTGTTTTGGAAACTAGTAGAATCATCCATTGATTCCTTCTGATTAATTCTTTACCCTGTGTTTTCTTTTAATAGCTCTAAATGAGGCTCTTACTGCTGAGGTTCAAAGACTAAAGCTTGCTACAGCTGAACTGAGTGGGGATTCACATGGTTCTAGCTGTTTGATTCCTCAACATTCTGTCAACCCTCTGATGTTCCAGCAGCAGCAGCCTCCCACTGCATCCCAACAAAACATTCATCTTCAACAGCAACAGCAGCAGCAGCACCAGAATGGTAATGGCAACTCCAATTCCGACATAAAACAATAGCTTGGGAAGGAGGTCCTGCAGCTGGATGGTTGGTTCGTTATATATTTCGCTGCTGTTTCACTGCACTTCGCATATTTACAGAAAGTTTTCCTTAATTGTTATGGTATGAAGTTTGATTCGCATTACCTGTCCAACTCGGGCAAAAAGTTCATATACAAGTTCTAATTCCTGTCCTATATCTGAATTATAGAGCATATTTAATTTCAGTATATATAATATATATATTAAATTGTAAGCATTATTTGGACATGATTTGTTTTGTGATGACATTTAGAAAAACTGTTCAGACTTTCTTTTTGTAAAGAATGATCATTCTGTCATGGATCTTTTCTAATTTATGGCGTTCGGAATAAGTTAATCTAAATTGTTCAATTTATTATCCCTAAGTCAAAATCAACCATTCAAGCATTAGGGCCTTGCCGACATCTTCTCACGGAATCTACACTGTACCACTATATCCAGATTAAAATGTTATAGCTTGTTAAAAATAGTTGACAATGTAATCAAGGTAGTTTCCTTATAAATACTTAACACATATTTAACAATTTATTGGACAAAAATCTTTATCAATTTCTTATAACTTAGTATCTTTATCTTCTTAATTTGAGTTATTTATGAAACCTAAATATCTCTCACGGTAGCAATAATTTTAATACCCAATACTCAAATCGGTATACTCAAAACAAATTTATTACAATCAAAGTAATTAACATTCATATTTCAATTTCAATTTCAAATCATTAATCACTACGCAACACTTTAACCTTTTTAAGGACAGAGACAAAATATTGTTACACTTTAACCTTTTTAAAGGCAAAGACAAAATATTATATAACAATGCAGCTAAACACAATAACATTTAAAGAGACATTCAATATAAAAACAACTTTTTTACTCAAACAGGTAGTTATTAATTGAGTAATAAAAGTAGTCATTTAAGTGATATTTTTTTAAGATCAGAATATAAGCTCTTCCTCATTTAAATAATAAACTGTTATTTGGGGATTAAAATAGTTAATTAACTGACACTTTTTTATGTCTTAAATAAAAAATTGCATAATTGAATGACATCCGGTGTCGCTTAAGCGATGAGTGAGCGGTAAAATAAGACATACACAAAATTAAACCATAAAAACTCTCATAAGAGACCAATTTGGAGGTTTATATCTATCAATATGGATTAATACTTCAATATTATTTAAAAACATACATTTTGAATAAATAAAAATAGCTTCAAGAAGTAAAATTGTTTTTATTAGGTTACATCTAATTCATTTTAATTAGTCAAATTTGAAATCAAACAATTCCAAAATCACAACTTCACATTTGCATTCATTCTAAGATTTTAAACTACTTTAGATTTGACTAAGGAATTTCTAATCCGAGATTGTACCGATTTAACTAATATCACTGGTTCAACAACTATTCCAAATTCAGGAAAACGATTAATCAAACTAAAATCCTAATTATAGTTCCCAATACATAATATTTCTTTAAACTTAAATCATTGAAGTAAATTACAAATCCATCCCCGTAAAGCTTTGGCCTACATTAATTATAGTTTCCCATATATAATACTTCTATAAACTTAAATCACTCAAGAAATGTATAAATTCATACATATTAAAATCTATACTAAATCAATTCGTCTCATAGAACCTAAGTAGTAATTTAGAGAGACTTAATTTTTCCTACTCAAAATACCTTGTTAGTAAGGAATCTAATTTTGGAAAAGAAAGTGAGGCTCACGGTTTATACGGATATAGTAAATCTAAGTTGCCATAGACCTCGAAAAATTGGGACATAATAATTATCCATTCAGGATCATGTCTACTCAGGATTACTTTAAATGTAAAAATTATTTCAATTATACTATTTCATTTTACTTGGAAGATATCGTGATAAGAAACCAATTTATTTATCTAAATAGAAATCTATATAAGTTTAAGTATTTTTTCTTATAATAATTCTTTTATATGTCATCTAGTTTCATATATGTTGGAGTGTGTATAAAAAATATTGGCCAATCAAAAATCAAAGGCTTTAGGTATAGAATTGGATTTTGCGTCTATAAAGAATTTTCCATTACATGATTAAGAAATGAAACCATTTATTCCGTGGATTGTGTTGTTCATATATCTTATAGCTGAAGCTGTAAGTCATTGACTTTGTTTACCAATGGGGAGGCACAAATCAAGGAAAAGGAAAATTAAAAAATTCAGAACCCAACCCAAGTCTCAACACCCTAGTTTGACATTGTGTTTTCTTTTTTTCAATTTTAAATCATGAACATATATCTTTCACACCTTTTACACTATTTCTACTTTCTTGACCTTATAAAAGACTGAATAACAATAATCCAATAATATATATATATATATAATAAATATTTATTATTGAAACAAAAATAAACAAGTCAGGATGGCCGAGTGGTCTAAGGCGCCAGACTCAAGTTCTGGTCTTCGAAAGAGGGCGTGGGTTCAAATCCCACTTCTGACATTTTCATATATATATATATGAAAATGTCAGAAGTGGGATTTGAACCCACGCCCTCTTTCGAAGACCAGAACTTGAGTCTGGCGCCTTAGACCACTCGGCCATCCTGACTTGTTTATTTTTGTTTCAATAATAAATATTTATTATATATATATATATATTATTGGATTATTGTTATTCAGTCTTTTATAAGGTCAAGAAAGTAGAAATAGTGTAAAAGGTGTGAAAGATATATGTTCATGATTTAAAATTGAAAAAAAGAAAACACAATGTCAAACTAGGGTGTTGAGACTTGGGTTGGGTTCTGAATTTTTTAATTTTCCTTTTCCTTGATTTGTGCCTCCCCATTGGTAAACAAAGTCAATGACTTACAGCTTCAGCTATAAGATATATGAACAACACAATCCACGGAATAAATGGTTTCATTTCTTAATCATGTAATGGAAAATTCTTTATAGACGCAAAATCCAATTCTATACCTAAAGCCTTTGATTTTTGATTGGCCAATATTTTTTATACACACTCCAACATATATGAAACTAGATGACATATAAAAGAATTATTATAAGAAAAAATACTTAAACTTATATAGATTTCTATTTAGATAAATAAATTGGTTTCTTATCACGATATCTTCCAAGTAAAATGAAATAGTATAATTGAAATAATTTTTACATTTAAAGTAATCCTGAGTAGACATGATCCTGAATGGATAATTATTATGTCCCAATTTTTCGAGGTCTATGGCAACTTAGATTTACTATATCCGTATAAACCGTGAGCCTCACTTTCTTTTCCAAAATTAGATTCCTTACTAACAAGGTATTTTGAGTAGGAAAAATTAAGTCTCTCTAAATTACTACTTAGGTTCTATGAGACGAATTGATTTAGTATAGATTTTAATATGTATGAATTTATACATTTCTTGAGTGATTTAAGTTTATAGAAGTATTATATATGGGAAACTATAATTAATGTAGGCCAAAGCTTTACGGGGATGGATTTGTAATTTACTTCAATGATTTAAGTTTAAAGAAATATTATGTATTGGGAACTATAATTAGGATTTTAGTTTGATTAATCGTTTTCCTGAATTTGGAATAGTTGTTGAACCAGTGATATTAGTTAAATCGGTACAATCTCGGATTAGAAATTCCTTAGTCAAATCTAAAGTAGTTTAAAATCTTAGAATGAATGCAAATGTGAAGTTGTGATTTTGGAATTGTTTGATTTCAAATTTGACTAATTAAAATGAATTAGATGTAACCTAATAAAAACAATTTTACTTCTTGAAGCTATTTTTATTTATTCAAAATGTATGTTTTTAAATAATATTGAAGTATTAATCCATATTGATAGATATAAACCTCCAAATTGGTCTCTTATGAGAGTTTTTATGGTTTAATTTTGTGTATGTCTTATTTTACCGCTCACTCATCGCTTAAGCGACACCGGATGTCATTCAATTATGCAATTTTTTATTTAAGACATAAAAAAGTGTCAGTTAATTAACTATTTTAATCCCCAAATAACAGTTTATTATTTAAATGAGGAAGAGCTTATATTCTGATCTTAAAAAAATATCACTTAAATGACTACTTTTATTACTCAATTAATAACTACCTGTTTGAGTAAAAAAGTTGTTTTTATATTGAATGTCTCTTTAAATGTTATTGTGTTTAGCTGCATTGTTATATAATATTTTGTCTTTGCCTTTAAAAAGGTTAAAGTGTAACAATATTTTGTCTCTGTCCTTAAAAAGGTTAAAGTGTTGCGTAGTGATTAATGATTTGAAATTGAAATTGAAATATGAATGTTAATTACTTTGATTGTAATAAATTTGTTTTGAGTATACCGATTTGAGTATTGGGTATTAAAATTATTGCTACCGTGAGAGATATTTAGGTTTCATAAATAACTCAAATTAAGAAGATAAAGATACTAAGTTATAAGAAATTGATAAAGATTTTTGTCCAATAAATTGTTAAATATGTGTTAAGTATTTATAAGGAAACTACCTTGATTACATTGTCAACTATTTTTAACAAGCTATAACATTTTAATCTGGATATAGTGGTACAGTGTAGATTCCGTGAGAAGATGTCGGCAAGGCCCTAATGCTTGAATGGTTGATTTTGACTTAGGGATAATAAATTGAACAATTTAGATTAACTTATTCCGAACGCCATAAATTAGAAAAGATCCATGACAGAATGATCATTCTTTACAAAAAGAAAGTCTGAACAGTTTTTCTAAATGTCATCACAAAACAAATCATGTCCAAATAATGCTTACAATTTAATATATATATTATATATACTGAAATTAAATATGCTCTATAATTCAGATATAGGACAGGAATTAGAACTTGTATATGAACTTTTTGCCCGAGTTGGACAGGTAATGCGAATCAAACTTCATACCATAACAATTAAGGAAAACTTTCTGTAAATATGCGAAGTGCAGTGAAACAGCAGCGAAATATATAACGAACCAACCATCCAGCTGCAGGACCTCCTTCCCAAGCTATTGTTTTATGTCGGAATTGGAGTTGCCATTACCATTCTGGTGCTGCTGCTGCTGTTGCTGTTGAAGATGAATGTTTTGTTGGGATGCAGTGGGAGGCTGCTGCTGCTGGAACATCAGAGGGTTGACAGAATGTTGAGGAATCAAACAGCTAGAACCATGTGAATCCCCACTCAGTTCAGCTGTAGCAAGCTTTAGTCTTTGAACCTCAGCAGTAAGAGCCTCATTTAGAGCTATTAAAAGAAAACACAGGGTAAAGAATTAATCAGAAGGAATCAATGGATGATTCTACTAGTTTCCAAAACAAAGCATACGCAATGAAGACATGTCACTTTCAAAAACAGTCATTCTTGCAAAAAATTTACATAACGAAAAGGAATGCAGAAGCATATTCTTATTCAGCCTGATAAGTGCATATCAGGCAGATCCTAGAATGGGATTGCTTCAATAATACTCATGTTAACTGCAACAAATATGTTGTCTAAAGAGAACGTAATGGACTTGGTTATGGCTAACACAGCATTTTTACTCTATAATTCCTACATGCCATTCCTATAATTCCATTTACTTTGGAAGCGCCTCAACCGAGTTGCTCACGAGATAAACTTCAACATAGAAAGGCCTTAATACGATGAATATATAGCATTTCGGATTCAGTGGGCCAACTATTCTTAGCAAAATGTTTTGATCATACATTTACAATAAGGAGAGCACTATTAGCACTGTAACCGAGCCATAAAATTTCAGTAATTTGAGAAAAATTAATAAATGGATCTGTAATAAACTAATTATTATTCCAAAAAAGTTAGTTGATGAAGGCTAATGAATGATTTTTATATACGAAACACGACCTTGCCCGGGGATCCCTTTCATAGAGAGTGACAAGAATGAAACTCCAAACCGCTGGATAATAAAGTTATTGTATTTCTAGAACCAACTGCCCCAAGAGTTTAAACTGTTAGGTGAAAAGTCATGATAGATTATTATTTCTGAAAGTTTCCTAATATTATTAAAATATTACTAACAATAAAACCAGTCATCAGAAGAAGTAAAAATAAAGTTAACAAAATGAGATAATGTAAAGGCCTGGTCTTCATGCATAAAATTTACTGGAACAAAATAGAATTGAGTAGCTAACGTAGGCCAAAATCCCAAGTTAGATTGAGAATAAAATTTACCCCAACAACTTGAAGGACCACCAACGTGAACGACTTTTATACACTACGGTCTATACTTAATAGCTTCTCAGCATGTAAGTATCATAAAAGTAAACAATGGCAATATTATCGTCAATTGCATGTTGTTTCCACTTTACAAGTTATCTGCTGAATCCTTTCACCCCTACTGTTGTACTCATTCACAAAAAGTATTCACCATGCACGTTGACATGAAATATAATCTAAAATGTGAAGACTAGATCAACCAAGACTATAAGTGAAAAATTAACTACTGATACCTACAGATCAATAAAACAAAATTGAAAAACTACGAATGAAAGGGCACTAATACCGTCTCGGAGCTTTGCTTGTTGTTCCATGGATTGAAGGCGAAATTTCAACTCGCTATTCTGATTAGTGAGTCCAGCAGAATCTCTCTGCGTTCATATAATTGGGAGGAATTCAATCAAATTAGAAAACAAAGCCACGGTCACAGTCTAATCATTAAATTACCAACACAAACAGGTTACGCTCCCACCTGTAACAGTGTAAGCTGTGCAGATAGTGTGGTGGCTTCAGTTTGTAGTGTCTGAACCTTATGTTCTAGCTCAGATATGTACCGCATCTTTCGCTCTTTGGACCGTGCAGCCGATTGCCGGTTGGCCAAAATCCTGAAAATCACCCCAAAACCTAATCAATCAGTCAAAAATGGTAACATGAACCATATATGTTACTATGTTTACTAGCTCTAAGATAGGATGTGTAACGGTTCAACATCAACACCTTTTTGCACGCTTTGGATCGGTCAAGGCAATCTCAGCAAGTTTTTCATTGGCCATAATTTTCTTCAATTCAGGCCCACTAAACTCCCCATTTCCAAACTCCAAGCTGAAAGCCGATGAATTGCCATCAACTCCACCGGCCGGCGAAATCAAACCAGTTCTCGGCCCCGGCGACGGTGGCAGCTTCGGCGACTCATCACCAAAGTTCAACTTTGAAATGAAACTATCCATGGAGACACTCCTATAGTGCCTGGCGGTGGGTGCAATCTCCCCACCCGCACTCCTCTTCATCCCTTCCCTCTTCTCACTCCCTCCCTGCCTCACCGCACCATCCCCACTCTCATTAACACTACTCTCAGCTTCATTATCACTACTGTCACCACCATTAGTCTTGGTCCCACTCGCCCTACTATCCAAATCATCGCGATTTTCAGTCCCGTTTTTATCATCGGTTCCAGAAGAGTTCAACGCATCAAAGCTATCTAAATTCATGTAAGCAGAGAAAAGATCATCCACAACTTCCCCTTCCGGGGATTTCTTCTCCCCGGATCCCTCTACATTACTGTGGTCAACACCCCTGTCCCACGGCGTTTCTCTTTTGACCAACTGAGCAGGTTTCGCCAAAACGGGGTTTTCTCTGCCCCGGAGTGGAATAAGCGGTGGCGAAGATTGCAAAACGGTGGAAAACCCAAACGGAATATCACTGTTAGAGCGTCTATGCGCTTTGCGAGGGGGCAGAGGTAAATTGCTGTTGGTTGAGGTGTTGAGTGTTCTGGCGAAAGGTGAAGGTGGCAAGAGGGAATGAGAAGTGACGTCACGATCTTCCATGGACACGTCAGCAGCTTCTGAGACAGACGTGGAGGAGGAGTCACGGAAGGGGGAAGGGCTGAGGGGAGGGAGCGAGTCCAGAGAGAAAAAGGAAGGTTGCGAGAGTGATCGCGTGTGGGTGGGTGTAGGGGAAATGTTGTGCGACCCCATTTGCTGCTGACGAGTCACCGGGATCTGAGAGTAGGGCGAAATGGGCGGGATCTGGTGCGGGTGCGAAGGTGGTATACCCGCGCGCTTGTTACTGTTCCCACCGTCGAACTGATGCTGATGCTGATGCCTGGCGCGCATTTGCGAGGGATTGAACTGCGGGATGCTGAGCTGCTCCATGTTCAACGGCTGTTTCAGAAACGAAGAACAGTGAAGCCTCTGCATCATGTCATTGGTGGCTTCTTCATTTTCACCCATTCTTCTGCTTCACCTTCAAATTCCACTTCCAATCAAAATCTGCAACAACAACAAGAACAATCATCATCATAATTGAGATAGATAGAGTGAGTTACGAAACTATTATCACCGTCATCGCTATCGTTATTCATTACCTTGGCAGTGTTCATCTAGAGCTTGGAATAGGAAATGGTGAAAAGGCGAATTCAATTGAATTGATTAATAATAGCAGCGTCGGTCTTGGAAGTGTTAACTTTGTCTGACGGAAATGCCGAAGGAGCAGGCGCTTATCTCTCCAAGATTCACTCTTTCTTCTTTCTCTCTCTCCAACAAGAGCAACAACGAGAAGAAGAAAAAAAAAAAAAAAAAGTTTTGTGTTGTGTGTGTCTCTCTCTATCCTTCTCTTTCTGCTTTCTCTCTCTACGTCCACGACGATGACTACTACACGGATTTCATGACTCCTACGCGTGAATTTAATTTAATAAGAATTTCATTTCGCCCGCATTTCGCCCGCATTTCAATTTCATTCCGACCTCATTTGTTTTCTCATACACCAGGTTTTTCTTCCCCCTTGTCTCCGCAGCTTATTCAGCCACTTTACCCAATCCACAATGTCTTTTTTCTTTTTATTTTTTTTGTTCAACTCATTTTCCCTCTACAGTTAGCTAAAAATTTGTGTAAAGACATAAAACCACATTTGATGGAACTCGTCTTTTAATAAAATCTTTTTTCCTTTCCTTTTCATTAAATTATTCAATTATCAGATATTTGCCTAAATTCACATTTTACTTAATGACGCTGCTAAACAGCGGAAAAGGAAAGCGCGCACCGTATTGTTAGTTTATTAATTATCTCTTTTATTTCAGAAAATACTTTATTTCTTTTTCCGGAAAGAATTTAATCCCACTACTCTTCCTTCATTCCGGGCTTTAATTTGCAATTTTAAGATGAGATTTTGATTTTCTTTTATATATATCTTCCACATAAATCAACAAAAGTATCTAATTTGACATGGACGGGGCATAAAGATTTGTTCAGATTCTCATTCCTATGATTCTGTCTGATCTTAACAAAAATACTCTTTAAGTTCACATAACTAGTTGAGATATAAATATATCATGGTCAAGAAGGACGACAACAACAAGAAAACAAGTTGTGTGGACACTGAAAAAAGATAAAAATTCGATGGGCAAATTTTGGCATCAACATAAATCATGGGTGTAGGATTTTCTACCATGTCCAATATCAGTGGCACAAAATTGTTAAATTGTGAGATATAAAATAGACATTGAAAAAAGAGACATTTCACGGGCCACAATCATGGACTGTTTAGCAGCCCATTAGTAGAGAGCTCATCTGTGGGTTCCATAACATCATCATTGCCCTAAGTGAGTCGGGATGGTTGTCAAAGATGGGATTTGTTGAACGGTGGGTGAGTCTTACCGATGGAGGCTATGTGGATAAAATTGAATTTTTTTTTTGGGAATTTTGTAGAGTATTTTTTGTTGAGATATTTTCATTTTATTAAAAAGTCAAAATATTTTATAATAAAATATAGTATCAAACTAAAACCTTTTTTAAAGGGAATTGAAATTCTAAAACTTTAATGAGATTAACTAAATTGTTTAAAATTATAGAATTTTAAATTTATGTTAAAAGAAAATAAACATTTGAATTTTTTTGTATTTTTAAGTTATGCATATTATTTCATATTTTTCTTTACTCTTTAACTTTGTTTAGAAGTTGTCGGTTTTACTAAATCATAAAATTATTGGAATGACTAGGTTGATTAGATTTTTTTTATTAAAGTTGATAAGAAGTGTTTTTTATTTAAATTGTTAGAATTGAATTTTATGGTTTATCATTATTATCGTTTGTTTGATATTATATAGGGTTTTTCTTATTAATGTCAAAGAATATTTTTTTATACAAATACGAACTACAATTTTTCAATTGATATCTATCATGATTTTTTTATCTATGTTTTATCGTAAACGTTAGTTTTATTATTTCTCGAAAAAAAAAATAACGTAAATTAGATTCAAAATCAACATTAACTATGATTTTTTTTATGAATGTTAATTTGAGAAATTTATACTTTAATATAATAAGAATAATTTCAATCAATGTTAGTTTAAATATTAGAGCAAAAGTTCTTATTGTGAGTTGAAAATAACTATTATCTAATTTTTCTTATGTCTAATAAGACATAAGAAGTCTATATGTTTAGAATATGTTTGAAAGATATATGTATAGACTAGACTAATTTAATTTCATATTGTTTGAATATCTATATGTTTATTTTATGTTTCTATGTTACATAAAATGTCTATTATCTTCATATGCTAAAAATATATTTTTTAAAACAAATGCAAATCTCATCAAATGATCTGTCAAGAAAATAACTAAAATTGTTTTCTTTAACAACTTTATGATACAAAATGCATTATAACTCTAACGTCATTTCCTGTCATGTATAATGTATAATTTTATCATATTTTGATGCAAATGGCTATACTACATAAGAATACAGGTATTGTTAGGGATGTTATGCATAGAGAAATAGCATTTAAAGAAATGTTATGCATAGAGAAATAGCATTTAAAGTTGTATGAAGTGTATTTAATGCAAAGTTCAGGTGAGATTCAAGTAAGTTAAGTAAGTTGAAACTACTTAATGACTACCAACGGTCACTATATATATATATATATATATTCAATCTCTTTTATATTATTAATATTTAACAATATAATCAAATTTAAATACATTTATATTTTATATTCAATAATATTTATGTCTCCCTCACAATCGATTATATAGTAAAAATTCACTTATTTATAATATTTTACTTAACGGATGTGAAAGTTCATATAAACATCAAGTTTTAAAGCAACTATATATATTATATATGATGATTGACTATGAAAATATTATCTTACTAAACTTGTAGTTTGTTATGTCCCATGAGATTTTAGAAAAATATTAGTTAAGATTTATTAAGATAAAATTTGATTGTTAGTTATTAATTATTAATTAAGATAATATTTTATTATTAGTTATTTTAATATTAGAATTCTGTTAGAAGATTTAGAATTATATCATATCTGTTAGTTATCTTTTATATCTTTTAAATATGGCCGAAGAAATGTTATAAATAGAAAAGTTCTAAAAAGGTAGATAAGGCATCAACGAAATTCAAAACTAGGCTAGGCCAACACCTAAGACTCGTATATTTTTTTTGTAATTTTAATATTTAGAGAGAATAAAACTCATTTTTATTTATTTTTTAAGTGTGATTGGTGCCCATTGTTACATAGTCACAATATTATTGTAGTTTATGCGGGATAAAGAGTGAATTTCAAATTATTTCTATGCTAATTAGTTTTTAACTATAACAGTTAGTCTATATTTAAAAATCTCATATAGCTTAAGAATTGAAGTGAATAATATTTTATATACACAATTCTTTATTAATTAATTGATATTTTCTATGTATAAAAGTATGATTTATAAATATTTTTAATGTTTAACTTATTTAATAACAAAAATTAGAATGAAATTATAAAATTAAAAAAAAAAACATCATGATTTACCTTAAAAATTATAATAGAGTTATTGTATAGATAAAGGCTGAATAAAGAATTAAAAAATTATATGTTTTATTTAAATGTAAATATTAAGTTGTGTAGATTTGACATTATCAATTTAATGTCTATAACTGAAAATAAATTTTATCTTATAAATTGATTATGTAATAATGAATTCAACTTAAGATTACTTTTTAAAATGATAGAAAAGATTATTCTAACGACTATTATTGAATTTTCGTGTCTATCTCTATCAAATATACATATCTAGTCTCTTAATTCAAGAAAAGTCTCTTACAAATCTCATATAACCTAGAAACAATGATATTTAAAGTTATTTTCTTACTTTGCAATAGGCTGGATCCATTTGTATCGAATTTAGTGACAAGAAAGATATATAGATAACAACATATGTATCAAAAACAAAACCCGACGGCAAAGTACAGGGAACATAACTGTAGAAGTTTGTAGGAGATGTGTGGAACAAGTGAATAAAATTTTATGATTTGAAGCTTTGAAGAATGGATGAGTCGGCACAGAACGACAAAGAAGAAAGATGATAGGTTGATAAGTGTACAGTATAATTTGAAGCATGGTAATGATGAAACCAATCGTCGGCACCAAATCCTTCTTAATCATTAACCTTTATGCTGCTTTTGGTAAGTGGCCAAGATTCATTCCAAACACCACCAAAATCATTTCAAACATCCAATGCCAATTTCCTAACTTTGTTTCTTCTTTCTTCTAAGCTCACCAATCCACATCACAACCCTTTCTATCAGACTAGTATGTTTCCCTGTACTGTGTACGGATTCTATAAATATATTTTAAAAATTAATGTCAAACTTTATATAATATTTACAAATGTCTTTATACAAATATATGTTGTTCTTTTTAACATATGTTGAATGGACTAATAAATAAAATTACAAAATCATGCTAATGATCTCACTTTTTAATTAGATTCCACAGTTGAGATTATTGTTACAAGTTTGCTAATGATTCTTAATAATGGGTAAGTCATCTTTCGTGCACTTTATACAAGAGAAATTTTATTTGATAAAAAAAGTTTTAGATTATATTATAAATTAACAATAGAAGTCGTATACATATAGTATCACTTATTATAAAATTAAACAATTGAAATAGTGTTTAATATACACAATTTCTGGATAATTTGTTTTTTCAGTATTGTTGAAGTGGTGGTGTTTTGTGTGGATGATTTCTATGTATTTTTTTCTTTTAAATTTATTTTGTATTTGTTATATAACATTATTATGTTATTTAAAAAACCTAAATTCATTTATATTATATTATCTTGTTTTAATATTAAAATATTATTAATGAAAAAGTAACAAGTTATAAATTTATTGTTAATAACATATATAGTGATTTAGTAAGAAAATTAACAATTATAAGAAAAAATAACACATTATTTTTTGAAAAATAAGTTATACAATTAAAAAAAAATAACAACAAAACATATATTAGAAATACGGAAATCAATAAAAAATATATATCAATTTGTTTGGGGAATTTAAATGAAATAATTTATCTGGATACATTCATTCCTAATGATCAAAGGGTGCAAAGGGTGCAAAAGTTTTACTCTGACTTTGAAAAGCTGCAGACTAGTGTTTGCCAACAAATCTAAGAAATGAGGAGCTATTTCCCATTCGTCCACTTCTCCAGATATCATATAACATTCCCTTAAAAACAAAACGTGCAGATAGTGTTTAATTGTTTTTATAATGTGATATTAAGATGTGTTTTAGATTGAGTTTGAATATTTTAATTATAATCTTATATATTTAAGAGTGAAATTTTCATTTTTTATAAAGATAAAAAGATTTTTTTTAATTAAAATAAAAAGTTAGATTTATGGCTAACATCGGATCAAATATGGATAAAGACATTGATAATATATAAATTAATATTTATAATAAAAACACTAATTTCATGTATAACAATTTTTCGTCGTAACTATATGTCAAAATATTTAAATATAAGTATATTAAATAATAAAAACAATCTTGTGTCTAATTTTGTGGAAGATTTTGGAAAAATTAATAAATATACATATACATTCTCCATCTATGAATGAAATTCTGTAATATTTTTTAATTTGAGCTCTTTTTATTGAATTATTGATTTTACATACACAAAAATTACGAATCCAAATATAAACAAGTACCTAGCAGTTATCAAGATAAATATTAATTAAAGTTGCCACTCACACACGAGTACAAGTATTTTTTTTAAGAAAAAAGAAAAAAACACGAGTATTACAGTACCTTGTCATTTCTAAGTCAAACATTAGTAAATATGTTCTCTATTTACAGTATCTTAAATGGAAAAAGCATAATTGAAAATGAAAATTCCACTTAAGATAGTGAATGAAAAATAAAAACATGTAAAAAAAGTAAATTTTATGTAGATAGAAATGAAATAAGTAAAACTGTAGCATTTTCAAAAAAAATTTCCCCTTATTATTAAAAAAGCTGAAGATATTTTTCTTTTCTCCACGATCTAACTTACCAGAATGATAAAGTTGGAACTATATATATCGGCTCAATTTTTTTTGAAACAATTCAAATAAGATTATATTTAAATTTTAATACGATGAGTGTGGGTGGTGACAGTATCCAATAAGAATTCATTTAAAAAAAAAAAACGTAGAACTAGCTTTAAAATAATTAATATTAAAAATATCAAAAGGTTTTGAGATTTTATGAATCTTCTATTCAGAGTTATTTTAATCATCAAAAGATGAAGATAATATTTAAAAAAAAAACAAAATATTAATCTAGACGCTAGAATTATTTAACAATAATTTATTTCGATTTGAAACAATATAATAAAACAAGTATCATACAAAAATGTCATAAAATTTAATTACTTACAATTGTCATTGTTAATCACGTTAAAATTTATTTTTTTCCTTTGTTAAATTGAATTATAAATATTCGGGTGCCCAACCAACACAAGTTGTCAATTTCGGACATACCATGTTGCCCACCTAAAAACCTCATTCATTTATTTTCTTTTTAAAATAAAATTATTTATTTTTTGAACTCTAAATTATAAGGTATAAAAATAAATCATTTTTAATATCTGTCTTTTTTTTCGTTAAAACCAAATAAAAAAGACCTTTTTAGCTAAAAATGCACTATAATGAAAATATAATAGCATCCTTGTTATATAATTAAATGCTATAGATAATTAAAATTTCTACTAACAAAAACTCCATGTTGTTATTTGGTTTGTAACATTTCTAAAGATACCTATTACCAACCCCTTTTTTACTATTTTTAAGAATCATAATTTTCAAAAAACCATAGTTTACAAATATGAAAATAAAAATTTTCTTACATTAAACTTTTGTAGTGATTTTTTTTTTTATATTTATAAGATCTGAAGATGAAATATTACGTTTAAAAGTATAAATTTTACTCTATTCATAGTAAGTTAATGATTTTCTACATACACGTTGGTGAAAAAATATTAAGTTTAATTTTAAGAGAAAATAAACTAGAAAATTAAAATGGAGGGAATAGGCCATTAAATAGTGGCACAACGATGTAGTCCTATTGTTCGTATTAATAATATAGTGTGACGTGTCATCTTATACTGCTTTCCCTCCCACCACACGTGACTCTGGCCCATGCTAATAGCAATAATGATAACAGGGCCCACAACTTAAACAGCCCATGCCCAAAAAAAGGGCCTTATCCACTTTTCAAAATCAAAGGGCCCAACAATGACCCATCGCAATAACATCCTTCTATCCATCTTATTAGAAAATGAGACCTTCTTTCGTACCTAGGAAAACTAAACCCTCCATTTCCAATACGACGTGGCAGAGTATGTACTTGTACCCTCTAGTTGTGATGTAGACTCAAAGAATGAGTGGCAATAGTAAATAAATATCTAAATTATTTTTTAATTGGTTAATAATGTGTATAAAAAATTTAAACTCGTTAATAAATTATAGCTTTTATAAAAAAAAATTATATTTAGGACGTTCGTGTCAAGCAAGGGAAAGGCCTTGTGTGATGAGTTTCCACTCACGGTTCTGATGGCGCCATAGGTCAACACCGTTTCCACTTTAATCAACACAAACATTCTTCAATCTTTCTCACGCTTCATGATATTCATAGTTACTGTTCAGGAATGAAAACGAAAATGAAATTGAAATTGAAATGAAACATTGTAGCGAGATCCCTAATCCTTCTCTTCACGCACCATAGGTTTTTGGTGATTATCCACGCTTCGTATCTCTCCGGCATTATAAATCCACGCAGAAACCATGCTTCTGCATAACCGACCAATGGAGGAGGTGCTCGTGCAAATTCTGAGAGCGGCGTGGCTCGCCGCCACGTTACCAATCGTAATCGCGTCCATTCCGATTCGCAATCTGAGCTTCCTCCGCCGCACCTTGATCGGCTTCGCCGGGCGAGGCAAAATCATGCAATCCTCCTCCCAAGTAACGCCACTTTAACGCGGTTTCCATTTTCATCCCACGCTCTCAAAATTTCTCATCACCAACGCAATTTTCTTTGTCAGCAGAAATTCACGATTCCTCAGAGGTTTTTTTTGCACTTCTACGCGCTCGCTTTTTTGTGGACCACGGTGCTGCTTCTCACGACTTGGGCGTACGCGTACCGCATGGTGCCGCTTGTAGCGGAACCGTTTTCGTACTCCACTATCACCAGCTTCTTGACGGGTGGTTCCACCATAAGAACCGATTCGTATAAACTGAGGCAGGGGTATGTGGCGTGGGAAGCGGTTTTTCTGCTTTTGCTGATGGAGTTTCACGTCCTCCGACGACTCTTTGAATCCATTCACGTGTTTGACTACAGCCCTTCTGCTCGAATGCATGTCGTTGGTTATCTCACTGGAATATTGTGAGTTTTTTTTTTATTGATTTTTTTTCTTCTGTTTCACTTTCATTTGTTTATTTTAAAGTTTGGAAGTTCTTTTTAACGTGCTGAATTGAGAATTTGTGTGAAATCTGTTACTCCCTGTTATACTTCTTAGGATGAATAATTCTCAATTGTTGATTGATTGGTCTAAAATTGTAAGGCGGACTTATAAAGTTTGTAAATTCGGTCAATACAATTCCTAAGGTGCATAGATAGCTGAATTAATTGTCAAAAGTCTGAGTAATCCACTCTTTAAAATTATCTTTCTGACACACTTTCTCCATACCCGAAATTCAGGTGGGTCTCACTAAATATGTGGTTTCCATTCCCCGTTTGGTTAGGCTCCCATTTCTAAACTAGTAGGACCATGTGAATTTCATCTGATAAGAGTGTCTCAGTAGAAAATGTTAAGAGCACATGGTGCTAACACACATATAGCCTACTAAAACGTATGAGTCATGACAATATGACATAGGTTAAAGTATAATGTTGTTTCCAGGGATATTCAAGTTTGGCTTTCATCATATTGCATTTTCTGAATCAGCTTTTATGAGGATGAGCATGCCGTGGTGCTTGGAAAAAAATGTTGTAGTTGCCATAGCACTTTGAATGTTTAGCTTGAGCTGAGAGAAGTAGAACATGCATATTTAAATACTTCTTCTATTATAAAAGACTTTGTTTAATATCGTCATTTACTTTTTCCTGAATTTTTGTTGTTGTGTTACATAAACTTGTAAAAATAATTTCCTGAAAAGAATTCCCCATTTTTATTTGGATAATCTGTAGCATTGACGAGTAAGATATTGTATCTTGTATATCTGAAGTTATAAAGATGTTTTTTAAATTCAATATAATATTTATGATTGTTTTAATAGAATAGGTCTAATCGACATTTGGACTTAGTCTGTATATTTGAGTGTGGTTGACATACATAGTCTGAGTGTTAAATCTTTAATTGATAAACTTGATGTACCATAATGCTTTGGAATTAAAACAGGTGCAAGATGAGGAAAGTAGTAGATGATTTCAAATGAGAGTGACTAATTCCAATTATTTTCTCACTTGTGAATTAGATGTTAGTTATGTTTCGCTTGTCCAGAAGTACTGATATTGCTTGTCGATTTGTGCAATCTAAAATAAATTCAATATTTCTGGTTATTTGAAGTGAGAAGGTCCAAACCTATGTTCTTAGATAACACTATATACATAAATATTAATTGCGTAATTTCCTGTATTTGTACTTTTAGTTGTCTCTGGTTGTTCTCCAGAAAATAATAAAATAAAGAGGATTGATTTATTATTTTTCTGAAGCTAGTTTCTACATAGCAGCACCGCTATCGCTGTGTGGTGATTGTGCAGTTGAGGTGTTTAACTTCGTAGCAAATCTAGTGACCGAGTTCATTGTCAAGGGCAAGAATCAGATGCAAGTAACAGAGTTAGAAATCTGTCAAGTTTTAAATCCTCTTTTCAGGCTTGGATGGAAGCATTGGACTGGTGCAGCTGTTTTCTTATGGGGTTGGATACATCAATACCGCTGCCACAAAATTCTTGTATGCATCTAGTTGTTAGACCTCTAAATTTTTTATTTTGAGACTACGCCTTCATAACTTATAGTGGCCATCACTTATCTTCATGGCTTCTAATTACTATTTATTTTCATATCACTGATATAAATTATACTGATGCTACCAAGTCACAGTAGATGATAAATTTGGCGTCAGAAATTAAATATATATAGTTTTCTTCATTTGCTTTGCATGTGGATCTTTGTTTGACATTTTGTAAACTAATATACAAACGATTCTTTTAAAATGAAATTTTGGCGTTTGAAGCGAATATGTCAGTTTTGTAACGAGGTGGATTAGGTTATCTAAATATTGTTACATTCAATTGTCGTGAGGCTATCTGAGTTTAACAATTTTGGCAGGGTTCTCTACGACTTTCAACACAGGCAGAGGAATATGTAATTCCTCACGGTGATTGGTTTGAAATCGTATCCTCTCCACATTATCTCTCTGAGATTGTACGCCTCTTTCTCTGTCTTTTATAACTTGTACTTATGTGACTGATATGAATAAGCCTAATATTTGATGATGATGAAGGTTATATACTCTAGTTTTGTGGTCGCTACTGGAGGATCCAACCTAACGATCTGGTTACTTTTTTCTTTTGTGGTAATATTTCTTTTTCAGATTTTGAGGTTTTAATGTTTTAAACAGATTGTCTTCTGTTTTTTCATTTGCTTTTGGCATATTTCTTTTATAGGTGGCAAATCTGTCATTTGCAGCTGTGGAAACACATAAATGGTATCGTCAGAAATTTGAAGATTATCCAAGTAATCGATTTGCTATAATTCCATTTCTTCTGTGAGATTGTGAGCAATGTGTAATTACCACAATTGATCTGAGCAAAGAACTTTACTATTTATTAAGTTGTACTTGTTTAGATCAAGCTTTTTTAGTGTAGGGAAGCTTATACTGAAATTACCGAGATAACTTTAGGCTATCTTTTTGGTGTAAAAGTCAAATATTCAATAGAGTCGATCGTATTTTACTTTTACCCGCCAAAATAAACACTAAATAGATATAATTGCATTCATTATGGAAATTTCAGAAAATTCTGGTAATGTAAAATACTCATCGGTTACTGATAACTTTCGCAGTGGCAATATTATTGGTTGAAGTATTTTTTTCTATGTTCATAAAATTAAAAATCTGTGGAGGACTACTTGCGTAACTTAGTATACAGATATAATTTTTTATCTTGAAATAACCATGGTTAATACTGTGGGGTTAGCCAAGTCATCAATATATATCACTGTCATGGTAATTAATTAGGATTGCGAATTTAGACTTAGATAATTTTCCTTCTATTAAAAACTAATACGCTCGACCTTCCTCCGTGGCATTATTAGCCCTCTTCAAAGTAGCTTTGTACCTGGTAGGAGTATTACCGATAATCTTATTTTGGCTCAGGAGATTGTTTACTTCATGCACAAAAGTACGAGCAAGAACGGTTTTGCAGTCTTCATAATTAATCTTGATGAAACTTATAGCAGGGTACAGTGGGATCTATTAGAAGGTGGTGGTGAAAGGGATTTCGCTTTTTTTATATTACCATTTAGCTCATCGTGTGAGGTATTGAATCAAATTATGTATCTTCTGAATGGATCTAGACTGGAGAGCTTCAAACCAATTAAAGGGGACTTAGTATGGAAAAACTATCTCTTTACATTCAGGAGTTGGTAGATGAAGGTGCATGGCAACCTATTTCTATTTCTAAGGATGGTCCTGCTATTTCTCACCCTTTTCTAGTTTATTTTGCGAAGCCAAAGAGTCTCAGTTTCGTTTGCTTTCTTCCATGTTGAGACATTTTATGGGAAATTCGAATTGAGGGTGAATCTTGATAAATCTAAATTCAAGTGTTGGAGTGGTGTGGAAAGGAGGATTTGGATGCTTCTGCAGGCCGTATTTTATATTAACGAGGTTAGGGATATTGGCAAATATCTATCGCTTGTTGAAGGAGACGGTATTTCTTCATTTATTTTTGGCAAAAAGATTCAGTTATTTCTTCATTGAAGTATCCCAATTGATAAAATTTACCAAATTTTTAAATTGTATTTTCTATATTTCAGAAGGTTACCAGTTAAATGTTCACATTTCCAAAGATGAGGACTCCCAAATAGAACGGAAAATAAAAGGGAAGGGGGAGCAAACAAAGGGGCAAACAATCAAATAAACTACCAAGGAGCCAGAAGCTTATACCATCTTTGAATGTCAATACAAGTCTCAAGATCAAAGGGCCATAATATTTTTGCATATTTGGAATATTATGATACATTCTTAGGAACGGTATTCTCACGCATACAGATTTATGCCCCAAAACACAGCTGGTTGATTGGTTCGATATGATTTATCTATATTTCCAATGAGCTTCATGTCCTCTTCAGACAACTCAAAATCAAAAACCTGAAAGTTTTCTTTCAACCTCTCCAGTTTTGATGATTTAGGAATGACCACAGTGTTCCTCTGAATGCCCCAGCGAAGAGCAATTTGGGCGGCAGTCTTTTTGTATTTTTCAGCCAGATCCTGAAATCAAAGAAAATGGTACAACCTCAAATTAATGAACTCCGTGAAACTCTTTTTGAATAGACGATTGCAGGCAGTTATGGTAGTTCGTTAATAACATTGTGCTCGGAAACTAGTATTGACCACTCACTTTGAAAACTTGGTCATCCAAACATGAAACTGTACCGAACCATTCAGCATTTGCTGCACCACCTCCTAGTGGAGTGTGTGCAGTGACACAAATCCCATGCTTCTGACAAAATTTGACTAGAGAATCACGCTGGAAGTATGGATGAGTTTCAATCTGATTTACAGCAGGTTTTATTTTGGAATATGCTAAGCAATCTCTAGTCAGAAATATATCATAGTTGCTGCAAATAACATTTTGTCAGAATGCAATTTCAACAAAAAGAATCAAGCATTTCTCAAGTTAATACTAGGAACATCTAGACCATTAAATCAAACATAGATGGGTTATCCAATACATTCCTCTTACCTGAAACATGAGACAAGGGTGAACAAACCAGAATGATGGAGATCCAAAAATCAGATTCATATCACAGCATACAAAGAATCTTGAATGTGAATCATACCAATCAATACAGTTTAATAGCTTTATTACTTGGAGAGACCATTAGAATGATAAGATGGATAATGCAAAGAAACTTAGCTGCAAGTCTTTAATCATCCCCAAATAATATAAACTTTCATGAAGGAGTTCGAAAGTGAATTTAATATCATGTGACTAATGACTAATGAGAGGCTGTCATGATGTCAATCTTCGTGAACTTGACAAGGCTGTTTGTTTTATCTTTCTTCATTCTTGATTTTACTGTTTCTAAATAACTGGACAAAACTTGCCCATAAAGGGTAGTAAAGAAATGTTTTTTGGGGCATCTACTAGAACATAGCAAAAATTGTTTGCATAACCAAATTGCACCTGATCCCTATGCTGCGAACCAAGCCGGATGAAACAAGATCCTCCATCGCATGCCAGGTAGTTTCCAGGGATATAGTGGTATCTATATCCAGCACTCCATCATCACCCAAAGGACTAGAAGTATTACCAACCCCTGCATGTGTGCAATATGCGAAAATTATATTAGAAGAAGGCATTCAAATGTGCTCGAAATTACTGTTAAAAATCTCAAACAAAATGAATAAGTATTCATGTATATGTCTGATCTCGTTTGTAGGGAATTGAAGCTCATCTGTATTTTCAGTGTAATCTTAAAACACTGCTCGGTTAGACGACTCCTTTAAGAGTGATAGTCATTAACTTATGGTTGTAACTACACAAGCACAGAAAGATAAACTAAAGGGGCGCATAAAAAAGGGACATACCAGTATGCCTTACGGCAACAGGAAAGTGAACAAGATATAAATCTAGATAAGTTAACTGAAGCTTTTTGAGACTGTCTTTACATGCCTCAAGAACGTGTCCATGATCGGAATTCCAAAGCTGAAAGCACATTCAAAAGCAAATGGTAAGACTGTAATTATCTAAATCAGAAGACTTAACATTACCATCTTCACCTACACAAGTCACAATCAAAAATTTCCACAGGAATTACTGTGAAACTAACCTTGGTGGTAATGAAAAGGTCCTCCCTCTTCACAAGGCCACTATCAAAAGCCTCCTTAAGCGCCTCTCCAACTTCTGCTTCGTTCTTGTAGTCAGCTGCAACAACGCATCCAAATCTCGTCAACCACCTTATGCTTATCCACACATCACTAAGTAAACACATAAACTAAAAAGTATGCTTTGACATTAATTAATCAACAGGTTTTGGTGGGGTTAGTCTAACAGTATTCAGAAAAAAAAAAAAAATGAAAGTAACATTTAATCATCATCCATTTAGGGAATCACTAATCGTTTTAATACTTTAAACTGCACAAAAAGAACATCGACCGCTTGCAAATCAGTGATTTTGGATTCAATTCAAATGCTGTGCATACCGTAAAAAAATGCCTAATAAGGTAGAAGGTTGCAAAAGTAGATTAAGAAGCCCAAGAAACATGCTAAAATTGGAACATTAGAATACCAGCACAATCAAAATGGCGATAACCAATTTTGATGGAATTGAGAATTAGGTCTTTGATTTCTTTTCCTTCCATGCGCCACACACCCAATCCAATGATGGGCATCTTGAAGCCATTGTTGAGGGTTATTGCCATCCTTTTCTTCTCTTGCTCCTTCACTCACCTCTGCTACTCTATACTTTTGACCGTGAGCTTTTATGCTTCAAATTTGGGCCACAGTGTCGATAAAAGCCCACGCCAATTATAAAACAAAGACGCATTTTTCCTGCACCATCGTGACTTCTTACTGCACCTCCATTTTTTATTTAAAATGGCAAACATATTATTTATTATATAATTCGAAATATAATTTATTTATTTCACTTTATATAATTATAAATACAGTTTTTTTATTTCAAATTATACGATTTGAAATATATATATATATATATATATATATATTATTTTTAAATTTTATATTATGAAATATAATTTTTATTTCTGAATTAAACAATTTAGAATATAATTTTTTATTTTAAATTATATAATCGAAATAAAAAATGTAAGAGGTGTAAGAATTATTTAATTTTTTTTATTAAGGTCAGAACATGAAAAGTATGGAGGTGCAGTTGGGGACATGGAAGGTAATTAAGTAGCTGGATTGGGCTGGTTACATTCGGGTCGGGTTAAATTGTACCGGTCCAGTTGGGGGCATGGAAGGTAGTTAAGTAACTATAAAATAGAGGAAATTGTTCCTTCCCCTTCACACTGTACGGTAACATAGATCGGAACGTGGAACTTCTCTGTGCGGAAACCGTAATATCTCACTTCTCAGATCGGATCTATTCGACTTCGTTGCAGTGATTATGGCTTCCTTCAGCGGCGATGAGACGGCACCGTTTTTCGGCTTCCTTGGAGCCGCAGCTGCGCTCGTCTTCTCCTGTAATTCAATCCCTAACTTCTCAACTAGATCTGTGTTCCTAGTAGTTACATGTTCTCTTTCGAGTTTCAATTTATTAGGAAATTTTGTTGTCCTGTGCACAATTTGATCCCTGCTTGAAAGAAAAAAGGTAAACAGTATATGTTATGATTGGTTGATTCAGTTGTTTTTTGGTAGTTTCTGTGGTTCAATTGTTTTGTTGGATTCAATTGCGCAGTTCAAATCGTAGATTTAGTTTTACATGTAAGCGCTGAATTTTTCTCGTAGATATAGGTTGATGACTGATACCGAATATTTTTGGTTAGAATATCCGTTGCTTTGATTGGCTCTCAGTGGACATAATTAGTCTGTTGAAATTGCTTCACGTTGTTTTGATTCTTGAAATTGCGTGGTAGAAGCACTTGAATAGTTGTGTATTTAAAAAACATAGAAAGAGGAATTTTGGGGTTTTTTGTTAGCTCTTCATTATCTGTAGATTTATCTTACTAAGAGTTGTTTGAAATGACGGAGGAAGGTATGGGAGCTGCCTATGGCACAGCAAAGAGTGGTGTGGGCGTGGCTTCGATGGGTGTGATGAGACCGGAGCTGGTGATGAAGTCTATTGTTCCTGTTGTTATGGCTGGAGTTTTGGGTATTTATGGTCTTATTATTGCTGTTATTATCAGTACTGGCATTAATCCCAAGGCCAAATCTTATTACCTCTTTGATGGTTATGCACATCTCTCCTCTGGTCTTGCCTGTGGGCTGGCTGGGCTCTCTGCTGGCATGGCTATTGGCATTGTTGGTGATGCTGGTGTTAGGTATTATTTCTTCTGCCTTGGTCACCTTTTTTATTCAACCTATTTTGATCATATTATGAATCCTATAGTATCTAGGGTAATACTTAATGCAATCCCAATGCTTTCAATCAATGGACATGTTATCATGTTATCCTTGGTGAAATGTATATTTTGCTGTTAGTTTGATACAGGGATATATGAATCCTAATAAAATTCTTGCTTTAAACAATTAATCTTCTTCTTCCGCAGAGCCAATGCACAGCAGCCAAAGCTTTTTGTTGGAATGATTCTCATCCTCATCTTTGCTGAAGCTCTTGCCCTGTATGGTCTCATTGTTGGTATTATCCTGTCCTCTCGTGCTGGTCAGTCTAGAGCTGATTAAGAAAGATGTGCTGCAAAATATTCTTTGATCTCCCTTCTGTTTTAACCTTATTATGAGGGCTAAGGGCGAGGGAGTAAATTGTTAATTGTGGAGGTTAGTGATGTTGGGACGGGACTTTCTGGATTTAACACATGTGAAAGCAGTAGCTGCACCAGTCATTTTTGTGTTTGTATAAGTGTAGTCTTTCTTTGCTTAATAAAGCTTCTTAAGCTTCTTTTTTCCCTGTGCCATACAATCTTAGTATTAATTTTTTTGTGCTACTGCCATTGTAATTTATTTGTATTAATGAGTCTTTTAATATTGCATGCTAGTGTGGCTAAACATTGCCTTGTGTTTTGATCAGTTAGTTGTATAATCTGAATCCACAGGGATGTTCTCAATAAAAGAACATTTTGAACATTCTAATATTCTTTTGAATACTGGTATTATCGGAGCAGGAACGAAATATGGACATGATTAAGTTGAATAGGCGATCTTGTCAGTGTACTAATTTTGAATGTGGTATTATTTTTCCCTAGTAGAAAATAAAACGAAATTACTATATGAGCTTTGTTATTTGTAGATTAAGTCAAAGTATTATATCTATCTTTATATACTTATTTTTAAGTTTCACTTAGGTTTTTTTTTCATTCACATCAGAAAAACATTTATACAAAAATTGAAGGAACAAAATGTTATGTTAAATTGTTGTACAAACAAATAAACCAATAATATCAAGAATTGAAGAATGGTATGAGAAGCAGTGATATTAAGAAATCAGATTGAATTAATGTTTCGACGTGCTTCCTCGCCTCTTCAGAATCATTCATTTAAGAGTCTTCATCTCACCACCTTTTTTCTGAACCTCTCACTCGTGCATGACATACGTGGAGCCACAAGATCCATGAGTTAGGTTAGGATATTTTCTTATAATAATGCACTCTAGTCACGTGTTGCAAATTTGATACCATATTTTCTCTACTTTTGAACTATCTACGTCACGTGCTCCCTGGCTCCCATTTCTTGTTAAGAGGCGTTCTTTTACACGGGTTCAGCAGATTTTGTCCAAAAGGTTGTCTTCGTACGTCCCAGGACTGAAAAGTTTGTGGTGTATTTCACTACTACGCTCAATTCAGTAGGGATAATAAGGAAGTGAACGCATCTTTGACTATTTCATCCAATTTTTTTAAGTAAAAATCCATAATCATTCTCATTTTTTATACTTATAAATTGGTTGTCTCATCTTCGTTCCTTTAAGAAAATGAATATATCCCCGGTTAGAAATATTAATTAAATAATTGTTTATAAAAATAAAAATCATAAAAATAAATATGATAGTATTAAGTATCCAATTTTAAAATGATATATATTTTCTTTTTCTACAATATCAAATATTTAAAAAAAGTATACTTGTATTAATATAAAATAAGAGTATCAAATAACAAATAACATAAAGTCAAATAATTATAAAAAGAAAAGATAATTACAAATACGACTCAAACATAAGTTATAAAAATACGGATATATCTTAGTAAAATAGGACGAATTCGTATAATATCTATAAAGACGAAACATTTATTTCACTATTATTTTAGTAAGTAGTGTTGAGATTATCTTAAACTTGTATATTATAAACAGTTTTGTCCTTTAGGAATTTCCTTATTACTTTTGCACTAAAACACAAAAATATGACACTTATAATTTTTGTTCATCATATCAGTATTCTTCTATAACAAAAAATATAACATATATAACATATTCATCTCACTGTTTATCACTTCACCATAATTTCGTTGTATCAAGACAAATACGATTTTGAACTTCCATAATACAAAGTCAGTGTTTCTAAAGAATTTTTTGATATCAAACCTTTTGGTAATTTTCTAATTTCTATTTTTTTTCTTACCTTTGGAGGACGCTGATTGTTGAGTTTAAAACATTAAGAAAAGATTACTCATTTGATTGGGTCAAAACAATAAAAGAACATTTAAGAAAAAGAGAATGGAAAAGAAACACTATTATGTTTTATAACAAAAGAAACTCTAAATTCCAACAAAAAGCAATCCCCAATACCAATATCATTATAGTCAGATGACTACATGGTAATATTTTCCGCTTTAAAATTCTCTTTCTCTGCACCGTTTAGTCCTCATGATAGTGTATATAAACTCCATTTTACCCCGACATTGAAGAATAAATTATGGTTCAAAGGGAAAGTAACGAAAACCAACAAGCGATAGATGGATATGAGAACATGGTTGGTGTGGCTCCAAATAAACCACATAAGAATAAGAATAGGAATGAAGAGTTTTAATAGCACACACTTTCACTCTGTACCAAATTGTGGTGAGTGCTGAATCCTAATGGAAATGTGTGGAGCCACTTCTCTGACATGGTCTCACACCATCTCTCCGTCGCTTCACCTTCCTTCATCTCTCTCAGTAAGATCATTCACTCAACAAACCTTTTCCTTTCTCACCTTTCTTCATTCCCCACTTATTATGAATTCCCATTCCTTCCATTTTACCAGACCAGAGAGCATAGGAGCTTCAGGGTTTGGTGCGTCACCGATAATGATCCCAAGGTTTTACTATTCTTTCCATTTGTAATTTTTGCCTCATGTTCTCTTTGTTATGCTGTGGATAGTACATAAGTCAATGTGAATGAGTGGCATGCCAAAAGTCCGTTTTGTAGCTTGAAAACTAAACACAATGGAACCAAATTAACGGATTGGTCCTGCAATTTCAAATCAAATGCTATAAAATTTATGCTTACTTTAAATGATTACATTTCACGCAGTTGAACATTCAATTAAAGTGAAGAAACCCCTTATCCGCAAATTTAATGCCAATCACAGAAAAATTTGTTGAAGGCTTACTTTTTGTGTAAATCAGAAACAATAAATGGAGTAGTTGAGAAGCAGGCATTTGGACCTATTAGTTACCCATGTTACTGGGTGGAGTAGCTTAGAAGAGGAGCTTCTCCTATATATAGTAACCACAAGCTTTCATCCTCCTATTGAGGTGTATTCTCCTTATTTCAAGAGTGTTCATTTGTTCTGTCCTTGTATTCAGAGAGAAAATATAACTTATATCACGTAATGAAAATTTCTCTTACTTTTGGTTTTGCCCCTTATATTCCACATTAGATATTTTATTTCAGTTTTAATTTAGTTTCATGGTATTATTTCTGTACACTCAAAACCCAATACGGGGTTGTTCTATTTGTTGCTTTTGTGTGCTAATAATCATATTAGGCTTGTCTTGATCTTGCCTTAGGAAACCTGATTCGGGTTAGGATTGATAGCTCTTTTGGTTCTAAATAGGAGTGCCACCTGTGATTATTAGACTTCAAGTTGTACCTATCTTTGGCTTAGCAGGTGGTATGACAATCTTTAAGATCTCCACCTCTCAACCTCACAACTGATTACAAGCCAAAAATTGAAGAGGGATGAGCTATGCAACTTTGTATACCCTGTTAAGTGTTGCTTATAACTAGTATTTACTTTAAGATTCACAAAATTGCTTCTATATGTCTAGGAAGCATGCTTTTTGTTCAACATTACACTGGTAATTTGCATAATAAGAGTGTCATTTAACTGCTATCAGTTTCGCCTTTTCTAACTGGTTATTTAGTTTGGGTTTCATATTATCACCTAAGAGTGTTTTTGCAGGGAAGTAAAATGATCATATCTGTAACTGGAGCAACAGGTTTTATTGGTAGAAGGTTGGTGCAAAGACTGCATGCAGGTTATGCCACGGTCTAGCTTAATGAGCACATTTGTTTATGTTTTCTGATATGAAATGCAGCATTTTCCTAGTGATCTATTGTACATCTAGATTTCGGCCATTTTTAATCCTGCATAAATTTTACTCTAAAATGCATTGTGGTTGTATTTTCCCAGTGCTCTCTTGTACATCTAGATTGCACACAGTTATCCTCTGTTTTGCAAAATATAGACCAAAAGAACATAAATAGTTGCATCCTATAGACTATGTTGCGTCCTTGTATCCTTAACCACTTAGCCTTTGTGGTGATGAATCAGTATAACCTCTGGATTTTGTCAGACACCTGCTTGTCTATTTTTTATCAATTAAATTCTAAGCTTCTGTGGGTGTATGCGTAAACAGTTAAGCTAACTTGCATCTCAAATAACAATATTTGCAGACAATCACAGTGTTCACGTCTTGACGCGATCTAAATCTAAAGCAGAAACAATTTTTCCGGGTAAGAAGGTAATAAATTAATGCTATAAATGTGCACTAACACTCACACTTTACAAAAGAATACCAACAAACTTATTCACAACAGCAAACCTTTTCAAGAGATCAAAGTGACACATCAACTTCAATTACAGCAGAATAACTTAAACTTTAAAATTATAAGCAATATATATTTGTTGGTTTCTATTTATACTAATTTGCACTCCACCAGTTTTATTTTTCTCATAGTGGTAGAAACAAAAACAAATTTTCTGAACAACCTGACTCTGTCAGACATATACTATAGGTTATGTTAATTGGTTAATTTTTCCTTGGTATCTACAGCAAAAGACTTTCCAGGAATCAAGATTGCAGAAGAGCCAGAATGGAAAAATAGCATTCAGGGCTCAACGGGGGTTGTGAATTTGGCTGGACTGTCCATAAGTACCCGATGGTCTCCTGAGGTTATTGCCGTTCTTATTACTTCCACTACTTATATGATTTAGTATCCAACTCACACCTATCTGGTGGTTATTAAGACATATTAGGTATCTTTCTACTAATATTTTTATATTGTCTCTGTTCAGGCTAATTTGATCTGTAGCTTGCTTATTGCCAATGCATGTGTTTATTTTCTAGTTGTGCTGGAAAGGCCTCATTTGCCTTTTTTTATAAACTTTATTGGAATAAGAAAATTTACAGACGATTTATTTATATCCAAAATTCTGAAATTATAAATAATATATTGATGTATATTTTGGAAACTTTTGCTGTCTTAGACATTGTTGTAAGTTGAAAACTACTGAACATTATTTTTAGAGGAACTGACTATACATACACATACACTGTCTATTTTTCTGTATCTTCCCCCTCCAACCTTCATTTTTGTGCTGGTAAAATTAGTACATGCATAACTCGAAGTGAGTAACACACATTTTAATGCTGCAGATAAAGAAGGAAATCAAGCAAAGCAGGATTAGAGTGACCTCAAAGGTAAGCATACATTTCCCATTGACAAAAATGAAAACAAATACGTTCTTTATTATTTTCTCTCAGGAAAAATATGTGGCTCCATATATTTTTCTGTTATTTACATAAATCATTGCTTATTCTTCCTGACCTATTTATTTCGTAGCAAAGGTTGTAGAATTGATAAACAGTGCACCGGATGAAATTCGACCTAAAGTTCTTGTTAGTGCAACAGCTGTTGGTTATTATGGTACGTTTGTATGCAAAATATGGTTAAATACTAGTTTATTATTGTCTTGCTTGGTGATTAATATTATCATTGGTTGTTTAAAGCATTGGTTGGCAAATGTAATTATTTTGGAGCACGTTTTATATTCACTGACTGGTTAATAACTATGCATTATTTTGCATACAAAGTTTTTTCATTTTCCTTCCACTTTAATATGTTCAGGTACCAGTGAGACACAAGTCTTCGATGAACAAAGTCCATCAGGAAATGATTATTTGGCTGAGGTAAGGAAAAAAAATACATGCTTTTGTTACTACTGTAAAGAAAGATAAGATTTTAAAATCTGATGAGAAAAATAGGAAAAAAAAAAAAAAGTCCTTTGCTTTGTGAAAGGAATATTTAAGAGTATTACTCATGAATTTCGAAAGGATATTGATCTTTCTTATTTAACATGTTATAAGATGATTTTTTTAATCTGTTAGCCTTTTGTTTTTCTACTGAGTTGATGGTAAGAATATTTGTCATAATTGATATACATTATAAATAGCTTTGTCTATATTTCCTTTGAAAGTATGTTTCTGATCATTCAGTTCTACCAATCCGATATTTTTGAATCAACAAAAAGTATTAAAACTAATCGACTTTGGTTTTGGGCATTAAAGTCATTTGAAAACCAACATTTATTATTTTGTTAAAAGTGCCAAAAAAACCCAGTTTCTGCTTTAAAATTTGATCTTGAGAATGAACTTCTAAAGTGTCTAGTACAAAATATACAATTTAATGAAGGCAGTGATTATGAAAAATCGGAGCTACTTCTGTCTAACTTCCTGTCCTTCGAGATGTTATTCAAATATATGGAACAATGTCCAACTGTAGCTTCTAGATTGCATTGACCAAGAATGCCCCTTCTGTACAGGTTTGTAGGGAGTGGGAATCAACAGCCCTAAAGGTAAACGGAGATGTTAGACTGACTCTAATTCGCATTGGTGTTGTTCTTGGTAAAGACGGTGGAGCACTAGGTTTGACTTCTAAAGTGCAAATTATGGACTTAAATATAGTATTTGATATCCTATATTATTATTGTCCACTTATGCCCTTAGGCTAATACGTGATTATATTAAATATGATCTTGAAACAAAATATATTTGTAATACAAGTATTTTTCTTTTTTAATGTCCTAAAGAAATATCATCTGATATTGAAAATTCATGATATTGTTGGGTTAAACTGATAATAACATCTTGAGTCTCTGCAGCTAAAATGATACCTCTCTTCAAATTGTTTGCTGGTGGACCTCTCGGCTCTGGAAAACAATGGTATTTCACTCAGTTTCTTTGGCTTGTAAGAGATGTACTACGTAGTATTTTTAGCCCATTCTAAGACATTCCCACTCCAACCTGGTGTCTTTTGTAAAATCCAAAAATAACCCTTTTTTACAGCTTGAATGTTACTAATAAGATGTGTAGTTTGTATTAATTTCATGGTAGATGTCGTAGTTGAGTACTTGAGTTCCTTTTATTCTTTCTTGCAGGTTCTCCTGGATTCACTTGGATGACATTGTCAATTTGATATATGAAGCACTATCAAATCCATCTTACAAAGGTGAATTATTCACTCCCATATCCCCAAATCGAATTTATAAAAATTCTTTAAAAAAATGCAAATGAATAATGGACAGTTGATATTGGTTATAGCATAGACTTCTTTATCATAGGATTACCCATTTTCCTCCTCTTACATTAATACCTCCAGCCGCAATTACACGGTTAAATTATGTTATTCCTTTTGAGATTTTACCCCTAACAACTCTAGATATTTTCTAGGCAAAATCATGGATATATTTTCTGTTTAGTTTGTTTCATTATCATGAATCATGTTTGTTTAGGTGTTATCAATGGAACTGCACCGAATCCTGTGCGATTGGCAGAATTGTGTGACCAGCTGGGACATGTGTTGGCTCGTCCCTCATGGCTGCCGGTACCGGATTTTGCACTGAAGGCTGTCCTTGGAGAAGGTGCTTCTGTGGTAAGGAATAATCTCTGGTTAATTAATTTGTCCTCAGTTTACTTAACTACTGGCATCATTTCGTTTAAATGAACCTTTAACTTCTCTTTGTAGGTTTTAGAAGGGCAGAGAGTGATTCCTACTCAAGCTAAGAAGTTGGGTTTCACATTCAAATATTCTTACGTGAAGGATGCCCTTAAAGCAATTCTTTCTTGAAGCAATTTTTGCCCAGTAACTGCCATATTCTTTATTCTTTTGAATCATGCATAACCTTTTCAGGACATTCACCTTATTGGGACTTTTGAAAGCGGTATAAGTTTGAAGATGTGGTCAATATTATTTTTTGGTAATGTGAACTGTAGCTAATTATCAGAACGTGTATTGTAGCATATTTTCTCTTATTTTTTGTGAAGTATTTTACTCTAAGATAACTTTAAAAAATACTATTTCTTTTACCTGGATCTCTACATAATTTTATAATAAAAGGTAGTCTGTGCCAGGGATGGCGACGCCATCTGTGACTAATGTCATTTTTTAAAATGATTAAAACTCCATCCTGTTTTAAAAGGTCTTTTTAAAAAGGCAGCTGTCCCCGTATTATATACAACACTTGCAAAATGACAGAGATCTCAAGACGGCTTGTCCTGGACCTCCATACTTTCTTTCTGCATCTCCATATAAAAATTAGAACTATATTTTATTTTCCTTATTTTCTCTATTTTCTAAATTGCATTTCTTTTAATCTTTTATTCTATTTGAAATACAAATTTTTATATTCTAAAATCTGAAATATAAAAAAATTATATTTTAAATTATATAATTCAGAATATAAAAAACTATATTTAAATTATGTAATTTAGAATATAAATTTTGAAAAAGTATTTTTGTATTTTTTGAACTATGGAGGTACAGCAAGAGGTTCAGGTAGAAGCCGTCAGATCTTAAACTAATTAGAGAATAGAGTTAAAATGAAGAGAAACTAACTAGGTCCGAATTTGCGTCACGTTTTTAAATGAGTTGATCGATTGATTTTGTCCATCTAAATTGATTTTGTCACTTCTATCCTTTAATTAACAATAGAACGTTTTATCGTATTTTATCTCTCATTAGACTTCCTAATGTAATGATAAGATAATATCTGATTCACTAGTAGTGTAAATTTACAATAATACTTTATAACTATCTAATTCATTTTAATCTAAATATAATTTGTATAACAATTTAATTATTTATTATAAATTCAAATTATATAATTATCATTACAGTTTTAATTATAATATAATTTATGAAAAATATTTAGTGAATGAAGTACTCCAATAACAGATAGAAATACAACTCCTTTGCTAAACACGTATCATAAGGGTAATAAAATAGAAGTTAGGTTATTATCCTAATCCACGTTTGTGGAAGTTTGGGCACTGCTCCTTAATTGGGTGTCGCCGTCAGCACTGTGAAGTCCTTTGGGTTTAGGGTTCCACCAGAAATGACCGAAAGACCCTTCAATTTCCTCAAGAGTCTTCCCACGTGTTTCGGGGAGCATCGTGTAGTGAAAAATCCACGCAGCAACAGCGATACCAGCGAACAGAAAAAACGCACCCCCAGTGGTAATGGCCTTACAGAGGGACAGAAAAGTCATTGAGATCACCCCACTCGTCACCCTATTCACCACGGCCCCAATAGCCACTCCCTGCGCGCGCAACCTAAGCGGGAAAATCTCCGAGCTATACACCCACGTGATGGGCCCCGACCCAATCGAGAAAGTCGACGCGTAGGCCAACACCGCAGCGATGCTCAGCCCAATGGCCCACTTCAGCGTCGACCCAGAATGGCCCACCACGGTGAGACTCACGCCCAGTGTCACAAGCGAGAATATCAGCCCACTAACGCTGCATAAAAGCAACACGCGCCGCCCGGCCCGGTCCAACAAAAACGTGGCAACAAAAATGGAAACGGTTTTCACGAACCCAACCGCCACAGTCGCGAGGAGAAGGTAGTTATCCGATTTGATTCCGGCGTTCTGGAAGATCCTGGGGCTGTACAAAACGACGGCGTCGATGCCCGTGGCTTGGGCGAAGAAGTGAATCCCGAGCGACGCGATGAAGATGTGGCGAACCGCGCGCGTAGGGTGCAGGAAAAGCTCTTTCCATACGCCTTTCCCGTGGCTTTGCTTGGTCACTAATACGACGTCGTCGTCGCAGTCCTGAGGGATCCCAGCCGTCTCTTTTATATCGGCTAGCCTTAGCCGAGCCTCTTCCTCCGAGTCGGAGATTTTGTACAGAATTCTTTTGGCTTCGCCTAATCGACCTTGCGCCACGAGCCACCTCGGTGACTCCGGCATGGCTAACACCGCCACGGCTAGAAAAATGGCTGGAACGGCTCCCACTCCCAGCATGAGCCGCCATCCCAGCCGAAGCGGCAGCTTCGAAAATCCGTAGTTTGAAATGTATCCTACTAGAATCCCTCCGTTCAGAAATATCTGAAAAACAACATATTGCCTCAAATAATTTTAAATTGAACGGTTGTTTCATCTTAACTAATCCAAATGAATCGGAGAGAACCAAACTGAACTCAAACAATTTTTATATCAATGAAAAAAATAGTTTGTTACAGTTCAGTTGAGTTCAAGTGCATAGTTTATCTCTAATTTGATAAAACAATTCACTCCATTTCATAACACTACTGAACTTAACTTTTGAATTGAAATTTTGAAATTCTTATTTATGCAGAGCTATGAACAGAGTAGTTTAAAGTAACTGGAACATGATTGGAAGGAGAGAGAAACAGGAACCTCAGGGAGGGAAGTGAGGAAGCCGCGAGAGGAGGTAGGGGAGATTTCGGAGTTGTAGACGGGGGCGATGAGGAAGGCGAAGCCGATGCCGACGCCGGCGAAGAAGCGGCCAAACATGAGAAACGCGTAGTTAGGGGAGAATCCCATGAGGATTGCTCCGGCGAAGAAGATGACACCGGCGAGCGCAATTGTGTAACGGCGACCTATCCAGTCGGAGATTCTGCCGGCGATGAAAGAGCCGACCGGCGAGTAGAGGTTGATGATACCATTGAGGATTTCGATTTGGACGTCGGACACTTTGAGATCTCGTTGTATGTACAAAGCTGCTCCACTCATCACTCCAATATCTGTAGTGATTAAAATTGACATTTATTTTTGAAACAAATTAAGTTGGAATAGTATATAAGCGTAGCAGTAGTGAAACTCACCATAACCTAGTAAGATAGAAGTCATGGAAGCTAAAATGGCACAAGCTAAAGCGAAGTTGTTTGTTTTGGGTTTGTTTTGAGGAACAGAACTTTGGTCCACAGCCATCTTTGTTGAAGAGGATGATACAGTTTGTTGAGAAGAATAGTGACCATATATAATTGGAATTAGGAGCAAGCTTGTTCCCTGTCGCTATCTTATCTCACACACTCACGTCATTTTCTATGACTCTTCACTCTTCAGTCAAACAAACTTGATGATTTAGTACTCCTAAAACAACACTCATATTCGATTACTTTTTTAAATTAATGTATTTTTTTTATAAAATTTTTAAAATAATATACTTCTTTTTTCATTTTTCCTAACGGGGTAAAACACGATATTAGTTTAAGGAATAGACTCGAACAACAAAGATATTATTTTAATTAACTAATTAATGATTAATTTTGTATATAATTAATTTATAATGATACAATTTTGAGAATTTTGTTAAATATATAATAGTTAAAATTAATTTTTATTAAATAATTAAAATAAATAATAAATTAATTTGAATGAAAAAATAATTATCAAAAATTATTTAATGTGAAGGAAATATACGTAAAAGATAATTAAATAAAAAAGATAATTTTTATATAGTGAAAATCTAAATTATTTGAATGAGTTAGGTTTTAAAACTTATTTAATTTTTTTTTTCCTTTTTAAAACGACTTCCACTATTTTCTTTATAAAAATATTTTTTGCTGTAATTTTATAAAAATTCTTAGTCTACTTCTGTTATTATTTTTTTCTTTTATAAAAATTCTTAAATTTATTTAGATTTTTTTCCTTTTTATAACTACTTCTTTCTCTTTTACTTTTTTTTATAAAAATAATTATTGATGTAATTTTATAAAAAATCCAAACTATTTTTACTCTTTTTTTAAAAAAACTAACCAGATTATTTTCATCATTTTTTTAAAAATAATTAACCTTTTTTTAATTCAAATAATTTAAATTTTATATAAAATCATCTTTTTATTTAACTATTTTACATACAAAAATTTATAGATAGTTATTTTTCACATTTATTTCAATTACTTAA
>Ga0099824_1000093_pt1 | contig 68185 bp, 28 predicted proteins | sample SiratrowhiteBW_FD_76837 | JGI IMG/M metagenome (GOLD analysis project Ga0099824, IMG submission 76837) | Root nodule microbial communities of legume samples collected from California, USA - Siratro white BW | ecosystem: Host-associated > Plants > Roots > Nodule | place: USA: California... | reverse complement strand
TGCATTCTAAGTTTCTTTAAAGAATTTGTATTCTCACATTGAAAACTAAGTTTGCGAAAAGATTTGAAAAGGGTTCAATTCACCCCCCCCTCTTGAACTTAGGCCAAATACTTACTTTAACAGGACCCAACAAAGTACTTCGGCTAAACAATCAAGTTCGGTCACACATATATCGTGGCTAAACAATCCATCTGGACCTAGTAAAGTACTGTGGTCGAGCAACCACTTCGGTTGCACATGTATCCTAGCCAAACAACCGTTTGGACCCAACAAAGTACTTTGTTTGAGTGACACAGTTCAGTCACATATAATGAACCTAGCCGAACAACAGTTCTGCCACATATAACGATCTTGACCGAGTGACACAGTTCAATCACATATAACGATCTTGATCGAGTGACACAGTTCGGTTACATAATGATCTTGGTTGAGCGATATGGTTTGGTCATATATAATGATCTTGGTCCAGCAACATAGTTTGGTCACATATCTTGATTGAATGACATTGTTTAGTCACATATAACAATTTTGGTCGAGTGACAGTTCGGTCACATATAATGATTTTGGTCGAATTCTATAATTTAGTCATATATAATTATATTGGCCGAATGTCACAGTTTAGTCACATATATTATCCTGGCCAAGCGACATAGTTCGATCACATATAACGATTTTGACGAATGCCACAATTTGGTTACGTTTAAATATCTTAACCAAGTGACACAATTTGGTCCTGCTTAAAGGTCTCACCCAAACAACACAATTTGGTCTCATTCAATGATTCAGATTGATTTACACAATTCGGTTATATATATATATGATCAAACAATATAGTTTGGACCTTGCCAAGTACTCAGGTCACATGCCACTGCTTGGTCACAATTAATGATCTTGACCAAATGCCACAATTTGGTCACATTTAATAAACTCAACCGAATGATACAATTTAGTTACCTTTAAAGCCAAGTTTCAATCACTTGGTAACATCAAATACCCTCTTTGGGTACATTTTAATGATTTTCTACCAAGTTTAACTTACTTGGTTGCAATTACAATGATTTCATGCCAATTCCACTTATATGATTACACTTTTAGTCAAGTTTAATCTACTTGATTACAATTTACCGATTATAGCTAAAGTCAAATCATTTGGTTACAACTCAATACCAACCGAGTTCAAATCACTTTATTACAATTGGGTTGAAGTACTCCTTAGGACTTCAAAAATCCCTCACTAATGGTGATTTAAATATTACCTTGAAAGTAATAATATTAAACTAGACCACACGAGTTCAAAAAATGGTCACAAATAGTTGACTTATAACAAGTCGTCAAACTACAAATTCAAATACAAATCTTGACCTAAACAGGTTGCTTAAAAAGCCTCTGAACTACTAAGTTCAACTTCAAGCTCATTTATTCTTTACATTGGATTCTGAACTTGGGGGCTTATATACTACCCAATACCTAAAAAATATGAAAAAAATGATACCCAACTAAAAGAAATGAGTATAATAAATAATATAATATTACCCACTTATAATATTCCGATAACCACCTACATATTTAAACAATACAAATTAATTCATAATTGATTTTTGTTATTAGGCTTAACAACTTATAATATAATAACCATCTATTAGACCCAAATATTTATAAAAATAGTCTCATACTTCATACTTCCGTATCATTCAATCTCATACTTATTCATTATAAATATTTATATATTCTTATTAACTCGAGGTATCGGAAAATATTCTACATATAGATTTTTATTTGATACATGATCAACTGACAACCACTATTAAAGAAGATTTAACTTGATCAAAATCCAACCTATTTTCTCAAAATTTCTCAAAATTAATCATATGCTATCTCAAAAAATTGTAGCCGAACTCTTGATAAAAACATTAACTTTTAACTTTTAAGTAGACATTCGAATCCATCGTCTATTTTTTTTTTCTTACTTTACGTGAATGTTTGATATTTTTTTATTAAGTGTTTTGATTTGAATTCTTTTTACGATGTATTAAAGTTTTATTAATTAAATATGATGTCTATCCACCTACAAAAAATATGATTTTATTTTTATATGTATAGTAATAATGATTACCTTTAAATAAATTATCCACGTTAATTCCGAATTTTCAATCTGTCATTGCATAGCATGTAAATAATTTTTTCATTTCTTCTCAAAGATCCACATAATAACATAGAAGAATAATAAAAGTTTTGTGATGCATTATAGTTTCGTTTTTTTTTTCAAATTAAGTGGCAAAAAAAAAATATTTACAATGAATATAAGATCTCCATGCTTAAAAGAATATTGAAAAATAGAAAAAAAAAACACAAAACCACAATTTTTATAAGCAATTCAAATTGCTTACAAAAGAGAAAATTTCAATTTTTGATTTTTATTTTGAATCTTTAAATAAATTTATTCAAACATGTAAGAGTGTCAATAAATGATTATTTTCTTAAAAATATATTTTTCTCTTAAAAGAATAACAGACACACTTGTAAATTCATTATCTAATGGCATCAGTTAATAAGAAAGAAACAACTTATTTATAACGTTATGTTTTTTTTTTTTTAATTTTGAGAGATTAATTATTTTAGAGAATAAATAACTCGTAATATCAATTTAAATTACCATTAAATTTTGGAGACTAAATTAATTTACAATAAGAAATATTTTATTACTTTATTAATTTCAAGATAACACTATTTTGTTCCAAAAGGAAACTCTTACACTGGTAATACAAACCAATAAATCTTATTCAATGCTGAGAACCATATTTAAAACATCAAAATACATGACAATAAGAAATAAATAACATTAATTAGATGTTTTCTAAGAAGCCAAATGATGGAGCTCACTGATTTCTTTGATATGTTAATTTGAGAACAAAATAATAATGTAAATTATTAAAGTGTCTATTCATTTGTTTGTAATTTTTCACGTGCCATTGTAAATATTATAAATATATATGGTTTTTGGAACCATAAAAAACGAGGTCACTAAAGAAGCGCCTAAAAGGCACATGCCGCAGTGGCCAATTAATAGTTGTTACCATTTTAATACAGTGAGTTTGAACTTTGAACTTTGAACGGTCAAAAGTGAAGGGAAAACTAGGTTACATTTTTCTATATTTTATTTACCCCAAAATACACAATTATTTAATTAATTAATAATAAATAAGAAATAATAAATAAATAAATAGTTAGAATGGGTTGGTTTTCTTCTTTGACTGTCACCAGCGCATTATAGCACACCACACAAAAAAGCAGAGAACAACTGTTACTCACACAAATCCAAACACGCCATGGGTATGCCTCTCATGGATCTAACCCCTCTTCCTTCTAACCGCTCTTTTCTCTTCCTTCTTTTCCATTCCAAACTCTAGATTCTCTTTCTCTCTGTTTTCTCCTCTTCATTTGCTACCTCTTCTGTCCAACTTTTTTTTTTTCTCCGACGTGGCTGCTTTTCTTTGTGCTTTTCCTGTGTTTTGAACGCTCTGCGTTTGTTAATTTTGTTTTGTGTGTTCGGATCGTGTTGTTTCGCCTTCAGTTGCGGGGATCTTCGGTTTAGGTTTGTTTAGGGATTTTTTTTTGTTGTTTTCTGTTTCTGTTGATGAGTTTTCGGATGGATTTGTGGCTTTCTGTGAGGTTGATGGAGTTTTATGTTGCTTTAATGTTTTCCTTTTTCGCATAATGGATATTTATTTATGGACAAAAGGGATTTGCGTTTTTTTGTTTCTTTAATTCGTGTTTGAACGGTGCTACTTTCCTATTTGGTTCAGTTTTTATTATGTCTGTTGACTCCAGTTTTAATGCTGAAATTAAACGAGAAAAAAGTTGTCGATTTTTTTAATTATGGTGTAATTGTTTATTCTGGCAGGTGTATGAGAGGCTTTTGAACAGAAGTTAAAAGAGAAAGGGATTCAGTGAAGATGACATCGGTTGGTGTGGCGCCAACTTCAGGTTTGAGAGAAGCCAGTGGGCATGGAGCAGCAGGTGTTGATAGATTGCCGGAGGAGATGAACGATATGAAAATTAGGGATGATAGAGTATGAAAATTTCCACTTTTTCTTATTTTAGCTTTATTTCGTGAATGTCTTTGTGGTTGATTTTCAATTTCGGCTAAGTTACTTTCTATTTGATTCATCTTGTAGGAAATGGAAGCTACAGTTGTTGATGGCAATGGAACGGAGACAGGACATATCATTGTGACTACCATTGGTGGTAGAAATGGTCAGCCGAAGCAGGTATATGTTCTCTCTTAATTTTTCTATCGTCTGTCAAATGTGTATATGCCATATCACTTACTGTGTTTACCATGAAAGGCTGTAAAAAATCAATGTTCCAGCTTCGTATATTATTTGTGCAAATGTTTTCCCAACTTTTATAGCTGCTGTGGTTTAGAATATTGATATTTGAATTGAGAATTATTGTGCCTGTCCTTAAAGTCAAGAAATGAAAAAATTATTCTTAAAATCTGGCTATGATGCCAAGTCACTCCTTGCTGACTAGAATCTTTTTATGGGAACTCGCATTTCTTGCTGTGTGCAACTTATTTTGTAATGTCTTTTCTGATTGGTGATTATCCTTACTGATTGGTTTCATGAATCTCATGATATTATTGGATAGGATGAGAATGCCGTGATGTGGTTTTTGTCGTATCTTAATCTTGTGATGCACCGTTTATGGTGTCTTGCATAACTCCTTGCTGTGACGAATTTTGTCACGTCTTGTGATTGGCGATTAATATACTTGCCAGTTCGTTTTGATTGATGAATCTCATGATATTATTGGATAGGATGATAGTGCCCTGATGTATTTTGTCATATTGTCTTTAACAGTCTACTTTAATCCTTGCCGCCTTTTTCTATTTATGTTTATTACTTCAAAATAATTATATCCTTGTTAATATTTCAGACTATAAGCTACATGGCAGAACGTGTTGTTGGTCATGGATCATTTGGTGTTGTCTTCCAGGTAAAATCATGTTTACAGTTGACTAAATGAGATGTGTTTCTTTAGCCTTTTTAACTCAAGTGAAGATAACTGTTCCCTTAGTTCTGACATGGTGTATGATTATAGGCTAAGTGCTTGGAAACTGGTGAAACTGTGGCTATCAAAAAGGTTCTTCAAGACAAGAGGTACAAGAACCGGGAGCTGCAAACAATGCGCCTTCTTGACCACCCAAATGTTGTCTCTTTGAAGCACTGTTTCTTTTCAACCACTGAAAAGGATGAACTATACCTTAATTTGGTACTCGAGTATGTTCCTGAAACAGTTAATCGTGTGATCAAACATTACAACAAGTTGAACCAAAGGATGCCTCTGATATATGTGAAACTCTATACATACCAGGTATGCCTGTTGCCCTTCCCGGATTCAGCTTTCTTCTATGTTCAGGCTTTAACAAAGCTTTTGATATATTGCAGATCTTTAGGGCATTATCTTATATTCATCGTTGTATTGGAGTCTGCCATCGGGATATCAAGCCTCAAAATCTATTGGTATGGCCTTTGTTTTATTTTGCATAAATCATTGTTATTTATTTGGCTGGCTAAAAGATAGGAAATGACCAATGGAAACTCTGGTGATAGGACTATTGGGTGGAAAATACTAATTGGATGTTTCTCTGTGCAGGTCAATCCACACACTCACCAGGTTAAATTATGTGACTTTGGAAGTGCGAAGGTTTTGGTATGTTACATATGTCTCTGCTTTTCTGCTTCTTCCTCAAATCATTTATTTTCATTCAACCCTTTTTTTTTTTCTCCTGAGTTAGATTGTTGCTTTATTTTTACTTACTCGGTATGAACTGACAGGTAAAAGGCGAACCAAATATATCATACATATGTTCTAGATATTATAGAGCACCTGAGCTTATATTTGGAGCAACTGAATATACTACAGCCATTGACATCTGGTCCGTTGGATGTGTTTTAGCTGAGCTGCTGCTTGGACAGGTTGGTGGCTGTTGATGTGATGTCTTTTACTTTTGTGGTTTAGCGTATTTAATTAAAATCAATATTTTCTTTTTACAGCCTTTGTTCCCTGGTGAGAGTGGAGTTGATCAGCTTGTGGAGATTATAAAGGTAATCTTATGATGTTTAACTTTTAACTCATTTTATTACTGCTGTACATGTTTCTTGCAAATGTTTTGAACTGTCAATCTCATTTTTCTGGAGTCTTTTAATATTGAAATGGCCTATTTGATGATTTGCTCCATTATACAGGCAGCTTTGCTTACATCGCAGTGTGAATATTATAGCTTTTAAATGATACCATTTGTTGTTTGTCTTGATAGGTTCTGGGCACTCCAACAAGGGAAGAGATCAAATGCATGAACCCTAACTACACAGAATTTAAATTCCCACAGATTAAAGCACATCCGTGGCACAAGGTATCACAAATAAATTTAGTAGCATTTCATGCTTTATTCTTAAGCTCATCATATTAACATACTTAAAAATCGTTATTGAACACTATACTAACATATATTCATTGTTTTTCTTCTACTAGATCTTTCACAAGCGCATGCCTCCAGAGGCTGTTGATCTGGTATCAAGACTACTACAATACTCCCCTAACTTGCGGTGCACAGCTGTGAGTATCTGACTAGTCAAACATTTAGTATCTCACCGTAGGAAAAAGATAACATTGGTTCCCTCTTTCAGATAACAGTTTTGCAAGATTCTGTTGGGCAATTTTATGTTTTCTAATCTAATTATTCAATGACTGTTTTTCATCTTCCGATAATGTCCGTGTAATTTGAGATTTTGCTTTATGTGGTGCAGTTAGATGCTCTGACGCATCCTTTCTTTGATGAACTTCGTGATCCAAATTCTCGCCTGCCAAATGGCCGATTCCTTCCTCCACTATTTAATTTTAAATCTCATGGTATGTTGATTTTGGAATATGCTATTGTGTTTGTGACTCCGCTCGTCTTTTGTTTTCATTAAATAGTTTTGGCTGAATTTTTGTATGTTATTGCTGCATGTGTACCAGAACTGAAAGGAGTCCCAGCTGAGATTTTGGTGAAATTGGTTCCAGAGCATGCGAGGAAGCAATGCCCGTTTCTTGGCTTGTGAAAAGTGTAACAGAACTTCAAGTGTTGTTTCCATATGAGAATGCTGCGCTTTCTTCTATTTGATGATATGATATGATATTTGTTGGTATCTTTATTGTATTCTGTTGCCCTGTAAAAGCAGATCTAGAGATACATGCTACTCCTTATTACCCAACCCCCAAAGGGTGTGCAGAGTACCCTGTTTCCTGTATCACAGCAGATTGTAACATACAATAGAAGACAAATGTCTGCAATTATCTAAATGTTGCATCAGTATTTGTATTTGTTGAGACAATGATGGGTTGTTTAATTTAGTTAATGCTTAGCGTGGTGGTTGGAAGTTGTAATGGCCTTGTCTGTGAATTGTTTATTTTCCATTCTTTAGGTCATCTCAGGCCGAACGACATGGGACGAAGTCTGGGGCCTGTCTTCAATGAATTGCTCGATTGACAAATATTAAAACGTAATAAGTAAAAGCGATATTTCTCGTAGTTTAATCAAACTGTTAGGAGATTGGATCTTTTTTATTTTCTATTCGAGGCTGAGGTGTCTGAGTGGACTATAATGCGAACACTGAAAAAAAGAACTTGGATGTATGTCTCTTGCCTTCAAAGAATATATACAAGCGCGTTCTAGTCGGTGACAATTTGCTTTGCTATTTTATTCTCCCCCTTTCTTTACGTTAAGAATATCTTCGTCAACGGAGGCTTATTTTCCATGAGGCATTTTCAAGTTAATAGGTATTCTTTAACGACTTTGAATCTCAATATTCATCAACTACTTTGATTAAGTGGTCTAACACCGATTTGGTCGTTTCTGTCGTTTCTTTCTTAGCATATGGGATGACTATTGACCACTATTTTCTTACATTTATTTGTCTGTCTACAATGTAAATATAAGTTTTCATTTGAAGATAGAATAATTTCTACGATTATTGTCTGTGTAATCACACGTCTCCCGCATTTTTTTGAATATAAAGTCAAGTGAATAATATGTACTCTTTTATGTAACTCTAATTAGAGTATTTTTTTTTTTCAGATTCCTTGATTATTTTAGTAAAAACACAGTTTCAATCAATACAAACTACAACAGAATATTTATGAATCATTTATTAAAAAACATTTTTTATTTAAACAAATGTTTAATGTATATTTTAAATTAAATAATTTTGTTCTGAATTTTTCATTAAAAGTATATTTAAATATATTTTGATAAGATAAATTATAAGCTGGCTGATATAACCATTCAAACATATTTTTCGATAAATATTAGTAACTGATACATTAATATATTATCTTTTATTAACATTCAAGTCACAAAGTTTTCGTAATAAATAATATTAATATAATTACATTTGTTCTTAACATATAATTATAAAAATATTAAAAGGCGGTGGGGTTGGTCGATTTATTTAGAGTGAAAGCGATGGTGGTTGTTGAGTGAGTGTGAGGATGCCAGCGAGGAAATATTACTGCGACTACTGCGACAAGCAATTCCAAGACACCCCAGCCGATCGGAAACGACACGTTCAGGGCATTCAACACCAGCAAGCCAAAGCTCGCTGGTACGATTCCTTCAATCAACACCACCAACAAATCCCTAATCCACCCCTTTGTCTTCACTTCCTCAACACGGTACCTACGTTACCTCACGCTACCACTTCTTCTTTTCAATTTTCACTTCTCATTCACTCTCTCTATTTTAGGGTTTTTGCCGTTACGGCCACTCTTGCAAGTACCTTCATCCCACTCCCAACACCACCACACAGCACGCTCCAATCCCCTCCCCAGGTAATTAACCATTCGCTTATCACTTTATGCCCTACTATTCGTCTCCTATATCAATCATAAGTTAGTCTTAGCCAAATCTATAGTTTAATCATAAAAAATAGTGTATATGTGCAATTGTGCATGCAGGGAATGTGGTAGGAGTGTCGTTGGGAAATTTGCCCCCGTCGCTGCAGCCTCCGCCGGAGGCTGGATATCCCCATCTCCCCTTTGTCGATTGGGGATAGACTTAAAGCAATTGAATCTCTCTGTGTAGCGAAAAGACTCTGTTCAACCATTTGTTATTGTTATTATTATTATTTAACCTTTTTATTTCCCATCGCATAACCCCACCATCTTTTTTGGAGTTTTCATATATCAAACGCTATCCAAATCTATCTTAATGTTCAATCAATACTAATATAATATAATTTGATAGTGGACTGCCGAGTTTGCTTTGGCACATTGTTAAAGGCATGCCAGCTTCTTCATTTGTAAGCATTCTCCAACTCATTATTAGCTAAATATTATAGCTTGAGGACAAAATATTTATGATTTATGTCTAATTAACCTTTAAAATTACATTTGATTTGAATAATAAAACAACCCTACAAAACTTAATAGGAAGGTGCCATTGCAAAAAAATTTAGGACTAAATTATATTTTTGCTTCATTCAAGAACTGAATTAATAGCACCTCACTTTAAAGATAAAATTGATTATTCACTTCATCCGGCTGCCTGCCTTGAAAGCTTTTAGTGGCTGTTATGTCAAATCCATAAATTAGAGACTGGAACTTTGATTGTCAGCCCACAAGGACACATCTATTGAAAAAGTGGGTATGAGTAACTCCACAGAATGAGTTATCTAATACATGACACAAGGTTTTAAAAAGGTTAGTGACTGTGATCTTGGTTGTCAAGATTTTTAGGATTTTCATCATGGTTGCAGAATCACAATTGTAATTGCTTTGGTGATGTTAGTTAGCAATTTTTTCTTAGTATGAAAAACGTAATGGATCGTGACCTTATGTAGACCTTAACATGACACAATTGATTGGCGACAAAGTTGACCCATTCCCAATTTAAGACCTTGACATGAAACTATTGGTTTTGACGGAGTTAACCTATCCCCAATTTAAAACCTTGACACGGAACAATTGGTTGGCGGCGAAGCCAATATTGGTGTATAATGTGTAATAATCCCATCATTCAGCTTTGTTCTATGTGATCGATTCCTAAAACAAAAGCCAGAAAACGTTCGTTTTTGGACTGAAACGTTCAACATCTTCAGAAGAATGTGGTATTGTACATCAATTCACTATGATGCGAACAATTATGTGAATCATGATCATGTAACTGCTAAGCTTTTTATATAGTAGCAAATTATGTAACAGTTTGTGTAAGCCACCAACTTGTAAGAATAATTTGCTTTTTAGCTTCCTGTCCAAATTAAGGTGAAAGTGAAAGATGCCGAGAAAATTGGTTGACAAAAAGTTATTACTTATTAAGATTAATCTAGTCATGAGAAATTTGAATAATTTGCATAAGCTAATGTCTGCATCCAGAAGGATCTTCAACTATGATTTTAGCCTTCTGCGTTCCATTATGGGGTATTCCTTTTCATCAATAAAAATTGAAAAAAGCGCCTTAGAATAAAATGGATGTGTAATCATGCGAATACAAAATATAGTATTATGTATCGAAAGAAAATATTTAGGCAAACGAATTATAGTTCAAGGAACATTAAGGCACGCACCATGCGACCAGAGTACCCTCAACTCCTTTCGATCATTATATAGACTCTATTCAACATTTGATTGATGGAGAATGTATCAAAATAACAATTCGATAACAATAAGAGATAGAATAAAAAAAAATCCAACTTGTGAGAACATGTGAAGAGCATCAATCAAAATAGAATACAACAAAAGAAAACAAGAAGAACACTCCACCTAAATAAGTGAGATACATGTACTTTACACATTTAAGTCTATTTTCCATATAGAATGGGAGTGTAACAAATCCAGCAAATATGGAGGTAGCTGCCAAAACACAAGTCATTCAACAAATTTTAAACTACTCTTAGTATTGATTTAATCATCATATCAACTCCATTATTATCGATATAAATCATTACTAACTCTAACAACTTATTACCCAAAACATCTCGTTTCCATTGATATATCATATCAATATATACAGATTTTAAATAAAAAGTAAGAGTCTTACTAAGATGAAGATGAATACCACTTTGATTATGTACTAATAGAAGATACTTTTTTCTTGAACAAAACTAAGTTCATCCTAGAATTTCTTCATCATAGTAACTTCTTGCATGCTTTAGTCGATGAAATGAATTATGTTTCTGTAGGAGACAAAACTACACATTTATGCATCCTAGATTCTCAAATCACAAAATCTAATATCCTGAAGTGGACTAAAATTAATGTCTTCAACCATGTCTGAACCTGTGCCAACAGTATCATCTTTCAACACAGTCAACCACTTTTGTTTTTGTTCACTCTCCATGGTCTCTGTACAACTCTAGTTCTCCCCGTCTCTCAAGATCACAAACTCACAAAGATATTCATATTAAATAGTTTCCTCTCCCTATTAGACCTCTGGGTTGAACTTGAGGTGGCTTAGTAGCATCACCAAGATTTTCATCCTGTGACATCATCAATAAAAACATCTACCCATTTCTATAATCATATTATTCTTTATTCTAAATATCTGCATTGGAATTATGGATAGGTTTGATTTTTGATTTGTTCAACATCACTGTGCTCATTTCTCTAAACTTCTGCGCCTGAGTAATGTCTTAAATGATTTGTCTTTCATAAATTTCACATCACTTCTTATACGCTTTGTTATTAGCTCTATTTAACTCTTCTTTTAGAATTGATTTTTTATTTTCAATTCATTTTTTCCTTTCAAAAGTAATAATTTTCTTTATTTCAATAAGTAATTTTGATATGTGTCTTAATCATTTAAGCAAGACACGAAAAACATTCCTTTAATCAAAGAGCTCTTATACCAGTATGATATGGGAATATATTAAAATGATAACTTAATAATAAAACAATAGAAAATGAATTTTTTTCAACTTACAAGAATATACGAGACACACCAACAGAAGTAGAACATGAAAAAATAAATAAATAAACAAGAGTACGCGAGATACAAATTTTCAACATAGAAAACTTTTAATGTAAAAATATAAATGACCAGTAGTCCAAACATGAAATATAAATACACTATGATCAATAAATGCTACAACACACAGTTTCCAACAAGTTCGTAAAGAATGTATAGAATCAATAAAAGAAATTTGCACTATAATGCCTATTATAAACCTACTTTTCAAAAGTCACTCTGTTTGAAAATGAACCAATTTTATTTGAAAATTCTCACTTCGATGGATATGCGAAAATTACAATGTTTTTCCCTTTTTTTTTTCTTTTTGTTGTCGCATTTTTGGTAATTAGTCTCACATACACTCCTAGTGTGACCCTAAAAGAACTAATGAACTTTACATATTTAGACTTATTTTCAACGTAGTAAAGAACTCAAAATCCGCGAGTGATCTTGCAAGTTAGTTTACTATTTAAACTGTTTTTTGTTTTGAGGAATATTCTACGCCCATAGTATGTCTAACCAATGATGGTAACCTAATTAATATCAAAATGCCAGTGATCAATAGAGTTCTCAGAATGTGCAAGCAGATTTTTAGTTCGGTTTGCACGTCGAATCAGATATAGAAGCTCTGTGTTATTGTTGAATATTACAAGAACTTAAAACCAAGAACAGCCCTTAAATCCATTTCCGATTTGATGTTTGTGTCAAAGTGTCCATATAGAAAAGCATAAAATTATATCACCAGCCCCCATAACTCACTAAAAACACAAATAATGTGAACAATTACAGTTCAGTCATTTCACACTTAAATACGAGTAACTTTGATGTGATAAGCACACTTGGACTTAAATGCTTATTGAAATGTGTTTTCTGTTTCTTTTGTTATTGAAAGTAGCATTTTGAATCAGTAGTCTTCTTATTTCAGATTGCTGATTATCATAATTGGTGGAATGGCTCAAAGCCAAGGACCATAGAGTTCTAGTTAGTGATGTTTGGGAAAGAAACATTAAAAGGAGGTATAATACTGAAGGAGAAAGAGAATGAATATCAGTTACTGTTCAGCATTGCCATGTCAAAATTTTATTACCCTGACCGTAATTATGACCACACTTGTTTAAAATTCTAGTAATTTAAAATTGGGTGAGTTTGTTTGTTTTTTTTAATAAAAATGATTTTAACAAAATAAACAGATTTTAGTTTTTTTTACGAGTTTGTTTAATTTGTTTGTTTTAAAAATAAGATTCTATCCAATTTTTAAATAAGTAAATTTTAAAAATAATTTATTTCGTAAATAATTGTTCTAAATTCAATCTAACCAACCCATTATCTGAATCTTGTTTGTAGGGATTAGAGAAATTAGTATTGTAACCACCATATATAGTCTCATTCTATCTTTATGTAATACACAAACTGATTTTTTTTTTTTAAATTATAAGACTTCATTATGTATCATATAGAGATTAACCACAGTCATAACGACGAGGGACCATAATATTTTTATTTTATTACTTCAAGATTTGGTATTTGAATTGAAGAGGTGACAGCATGTTTCAGTGGATTTAAAACCTAAATATATGCAAAGGACGAGTCCTTAAAACACATTTTCCTTTCTTCCAATAAAAATTTGTTGTTTTTCATTTGTCATTTTTCAAATTTAAGATAATATAACTTTTTTTCTAATATTGCCCTTAGTATGGAAAGAAAAAAAAATATAATAACTAACAGAATGTTAGATTCTCAATCATGACAAACAAGAAAACAATAACAAAATAATAAATAAAATGTTTTTACATACAAAGTCTATGCCATTAAAGTGTGTCATTTATACTCATTACCGTCTTTATATTTTAGAATCTAAATTAAGAGAATAACAAAAAATTGTACACAAGATAAAATATTAAGACAACTATAACAAGATGCATTAGATAATTTAACTAGTTTTAACACTATTAGGTGGTATCTGGAACACACTTTTATGTTCTTTTCCGTTAAATGATTTAATAGTTTGATTGAGTTCTTTAATAATTAATTTGATGTAAATAATTTGGAATAAATCATCAAAATTTTTCATCTTAACTCTAAATCATGGAAGAACTTTCGATATTATTTTCTTTATCCTTAAATAAAAAATTAATCTTGCTCCAAGCACCATTTAGACCACAATTTTGGCAAGGACTTCGTAAATGGATTTGTGGGATTCTTATCCGAGGTTATCTTCTTGATTTTGAGCTCCCAAGACTTATCAACATTTTTCGTGAAGTGTAGTCTAACGTCCATGTGCTTTGTCCTCACATGGCAGATCTGATTATGGGCTAGATGAATAACACTTTGACTATCACAATAAATAGTTACACATTCCTACACAATGCACAACTCTTCAATCATTTCGTTCAATCATTGTGTCTCATTAACTCTCTCTGGGAGCACAATATCCTCAATTTGGATGGTAGATAAAGTCATCATTAAGACAACTTCTTTCTGCACCTCCATATGTTTTATATCTTTTTCATTTTCTCAAAGTACCCCTGATTAAATATTGTAGTGACACATTTACCCTCCTAAATCCTACACCTCCATATATCCCTCCACCTCCATACATGATTGTGTTGCCACTGCCACTGTCTGTTGCTGCCATCGTCAATAGTTATTGTTGTGTCTGTCGTTATTTGTTGAAAGTAATGTATTGTTGGTAATGAAAGTGGTTTTGGAAGAAGATAGGGGAATGAGGTGTTGCACGCGGCATTTAAGAGTGTGTTTTTCGCATTGAAAATGCCTTCCAAAATGGCTCATTCCGGAAGCCATTCAAAACACGAAAATCTCTTTCGAAATGGCTCATTTCGGAAGCTGTTTCTAGAATTGAAAACAGATTTCAGGATGAGTTGTTACGGAAGAGAAAGGGTGTACAAATTGGCTTCCGGAATGAGTCATTCGAGAAGATAAGGGGTGTACGAATTGACTTCCAAAATGACTCATTCTGAAAGCTATTTCCGGATCTGAAAACAACTTCTAGAATGAGTCATTCCGGAAGAGAAAGGGTGTAGGAATTAACTTCTCGAATGACTCATTCCAAAAGCTATTTCTGAATGCGAAAGTGAAATTTGACTTCCAGAACAACATATTCCAAAAGGTAAAATTTGACTTTCGGAATGGTCTGTTCTGGAAGTTAAATTTTACCTTTCAAAATATGTTGTTCCAGAAGCATAACCTTCATAAAGGCAAAAAAGTCTTTACAAATGGGTACTTTGGGAAAATAAAAGATGTATGGAGGTGTAGGGAGAACGTATGGAGGTGCAGGAAGAAGCTCTCCACCACTAATTGCAATTTGGATTTTCAGTAAATTACAATTCCAAAACGTAAAAACTTACCTAAAAAGTGACTTTATGGTATCAATATTCTCCGCATAATTAATGTTTACAAACCTCTCTATATCTACTCTTGTAGGTAGGTTGTCTATATATTAGACTAGATAATATTATTCCATTTAGATATCTCAGCACCTCATTTCAAAGCCTTCCAATGAGCATACACAAGATCCAATCTGCCACAAACAATCCTATACACGATGTTCCTTACTCCATTAGCATATGGAGTAGTCTCCATCTCCTCCGTTCTTCCTTTGAATTAAGAGTTTAAGTAATTGAGAGCTTTGTGTGGTGTCCCAAAGATGTTTCGTATGTTTAGATTCATGCTTCATTAAACCTCTTAAACACCTTCTGCAAGTATCCTTGCCGAGACATACACAATATTACAATTGTCTGATCCCTTTTTATGTCTATTCCTAGTATTCACCTCGCGAGACCAAGATCCCTCATTTTCAAATTGAGCTTCGTTTTTTTTAGCTCATATAATTCATTTTTATACCGTTTGACTACAAGACTATTGTCTACATGTAATAGCAAGAATAACATACACTTTTGTTCTCTTTTGAGGATGTAGACGTAGTTATCATAACTGCTCTTCTAGAACCTCACCTGCCTCAGAAAATCATCAAATCTCTTACACCATTACCTTAGAATCTATTTCAAGTAATACAATATTGTCTTTAAAAGACACACCTTCCTTTCCTCTTCAAAAAACCCCTCAGGTTGTTGTGTGTAGATGGTTTATTCTAAGGTTCCACGCAAACAAGTTTTTAACCATTTAACTGTTCCAATACTAGATTGTATTGGTTAACAATAGACATCAAAATCCTAATTGAACAATGTTTTACCACAAGTGAGAAGATATCATTATAGTCTACCCCCTTCACTTAGGTAAACTCTTTTATCACCAATCTACCCTTGAACCCCTGTCCCTTTACACCTGGTATTCCTTCTTTCTTGAGCACATACATGCATCATACCACTTTTTAGTTTCTTGGTATACCAACAAACGTCCATGTGTGGTTCTTCCTTAGAGATTCAATCTCTCACTCCATGGCAATCTACCACTACTGACCTTTCGCACCTGCTATAGCCTCCTAAAAGCTTTTAGGCTATAAATCATCTATTATTTCATCTGCTGTCAAAGCATAGCTAATAAGGTTGGAATATCCTAACCTCTATTTAGGTTTGATCGTTATCCTCTCCATATCACACATAAGTTGATAGCCAAAGTTAAAATTTGCATGCTTGGGCCTTCTTGAGTGAGATGTAGAAAGTTAATTTGCATTGTCTGACAACTCTAAACGATCTGATTCATCACCGAAAGGCTGCACCTCAACATGGACTTTCACCTCCCTTTCTTTAGATCTCTATATATCACAGTCATTCGAGTCTCATTTTGAATGTGACATCCCTACTAACAAATCATTTAGTCTCTCTAAGCTTCAACCTTTATAACTTATATCTCTTAACACCTTTTACGTATGCAATGAAGATATACATCTCAATTTGTGCTTCTAATTCATTCTTCTTGACATGTGAAAATGTCAAGGCGTCAAATACCCTCAGATTCTCCCAGAAAGACTTAAGCAATCTAACTCCTAATAGCATACATCCTCTCACCCAAACCCATTTTATTGTGGTGTACATGTAACCATCTTATGTCTATTTCTATCTTCCACCTTGCAAAACTTATTAAACTTTATTGAAACAAATTTCAATCCATTGTTTGTCCTGAACAGTTTCAATTTAGTCCCCTGTTGATTACTCACCATGGTGTGTCACTCTTTAAACTTATGGAAAGTCATAGTCTTACCTCTTATGATATAAATTCACACTTTCCTTGAATAATTGTCTATGATAGTGAGGAAATAAGACTTTGCACCATGATTCTGAACTCTTGTTGGACCCAAAAGGCCTAGAAGGTTTTGCTTTTCCAACTCAACCAAACCCCTCTCACTAGTGTATTCCAACCTCAGATGCTCCACTTATTCCTGCATTGTTTGACTAGTTACAAGCGAATATAGAATCACTATTAAACCGTATAAGATGTAAAGACCTTTCTTTTTCTCTTCCTTAGCAATTGTAGATATTGTCCTTAGAATCTTTATCACTTTTTGTCCAATCTTGGTTGTTAAACTAATATGATCAAATATATTTGTTGACAAAAGATTCCTCTTGAGTTCTGGAACATACCTCAATTCTTGCAACAATTTCTCAGTTATCAAACATCTTTAATATGATAGACCTCACTTCTTGCACCTTATCAAACATCTCTCAGTATGCACCACAAGAATAGACCTTTAATAGGCCTCTGAAACTTCTTAGTCATTGTTAAGATTTGCACCTCTTCGAGAGTAATAGTTTGGTCCTTTCCAAATAACAAAGTGTCTTTAAAATGTTCACACATCTTAATCAAGAATTAAGAAGAAATAAAGCATCATTCTCATCCTTATTTACCTATATGTTAATATAGTAATAGAGAAGAAAATATAAAAGTTTCAAAACAAGTAAGTTTGAAGATCTTCCAAAAAATTAAAAACCGATTGAAATGAAATATTCTTTTTACTTTTACTATACACCTTTTCTTAAATTAAAAAAAAAAATACGTGGATCGAATTTTAGATGAAAATTCAATAATCAAATCAAAGTGCTTATTATATTTAATATAATATTATATGTTTAAAATTAATTAAAAAAATGAAAATTATGTATGAATATTTTTTTATAATTTAATACATTTTATTTACAATACATTTATATTTGTTAAAGAATATAGAAAATTTGTATTGCAACTTCAAGGTTATGTAATTTATTTTAAATATGATAGAAAGTTGACATTGTGAAAATAATAATAATCATACAAAAATGTTTTATAATATATCTCTATTTGATAATTTTTTATTATAAAATATCTACAATTTTTTTTGAAAAAAGGTTTACCAATTTTATAATAAAAAAATCAATCCAAATTGAACCAAGTTTAATTTTTGTGTTTAGTTCAGATAATTATTTGGTGAAAAACCTTAAATGACTACTATTTTTGTACCATCTAAATAACATCAATTTGAAAGGAGTCAATGTAAAAATTAGTATCACCATAATTTCGTACATATTCAACATCAGTTTTTTTAATTTAATGTAAAAAGTAAATGTATTAGTTTTAAAGGAGATGAATGTACTGTTTACTTTCTACATTCTACATTGGTTAAAAGTCCAAGCGATGCAACCAATGTAAAAAAGTCACTATTACACCATTGTCTTTTCTCTCATTTTTAACAGAAATTTTTTGGGAGATAATTAAGAAACTTAGAACTAGCAAAGACTAGAAAAGTACGAGAAGAAATAAAAGTTTTGAAGGAGAGAGAAATACCCATTTATAGGCAGAAGATACTTGAAGGCTGGAAAAGAAGCTCTTGAACGTTATGAAACAAGTTCCAAAGATCATGTACTTGAACCAAGGCTTATAACAGCTTAATTGCAGGAAAACTCAATAAACGAGGATGTTTTTGCAATATTCAATTTTCACAACACTTTGGTAGTCTCTTCCACGCCACCTTTCACGCTTCTCACATTAGTCATGCCCAAGTTCAAATTAATTCGTTTATCTTTTAAAGTATTAAACATTTGAATATATGTTAAATACATAAAAAATATTACTAAGTAGAAGTTTTTAATTAAATATAAGAATTTTGTTGCATGGTCTAATTGTAAAATTTCATTACAATTTTATTATAATTTCAAGTGGTTGAAACAAAATAAACAAACTAGTTTAAAAAAACCGCATCGCCATCATTGTATCGTAATTGATGTAATCAAAATCCTAACTCCGAAGTTATATGCAATTCCAATTTAATTATCTCACATAGGCTCAACATACTGTCACAACATCTGAACTGAAAGAACACTGAATTATTAGTTTTCAGTAGTTTTACTCGGATGTGTACCTGATGATACAATTCATTCATGCAAGTTACAATGAAAAATAAGAGCAGAGTATTAAGGACAACGAAAAGGAACAAATATTCACAAGGTAACACTGAAGATGGCAACAAGTCTTGACAATTTGCCGAAGCCTTTAATCAGAAACATTCACTGATAAAGCAAACACCTCTGCTACACATGCCATTTGCAATAAACCATTTTCCTTCTCAAAACAATATCTTTTTATATCATCTCATTCAAAGTACACTCATCCACTTTCACAAGACAAGCAACACCAGAGCATTACATGATCTGAATGTTTCTAGCATGTTGAAGCAAGTACCTCTAGCAAGGAAGCAACAAATTGCATTTGGGTCTCTTCATTGATTGTAGAGAAGAGTGGCACGTGCACAAAAAGAGATTTCATCCCGTTCTGCTCCGTAAAGCGAAGGGAATGATAATAGACATAGTTGCACACAAACCTGCCCGCATCATCGGATGTCATTACATTATAACCCTTACTTGCCAGTGCTTTTGTGAACTCCTCCACGGGAAGGGTAGTCTGCATAACAGTTAGGACACAAAATCATGTTATAGACGAAAATATCAGAGAATAGTTATGCTAACTCATCAAGTTTTTTATATGCAAACCAATAACTTTGTACTTTGAACCTATGCATGTCTCCATCAAGTGGCATATAGACTGCTAAAACAATAACTTTTTCTATAACTTCTTACTTTTAAGTTTTGACAAATGAAGAACATAAAGATTCTAGATCTATATCCCCAAAATACAGTTGAAAAGTCTGCTAAATGATATTAAATATGGCCATCAAAATAATTCAACAAATAACAGCACCTTAAATAATTGTATGGTACAAAATGAACCTTAACATTGCTGTATTAGGACTAACAGATTGACACTAAACCAAACAGTAAACAAACATCAGTTAAGGAATTTAAGTGTCAGAAAAATAAGTCATCCAATTTACCTCGCGTATTCTTGTAATTGGACCATCTGAAGGAACAATTGGTACTTTCTGCAACATAAAATTTTGGAAATTTCACTAAAGGAGGACATAGTTCTTCAAATCAGGTTTGGTGAAAGCTAGTTTATAATGCATTTATTAAAGTGAATCCAATCTAACCTGGGGCTTCCATCCCATTTCATCAGGGCAGCGGAAAGTAGCCTCATTGACAGCTTGACGCTCTATAGCAAACCTTGTTGCACCACTATTAACCCCAAAATGCAGCTAAATGAAAAAAAAAAAAAAATCAGAAACAGCCATTATGGATGCTGAAATGAAAGAAAATTGAATCAAGTGACTAAAGATTTAAGATAGATGAATGACTCCAACTCGTCAACTGAATAAAAAATGCCTTAGAGCTAATCTTAAGATCATCCATCCTTTCTAGTTGGGCCTCAGTATTACAGTTAAGGTACTAAGAAAGAAGTCCAATAGACGTTTCAATGCACTTCTAAACCAAAATTTTCAAAGAGATCTCAGTTCATAGTCCAGTCATTATCACTGCTAAACTTTAATTCTATGAATGTGGCGACTCTAAAGTATGTTGTTCACTTAGAGGATAAATTAATTTCAACAGTTGAAGATAAAAATCAAGGTTGGTAATAATTGTACAAATGTAACAGATCATGAATGTAATGAAATACCAGCCATTAACTTTCCTTTTCATAGGTGTCAACAACAAAGACTAATTTTAACTTTGCTAGATTTAATGGAGCTAGACTACCTAACTTTTTAATCTATTTGAATATAGATCCAGCTGCTTTAAATATTAAGATACCAATAATTGTATAATAGCTTTAAACGAGAAACTCTTTGACAGAGTAGAAGAGACAGACTACCATGCCATGGTTTACATTCTGCATTGCTTGTTAACATATTAGAAAAATAATTGATTTGTCCGCACTTACTGCAAACTGCAACTGGTGTAGCCAGGTGAACAAGAGAAAATTCTTCACAAAAACTTCTAGGATAAGAAAATTGAGTTTCTCCATAATCGACAATCAACTTACTCACATTACCTTTTGGAAAAGTTAAATGAGAAGAGCTTAACTAATTTTACTTTTTTTTTCTGCTATAAATGTTTATGGTAAAGTTTATTTAAATGGATCCTTAGTTGCCTACTGTGTTAATGATATGTCTCACTTTTGGTTTTGTATTTGTAAAATTTCACCTGGAAGTTCATAGCGAGGTACAATCTTGATCTGATATTGCAACCAAGAACTTCATAAGGATTAACAAGAGAACATAAACTGAGAACCTAAATAACGAGTAGATGGGAAAACTCACCCAGATAATTTTGTTGGAACCTGGAGATTCAGACTCCTTGGAAGTAATGGCAGACTGCAATGTCTGATAGAGGGGAACGAGTGCCCCTTGACCCGCAGTCTCAAGAATGTTGCAGCTCCCAATAACTAACCCTTTTGGCAAACCACCCTTCTTCAAATACTCCATCAAATTATTGACAATTGTCTCCGTTGGATTCTCTGAAACTCCATGGAATTTCTTGAAACCTGTTACATAAACTGTTGTTACAGCTGCTGGAGAACCTTCAGACCCCATCTGCTGATGATGGTCTGTTAATATTCAAAGCTTCAAGGACAAACTATTTCCTCAATACCTGCATTAAATGATGAGCAAATTTGAGAAAAAGAGGAACAAAAACTGATTAGGTTTCCTATTAGGTGGATCACATACTAAACAGAATTCATCTCACAATCCAAAATCACAAGAAGCCCCTATCAAACTTTATTTCAACCCAAAATTACTTTGATGAATTGCAAATAAAATAATAATCAAATTTCCAGGCTTTTTAGAAGGAAAACAAATTGGAGAAGGCACAAAGAGCACCCACGTAACCAAACCCAAAAAGGTCCCTAATTCGGCAAGGGCAGTTATCCTAATGAGAGGAGGCAAGCTAGTAGCATGAAAGGGTCTTGACATAATCTTGCAGGCAAATCAAAGATTTCAAGATTGACACAAAAAGAAGGATAATTGAATGTCACACAAAGGACAAAGACAAGGAGACACACATCTATGGGTTTTTTCAAGATTTTTCAGAGAAATTTACTGTCTTGAGGACTGAGCACATGACTATGTTATGGCCGAATTACAGTAAACCCCTCAAAAAGACCAAAACACTGGACATGAAAACCGAACAGATGATTGATGATCGCAAAGCCAAATAATGAATAAGAAAAGAAGATAATTAAGATTAATCATGTGTTGAGAGAGAGAGAAAGAGCTTTTCCTTACCAGGAATGAATAATAACAATATTGAACGTTCAATAAAAGAGATGAGACATCCACAAGTCTTATCTACTCAAAGCTCTGGTTAACTGGTGAAGATTCCGATTAGATTTATTTAGAGAAAAGAGAGAGAAGGAAGAGAATTTATATATATAATAATGAAGGCTACGTGGGAGTCACTTTCAAACAACAAAGCATTAACGTCGTACTGTAATGTAATGGATTGTTATCATGTTCATATCATGCCACCTGCTACTGCTCTATTATTACTATAATTATTGTTATTATTAATTAGTTTTCTTTATCATTATTATCTTCATTTACTTTTACTTAATCAACGTAATCTTATTCATTTTTAATTTTATCTAGAGGCCTTAACATAAAATTGAAAGTTACTTGAGAAAGTTTCTATGCTTAGATTTGTGTAAAGTTACACTGAAACTAGGCTTAAGGCTGTTATGTTAAAAGTAATTCTTTAATATGACAAATTAATGTTTTAATTTCGCAAGAAACTTTCACATCTAGTACTAATTTTCTTTTTTTACGAAGAAGCTAATTTAAATTTATTAATAAAAAATCAGATGAATATTTTTACAGTGGGTTAAGATGGATCGATAAAGTCACTTGTCAATTACTTGATAACCTGATAACGGCAGTTAAACAATAATAATAATTTTTAATAAAAATGTTGATCGGATAAAAATTATTTTTTGATTGAAGGAGAAGAGTTTCACGTCAAGATGAAATTATGTTTATGATTTCATTTGTTGTGTGTTTCATTGTATGATGATAAGAATTTTATAGGTGGTATTTTAGATTGATGGTTGTCCATGGGTTGAAGTTTCTTGGTGGATGGTTTTGATTTGCAGTGAACTGAGGTTAGGTGGTTGATTTTTGTTTTGAGTAATACTGTGGTTGTGGTTTTGCATTGGTTGTTCTCTTATTATTGTGGGTGAAGAGGGTAAATGTTTGCTTTTTAGGATTTTCATCTTCAAACAACAAATGAAGAGCGCCTTTCTCACCCTGTCCTCCTTTTCGCAACCTAATCGCGACAACTGTGGCGACCATAATGCAGTTTTTCCGTCTTCTCAACCGTTTTATTTCGTATTTCACTCTAATGGCTACTTCACCTTTAACCCCTACCATGTTATCATACATGTACACGTCACAGTTGTAATATGAGAGTACTTTTAGTGCTTTCAGTGTGATTTGTTTAGGGTTGAGAAAATGCAGGTTTGTCATTCATATTTGTTTCTCTTTGCCTCTCATGTACCTCTCTGCGTCTTGGTTTTTGTCTGCGTCTCGTCTCGGTCTGTCTTTGACTCTCAGTCTCTCCCTGCGTCTTGTGTGTCTTATCGTTTGTACTAAGATTTTCGCTGGTCGAGTTTGTAGAGTTTGTGGTTGTATGACATTGGCTCTGCTTTTGCGCTAAGGTATTTGTCTGTGTTGTTTTCCGTTTTTGTGGGTGGTTTGTCAGTGCGTTCTAGGTTTTCCGTGATTGGTTCTCCTTTTGAAGTAGAGAGTTAATTTTTTTGGTTTGTCACATTTCTTTGTCTGTGTTCGTTGAAAATGGACCACAAATAAATATAATTTTCATGAGGTTGTGAAAGATCCTTTTTCATAAAAAAAAAAAACCATAAATAAATAAACTTAAGATATTACCATTATATTAGTTATACATATATCTTATCTATAATTTTAAAATTTTATTTATTTTATATTTTACATAAATATAAACTAAGTTTGATTCAAATAAAATTAATAAATCTCAACATATTAAATTAGAAAATTTTATTTAAAAAAATCTTATGTTATATTGTGGTTAATCCACTTATTTTCACTTATACGCGTTTAAATCTTTTAGGTTATTTTATTTGTCTCTTTAGTCTTTTGTATTGGGGTTAGAGAAATTCCATTCTCCTAATATTTATAAAATATGTTAGTGTTGATAAAAAAAATTGTTAATAGATTAATCAGGATTAGTTAGTATGTAATTTTAAGTATGTATTTCATTTATTTCTTATTAATATCAACATAATTATATATATATATATATATATATATATATATATATATATTAATAAATTATGTGTATTAATATAGTGTATTACATATTAAAGATAAATTGAGTAAAAATAAATAAATTTTGATAGGTAAAAATTAAATTTGATTTACTAAGAATTCAATTTTTTTCTCGTGGTGAATCTAACTCATCAATCTCTAATAAAAAAATAAAAGAATATCATAAAGCAACTTAATAACATTAAAAAAAAGGAAGTTGAGAAACATATGTCTGAGATGGACTTTCATTCTCTTCCTGAGCTCTTATTCTTCTTCACTTCTTTTGCTAATAGATTAATCAAGTTTAGTACGTACTTTTAAATATCTCTCCCATTTTCTTCCTGTTAATCTCAACATAATTATATTAATATAATTATATATATATATATATATATATATATATATATATTAAGTATGTATATTAATATAGTATATTACATGTTAAAGATAATTATTGATTAAAAGTAAATAAATTTTGATAAGTCAAAATCAAATTTGACTTACTAAGAATCTAAATTCTCTTGCAATGAGTCTTACTCACTAATCTCTAATTAAAAAAAATAAAAAAAATACCATAATATAGCTTAACAATATTAAAAGAAAGTAAAATGACAAAAATATGTCTAAATATAGACTTCCATTCTCCTGAGGTCACATTTTTTTTCTAGTAAATTAATCAGGAAAAAATATTAAAATATTTAGTTAATAAATCTCTGCGTGTACTTATTAAAGAATTGAACGTGTACTTATTAAAGAATTGAATTTTATCACATTTTGGAGTATATTACATCGATCGATTGTAACAAAAATCGATGTAATAGATGCTTTCTATATCAGTTGTAGGTAACAATCGATGTAATATGTAGTATCTATTATATCGGTATATCGGTTAAGGTTCACAATCGATATAATAGGTTCAACGCTAAATCAAATTTTAAAATTTTTTTCAGTCTTTTCTATATAAGTTAGAAATGTCAACTGATGTAGAATAAGATATATTATATTGGTTCATCAGTAATCGGTGTAATATCTCTTCACAGAATTTAAAAAATATCACAACATTTTTATTTACATCGATTATATTTTAACCGATATTTTTATCTGGTTGTAATATGTATTTTTTCTACTAATAATATAGTACTTACTTTTAAATATTTATTCTATTTCTGTCCTATTAATTTTAACTATTATATATATATATATTAAGTATGTATATTAATATAGTATATCACATATTAAAGATAAATTGAATAAAAATAAATAAATTTTGATAGGTCAAAATCAAATTTAATTTGCTAAAAATTCAATTCTTTTGTGGTGAGTCTGACTCACTAATCTTAATAAAAAATAAAAAAATATCATAATATAACTTTACAATATTAAGAAACAAGTAAGATAAGAAAATATGTCCTATATAGACTTTCGCTGTCCTCGTTCTCCCTTACTTTTTTTAAATAAAAATATTTAAACTCATAAATTCTTTCCTTTTTTTATTGTAGGATATTTTAGTTTTTAACTTCAGTGAGGACACCTCACACATTCTGTTGTCAACAACGTCGTATAACACATACCGTGAAACAACTTACACGTAATTTTAAAATCATTTATAAATATTATATTATGTATATAAGGATTATTATATACATATATTAATATGATGATTTAAATTATGGTTATTTCTCTGATTTGAAACGTAATTTTAATTTTCATATTAAAAAAGTAGATAAAAGAAAAAAAGAGTTAAAAACTACATTTTAAACTAGTCTATTTGTTTTAATTTTTAAACTCATTAATAAGTGAATTGCGTTAGATTGATCCACCAAGGAGTTAACCGACACTGAACTAAAAAATAATATATTTTGTTTAAACAACTATAAAATTTTATCATTTATGTATAATCAACTTTAATTTTAATTTAAATATAAATTTTTGATTTTAAAATATGTCATATCATTAAATTAGTATACATAAAAATAACATCTATTGATTTAAATGAGGCACCCAAGACCCCACACTAAGACACTATGGCCAGCATTATTATTTGGTAAAAATTTATTATTGACAATTGTTAAAGAAGCTTGTTAGTTATGTAATCATAAAAAAGTGATTAAATTTGATGGTGGCATTATTTTAGTAGTCAAATACACCAATGCCCATTCCGCCGTCCATTCTAGAATTTTTTTGCTTTGATTTGCTATAGAGTATTGAAAAATGATAGTTTGAAAAAGAAAGTAATGATTCTTTATTCCTCTTTTTCTAGCATTTCAAAACTTCACGCCATGTCCATCATTACTCGTTACACAATTAAGCATAAGAATATTAAAAAGACTTCACTTTAATTCTTATTAAAAAACTCTTTTTTTTTTGTCTTCTTCCTTTGAATAAACCAATAAGAAAGTATCCCATACTTATTAATTAACTAGGTGAAAAAGTAAGATAATCAACCCCAACAATTTCAAGGATAATTTCTTAATATATATATATATATAAGCGTTAAAAAAATTCAATGTTACTGACTAAAAATATTGTACAGAACTTAACTTTTCAAAATAATTATTATTATAAAATAAAAGTTGAATTTTTTAATAAAAAGGGAATAAACAAATTTTGGAAAAGGTTTTCAAATAATAAGGAAAATAACATGAAAATTCTATGCTCATGATTACATGGTTGCTGCGTTAATTATTATTAAAAAAATTGTTGAACTATATCATGTATTATGTCTACAAAAAATCAATTAAAAATAGTGAATTATTATGAGTTTATAAGAAGTACTTGTTTGAATTTTGGGCCAGAGGATTAGGCCAACCCAAACTACCCAATCTGATTTGACTATGACCGAAAGTTGCCTACAAAATACAATTGTTCTGATTATTTATCATTTCCTTCAGTGACAGATTTCACTCGAATGATGTAGAATTGAGCAATATTTAATATTTTTTTATTTAAATAATTCTCTTTTCTGATAGTATAACTCTAAAATATTACTTCACAAATTATTCACTTCTATCTATTTTATATTAGTATTATTAGATTGTTTGTTAATTATATATAGTTTGTTTGATAAATAAATAAACAATTTTAATTTTAAAATAGATATATTAGAAAACACATAAACAAAAAATTATTTATTTTCCTAAAAATGATTGTAACGAAATTCACTCCAAAAACTGACAAAATATCATCACTACAAGCTACATCTACTTACATTGGCTACATCACTATATGTATCACTCATTTCCAATGCAGTAATGGGTCCCATATTTCTGTATGAGAGGTTTTGATTTAATAAAAAAAGCAAGAGTATCCTAATTAGTAACTAATAATATTGATCAAGCACTAAGACATTAATGCATTCAGAATATATACCTTAATATCAATAACACAAATGATGAATAGAATAATAAGTTATATTTCAGCAAGCGTATTAAGTTCTTAAATAATATAGTAAGTTCTCAAATAATATAATAAGTAAGATGAGTAAATAAAAGGAGTATTATATCTATAGAGAACATAAATTGTAAATTAAATTTTATTAAATTCTAATATAAACAATTGACAATTAGTTAATGATCGGATAAATTGATAAAAAACTCAACAAATAATAAAAATGAATTTTAATGATGATAAAAAGTCTCAGGATTGAATTGTAATATTTTCTTTCTTATACACTCTTAACCTAATTCAATATCAAATAATTACCGATATGTGTAAATAAAAATCTTTTCAACCTGTTACCTAACTTCTATCCCTAGTTACTAGAATAATTTAATCAGCATTAAGATTAGTTGCTATAACAGTCACTACATTATCATTCCTGACTGAATTTATATATGCAATACATTTATGTTTAGTTTTGATTTCGAAAAATGTTTCCCGGATCAAATTAAGAAATATAAAATAAATCAAAATAGGAATGAAACATAAAACAAAGATATTGAATTAAATGAGATCAAGAGTGTATTTGAAGTAGAGAATTTACATTCAATCCCAAGAGTAAGAGAATTAGCTACACTTAGCCATGAAATTACAAAAGAAAAAGAAAAAGAAAAGAATGAGCTTGATGACGGCGGCAGCCTCCAACGAGTTATATGAGAGGTGATGAATGATAAGTCATTTTCTTCACGTTTCACCCTTCACTCCTTTTATAGCTTTCATCTCCTCAATTAGGTCATCGCGCAGTAGTTATTTCGTAAGTTATGTCCTTGACATCCTCAAATTAGATTTTCACACATGTTGGTCTTTAAGTGACTTTTAACATAAGTTACTCGTTTAACTTAAGCGAAAAGTCACTTATGCTCTTTTTCTTGTTCCTTTATCAATTCGACGCTGCTGTTCTCTTCCTCTCTTTGGATTTAACCTCCTCCACAAATTTTCTCTCTCAATAATAAACGTATTAAATTGAAAAATAAATAATAAAATCAAATCTAAACTGAACCAGTAATAATATTTGAACTTTGTAATCAAACTAAGCAAATTATCAAATGCTATTGAGTTTATAATTAACCTCTGTGCAACTGAACACAATAATCTTCCCCTATCCTTAAAGTAGATATAATATTTTGTTACAAAAACACAGAATGGTGAGAAACAAGGCTTATTTAATAATTATTATACATGTATAATTTGGTGCGTTTTAGTTTTTATACATTAAAATTATTTATTCTAGTGTGTTATCTATATATAATTCCTAATTTGTAATTTTGAACCTTATTTTTTCGGCATTTTAGTCATTAAATTTTAGAAATTTGTAATAAAAAGTAGGAATTGCAATGAATTGGTTCTACCTTCTAACTTGTAGTGTCCCTTTTTAATTTTTATATTTTGTGGGAAAGGAAAACAAAAAAAATGGTATGGGTGAATGGCGAACGGTGACGAAGCATCTCAATGTAGGGCCACAATAATTTGATTCAAGTGCAAACATGATACCATTCTCTGTTCCATTCCCAGATGATATCATGATATGGTGATGTAGGGTTCGGTCAGGTCCTTCAGCTACCATGAGCCTGACCTAAACGTTAAGAGTCTATATATTATATATATTTCCTAGTTGTAAATTTGTGATAAAATTTTAACCTAATATTTTTTATTACTATGATGATTTTTTAATATTATTTTATTATTTTGATTTTTTTTCTATTTTTGAATAAATGGTTAAACGGTTAGTGTAATTTTTTCTTGTCAAAACATGTATTATTCAAATTTTACCTAATGCCAATTTTATTTTGAGAACGTTTTAAAAGTGACAAGATTTAAAAAAATTATATATTACTTTCATGAAGTGACTTCGTCACAAAGTCAATAAAATATAATAAAAAAATCAACTTTGTTTATTAACACTGTATAAAAGAAAAAGTCATCATTAAGTATTATAATTAAGTGAAAATAGTACAATTCACAAAATTTATTAAGCGTTAAAGTGAAAATAATACAATTAACAAATTAATGAATTTATATCTAATATTAGTTATAATTCCGCTTTATGTAAGAGTTAATATAAAAAAATAAGAGAAAATTTTCAAATAAAGAAAATGAATTCAAAGAAGTTGATTAATCGAATCAAGAAGATACAAATAGTTCCTCCACTTTGTTTGAGTGAGCTATTATAAAACATGACAATATTATCAGATAATTTTCACACAAACTTTCGCTCAAGTAAATTATTTTTACTTGAGCGAAATCATATAAAAATACAATTTAACTTTCAATATTATTTTTGCTTAAGAGTAAAGACATTTCTTCAACCTAAATTATAGGTTTTATCTTATTTAAAGTAATCCATTTGAATAAAAAAAGTCATTAATTCCACAACTTATAAATGGTTGAAAGATAGACTTCTATAGAAGATAAAAAATTGGAGAGAATCAAGAGTTAGAAGAAGATTGGTTTCAAATGGGAATGGAAGATTTTACATTAACTCTTTCTTTATATATTTGTTGATTACAAAAGTTTGAAATACTTTGTGATAAAAAGAGTTGAATATGAGATAAAGTGATACAGAACTCAAGGTTGGAGGTATCTTCAACTCAAGAGAAGTTTGCAGAAGTACGTGACCATGCTGATTTAAATTCGTATGTCACAAAAAAAATATGTAAAACAATAATATTTTGTAAAAGAAATTAGAAAATGAATTAAGACAAGAAAATGAATTAAGAACATACCACCTTCAATTCAAGAACCAAAGGATAAAAACAATGAGATTTACCACTTGAGAAAGTTTTTCACGATAAGAACCAAATCAAAAAGTATAGAACTATTAAACTCTCACAAACTTATAAAGGAGAATTTCATTTGATCTTCCAGGTTATTCATGTTTACAAATGGAGGAGACTCTTTTAAATAAAGAGGGATTTCATTCAAAGAATAGAAAATGTAACAAAAATGAGTTAATTTTTCTAATCAAGAGTTAATTTCACTAAATATTAACACATTTTAATTCTTTGAATTTAGGGTGATGTAACAATTATATATGTAAAGCAATGATGATTCTTGGAAAAGTCGCATGTGAGAAACCTATTTGTGTTCTAACGGACATAAAAATACTCTTGAAAGGTCAAGTGAAAGAGTCAAACTACCCCAAGTGCACTTTGAAAGTGACATGTGGTAGTTAGAAGCTCTAAAAGATACTTCTAACTTTAAAAGTGCTTGAATTTTCGTCCAATGTCTCTCAAGTTCAACATATAAAGTTCCTATTTCTCTCAAGTTCATCTAAAAACTAAGAAACTACTTAATTACAAGTTTTCTAATCTTCTCTTCCAAAGCTTGAAATCTTCCTTTTGTTAGTATTTTTGTCATGTTTCTTGTGTTTATTTTTTGTCTCCTTTTCCCTTTCTCCAAGAAGTTCTTTTCATCTTTGTTTCTAGTAAAAAAATTGTTTAAATATCTACAATGATAATGAAATAGTTTGGGTTGATTGAACAATTCAAATATATGAATATGAAAGTAAAGTTTTACATTATCATATTAGTTGTGATACATTGACCATTACCAATGATTTATTTTTATGGATCAAGGAAAAATAGCTTGTAGAGCCAAACTTAATTCACATTAATGATCTGTTAACTGTTGAGTTGGGTAAGTGAAGGAATTCCTTTTAGATTCAAATGGTATTATGAGATTTAGAGATATGATATGTGTGTCAGGAGATATAAGTTAAAGAGATTGATTTTGATAAAAGATCATAAGAGTAAATTTAGTTTACATCCATATATAATTAAAGAAGTATTTTTGTTCGTCTAGATTAAAAAGAGATTTAGTTTAGTTTGTAGATTCTTGTTTGACTTATTAGAAAGTTAAGATTGAACATTAGAAAGATTTAGAAAGACGTTACAACAATTAGAGATTCCAAAATAGAAATGGTATAGTATAAATATGAACTTTGTTACCATTCAACAAGAACTATGAGAGATAATGATTTGGTATGGATTAATGTTGATAGATTGATGAAGAGTATCCACTCTTTACTGATAAACTTGAGGATATCTATTTAGAAGCTTTATTTAGTTGTATATCAAAGAGATTGAAGATTGCATAATTTATCTTTCAATATAGTCTTAGAGGGACCCTATATTAACATCTAATTTTTGACAGACCTAATAAAGCCTTTTGGAATTACCTTTTTTAGTTTAATATTTAAATAAATGAATAAATGGTGGATTAATATAGAATCCATTGATTAGAAGATTTGTTAAGGATGTGTAGAAAGTATTAAGAAGTATTATGGGATATCCAAGTTTTAATGATACATTGAGTCAAATACACAAAAGTATAATGTAATAAATAGTCAATAAAAATTTATTGCATTAAGTTAAAGGTGAGAGACACTGATACTTCTGCATGATTTATCCTATATCATAGGAGGTCACCCAATGATATCAACAACATATAAGTTATACCATGTCAACTAATGATATCTACAACGTATAAGTTAGATTACTTAAAAAAAATATTGTGAACAAATTTTATCTCTAAATTTTAATTTAATACTAATATTTTATAACAATCTTTTATCTAAATTTTTAGATATATGATACAAATGTCTGGTGTGACTTTTACTATGTGTAATGTGTAATTTTTCATATATTAATTGTGACTAAATGTTTAATTAAATAATTTTCTCACTTTCTATTTTTTTATAATATATATATTCACACGAGAAAAGATAATAAAAAGAAATTGTGATGAATTATTTATTGTATTTCATATTTTTTTATTTGATAATATATATAACTTAAAATTAGACTTTAAGAGACTTATATAAATTTTATAATTTTTAATATAATTGGAATTGTGTACAAATAATACATTTACCTCATGTCAATTTATCCCATTAATATATTTTATTATGAAAGCAATCAAACCAGAGAATAACTATTAAAAGTCAACAATTTACTTTCTTTTTTTCATCTTCTCAAAATCCAACTCTTTAACTATTCTACTCTTGACAAAAAAAAATCAAAAGTGTGTGATGCAGATTAATCACCCAATAGGTAATTCCTATATTTATAATAATCAAAAGTGTGTGATGTAGATTAATCACGCAATAGGTAATTCCTATATTTATAATGCATTCTATGTTGACAATTTAAGTAGTGAGACTCAAGTCTTTAATAGGATTAAAGAAAAATTAAAAAAATGAAACTTTTAAATTAATAAAATAATTTACTAAAATTATGATATTTTTATTTAAAATTTATTTTTCAACTTTTTATAATGTAAAATTATCTATTAAGTTATTATATTTAATTTTATTTAACATATCTTTTTCAATAGACAATAAAGATAATAAGTTTAATTTTTCATAAATATTTTTGTTTATTTTAAATAAGATTTTAACCGAAACAATTGGTCCTAAAATTTTTAACATTATTTTATAGGATATATGTCAGAAAAAAAAATTATTCTCTTATACAATTAAGAATGTAAATTATTTTATCATTTTCTAATCTTATAATTTCCTTTTAAGATATTTAATTCTGAAAATAAATACAAATCATAAAGGTTCAATAAATTATCATGTTTCAAATTTTTTTTAAGATTTAGATATTTTTCTTTCAAAAGTACAATCCAATAACTTTATTTTCTAATACTAAAAAAAAACCAAAAATGTCTTAAAGGAGTCATTCATTTATTTTTACCAAATTTATACTCTACATCCATTTTATAAACAATTTCTTTAACAAAAATTAATGCATTTTCAAATTAATATTTTTTATACATTTAAAAAAAATGAAAGAAGACATTTTAATTTTTTTTTATAGTCATAATAATACTAATATATTTTGATTATAAGTTTTTACTAATTGAGCTAACTGCATATAATATATCATACCAAATAGTCATGTCTTACAAAAATTCAAAATTTTCAAAGTTAATAAACTATGATGCTTTGTTAGGTTTCAAACTTTTAAATTAACAATATTTTAATAGAAAAGATAACACATGATAATTTGAAAGGGACATATAACAAGCAATAAAACATTGACAAAAGAGAAATTAAATGAATAACACTACAACTAGTTCTTATTTTTTTATTTTATTTGATATTAATTAACTCAAAAGAGCAAAAAAAATAACATAAAATACAATTTTTTTCAATCTACCACTCTAAGCCTTTAGATAAAGACACTAAAATAGAAATAATAATATATAAGATCTATAGAAAGAAAGGAGATAGAGATAAATGTCTTATGAAATAACAGAAAGAAATAGAAAATTAAAAACTTTTAACCTTTAGAATTTTTTTGACTACTCAGTATCTTTTAAAAGAATAAAACATTATTAATTTATTATTTATTAAGAAAAAGCTTAAAATTAATATTCATTAAATAATATTTATAATATTTATAATATTTATATAAATTTAACAATTAGATATAATATTTAAAATTTTTTAATTGTAATTTGAAAATTAAATATTTTTTAATTTTATAATAATACATTAGTGTTATTTAAAAAAAAAACATAAAGTTCTTATTTACTTGTTTGAAACTTAAGGCGATTTAGGGTTTAAGTCGGTTCTGAATTTAAGTAATATTATATTGTTGTTTCGAGTAAAACTGAAAGTAAATATTTTTAAGCAAAGTATTTGAAGCTTAGATAAGATTTTCAATAATGGAGACTAATTTTTTTTAAAAAAATCGATAAATGTTTCGTATCAGCAATATAAGAAAAGTATTAACAAACTGATGCGTTAAAATATTCATAATTAACATTTTTTACAACATATCAAAGTCCATTAGTCATTCACATGCCTATGTAATTTCGGTTGTTAAAATAACAATTATTTCTCATAGCTGATATAACAACCAAAAATATTGAATATTGGTATAGTTTTATCATAGTGTTTTTGGATGCGGGATGAAATAAAATGGAAAATAAAAGAAAAAGAAATATAAATTAAAAAAATGGAGTAAAAGAAAATGTGTATTTTAAATGTATAGAAGAAATCGGAGAAATCAAGTGAAAAAGTTTTTTTTTTAATCTATTTAGACAAATAAAATAGAAAGTAAAACCCAATTAAATTATATGGAACAATTTTTTTATAATAATAAAAACTCCAATGTAATAAAAATTAAAACTTCTCTCTATAGTACTTTTAATAAAATTGTTCTAATTTTTATATGTTATATAAAAAAATTATTAAACATTCGAAGTTATTATAAATAATTTGCCCCCACCTTAGAAAAAATGTATTTTTTATAATTACCCACTCCATGGTTCCATCTCCTCCGTCCTCTCTTCCAACAATTACACTGGAAATGACTTTATGATAATTATTTCACAACAATAGATTTATGGCCACCATAACTTGTTCTTTGCTTTTCACAAAAATCCAACTAATCAACTACCGATCCTTTTTCTAAAAAACTTACACAGTATTTTTTTTCCAAAAAAAAAAAATATGATGTTTTGACGCACAAATATATGCAAAGATGCTTTCAGAATAAAAAAGAAAATCACTCAATACGATGAAGCCAGAGAAATGTTATCTCCTTGTTACACAAAAATTAATTGAGACTTTAATTTAGCTTATGATATTTGTTATTGCAATAACGAATTAACATATGTGATTGATTTTTTATTTATTTTTTCTATAATTTATTATTGTTCATCAACTTGAGTCCCCGGTGTTCATCATAGTCCAAGCGAAATATTTATAAGTATACTTTATATTAAAGTCAACTACAGAAAATAATGATTAATTTAGTGAGTTACAAAGGATTTGTTATTGTTTTTAGTACATATATCAAACTACTATGCATATTATCTGAATCAACAGTTATCATAAGATTGATTAATCTAAGACTAAGTTGGCCCAACATCTTTTTAACAATGATTTAGAATATATTTATACTTAATTATTACCAATTAGTTGATTACGCAATACTATAAGCTAATTGTCTTGAATGATTACTTGTAAGAATGTAATTGACTTGAATGATTATTCATAAGAATCCGAGACACTAAGACTTGTCAACATTGGCAGCATGCTAGCATTTGTGATAAGAATTAATATCTCAACATGTCTAATAATATTATGTATCTAAGTGTGAGTTTAAGTCTCATGTTAAATAGAAATGAGAAAGTTGAGCTTACACCAAATCCTAGGCTAGATAGCAACAAGTCTTTGAATAGAAAAATTCATTTCTTTGTTGCCTATTTAGCTATCTGACTTTGTTGCCTATTTAGCTATCTGACATGTAATGTCAAGGGATGCAAAAGGTCATTTGATCACGACTATTCGCAGGGAAACAAACTAACGGTTGGAGAGTAATGTCAGTTCAAATTCTTCTCGTTTCACTACCTCTAAATAGGCCAACATGTGGGTTCCTGGGTTATCCTATTTTGTATCCAATTTCATCGAGTTTAGACCGGTTGAAGAGATAGTCTGAGAGCTAAATCATGTCTTTCCTTTCTTTTAATAGTTCTTTTTCAAGTGAGTTTGAGGGTAATAATAGGAGGTGCGCCTAGAGTAACTGGATTTATCTACCTTGAATGATAGTGGTTTTGGAAACACTAGAAAATTCTCTCGAGTTAGTTAGGGCTTGGGTGGTGGGGATCTTGTTGGTGAAGAAAGCGTTCCACTGCGCTCAATCTCCATGTCCGAGGAGCCTCCCCAACAACTATTCCAATTGTTGGGGAGAGATGCCTCCACTATGTCTTTCGTGAATGGGTGTAGTAGGACAATGTGCCAAGGTGATAGGCAGAGGTGAGGGGTTTGGAGGGTATATTTTGAGAATTGTCTACCTCCTAAATTTCTACGGATGTCCAAGTTAGATCTTTTTAGATCTTAGAGTTCATGCTTCGTGTGAATACGAACGTTTTGTTACCCTTCAGCTCTTTTGCTTCATCAGAGGGTTCTCGGTTCTCATCGCGTCAATCTTCTAATCGTTCTTTCTTTTAAAAGTCTTAATTTCGTAATTCCATCATCTACTCCATCTGGTCAACATGATTGTTTCAGGTCTCTTCTATATTACTCCTATTGTGGATTATGTTTCAACTACTATTATGTAACTACTTTGTAAGGTTTTTCTTTAAGCCGTACGGTAAATGCTAAAATATTTTTATAAAGTCAAATGAACTCAACGTAATCACTACAACTATGATTTATCTCTTCCCTTCATAATTTTTTTTTACTATCAGTCTCAATTTTCATTCTCCGTCTTTGGTATTCTACACTAAGTAAATGCGTGCATTTATACTGTGATAATCAAGTCAAGTCAGTTATACAAAATAATAATTTAATAAGATCTTAATTCATTATTTTTTTTTTTTCCTTATACATGTATTTATATTACTTTTGGGTTGTAGTGCTATGTAGGACTAGTTAATCTAGACCGAAATTGATCCAATATCTTAATATTTACACTAATTATTACTAATAAATTGATTATACGATAACCTTACAAGCTAGCCGCATGTTAACATTTGTGATAAGAATGTTCATACTCAACAAAATTTTCACTCCCATTCTATAAATCATTCTATTACTTTTATATTGATTTAATTTATATTATTTAAACAATTTAATCTAATATATTATTAATTATTATTTACAGTCGTTATAACAATGTCAAATCATGACAGTGGTATCAAAACATCTCTTTTCCATTTCTCTATTGCGGGTCCATCTCCATCTCCCCCATGACCCACCTAAAAGTATTATTCCTCTTCTCAATATCTTCCCAAAAGTGCATCCCTTCTTCTCATAAAAGCAACCCTCACCTATTCCGACATCATGCATAACCAATACCTTTAAAAAGTATTTTTCCTACTTAGAAATCATAAGAGTGACATCTAGAAATTATAAATTAACAAACTTTTTTTTGTTCTCAACAAAATTTTCATGTAAAATTTTAAAATATGATATTAGAAGTGGCTATTCATTATCAAAATTTACTTATAAATTGTATAAAATTTTATTGATGAAAAGGATGCAATAGGTTTAGAAGGCAACCTTGGGCTCCATCTAACTACCATGGTACCCTTCGTGTCCTCAAGTTAAAACCATGTTCATATTTTGGCCTCATGGCCATTCTTGTGAATCCATTAATCTATTGAGCAAAACAAAGCAAGAAGGTCTTTAATTACCTCTCTTGCATTCAATTTGAACAAAGAGGTAGGGTTTGGTGCATTGAAGTGGTTAGAGGATCCCTTGCATACTTAACTATGGCAGGTAACATATTAATTATCCATTCTACAATTGTTCACTTTCACTTATTTAATTTAAGTTGGATTCGCACTGTTTTTTTCCTTTACCATTTTGTGTGATTCATCGTCAGCTACAAGAAAAAGGGAATAGTGAGTGAGTGAATTATATATATCTGGATTCTGCTATATCGGTAGCAGTTGGAAGTGAGAAGAATGGAAGGAGGAAGAAGGAAGAGGAAAATGGATAGGGAGGAAGAGAGTGAAGAGGAGCAGATGGAGAAGTTCTTTGCACTGATTAAGAGCAGCAAAGATGCACGGGATCGGTTGTCTAAAGAGAAGGAAGAAGAGAAGGCAAAGGGTGTTTGGAAAGCAACTTTTGAACCAGAAGATTTCATGGATGATCAAGAGTTGGCCAAGATTAACTATAAAGATGCACCAGCTCCTTCAGGGAAAGAGACAGAGAAAGAGCCTACTCACAAAGAATCAGCAGAAGCAACCACAGAGCCACAAACACAGGCTCAAAATGGAAATAACAACAAACCAAGCCATGCTTTAGACCTAACTCTTTCTTTATAGTTAACTCCATTAACGTGTGTAATGTAATGGATTGCCTTTCCTGTGATTGATTTGAAGACCAAATTGCTTTGTTCGTTCGATTTTCCCTGTATTTCCTGAATCCGATATATTATTTTTTACTGCCTCAATATGAATTAAGCCTGTTAGGTTAGGAAAAAGAGCACCATCACTCAGTGGACCAATTTTCGAAGCCAACAACAAACAAGTCACAACCACAAACCACATAATAAGGGAGGAGAGAGGGGGGCAAATTCACAAATGTGTGAAGTGAAAGAAAAGTAATCTGGAAAAATTAATCAATAATGATACTTTTTCCACACACAATCAAGAAACAGTTTATACCCGTGATGTTAACATAGATGAAAATAATGCATTCATTCATGTCCCATATTATTATTTGACACTTATAAGAAAAAAAGTGTAGATATAATAGTAAGTAGTAAGAAAAAAGGTAATTATGTTCTGCCCCTAGACAACATATATAATTATGCCATGCATTATTTTTTACTAGTTCCCTCCATCTTGCGAAAGAATAGACGTTGTTCCTCCAACAAAACTGGTATTGCAATTCCAGGTGTTTATTCTGTGGTTGTTGTGATGACAGCAGTGTCACTCCACCTGTTAGCATTATTCCCCTTTGGCCAACCACTTATAATTTTGCTACCTACTCCAACCGAGCTCATACATCACAGTCTTTGCATTGCACGTTTCGCCATCATCATATGATCCATTGTTGTATAAACTACCCTTCCATGTCTACTCCACAAGCTGATATCCCTCTTCCACCTTCTTTAACAAACCAGACCTGCTATGATACAGCCAAAACATCTAACAGAGTTATATTGTTGCGTTCATCCTGCTATGATACTCGAAAACCATCTCACTGAACAAAAAGGGAAAAGTTAGTCGAATCCACTTTTATACCAAAACCAACGTACAAACTTAAGATGAGCATATATCCATACTAGGAAATATTTAATATTTATTATATTCAAATATCTATATCTATATATGTAAGCTTCTAAAATTTTATTTTTTGATATTTAATTCCAATTTTAATGATATTATCTTTATATTAATTAGTAGTGTTTTATTTAGATATTTTTTTTAGAATTAAATGACAAAAGTAAAATTTTTAGTAAGAAAAACATTAATAATTGAATAATTGTTTAAATTTTGATTTTATAAATTTATGTTTTTATTTAGATTTATGAAATTATTTTTTAGAAAAATTTGGATTATAATTTAAGATAAAATTTATATTCTTATTTAAAGTTTACAAATAATACAAATTAAAAAGTATTTATAGATACATGTAAATATAAAATAATTTGTTGATTGTTTCTCGAGTAAGTAAAAAGACACGCATGTAATGGTCTAATTTTTTTGGTTTTGATATGTCCGCAACATGTTATAATGACAACCACACATAAGGGTAATATGGAAAAAATGAGTTCTTTTTAATTTTGAGAAAAAAATTTTGAAATTGAAATTTGTTTAAAATAGGAAAAGTGCATGTTTGTCGTTCACATTCACAAACGTGTGTGTTCTTTTGGTGTCTTCTTGCCTTTTGTTTGTCTTTTTGCGTCTTAGTATCTGTGTACATCTCGGTGTTTTTCTATGTCTTGATCTCTCTTTACGTCTCGTATGACTTGTCGTTTACATTAAGATCTTCGTTGATCGGATTTGTGGTTGTGTGACATCGTTGGTTTTCTCTTTATACTAAGGTCTCAATTTCTGTCATTGTCTATTGTTATAGGTGATTGGTCAGAACTTTTTAAATTTTTCGTGTTTGTCGAAGCTTTCTAGATTTTTTGTGTTTAATTTTTTGATTTGTCATTTTTTTTTGTTGGATAAAAATTTTTTTGATTTGTCATTTTTTTGTTTTGGTGGGGAAAAATGAAAAAAAGTTTAGAGTTTAGTGTTGTGGTAAATAAAAATGATAAAAGTGCTACTTGAAAATATTATAGTGTGTGGGAATATGAAATATCAAAATTGTCTTTTACCACATATTAAAGACATGTCATGTCACTTTTTAGAAATTAGAGTAATTTTTATAGGTCGGAAAAGATCATTTTCTAACTTTTATAGGCTGAACTGTTGAGGTATAATTCATCCCTACCTAGTAATAATAAAAGGTATCTGATTCATAGTTTTTTTAATATATTTTTATTTAGGCTTCAAATTTTTAGTTATATGTATAATTTTTGTTATTGAGATCAAATTTACTTGCATGATATTTGCCCTTGATAGAAAGTTAATCTTCACTTATGAAAGAGAATATCTTACTACACGTTAAACAGAAAGAAAAAGAAAAACTCTCAGGAATATGAATGTAAAATTGACCATCTCTTTCTCTTTATTGGGTAAACGACAAGAGAAAGAATAGGAAACATATTTAGGCTTTAGCTTTAGGGAAGACCCACCTTATCCTGGTCATTTATGGGTACTTGTAGGTGTAGCTTGCAAGGCATGCAAATAGGCAAATACGTCATCCATACAGATGAAAGAAAATCGTTGATCACATGGAATCAAACACAATCCATATCATTTGTTTGATTCAATGGAAATAAAAAAAAATACACAAATAGAATAAAAAAAATTAAAAGTTTGTTTGGGTGAAAACATAGAGTTGAGAAAAAAAAATATGGACCATAGAAAAATCCTTCAATAAAGCTGAAAAAAAAAAGAGATTTATTTTTTTAGCTTTTTATAAATTAAATTACTTTAAACATAAACAATAAATAATAATTTTATTCATAACAAACTTCTTTCGACTCAAATTAACTCAAAGGTTTGAGTAAAACTGGAACGTTATAGTATTCTCGGTGTAAAAGCACGTTTCCAACAAGCTATTCCATCGTTTAGAGTTTTAACATAGTTTCGACGAAAAGTAACACCAAATAGATACGTAGCAAACATGTTCCTGAATTGTAATAAGATGTCGTAAAAGTAAAAGTAAAAGAAAGATTGCACGTGTTAAAATAAAGTAGTAAAAGTAGTTGCGCACACTTTAAATATGTAAGAAGTTGATTTAGTTACAATTCGATTTCACAGACACACGCATTCCAGGTTTAAAATGATCACAAGCCATGCATTTGCTTATCTCATTACAGTTTGTGTGGTGACCCTTATTCCAAAACGAGGAAGAGTGTACTGTGCAAAAACGTCTTAATCCAATTATTTCTAACTCGGTTTTGTTATCTGAGATTCCTTCTTAATCAGGTTTAACTACTTTGGCTTAGTTGTGAAGTATAATGCAATATGTTGTCATTCATTGGAGAGAAACAAATATCTATTCCTCTAAGACATGACCTCATATATGTGTTAAATGAGAATTGAGATAGGTACAATTTTATTGCGTCATTCTATGCAAGTGTATCGAGTTTTTATTGAATTTTTTTAAAACAAATTAAATTTTATTGCGTTATTTAATTAAATACTTTTTCAATTTTTAAAGAATATAAGAAGAAAAGACACTTTATCAATCTAACTAAGCTCTAAATGTGCAGCATATTACTTAGTTGCATCTTGCATTTAATAATAAAATTGAAATCATATATTTTACATTTCATTTCTATAGACATAGTATTTTAAGATTTTATCTCAAAATAATCTAATTTGATTAAAAATTAAATAAAATTTAATTAAAGAATTTTTTTTATCAAGAATAAAATTAAAACTCAAATAATACTCTCGAACAATTCATATAATTATAACATGCTGTGGTGAAAAAAAGTGTTTTTGAAGGTAATACGAAAATTTAAACTCGAAATTATTAAGCAAACGAAATATAACTTATCACAGTATTCAATTATTTATTTTATAATTATGCATAATATTTTTTTTTTCTGATTTCACTTATATACTTAACAACGCGTGCTAATACTTTCGGTTGATATACCTTACACACATGGATATACAAAAGTAAAACTAAATTTAATCCTAAAATCTTAACTCTCATTTTTTACGTTGACATTGTTACAGTTCATCATTTATATTCATATTATTACGGTAGTTGTATATGTAGAACAAAAAGTAAATACAGTAACAAAAGATAATGCTTTTTCGAAAAACATTTCAATGTTTATAATTAAGTTATTCCATGTAAAACACCTAAACACAAGCTAATCAGTCTATATTTGATAGCTTTAGAATAATATAAATTAACTGAGGAAAAAAAAATCTAAACTTAATTAAGTTGTTGCATAAATATTACTTGCTCGAAAATTCTAAGAATACTAGTTTTAAGTCTGCATGGAAAGAATATTAGCCAATTGGTCTCTAATATAATATTCGTCAATTCTAACAATCATTTTTGTCTAACTTCATTTTAATGAAAAATTCACACAACTTTATTGTAATAATAAATACAATATTATTTTTGGATATCTAGCTTTAACAGGATAGAGTAGGTTCATGATCGGGTTTAAGAATATTTCAACTATGACGTTCTGATAACTGTTTTATGGTGCGACAAGATACAACATTAGAGACATTCACACTAGTAATTACTTAAATTTGTTTTTGTCCAAAAAAAAGCTCATGTCATATTATTTAGACATTGTTAAGAATGTTAGTGTTTGCGTAAGTAGTTACCTAAATTTGTTTTTTTCTTGAAAATGGATCACATACATACACACACTCTCTGTTTACGTTTGTTGTTTTACTTTTTATGATTATGAACACATGCGACTATTTTCTCACACTGATATATCCCATACTTGTTGTTGCTGTTTCTTATGTATATATTTGTATAAAGAGACATATCCACAACATTTCATTTCTCATCCTTTGTCCTGGTACATTGTCTTTTGAAGAGATACTCATTCTCTTGAAAACTCTGGGCAAATTCCTAAGAAGAACCTTTGAAGAGAGAATGGGTGGTAGTGTTATGCTACTCTTGGCCATGATTTTTGTACAAGTGGGTTATGCAGGGATGAATATTTCCTCAAAGCTTGCAATACAATCTGGCATGCACCCTCTTGTTCTTGTTGCTTATCGTCAAATTTTTGCAACTCTCTCCTTAGCTCCTTTTGCTTATTGGTTTGAACGGTAATACACATTAATATATCATATACTTATCTCCCTTACTTCAGCATTCTTACTTACACGTTAACACTTACTATTTATAAAAAAGCTTACACATACGTCTCTTGTTTAATTTAATTAATATATCTTCATATAAAATGTTAAGTATTCATACATCAAAGCAAATTGAAAAGAAAAAAAAAAATTATTTGAAAATATTGCAATCCTTACCAACTCTATTTTTGAAGGGAAAATTTATACAACGGAAGAATTGTGATTAAAAAAAAGCTCTACCCAGTGCATATATAGTTATTTCTATAGCTAGTAAAAAGTTTGGTGGAAATCAAATCATTAGTTTCTTTTACTTCCCTAGCATAAAGTTAATAAGTAGCAAGAAGTGATAAGCAAGCAGAAAATCCTGATCAGTTATTGCATCCTAATTTACAATTTATTTATTATTTTTGTTTCCTTTCAATAGAAATAAAGCTCCCCGAATGACAAAGTCCATTGCGTTGCAGATATTATTATCTTCCTTAACAGGGTAAGTTTAATCTGGTTTGTTGCTACTCCCTTTTAATGTGTTCAAGTTGCACTTTCTTCTTAGGCTTTATTATATATAATACATAGTTACAACCATCAGTATATTCTAATCGAGATAATATCTCTTATTTTGTTCATTGATATTGTGTTCCACTCATTCCAATTATGTAGTAATTATTAGTTTGAACTCGAATTAATGCAGAATAACAGGAAATCAGATACTATATTTCGTGGGGCTCAAATATTCAACCCCTACAATTGCATGTGCACTAAACAACTTGCTCCCAGCATTCACTTTCGTTCTTGCAGTTCTCTTCAGGTAAGTATCAAGCAAACAAACAGAACCAACCACCCCGATATTTTCTTTGCAGTACACAAACTCATGTTGTAATTGATTTAATTTATGCTTTTATAAACAGACAAGAGTTTTTGAGGATCAAGACCAAGGCCGGGGTAGCAAAGGCATTAGGGACAATCCTTAGTGTGGGTGGAGCAGTGCTTCTATCATTTTACCATGGAAAAGTTCTTGGTCTAGGTGAGTCAAAAATTCGATGGAGATATGCTGAAAGAATGCAAAGAGAAGCCTCTTCTGATGTTAAACCAAACTTACTTCTGGGTCCTGTTGCCGTAACTGGTAGCGCTCTTGTTTGGGCAGCATGGTTCATAATTCAAGTAAGCATCACATAAACCAAGTAACATTATATTAAATACTATACCTTAAAAAAGAAATCCTTAATTAAATACATACATTTGTTTGTTTGTTTGTTTGTTCAGGCAAACATGAGCAAGAGCTATCCAGTTCCTTATACCAGCACTTTCTACATGTGTTTGATGGCAAGTGTTCAGTGTTTGGTCGTTGCCTTGTCTGTTGAACACAAGGCCTCAGCTTGGTCACTGTACAGTACAATAAGACTTACCTCTGCACTTTATGCGGTATATATATATATATATATATTATATAGTTGGTTTATTCATTTATTTATTTTATAATAGTCGCTGATTTTTGCATTTTACAATGTTGGTTTCAGGGAATTATTTCTACCGGGCTAACGTATGTGCTCCTCGCGTGGTCCATTGAGAAGAAAGGTCCTCTCTATGCGTCTGTGTTCTCTCCTTTGCTGCTTGTCATCATTGCTGTTCTTAGCTGGGCCCTGCTGCACGAACAATTATATGTTGGCACGTACGAAATTACATGGACTTAACTCAAATTCAAAACTTACCTATAAAAATTGTACATTATGGTTTCTTCAATTTGATTAGTTTGTTCCTAATTAATCTAAGGTTTTTGATTTTGTTCAGTGCCATAGGGTCTCTGCTGATAGTGGTGGGGCTGTATTTTGTGTTGTGGGGAAAGAACAGAGAGGTGAATAAGAATGACGGTGTTGGTGAGATAACGGAGGAAGTGAAGGATGATGTGAAAGACCTGGAATTGCAACCCTGTGATCCTTTCAACGGTGACAGAAACCATCATGATGGTGATGATTAAAGGGAAGAGGTGACAGGCAGAGGATTCTAAGCAGATTAAGTGCATGAAGACAAAGACGTTTCTATAGTATAGTGCATTTTGGAATGTCACGTTTGAAAGTCTAGATCGAAAATTGCTCCTACACATTTCAATTTATTACCCTTATCTAGCAAAAGCATCCAAGGTCTCTTTCAAATTCTGGAAAGATAATTTGTACAAGTTACTATAGCTGATATGATTTTTAAAGCACAAGAATTCCATAGAAATTTTATTGTATTCCTCCTATCACTGTTTCATTATTAGTTTCATAATACTAATTCATAGTTCTTCTTGCTTTGTTTAATAAATAGCATCTTATTTCAAAATTTCCCTTTATGTGATTAGAATGCTTCTTAAAACAAACAACAATCATAAACAATTATCTCAATAAATAATTATCTTCAATTGAAAAATAATCTATCAATAACTAGCTTTCAGTTATGTTTATTATGAGAATCTTTTTATCCTTTATTGTATAAGTATATCTTACTGTATGAAGACAGCTTTAGTTTTAATGTTTTATAATCTTGTTTGCAACAGAAAACTTCTCAATAATTATGTTTTTAAAGCCTGATTTTCTTAACTTTCTTTATTTGTCTCTACAAACGACGTCAATTATTGTATTCATACGACAATAATAAAAATGAAAGAAAATAATTATATTATAGTAGAAAGTTTTATAAATAGAATAAATATTAACACAGATATATCACACGTACCCATGAAGTATATGTTTTGTATATAAAACTAAGGAAATGAATAATGGAAAATATTAAGATGGTCAAAACAAAATATTATCTTAGATAAATGGTAAAGTTCATACTACTGTGTCCTTTCTAATAGATAACATCTCTTTATAAGACAATAATAATTTAAAATTAGATAAATAAAAAGTAAAAAACTAAACAACATTGATTGAAAAGTAATCCATATTTAAAATAACTCTAATTAATATAGTGTTGAGTCAAAAACAACTAAAATCAATATAATTAAAATATTTTGATTAACATCAATTCAAAATAACCTGAGTTGATATCAATAGAAAATTATATTTAATATTAACAAGAAAATACTGCTAATGTCGATAAAAAAAATCTTAACTAATTTGAATTAAAAAAATATTATCCTATATTAGTAAAAAATTTAACTTCATTAATGTCTCAGAAAACAACACTCTAACTCAAAAAAGAAAAAAAAACTCATGATTGATTTTGAACCAAAGAAGAAAATAAAGATAAACGTGAAAGTAGAAAGAATATAAAAATTTTTAATTCTATAATATTAAATAATCAAATTACTTTAATCATTTTGAAGATTTTAGTTTGAAAAAAATAATTTAAATAACATATTTTATTATAAAATATTTCAAATATTTTGTATAAATAAATTACTTTAAAATATTCTATATACTTCTAATTTTTTTTTCGTATGAACACATTATAAATATTTTGTTAACATTTGATGAATGAATTTTAAGATTTATACTATACATGAAATAAATTTAATTAAAATATATTATAATCTAATTGTATACGACTATGTATAATTAATTAGTGTATTAAAGAGTATATAGATTTGTATTTCTCTTTTATGATATTAAATAATAATTTTTGGTACTAAAATAACTCAATAATATTAAAGGAGCATCATTCCCATTCCTCACCAGCGTTGGATTGGATTTGGAGGGAGCTTCTTCTTGGATCTAACCTCTCAACTTCTCTGATAATCTCAATTCTCTGCCTCTGCACCTCCTAAGTCCTCTCTCTGTAAGATTCTTCTCTCTTGGACTGTGACTCATTCATTTTTGCCTCTCGCTTGCTCTAGATCTGATTACCTTTTATTCAAGTTCTCGATTCAAATCCTCGCCATCTTGTTACGTGTTATGCTAGCAGATCTGTTGCAACTAAAACCATTTCTCATTTTTAATTACAAAATCAAGCAGGTTTTTCTCAATTACGGAGATCTCTGCTTTCGCATTTGCTGTGTTATGCTCAATCAAGAAATCCAATCATTTTATTTTCAAAACTTTCTTTCGTAATTGTGTTTAACAGACTCTTCATTTTACATCGCACCGAATTATGTTATTCAAAAAGTTATAGGATATCACTTGCTTGTAGTAATTTTTTTTTTTTTTGGTGACTCTGTCTGAATTTGGAAAATTAAGGTTAATGGTTCTCATGTACATATATTCTTAAATATGAGATTTGACTGCGACTATCTGATTTTGTTGACATGTGCCTTCCCATGAATTTCTGCATCCAGTTGAAGTAAGATGGGGTTGTCTTTCACCAAGCTTTTTAGCCGGCTCTTTGCGAAGAAAGAGATGCGTATTCTCATGGTAGGTCTCGACGCTGCTGGTAAGACAACCATATTGTACAAGCTCAAGCTGGGAGAGATTGTGACAACCATTCCCACTATTGGTATTCTCCTGAATTTGTCTTTTACATGCTTCATTTTTGCTTGCTTATGCTGCGACTTTTTTTATTCTCCACAGTTTTTGGTACTTTTATGATCTGATTCAAACTCACCGTCCAACTTCTCTTGTAAATTTTTTCGTTGTTGAAAAAGGAATTGCTAATTGATGATTATGTTTGTTGTTATACAGGATTTAATGTGGAGACTGTGGAATATAAAAATATTAGCTTTACTGTATGGGATGTGGGTGGCCAAGACAAGGTCAGTTGCTTGCATATTCGTATTAAGATCTGTTAAGGTTTTGGAAGTATCGTTTTTCAATTTTTCATGTTCCTTTTTCTTTTTTGATAAAGCACTCTGAACGTGAGACAACAGATGTGAACATGTGGCAGTAACTACTTCTTTCTTTGTTGAACTTACTTTTGACGATCAACATAAGCTACATATATGTCATCCATCTCCTTTCAAGTTTTCTTTGAACCATATTAGGGAAAATTATCAGCGTTGTGTAGTGACTTACATTTTAAAAATAATTAAATAAAATTGATATAAACAGTGATGGAGCACTTAAGAACATCACCCAAAAAGTTTGATGGGGACAGGAGCTTAATGAAGGCTTCTATGTAGTTGTGGTGAAAAGCTTCAAGCTTTGATTGTGAAAGAAGGCTTATGACAATACAAGAAAGATCCAAAATTGGGGGGCAGCTGCCACCTAGAGAAGCTCCACCACTGCATATGAACATATACGAGCCTTTGTGTTTCCTTATATGTAGACATTTCCAATCTGTCACAATTTATTATAGGTTTGGCTGCTTGAAATTTATAGGTTTTGATGAAAATATGCATATTGATGGTCTTGTGCCTAGCAGAGGTTCTCTTATTAGCACACAACACAAACATAATCTACGTATTGAGCCATCGAGGTTTTCAAGTTTTTCCAGTACATGTGGCTTACAATTTAGATGTTAAGCATAGTTCCTCTGTACATATATATATATATATATATATATTTGTGTTCGTTGATTAGTTGCATTTACCTCTAGACAGTGTGTGTCGAGTGGTCCATCTTCCTAGCACTTTTAATGCATTTCTGTTAAGAACATTCTTCATTTGTCCATTTTTTTTTTTTTTGGCTTTGGAAGTATTTACCAAATATATTTTTCTATTGTGTGCTTTAGATTGACAAAAAAATTTGTACTGGTTTGGTAGCAAAATTTCTGCTATGTTCCTGTTTACCTTTGAAAATTTGTATGGTTGCTATGACTTTAGCACCCTTATTAGAGTGCATACAATACAAGGTCTATTAGGTTAGTTCTAAATTTGTGTTGCCTTCATCTTGATTCTTGTATGCTAAACATTAATGGTCTCTTGTACGGTGCTCTCACAGATTCGTCCTTTATGGAGACACTACTTCCAAAACACTCAAGGACTTATCTTTGTTGTGGATAGCAATGATCGTGACCGTGTTGTAGAGGCTAGAGATGAGCTCCACCGGATGCTGAATGAGGTAAATATATTAAACTGAGAGCAAGATGAAGGCAACTTAATGTGGATAGCATCACTGTGATTGAAATGTCTTGCATGTTCAGTTGTTTTAAATGATATTGGATTTAAATTCTGATACTTCTCTTATTCTGTCAACTACAAACATGGCATTACTTATACTCTTTTTTATTGATAATCTTCTGGCTATAGCCTTTCTCGATTGATTGAGTGTTCATGGTGAAACTGCTGCATTTGAGCTTTACATTGTGGTAGAAAATTTAGTTATCTGCTTGGTTAATTTATAGGATGAGTTGAGAGATGCAGTTCTCCTTGTATTTGCCAACAAACAAGATCTTCCAAATGCTATGAATGCCGCAGAAATCACAGACAAGCTTGGTCTTCATTCTCTTCGTCAACGCCACTGGTATTGAAATGCATTTCTGTTATGTCTGCTGCCTGCTGCCTGCTGCCATCTTTATCGAGTAGTTCTGATGATTGGATTTTAAATGTTTGGTGTTTCTTTTTTTTTGTTCATCACAGGTATATCCAGAGCACATGTGCCACCTCTGGGGAAGGGCTCTATGAAGGACTGGACTGGCTCTCCAATAATATAGCTAACAAGGTAGGGCATAACTTCTTCATCTCTTGCGTTCTATGCTGGACCTGTATAACTTTAGTTGATTTCTGTTTACTTTTCTGGATCAGGCTTAGGGACATTTTTGGGGAACGCTGCTATGTTGCTCGGCTTTACGATTATATTTTGAAGTTGATGTTCTCTCAAAGCATTAAAGTCTTTTTTCAACTCTTTATTAAGTTCTTTTTTTTTTTGTCTTATTTAGGTGTTTGATACTATATTATCATAGCAATCGTATTCGTTCTGTAGAATTTCTAAATAATTAATATTAATGAATTACAAACTACACATGCAGCGATCATGTTTTTCTTAGAATTCTTAAGCCTCGATTTGTTGTTCCGGTGTACGATGTACAACTACTCAGTATGTGATTTTGATTATGCGGAAACATTGCTACTTTTCAATAGTTGTACTGCTGGTACTGCGTTTTGTTTTCAGAAGAAATTAAATTACTAGAGTCATGAGCCAGGCATAGTGGTGCGGACGCCATGAATGGCAAAATATGTTACGTGCAGATTGGGAAACCCCGTATGTCTATAACCGACATCACATGGTTCCAGGTTAATGGTATTTTTTTCCAATAATTGTCACCAAAGCCCTGAAGACAAGTCTTCAATTTAAGACATCGGGAACGGATATAAGATTTAAAGTGCAATGCGCGGTATATTGCTTATGCATTCTAATTCGTACGATAAATGGCATGCGTTTACTTCCTTTTTATCTTTTGAAGATAAGGTATGTGGAGAATTATATACTCTATGTTTCAAGGAAATTGACGCCAGGTTACGAGTCCTTTGTTTGTTTCTAAAAGCTTATTTTTTGTGGAAGTGGAATTCTCGGATGTTTGGATTTAAAGTCAAAGACTTCATTTAGATGAAAAGAAAACGAAAGTAATTTTAAAGAGAATTTTACGAAGGTTATTTTCCTTATTCTCATATATTGGGCACAAATTTGCAATACTAAGGCCACATGGCGCATTACACTTCCAAGGGTAAATATATTACCTCACATATTATGATGCTTCCTATATAACAAATCATATACGCCAGAAGACACAGGCGAACAAATGTTGCTCTGAAGTATACAAAATAACACGACAAAAACGCTGATTGCATTTGAAATTTATCTATTGCCTCAGTACTCGATTAGAGCTGAGGATAAAGTTTTCCTCACCTGCAACGGTGGAATTTAATCGTCCTGCTGCCCAGCCATTATTAGTGGCTCGAACTGCAGCACGTGCAGGATCCCCAGTTACACGGCTTCCCTCAACTTGCTTTCCAAATTCGGGAAGACCAGCTGCTTTTCTCTCTTTTCTTTTCTTTCTATCTTCATCTCGTTCCTTCCGCAGCCAACTTTCTACTGTTCTCTGCATATTCAACACCAAATTTTACAATTTAATTGTAAAATTGCATCACTTAACTTCAAATATGAGATTTGAATAAAGTAAAATATGAGGGATGAAAAAATAAAATGTTCTAGTTATAGATCAAGATATCAAAGAGAGAGGAAAAAATTATTTTCTTAAAGTTTTTCAATTAGGTATAAGGATGGACTTGTAATATAGAATAAACAAAAATAGAAGAAAATGAACGGAATTTTAGCTTATTCTCGCAAACTTCAAGTTGAAGAGGTTAAAAATGCTCTTAAAAGGTTTAATAAGAGTAAGGTGTTAGTCCAGATGGTATTCTGTTGAAGTTTGAAGGTGTACAGGAGAACAATCGTTTAGCTCACTAAGCTTTTTAGTAACATTTTGAGATTCAAAGAAGATATAGATGAGTGGAGTATTTTGGTTCCTATTCCTATATGTAAGAACAACAGAGATATTTAACATTGTGTTAACTATAATGAGAAAGTTTAATCATACTATTAAACTATGGGAAACGGTTACTCAGCATAGACTAGGAGTAGAGGATGAAATCATATAGAATCAATTTGGTTTTTGTAAGGTGAAGGAAATGCAAGAGACTGCATATAATTTTTACTGATTTTGAAAAGGTAAATCAGTAATTGCCAAGTGGTGTGGAATGGATCAAAAGACCAAGAAAAAAACCAAAAGTACTAACTTGTTGAAGTACCAAGCTTAATCATTTACACTTAGTCTAACTTTTTTTATCTTCGTTTGTCCAAAAAAATGTGAGGATCATTGCTTTCTATAACATTTGTGTGCCAATGTTTTCTTTATCTTATTTATCATTATACTCAAGACATACAGCACATTACTTATGCATTACAGTCCAACATTAGCACACATAATAATTTGTTATGATTTATCCTTGTTTGGGGTCATGACAAGTTTTATAATGGCCAATTTGCTATTTTCTTCGGCTTAAGATTATGTACAAGAACACTAACCATTAGCGACAATTTGCTTATTTCTTTGACTTTGTCCATAGGCATTGCTAGTTGCAGCTTTCCATGGGCTACATAAACCTGATAAAAAAAGAACATTAAGAATGGTGTAGGATTAGACTATGCTAGAACTGACACAAAGAGTTCAGAAATAGCGCAAACGTACAATATTTGTAGGCCAATCCTCAAGACCGTCAAATATATGTGTTGCATAGATAATGGTGGCACCCTTCTCTTCACATTCCTTTCTTAGAAATCTCAGAAGGTCAGCTCTTGCCAGAACATCAAGGTCAACAGTTATCTCGTCAAGAAGAAGAACCTATATAAACAAGGAACAAGCTTGTACATACGCGCAATGAGGCTAAAATGACTTTTTGACAGATCAAGCAAAAGATGAACATACCTTGAACGGTTTGAGGAGACCCATACAAATCTGTACTCTTCTTCTTTGACCATCAGATACTTTATGCAATCTCCAGGAAAGATCAATATCCAATACCTACCCAGTTGAACAGAAAAACAGAAATTATGCAACAGATTTCCAGAGAAAAACTATACATGCATTGCCACAAAAACCTTCCCAGAGATACCACGCATAAACAAAGGACATGAAGAGAAAGTAACAACTTGGGTTAAGAACATATTTGGATAAATTTCTACATAAACACTTCTAGGAGAAGAAAAATGAAATAAGTTTATCCATAAGCTTAAATTAGCTAATGCAATTAAAAATCATCTTTTAGAAAAACAAACATGAAAATTTATGAAGTTAATCTTCGTTCATGAAGAAATTTATTTCATATTTTATGGGAAAAGTTTATGTACACAGACCCTAGCCAAATACCAAGCTCAGCTTCATGGAATCAAACAATAATATTCATGGAGACAGATTCAGGTACCATATAAAATGCATTTAGGTTGTTATGTTTTCCACCACAATGAGTTCCTTATATTCTATCAACATGAGCTACATAAGTTAATAGAAACCACATACAGAAATGAACAAATAGTTAAAGCCCAATCAATAAAGCAATGGAAAAAGGATGCTATGATAGGAAAAGATTCATCCAACCTTGATGAGTTCCGCTCTTCTTTGAGGATCAATCCCAGCCACACCAAATATCATTTTTTCAGCAGAAACGTCCATCTGTATTGGCACCTCAAACCCCGCAAAAGCAACATCTCGCCTCCACTGATGAAATCAATTTCAAACAATTAACAAGATTCCACAGAACCAAAAAACAAAATATAAAAACGCAAATCGCAATATAAATTTCCAACATTCCTAAAGTGTAACTAGGGAGTTCAGCATTTAACTACTTGCTAATAACCAAAATGAACATTAGTTATTACGTTTACAGAAGTAGTAGAGGTGAGTGCAAAAGTAAAATGAAAGCAGGAACGAACCTCGCCACCGAGATAACAGAGATCACCAGAAGACACCAAAGTGGTGTCGTGAAAAGCTGATCTTCCAAGCACGCGAACCATGTCAGGTTCCACCATGTGCTTCCCTCCTAGTATCTTCAGGATCGTGGTTTTCCCTATAAATCGCAAAACCAATAAACTCACAACTGAATATGAAAAATGCCCAATTGCGTATTCTAAAGATTCAGAGAGAGAGAGAGAGAGTACCGGCGCCATTGGAACCGACGAGAAGGCAGCGGTCGCCGGAACATAGAGTGAGAGAAAAGTTTTGAATGAGCGGGGAGGAACCCGGCGGCGCGTGGCCGTCGATGCCGGGGTATGTAAATTTGAGATCTTTAATGACAATTGTTGCAGGTTTTGAATCTGAATGGGTCCCATTACCGGCCATTTTGATTTGAACGTTTAACAGCGAAACGTAGCTGAGTGTGTCTGCTTCTGCTTATGCTTGTGAGGTTTTGATTGGCGAATAAATTGGTTCATGAAGTGGGGTTTGGTGGGTTTGGGGGGAAGGAAAAGGGGATGCGTGGCTACTTCTCAGACACTCGCGTTCGCCTCAGCCACCAACCGTAACCACCGTTCGGAGCACATGGAATGAAAATCTCGTCGGTGTTTTAATGAATGAGGTGGATCTAGGAAAATTTACCACTTTGCTCTAATTATTTTCCAATTTTTCCATGGGAATTTTTTTAAAAATTATCTAGGTACGTCATGCTTGAACGTGTTTAGGTACCAAGATGTTCTGAATCTTCAACTAAAGTTGTGTTCGGCCAACACTTCAGTGTTGCAAAAGTTGTGTGGTACAAGCACTTGTTCAACAGTTATTTAAACCGAAATTATGCGTGTGAAGTACAATTTTGGTACTGTGTAATTTAAGGTGAAAATATATAAGAATAACACGATTTTAATGGTTTTTATTCAAGGTGAAATCATGTGCAGGTGACATGACTTCTTAGTTTTAGGATTTTTCTTTTAGTCTTACGATCTTATAGAGTTTTTATTTATATTGTTGTGTTTAATTTATAATTATTTAAAAATGTTTGAAAAGAGAAAAAATATAATTATAATTCTAGAAATAATATTTTTATCTATTATATAAATATGTATTTTGCAATGTTTGTGTAGAATTAGTTGGTAGTAATATCTAAACATTTTTAGAAGCTTAGTTGGTAATTTGATAATATCTATAAATACAAACATGATCTTATTAGAATATGTATAGAAATTAAATTGTTAGTTTAATGTATTTATATATTTATTTTTGTTTGATTATTTTGTACGACAGTCAGAAAAAAAATAATTTATAATTTTAAATGTAAAAAAATAAAAAAAAAGTTAAGAATTGAAATTAAAATTAAATTTGTCATATAAGAACAAAAATTTATTTGAAAGAATGTGTTATAAGGTAGTATTTTTTGTTTTTGTCTTTTAGATTTTTAGATATTTATTAAGAGTTATGTTTGTTAGTTGTTTAAGGAAGTGAAACTAGATTATCATTATTGTTTTCGTTTAGTTTTGATTGTAATTATCAAATTTTTGTGAGTGCATAATAATAATAATGCATGAATGATGTGAGATAGTATATAGATGAAGGTATTGAGGTAGAAGTTGCAAAGATATTTGGTGGATAGAGAAAGAAAAATATTGAATTTACTAATACGAAAATTGGAAAGACACATGGTATGGTCATCATGATACATGAATGGGGAAATAGGAGTTTGTTGAAGAATGAATTATCCAAATGACTGACATAAAATCTGTTGAATATAAGTAGAAGACACAACTTGAAGATTGTAGTTGAAGTTGCTCAAATTCCCAACCTATCATTATGTTAAAGAAATACAAAATTTAGATAAATAAAACTAAAATAAACTAATCAAAGTTGTATTTATATCACACCAATTTTATAACAATACTAAAGTCATATAAAAATAATACAAAATGAATATAATTTTAGTTATCTTTTTAAAAAAATTTAAAAATTCATAAATGAAATATTAATTACAAACTAAATACACTACATCACTTATTGTACAAGAAATTATTTGTTATTTCTCCTTTTTAATTTTCTCTTGAGGATAAAAATTTCAAACATTTTTTATTTTACAAACAAATAAATTTGAAACTGGAGAATTAAGTCTCATTAAAAGAATATACAAACATTTTTTATTTTACAAACAAATAAATTTGAAACTTGAGAATTAACTCTCATTAACGGAATATACAATAAAATCTTCTTTGAAAGACATGAGTTTACAAAGTGAAAGATATAAAAGTGATTATATCTCTCACTAACAAAATAAGTAATACAATTATTGTTATTAATTAATTTTATAAATAGAAATAAATTAAATGTCTTGTAACTAATTCTTTCATAAACACATTATAAATATTAGATGGATTGGTTATTTTTCACAAATATAAAATTTTATATTTATAGACCATTGCGTTAATCTATTATAAAAGTGTAACAATTATATCTCATCGATATGTTTTATATAATAATTTTATCATTAAGTTGTGATGTTTAAAAACTAATACAAGACTAAATTGTATTTTTCGAAGAATGTTTCACCTTAAGTAGTAAAATTTAAGGATTACTTTATTATTAAGTTGTAAACGAATTTATCATAATTTTTACACATTTTTATAAATTGAATTGGAATTTTCCTTTTTCATACATCAACTTCCCACTTATTTATAAGTTTAGGGATCAAAATCTCTATTCATCCTATTATTTTTGTGGAAAACATTTTGAAGCCAATATTTAGAATATATATCTATAAATTTATGAACTTCATGAAAATTTGCTTCCAAATTTTATTTCTATAGTATTGAGAAACAAATTTATAGAATGTAATAAGATCACTAGCATTGTATAATTTAGCTTCGATGCTAATATTTTTACCGATCTGTAATACAATCTCTAGAAGCAAGAAGTCTTCAATCATGAAAATAACATGTAATGGATAGTTCTTGAAACTAGTTTCCCCGGAATCGCCACATACAATTTCGAAAGGTTATTGAAACGCTCTATAATTAGTTCTTACAAGTTTTAGGAATACCAAGTTACAATTTATTTTTTGGAATGTAGTTTATTGGCTAACATCTGCAACAGTATTAAATAAGTCCAGTACATCATATTACAATCAACATAAAGTAATATTAGCAGATTCCTATTCTGTAGTTACAAATAGTAAGTTGAAATCCAGACTCAATTAGCCACTGGTTCCAAATCAGAATAGTTTGTTGACAATCTTGATTCAACAACAGCACCATAATTGGTCTTATCTGATCACTAAATGAAAAATATGAAAGGGGACACACAAAAAGGGTCCTCTTAACTAGTTACAAACACATAAAACTAATGATCTGAGTCTTCTATATGGTATGTACTTGGAAACACTTCCAAAGACAGGCAAAAGCACTTCAAGCAGCAGATGGAGCAGGAATGTAATTGAGTCCACCAGCCTCCAAAAGCGCCGCAGTGAGCCTTTCTGCATTGAGGGAATTGCTATAATCCAAAGTCTCATCCTCGTATATGTCCCACCACTTTTTCACTAACATCTTTATATCTTCTCTCTCCATATTCTCCTCTTTCCTAGTGTACCTCCAAGGCTTTGATCCCTGTCACACCAATACAACCATGTTAAACAAATATCTATCTCATTCTATAACTAACCTACATTAATTCCAGTTTGAATTGAACCCTCACCGCAGCACAATAGTGAACCACTTTAACCTGTTCAAGCTCAACATTCTCAGGGTGACGCCATAACATGGCCAGCACAAGATTGTACACATTAGGAATTGGCCTAAACTTATCCTTGAAGTACATGTTCAGAAAATCCTGCGACACAATAAATAAATAATCCATCATAAACATATTGCTATTGTAGTTATAAAACATTATTATTGTATCAGCAATTAGTACTTACTTGTTCAGCAAAGGAAGTGGGCTTGGTGACTTGTAGTGTTTGAAGAATGTCATGGTAGGTAGCCATATTGGGCTCGTAAACAAACATCCCAGCGTTGAAATAGAGAGGAGGCTTGGGCCCAAGGTTTATGGGCCAATGAACCTTATCAGGGCACTGCTGGCAGTAACCGATCTCATACTGCGGAGTGTTGGCCCAGGTGGGCTCACAGAAACAGTCCATCACCCCATATAAGTAGTTATCAGGCAAGTCGAACAAGTGGTCAATGTTGTCAAACACTTGGATATCACTGTCTAGGTAAATCATCTTAGTATACTCCACAAACTGAAACATTTTGCAATCACAACACATTAATCCTCTAAAAAAATGGACAAAAGAACAAAACTTGAAACATGAATTAGAGACATATGGATAATATATGTGTCTACCTGCCAAATTCGGAGCTTGGAGTAGATGATGACATAGTATGCCATGGCAAACTGGGTTTGGTTCTCTGGAGGGTAGAGGGGCTCAATCTCTCTAACAATGCAGCCTTGGGAGATGAGCATGTTACGATGTTCCTCAGGAACATCAGGTAACACTGCTACCACCAAAGGGTACATGCTCTTCACCTTCCTCAGACCTTTGGCCAACCCAACCACACCTTTCACATAGTCACCGTTTCCGGCGAGGAAGGTCACGTAGGCACGGCCACCAGCCTCGGTGGTTTTAGCTTCGGTGAGGTTGGCTTTCACGGTGGTCATAACAGGGGCCATGGTTTCAGTAAGTAGTTTTTGCTTGTTTGAAGGGTTTTGGAGACAAAGGACACTGAAAAGTTGCTGAAAAGTTGCAAGGAAGATCTTGGTTTGTTGTTGTGTTGGTTGGAGATTGGCGCGGTTTCTTATATAGAGCTCTGAAGGGTACTATCGTCATTAACTACACAAGTAATCCAACGGTTCGGAAATGGTTTTGGGATCGCACGGTGAATCATAACCGATATCTTTCGTTATTAGTTAAATTACCCCACTAACGCGGTTATGGATAGTTTTCACGTGTTAATTACTTAAAGAAATCACTAATTAGATTACATGATCCCTTTTGTGGTCTTTTGTATAACATTAGAGCATTCTAGCATTCTTCCAGGGTGAATTATTGGCGTGTTATCAATTGCTGTTAGGTGGTTGTGATTGTAATAAATCCTTGATAATGATGGACCGTATAAAACAATAATAATCGTAGCATGCGTGTTCCGTTAACTAATCAATAAAATCCTAACGCAACAATATAGTCAACAATTACAAGCTGACTCTTATATCTTTACAAACAAATCATAGTTTTCGTTATTACATAGTATCTAAGTGGAAAATAATAAAACGACCTGAATCAAAATTATTATAGTTTAGGAACACGAATCAGAATCTTCAATCTATTGTAAGGAGAATACACGAAACATAGTGAAAAATAGTAGCATTTTAAAATATGTTTAGGGGTTTTCTTTTTTAGTCAGAATAATTACTCTGTGGGAATAAACAAGTATTATGCAATATAATGCATTTTCTTACAATTTATATATTCATATGGTGTATCAATAATTGCATTAGATTCTTTTTCTCGTCGTAAACTTTGAAGTTCAGTTGTGAGAACGTGTAGAGAGTTGGAAGAAAAAAAACCGACGTCCAAATCTTTGGGAAAAGTTAGGTCTTATTAAGGTAGATGAAGGACAACAAGAGACTGCGGATAGAATATCCGTTTGAGGTTAACTGCCACCGCCCCAAACTGTGGATGCCATGCACCACCGACAGTCACGTCGACCGTTACTGGACACGTGGCATTGAACGAGGGTATTGCTGCGAACTCCAGATATCGGTGGGATCCATGAAATCCTTTGCGTGTGTAAACCAGGGTGGCGTTGTAAGGTGCAGAGAGAGCCACATGGCAGTTAGTACAACTTCCTATAAATATCGTTTTTTCTGGTTTGGTTAGTTGGTGGAAAATCAACAAAAACGACCCAATCTAATTTATTATGGGACTCCTTTTATTTATTAATTACAAAATATAGTATGGTAAGTAAAAAGAAATTTAAAAAATACGACATTTGTCTATGTTATAAGATGCGGCAGCAAGAAGAATAGTCAAATAGTCAAGTGAGATGTAACATTTTTATATTTTAAGGATAATGCTCTTACACCGACAATTTTAGTTTTAGGTTCAAAAAGTTTTGCCTTCAATTTTGACAAAAGAAACTAAGGAAACATCCTCCAGTGGAATATTCTCTGAATTTCTAGATTCCTCTTTCCCTATTGCTCATATTTTGGATGTTATGTTTATTATTACTTGTGACGTCAAAATAAAAAACAAAATCAAAAAGAGTTATTATTGATGTTCTAATGTTTTTTTTTTGTTTTTTTTTATCTTTGTACAAAAGATATTAGTAAAATTCTAACACCGTAGAAGTAGGCACGACAAACCGTCTCATTTATATGTTTGCTCGTTAATGTTCAATACACACAATTTCACTTTTATACAAATTACTGTAAATTTTGTAACATGCACATGATTTTTACTATTTTAAGTGAAAAGTGCTTTTAGCAACTTTTAAACCTATGAACCATGTAAATTTTAAATGATCACCAAGATTATCGATATTTAATAGTTCATAATACTTCAAATATTGTTCTGAAAATAAAAAGAAAATTCTGCTAAAAACTACAAAATACAGAGAATTGCTTCCTGCACCCACAATTTCTTCCTGCTCCCATCAGTGTTATGTTATACCACAAATACCCTTGTCAGAAAATCATAACTTAGAGTTTCTGTCTTTGCATTTTCCAGTGACGGCGGCGTGGCAGACATTGGTGGTGAAAGGAAAGGTTCTATGACAGAGTTTTAAGGTAAGTGGGTGTTTTTTTGGATGGTTTAATAGTTGATATACGGGTGTAGAGGAGATGTTATGTGATGGGAAGAATTATGAAAAATAAAATCCGGAACTGGGTTAGAAGATGGGAAAATGAGTTACCGAAAAGGATTTCCGTAATAAAAAGTTGGCTTCCCGAAAAGCTTTTCCAAAATTGCTCTTTACACTCCTCTTTTTGAAAAAAAGTTTTTCAAAAAATGTTCTTTCGAATTTTGTTTTCCAGAACGAAAATCTTTCCCACCACGTAACATCCCCTCTACATTAACCATTAAATCATCCAAAAACACACTCACTTACCTCAAAACGTTGCTAAAGAACTTTTCCTTCCACCAACAACGTCTGTCACCACCGCAGTCACTGGAAAAGGTAAAGACAACAACTCCAAATTATGGTTTTCTAGTAAGGGTATTTATGGTATAAAATAACATTGATGGGGTACAGGAAGCAACTGCGCCAAATATATCCTGAAATGGGCAGGAAAAGTTAAAGCCCCCACCAGGCCCACTGATTTGTTTTACGGTTTGCACTGGGTTTGAAAAAAACCCAAGTCGTAACTAATATTAGATAAAGCCAAGGGTTTTACATTTTTCACTCCATGAATTTCAACAAGCACTTCATGCCCTTTCGAAAATAAATGTTCAATGTGGGTGGGAATGTGTTGGTGGTTCGGAGCATTTTGTAGGTTTTCATTTTTGGTGGCTTGCAATAGTTGGAGGCAGTGGTTGGAGGTGGTGGTTGGTGTGCTTGGTGGTTGCTGATGGTTGTCATTTCACTCCCTCATAGGGGTGCAGGTTAAAATTCACGGGGTGCAGAATGAAAGACCCTTAAAAGCAAAGTCTAATCTAAAAAAACCTCTTTTTATTGGCAATTACTTTCTACACCACCCTATTTTTAATCCTACACCTTCACAATTGTGTGAAATGACCAAACTGGTCTGTCCACTTCTCTCACTGTATGCCACCACCGTTATTGCTACCACTACCGTCAATGGTACATCATCATGGCTATGGAAGAAGAAGAAAAAGAAGAAAAGAAAAACATTGTAGTTAGAAGAAGAGAAAAAAAAATGTGTTATGAAAAACTATTTTCAAAACATATTTCATGTGTTCCAGAAAGCTTATTCCAGAAAAACCATTATTAAAAACATATTCCAGAAAATATTATATATGTTCTGAAATTTGTTCTAGAAATCATATTATATAAGAAGTTATTATATAAAAAATTTGTTCTGAAACACGTTTTGAAAATTTTATTTCAAAAACTTATTCTAGAAATTTTATTTTGTTTAGGGAAAAGTGTTCTAGAATTTATTTCATGAAATATGAAAAGTGCGTTCCGAAATTTTTTTAAAACAGATAATCTATAAATCACCTTAAAAGATGGTAAAATGGTTTGAAAATTGTGGGGTTGCATGTTTACATTGAGGAGGTTCAGGAAGTAATTTTGTTTTACCTTTGCATTTCCCTGGAAAAGCCCAATTAATATCTAACATCAGCGACCAGTAAAGCCCATTCCATCACAAACCGCATTTTTTTTTTCGTTTGCATTTCCTCGACAAAAGAAATGTTCTTACTCTCCAAAATATTATGTAAGTGTTTTGCGAACAAATTTTGGTCCGAAATTAGTTGGAGGGTATGAGATCTGGTATGCTATAGTTCCCTCGTCCCTCTTTACTTGCAAGCTTCGTTCCTTCTCTTTCATCTGTACACATGGATCCCAATCAGGTCAGTCAACTACTTTTCTACATTTCTGCGTAATTCCTAGATCTGGTGCTATCTAACTTCTTTCATTCGATTTCCTTGCGTTTCTTGAAACAAACTTTATTTGACTTTTGTCCCTGGGGATTATCTAGCCGAATAACATACACGCTTAATTTCCTCTCATGATTTGCAATGCCTTCTATTTTCTGATTGATTTTTCACTTGTTTGCGCTGGACACTGAAAATGGATAGGATTTAATGATTGATCGTGGTATTCAATATTAATTTTTTCCAGATTTAATTGATTAATTAAATTTTTCTGTGTGCAGCCTGTGGGTGAAAACTACGCCAATCCCAAGACTTGCTTCTTTCATGTCCTCTTCAAGGTTTTGTTTATCCAATTGTGCTCTTTAGCGTGTATTTTTATGCAAGCCATATTCATTTTTTCTTTGTATCTTGCAGGCCGCAGCCTTGGCATTTTACATTCTTTCGGCCCTCTTTATTGATAACTTTGTCATCATTTTTGTCGTGACTGTTCTTCTTGCTGCCCTTGACTTTTGGGTAGTCAAGAATGTGAGTGGGCGAATTTTAGTTGGTTTGAGGTGGTGGAATGAAATTAATGATCTGGGTGAGAGTGTTTGGAAATTTGAGTGTCTTGACCAAGAGGTAGGTAGTCCTTCAGATCAGTGGCATTTTGAAATGATACTGTTTGTGCTGAATCAGAACATAGCAAAAGAATGAGCTCTGAATTCTTTATAGATACTTGCTTGCACCTTACATATATTGATTTTTATCCCTGCAGTCATTGGCTCGGATGAACAAGAAAGATTCTTGGCTTTTCTGGTGGACCCTGTACCTTACGGTAACTATATATAGATTGATTACAGTATGGAATGGCATTCCAGTTTTCTCTTGGATTCTTTGAGTTACAGTCAAAATGTGGCTGTTGGCAGTTTTGATTATGGCTTTATGTAATAATATTGCCTGATCAGATTCATTCACATGGTGCATGTGTTAGTTAGGAGTAAATAGTATGCTAAATTGGTTGTGATGCTCAGAATAAAATAGCCAGTTCTCTATAAACTTTCGGTTGGGAGGGTGCCAATACCCTACAGATGGAGAAAAACTCTAAGAATTAACATGACATAGTTGTACTAGTGCCTTGTGGTCAGTGTTTCTGAAAGGTGGTTTTGATGTCATGATGGGATACATGACAAACTTTCAATAAGATGCCATACCGAGTCTATAGTGTGGCAGATTCTTGTGGTTGTGCCTTGGTGACCATCATGCTCACGGCGCCATAGAGCCAAAAAACAGTTATAGTGGAAAATTCCCGGGAAAAAATGGGGCCACTCTAACCCTACATATTAGACCCATATTCATGGATATACCCATGATCCATAAGTTCTAGTGAAACTGTATTGCACAATCTTCAGGAGACCTACATGTTAGACCCATATTCATGGATATACCCATGATCCGTAAGTTCTAGTGAAACTGTATTGCACAATCTTCAGGAGACCTACATCTTAGACCCATATTCATGGATATACCCATGATCCATAAGTTCTAGTGAAACTGTATTGCACAATCTTCAGGAGACCTACATGTTAGACCCATATGCATGGATATACCCATGATCCGTAAGTTCTAGTGAAACTGTATTGCACAATCTTCAGGAGACCTGCATCTTAGACCCATATTAATGGATATACCCATGATCCGTAAGTTCTAGTGAAACTGTATTGCACAATCTTTAGGAGACCTACATATTAGACCCATATTCATGGATATACCCATGATCCGTAAGTTCTAGTGAAACTGTATTGCACAATCTTCAGGAGACCTACATCTTAGACCCATATTCATGGATATACCCATGATCCGTAAGTTCTAGTGAAACTGTATTGCACAATCTTCAGGAGACCTGCATCTTTCTCCTCAGTTTTTTCATTTTCGGCACACAGTCCCATTCTCGTTTTCCTCATCCACCTCTGCCAGCCTAGACTCTATTTCCAACAGTTTCCTCCCTGTTTTTGGTTTTTGTAACCCCTGACCCCATTCTTTTCTCTTCCATATTCTTGTTACCTTCTCTAGCTAGACTCTTTTTTCTTTTCTAGCATATTATTATGGGCTTTTTTGACTTGTTTCCATAGACCACCATCTGTCATCAACAAAATTGCTTGTACTTTTTATACAACCCCCCTCCGAGAAGTTAAAATCATAATGATGATCAACATAAGAAATGATGTTTTTTATTTGTATGTTCTACAGGCTATTGCATGGATTTTTCTGGCAATCTTCTCACTCATAAGGCTTCAAGCTGATTATCTCCTTGTTGTTGGAGTTTGTCTGACCCTCAGCATTGCAAATATTGTTGGTTTTACCAAATGCAAAAAAGGTCAGTAGGTTTATTGATAATATTCTTAAAAATGTATGCTTTCCACTCTCCTAATATTCTAAAATTGATTTTGGATGGAGGAATTATCTGTATATAATAATAAGATACAAGTAATTTTCATGGTTTATGATATACAATACATATATGTCATCATGAAGTTATTGAAACTTAGTCTTGGAGTGCCCTTTTCTCATCTCATTTTGAAAAATGTAAACTATAATTTGCTGCACTCTCCTACTTCCTTTAAGGTTGTTGACATATGAGGATAAGTCATGTTTAGAGTCCATCTCTTATTTGTCAACTGCCAATTTATGTTCTTTTGTTCAATTCCCTGTTGGTGAAAGGGCTTCATTAGGCATCAAACAACCCTTTTAATAACAGAATCATAATTCCCTAGGGTTGGATATGATGTTCGGTATGAAAAATGCTTTGGATGCTGATATAAGCTTATGTAGGGTGCTCACAATCTATTTCTATATTCACAACAAATTGGAACATATTACGGGCAACTACGCCATTAGCGTAAGTTTTAAAAGTAAGAGTGTCAACTCCATGGAGACTTGGTGCAATACTAAGAACTACATTAATTTTATACTATTAGGTGTAAAATGAACGACAAGACATAAAGTGAGATTAAATAACAAGAACTTGTAACAAAAGTAAAAATTAAACACTACAATATTTTTGGTATTTTTTGAAATGAGAAAGCTAGTCAAATTGAAATATATGATATGGATATTGTTGGGATTGGACTTCACCACCGTACTCTTTTTATTTCATTAAGCTCAGAAATAAAGATTTTCCTCTTAAGAGAAAACCCTAAGTGTACTCTATTAAATTACAATTCCTTGTCAACTCAATAAAGTAAACTCACATTAAGTTCAAGGATTTAAAGATGATCACTAAGTCATCCTTCGTTCCCAAATAAATGATTTATTACTTGTCTTATATTAGGTCAAGAACTCATAAGGGTTTTCCAACCTCTCTTAACAATTTGGTTGACCGGGCTACAATAAACAATAAGCATAAAGATTAAACATTAATGGAGAAGAGTAATATAGCACTATATATAAATATAATGAAAATATACTAGAGAGTTTGGTGATTGCATCTAACCCCAACAAAAATAAACACCATTTTGGAATGATATTGTAAGTAGTTTGTGAAAAGGAACGATTCCTTGGTACTAGCACCCTGTTTTTGTCAGGATTGGAAGCTCTGGGTTTTGTATTTATTTATTGTATCAATATTTTCTGCATTGCATCTGGTTTAATTGATGTTACCATGGAGGCATGTTTCATTCTGAATGATCGGGATGGTTGTGAAACATACACGCCTAAGGAGTTCTCTAGAAGGCTAGTTTTACTCCACACATCTTGAGAATAGTGGTTTTACGCTAGCCCGGTCCTTGTGTGTCCCCTTTCTTACCTGGAAGGATTTCTCTTTATACTCGAAATGAATAGCTAAAACCTCGCAATGGTATGGTATAACAGAGCTTATTATTGGTTTTATTTCAGATGCCAAGAAGCAGATTCAACAATTTGCCTCTCAGACAATTGCCTCTCGGTTCTCATCTACCCTACAGTCAGCATTCAGCGTCGTCTGATTATGAAAGATGGAAATACAAGTTGAATTGAGATGCGGGGGAAGTTTGTACATGATTATACAGCACGTGCAAAGTTTTGTACTTTTTATATGAAATGGCTTGAATGAGACTTTTATGATGGAATTGTAAAACCGTTCTTTTTAGGAGTAAATCATGTTTTTTCTTGTATTCTTTTGGCATTGAAAGATACTCAATATTGACTGCAAAAAGTAGTTGCTTCATATAATCAGAGGATATTGACTCATGGAAATGAATGATAATTATAAATGACGATGTTGCATCATCACAATTATTATAGAAAATATAATTGATTGTCACCGAAAAATGGTTGATTATCATAAAGGACGAGGATGGATTATCGGAGAAGCGAAAAAAGAAATAAGAAGAGGGATTAAGATTAACGGTGATTATTTGTGAAATCCGATAACTGGAACACCCAGATTATAACCCACCTTTTTCTCTCAGGTATTTGTATTTGTATTTCATTTCATTTCCCCCTCTTACTGTAGAATTTCCTTAATGCAGAATCTTCCAACTTTAACATTTATTTTCATTACGTTTCTTCTTTACCAAATAGGATAAATTCTTTTTTTTTTTCTTGAATATCAACTTATAACAAATTATTTTGAATATCAACTCCAACCTTCGAATTTCTCTGAGTCACAAAATTAGTATATTTTTTTATTTATTTTTTCAAAGCATGTGTCAATATCATTGATAGTTTTGACTATCAACTTATAACAAATTATTTTGTTAATCAAATTATAAAGTTATCATAAATTTAATTATTAATATATCCAACAACAGAATTAATATAAAAAATATTAATTATTCATAAAATAAGTAAACATAAAAGTAAATTATATAGTTAAAGACTTGACAAATCAGGTATAAAATGACTGGTATCTTTACATAAGATTAAATTAATGTAATAGTTTATTGGATATCCATGTCAGCAGGTAAGTTTGCCAGCTTCTTCTGGTTGGAATCATTGCAAAGCTGACGCATTGTTCATATTCTCATAATCCTTTCTTTCACCGCAAAGCAAACTATTTTCCGCACTCTTCTTCACTACCAATCGTCCTTCCGATTTTGGGTTTACTCTAAGAAAGACAGTGATGCTGCAGTGCATATTTCTCCTCTCAGATGCCGGGTAAGATAAATCAAACTTCATAATCTTCATTTAATTTAAAATCTGCTCTACTTGCTGCAAATTCAGTTAATTTTGATTTCATGTGAAGAGAGGTAATGCTAGAGAAACAGCTTTCGGGGCACTGCGTCGATCGCTCCATTTGTGCCTGGTTCTGGGAACAAGCCGTTTCACTTGGCGACTCCTTCAAGGTTTTTTTTTTTTTTTTTTTTTTTTTTTTTTTTTTTTTTTTTTTTTTTTTTTTTTTTTTTTTTTTTTTTTTTATTTTTTTTTTTTATAT